>Ga0209450_10000522_pt1 | contig 19552 bp, 21 predicted proteins | sample FrelakmetLWP11LW_FD_187149 | JGI IMG/M metagenome (GOLD analysis project Ga0209450, IMG submission 187149) | Freshwater lake sediment microbial communities from the University of Notre Dame, USA, for methane emissions studies - LWP11 LW (SPAdes)... | ecosystem: Environmental > Aquatic >...
CACCGGGATGTCCTTCTCCCAGAGGGCGTCCGAGGAGATGAGCAGCTTTTCTTCGGCGCAGTAAAGCACGATGCCGTCGGCGGAGTGCCCCGGCGTGTAGAGCACCCGGAACTCGTGTGAGCCGACGGGAACGACGTCGCCGTCCGCCAGGCCGCGGGTGCAGTCGAAGAACTCCGCCTCCTGGCCGTAGTAGCGCCACCAGGTGGACCAGTCGTCGCGGGCGTCGATGAAGTGCTTTCCGACCCGGTGCAGCGCGATGTCGCAGCCTGAAAGATCCTGAATGCGCCGGTTGCCGCCGATGTGGTCGCAGTGGCAGTGGGTGTTGATGATCAGGCTGACGCGGCCGAGGTCGACCCCTAACCCGCAAATGACCCGTTCAGTCTCCCCGAAATCGGGAAGGTAGGCGGTGTCGATGAGTACCGGCCGGTCGGCGCAGTAGACGAAATGGTTGGCATTCAGGTAGCCGCGCTGAACAAAAAACAGGTTGGGCAGGATTTCCACAGCCATCATGCTCTTGCTCCCGTGAGGTGGGGCGTCCGATGGGCGGCAGGCGAATCGGCTGAAGCCGGATGAGTTTAGATCAACATGTATCATGGCTGAAGACGGACCGCAAATTAACTATCGGACTGGCTCCGGCAACAGGCGATGTGCAGACAACCGCTGTCTGTGGCTGCAAACGTTTCCGACACTTAAGCCGCTTTTTGCCAAATCAATTAACTAAAATTAAAAGTAAAAAGACATCAAGCAGAGTTGTCCCGGCCTGCATTTTCGTGTTATAAATAATGCCACGTGGGGCCACCATAAGCAGCCACGGGGTCCTGAACGGCGCACGGCAGCGCGGACAGCAGCATCCCACGACAGAAAGGATTCGGCATGCATCTTCGCAAACGGGTGTTGGTGACAGGCGGGGCGGGTTTCCTGGGATCTTTCCTCTGCGAGCGCCTCCTGCAGGAAGGCTGCGACGTCATCTGCTGCGATAATTTTTACACCGGCTCCAAGCGCAACATCGCCCCCCTGCTGAGCAACCCCTATTTCGAGGTGATACGGCACGACATCACCTTCCCGCTCTACCTGGAGGTCGACGAGATCTACAACCTGGCCTGCCCGGCCTCGCCCGTCCACTACCAGAACGACCCGGTGCAGACCACCAAGGTGAACGTGCACGGCGCCATCAACATGCTGGGGCTGGCGAAGCGGGTGAGGGCCAAGATCCTCCAGGCCTCGACCTCCGAGGTCTACGGGGACCCGGCCGTGCATCCCCAGACCGAAGACTACTGGGGCAACGTCAACTGCACCGGCCTGCGCTCCTGCTACGACGAAGGCAAGCGCTGCGCCGAAACCTTGTTCTTCGACTACCACCGCCAGCACAAGCTGAACATCCGCGTCGTGCGCATCTTCAATACCTACGGACCGCGCATGCACCCCAACGACGGCCGGGTGGTCAGCAATTTCATCATGCAGGCCTTGACCGGCCGCGACATCACCGTCTTCGGCGAGGGCCGCCAGACCCGCTCCTTCTGTTTCGTGGACGACATGATCGAGGGCTTCCTGCGCATGATGAACCATTCCGACGGATTCACCGGCCCCGTCAACCTCGGCAACCCCCACGAGTTCACCATCCTTGAGCTCGCCGAACGCGTCATCCGCCTGACCGGCTCACGCTCTAAAATCGTGTTTAAGCCGCTGCCCGCCGACGACCCCACCCAGCGCCGACCGGACATCAGCCTTGCGAAACAAAAACTGGGCTGGCAGCCGACGATCGAACTGGCGGAAGGCCTGCCGCGCACGATCGACTTTTTCAAGGATTTTCTCAAAGCTCCGCGGCTCCTGCAGGGGCTCTCACATTCATAAAAAAAGGTTGTGCCCCAACGCTTTTTCGAATAATCTGGCCACGGTATTAATAGCCGGCTCCAGCAGGAGCGGGTCTGCCGTCACCGCGGGTTTCCATCCGCAGAACATCAGTCCACAGAAGATGAAAGGAGGACACAGTTCCCGATGAAAATCCACCAGACGATTATTCGGTTCGGCGCCATGGGGCTGATTTTGATCCTGACGGCCTGTTCGGGACTGGAATCGGGTTTGATGTCGGCTACGGGCACTGCCGCGGCCAACCAGACCACCGGGAAAAAATCGTTTCCCGAGCCCAAAAAACTCCCCGATCAGAAGGAATTCGGCGACGTGATGATCCCGCGGGAGATGGAGATCGACAAGGATGCTTCGTTCATCTACACCCGCAGCGGCCTGAACGCCGGCCTGCTGCGACTGTCCGGACGCGTGGAGACCAAGTCGCTGCTGCGGTATTTCCAGAACAACATGGCCAACGACGGCTGGCGGATGGTCAGCCAGTTCCAGGCGCCCCAGTCGCTCATGATTTTCGAGAAGGAAAACCGCGTGTGCGTCATCGCACTCGAGGATGCGACCTTTCAGACGTTTGCCGACGTCTGGGTGGTGCCGCGCAACGAAACCCTCGATTATGTCGCACCGAAGTGACGCGGATGACCCCTCTGTAGGTTTTGCGATGATCGACCGCCGAAACCTCAGCCGTGTGATCAGCGAGCTCTCCCTCACGCTGCAGCGCATGGCGGCGAGCGGGGTCAGGGGGCTGGACTGCTCGGAAAAGAGCCTGAACGCGCTGAAGACCTGGGGCCGCACCCCCCCGCGGCGCGACGACGCTCCTGCCGATACTCTGAAGGACATCCGCGCGGACCTCGGTGAATGCGTGCGCTGCAAGCTTTCCGAAAACCGCACGCGGATCGTTTTCGGCCAAGGCCACCCGAACGCCAGGCTGATGTTCGTGGGCGAGGGGCCCGGCCAGGAGGAAGACCTCGCCGGGGAGCCTTTCGTGGGTGCGGCCGGACAACTGCTGACGCGCATCATCGAGGCCATCAAGCTCACGCGCGAGGACGTCTACATCGCCAACGTCGTCAAGTGCCGCCCGCCCGGAAATCGCACCCCGCAGCCGGAGGAGATCGCCACCTGCTCCCCGTTTTTGCGACGGCAGATCGCCGCCATCCGGCCGTTGTTCATCTGCACGCTGGGCGGCTGTGCCGCGCAGAACCTGCTCGGCACGACGGAGCCCATTTCACGGCTGCGCGGCCGCTTTTTCGACTATGACGGAATCCGGGTGCTGCCCACTTTTCACCCGGCCTACCTGCTGCGCAACCCGGAGAAGAAGCGCGAGGTGTGGGAGGACATGAAGCGGCTGATGAAGGAGTATCCCTATGAAGGCTAACGTCGTTGGGTGGGTGCTTGCGGCGGTGCTGCTGATCGGCGCTGCCGGCCATGCGGGTGCCGAGGCGAACGAGGTGCTCATCATCCGCGTGGCGGACGCCATCAGCCCCGGGACGGCCGATTTCATTCACCACGGCATCAAGACCGCCGAAAAGCAGCAGGCCGCCTGCCTCATTATCGAGCTGGACACGCCGGGCGGGCTGGCCGAGTCCATGCGCAAGATCGTGCAGGACATCCTCGCCAGCCCGGTGCCGGTGGCGGTCTACGTCTCTCCCAGCGGCGGGCGGGCGGCGTCGGCGGGGGTGATGATCACGATGGCCGCCGACATCGCCGCCATGGCGCCGGGGACCAACATCGGTGCCGCCCACCCCGTGGGAGCCGGCGGCCAGGAGATCGACGGCAAGATGTCCGAAAAGGTGGTGAACGACATGGTCGCCCAAGCCCGGAGTGTCGCCGAGCGCCGGGGCCGCAACCCGGAGTGGGTGGAGCGGGCGATCCGGCAAAGCGTGTCGGCCACCGAAACCGAGGCGCTGAAGGAGAACGTCATCGACCTGATCGCCCGGGACACGGACGACCTCATCCGGCAGCTCAACGGCCGGGTCGTTGCCGGCAAGGGGCCGCTGCACCTTGAATCGCCCAAGAAAACCGTGATCGAGGAGAGCCTGCGGACCAAAATTCTGTCGGCGATCAGCAACCCCAACATCGCCTACCTCTTACTGATGATCGGGCTCGCCGGGCTGTACTTCGAATTCTCGCACCCCGGGGCCGTCTTCCCGGGGGTGGTCGGTGGGATCTGCCTGGTGCTCGCTTTCTTTGCCCTGCAGACCCTGCCGGTCAACTACGCGGGGATCCTCCTCATTGTCCTGGCCATCATCTTTTTCATCATGGAGATGAAAATCGCAAGCTACGGGCTGCTGAGCGTGGCCGGGATCCTCTCCCTGCTCCTGGGATCGATCATGCTCTTCGAAGGCGAAAGCCCGGAGGGCCGGATTTCCTGGAGCGTGCTCACCCCGACGCTGGTCGTGATTTCCTGTTTTTTCACCGCCGTGGCCTTTCTGGTGTTCCGCTCCCAGACGTCCAGGCCGGTGACCGGCTCCGTCGGGCTGGTGGGGGAAATCGGGGTCGTGAAGAAAGCCCTGACCCCCCGCGGCAAGGTCTTCGTTCACGGGGAGCTTTGGAATGCCGTCGCCCGAACGCCCATCGACGAAAATGTGCAGGTTCGAGTGGTCGCGGTCACGGACCTGCTGCTGGAGGTGGAGCCGGCCGACGGCCCCCCCAAGCCCTAACCGCAGGGCTGTCTGCATCTCAACCCACCTGACAAGGAGGTTCCCATGTACGCCGGACTGGCAGTCGTTTTACTGATCATATTTTTTCTGTCGGCCTCGTTGAAAGTTCTCAACGAATACGAACGCGGGGTGATCTTCCGTCTCGGCCGGATCATCGCCGCGAAGGGCCCCGGCCTGATCATTCTGATCCCGATCATCGACCGCATCGTCAAAGTGAGCCTGAGGCTGGTGGCGCTGGACGTGGACCCCCAGGACGTGATCACGCGCGACAACGTGTCGGTCAAGGTCAACGCGGTGCTTTACTTCCGCGTCGTCGACCCGGTGAAGGCGATCGTGCAGGTGGAGAACTACGCCTACGCCATGAGCCAGCTGGCCCAGACCACTCTGCGCAGCGTCTGCGGCCAGGCCGAACTCGACGACCTTTTGTCCGAGCGCGAAAAAATCAATGCCAAGCTCCAGGAGATCCTGGACACCCACACGGCCCCCTGGGGCATCAAGGTCACCACGGTCGAGCTCAAACAAATCGATCTGCCCCAGGAGATGCAGCGGGCCATTGCGAGGCAGGCCGAAGCCGAGCGCGAGCGGCGCGCCAAGGTCATCAACGCCGAGGGTGAGTTCCAGGCGGCCGCCAAGCTCGCGGAAGCCTCCCGCATCATCGAAAACCACCCGGTCGCTTTGCAACTGCGCTACCTGCAGACCATGAGGGAAATGGCGGTAGAGAGCAACTCGACCACCTTCCTGCCCATCCCGATCGAGCTGTTCAAACCCTTCTTCCAGAAGCCTGAGGGGAAGGAAGGGCCGGCGAAGGGTTAGCCTTGACATTGCAAAAAGAAATAGTTTATGAAACGGAGCGTTTGAAGCGACACCCACATCGTTACGGCATGCGGCGGGGCAACGACGATATTCATCGACGGGCGGGGGCTTTTCAGCCTCCGTCCGTGCTTTCCGCCGCCGGCCGTTGGGAAGGCCAGCAGAAAGGATAGACCCATGAGCGAGAAGGAAGTCGAAATTTGGGGCCGGCCCCTGGAAAAAATGACCACCACGGAATTGCGGGAGATCGCCAAGGGGATCGAGGGCGTGTCCGGCGTTCACGGCATGAAGAAGGAGGAGTTGATCGGGGCCCTGCGCGCATCCAAGGGCATCGTCGTCGCGGTCGTTAAAAAGGCCGACGCTTCCATCCATTCCCTCAAGAAGCAGATCCGGTTGATGCAGGCCAAACGCAGCGCCGCGATCGAGGCCAAGGACCGTAAGCTGGCGACCATTTGCCGGCGCAAGATCTCCCGGCTGAGGAAAAAGACGCGCCGGGCCGCAGCCTGATCGCCGCCATGCCCTCCTGCGGTCTGCCGAAAACGGTTCCGGTACCGGCCGGCGCGATCCAACCGGAGTCCATCGCCTTTGACATCGACGGGGTCATCGCGGACACCATGACCCTGTTTCTTGAGATTGCGGCCGACGAGTTCGATGTCCACGGCATCCGCTACGAGGACATCACGTGCTACAACCTGGCGGACTGCATCGACATGGCGCCCGAGGTGATCGACGGTGCCATCGTCCGCCTGCTGGATGGCGGATACCGCGGCCGGCTGAAGCCCGTGCCCGGCGCACCCGAAGTGCTCCAACGGCTGGCCCGGCGCTCCGGCGGGGTCCTTTTTGTCACTGCGCGGCCGCACCTCGGCCCGATCGAGGACTTCATTCGCAGCATTCTGCCGGGCGACCCCAGGTCGTTCGACATCGTTGCGACCGGCTCGTTTGACGGCAAGACCGAAGTGCTGCAGCGCCGCGGCATCACCTATTTCGTCGAAGACCGTCTGGAAACCTGTTTTACCCTGAATGCCGCCGGCATCACGCCGGTGCTCTTTGCGCAGCCGTGGAACCGGGAGCCGCACCCGTTTACCGAAGTATCGTCCTGGCGGGAGATCGAGGAACTGATTCGCTGGTGAAAGGTAGTGACCGTCATGACGTCGTCCCCCTTGGTTGAAGCCGTGCGCGCCTTCATCGAATCGCTTCCCGCTGAAAAGGGCTACTCCGTCCACACCTGCCGGGCGTACACCCGGGACCTCGAAGAGTTCGCCGCCTACCTGTCCGAGAACGGGCACCGCCCCGCTGCGGCCTCCGAGCCGGCAGGCGCCTTCGGCCCGCATGATGTGACCGCCGTCGCGATTCGCGGGTACCTGGGGATGCTGCACCAGAAAAACCAGAAATCCAGCATCGCCCGGAAGCTGTCCACGCTGCGCAGCTTCTTCAAGTTTTTAGTCAAGAAAGGCGTGGTCGACGCCAATCCGGTGGAGGGCATTCTCACCCCCAAACGGGAAAAACCCCTGCCGGGCTATCTGCCGATCGATGCTGTTTTTCACCTGTTGGATTCAATCGAGACCGATTCGGTGCTGGCGGCTCGCAACCGGGCCATCTTCGAAACGCTTTATTCCTGCGGCATCCGGGTTTCGGAACTGGCCGGGCTGAACGTGCACGACATCGACCCCGACGGCGGCACGTTGAAGGTGCTCGGCAAGGGCGCCAAGGAGCGCATCGTCCCGGTCGGGCGGAAAGCGCTGGACGCCATCGCCCATTACCGGACGTCGCTGGAGGCTGAAAAAGGGATCGGCGCCGGGGCGAAAAAGCCATTGTTTCTCAATCATCAGGGGCAGCGGCTCAGCCCGCGGTCCATCGCCCGCATCCTCAAGAAACTGGTGACGGCCTGCGGGATTTTGACCCCGGTCTCGCCGCACACGCTGCGGCACACCTTTGCCACGCACATGCTCGACGCGGGGACCGACCTGCGCAGTGTGCAGGAGCTGCTGGGGCACAAAAACCTTTCCACCACCCAGAAATACACCCACGTCAGCATCGACCGGCTGATGGAAACCTATGACCGGGCGCATCCGCGTAAATGACGGCGGCGCGACCTCTCAGCGAACCCCCGCCATGCAAGGTGACAGGGAATGACCTACCACGGCACGACCATTCTCGCCATTCGCCACAAAGACCGCACCGCCGTCGCCGGCGACGGCCAGGTCACGCTGAACGCCAGCGTGATCAAGCACCGTGCCCGCAAGGTGCGGCGGATTTTCAACGAGTCCATCATCGTCGGCTTCGCCGGGGCGACGGCCGACGCGCTGAGCCTGTCCGAGCGGCTCCAGGAAAAGCTCGAGCGCTACAACGGCAATCTCACCCGCGCGGCGGCCGAGCTGGCGCGCGACTGGCGGACCGACAAGCTCCTGCGGAGGCTGGAGGCGGTGATGGTGGCGGTGGATGCACAGCACCTGTATCTCATTTCGGGCAACGGGGATGTGATCGAGCCGGACGAAGGGGTGATCGGGATCGGCTCCGGAGGGACCGTCGCCCAGGCGGCGGCCATCGCCCTGATAAGGCACACGCAGCTGGACGCGCGTCGCATTGCGGAGGAGGCGCTCCGGATCGCGGCATCCATCTGTGTGTACACGAACGATGTCATTACGGTGGAAGAGCTGGGATGAAACGCTGCCGGGCCACCCGAGCTGCCGGTGCATGGGATGCCGGAATATGGCATATTGGATTGCCGGAGTCATACGCGCATGAAAACCCTCAAACCGTTTGAAATCGTGGCCGCACTGGACACCTATGTCGTCGGCCAGCACCACGCCAAGCGCGCGGTGGCGGTAGCGCTGCGCAACCGCTGGCGCCGGCAGCAGGTCCCCGCCGAACTGCGCGACGAGATCGCGCCGAAGAACATCATCCTCATCGGGCCGACCGGCGTAGGCAAGACCGAGATCGCGCGGCGGCTGTCGATTCTGACCGACTCACCGTTTCACAAGGTCGAGGCCTCCAAGTTCACCGAAGTGGGCTATGTCGGCCGCGATGTCGAATCCATGGTGCGGGAGCTGCTCGAGCAAACGATCACGCTGGACAAGGCAAGGGAGCAGGCGGCCGTCCAGGACAAGGCCCGTCAGCTGGCCGAAGAGCGCATGCTGGACCTCCTGCTGCCGAAGGCCGGCCCGGCGCCGCCCGCGCGCCCGCCTGAACCCGGCGACCCGCAGATCGAGCTCGTCTCCTCGGGGCCGGCGGAAGCCCCCTCGACCCGCGAAAAGTTGCGCGGGCTGCTGCGGCAGGGGAAACTCGACAATCGGTATGTTGATGTCGAGACCGCCGACCGGAATGTTCCCATGGTGGAGGTCTTCTCAAACGCGGGTCTGGAGGAGCTGGGGATCAACTTCAAGGACATGCTCGGCGGGCTTTTCCCCAAGGGCGTGAAGCGGCGGCGGCTGAAGGTGCCGGAGGCCATGGGCGTTCTGGCCCAGGAAGAGGCCCAGCAGCTCGTGGATGTCGACAAGATCGTCAAGCAGGCGATCGAGAAGGTCGAGCAGGCCGGGATCATCTTCATCGACGAAATCGACAAGATCGTGGCCAAGGGAGCCTCCCACGGCCCGGACGTGTCGCGCGAAGGCGTGCAGCGGGATTTGCTTCCGGTGGTCGAGGGCTGCACGGTGACGACCAAATACGGGCCCGTCAAGACCGACCACGTGCTGTTCATCGCCTCGGGGGCCTTCCATACCGTGAAGCCCTCGGACCTGATACCCGAGTTGCAGGGGCGTTTCCCGATTCGGGTCGAGCTCAATGCCTTGGGGCGGGACGAATTTCTACGCATCCTAACCGAGCCGAAGAACGCTCTGCTGCTGCAATACACGGAGCTTCTCAAGACCGAGGGGGTCGAGCTTGTTTTCCAGCCGGAGGCCGTGCGCGAGGTGGCGCGGCTGGCGGAGGAGGTCAACGCCCGCACCGAGAACATCGGCGCCCGGCGGCTGCACACGTTGATGGAGCGACTGCTCGAGGAGGTCCTCTTCGATGCGCCCGACGTGTCCGACCGGCGGGTGGTCATCGACACGGTCACCGTGGAGCGGCGCCTGAAGGACATCGCCGGCGACGAAGACCTCAGCCGCTACATCCTGTGACCCGCCGAGGGGAAAACAGTTGCATTGCGTGATGTACATCCGGACCTTTCGCAAACGGAGAAATTGGAATGGACAGTCCATTGATGGTGCGGGCAAACGATGTGATCACCAAGACCTACAAGCGGTTTCCGGTCGTGTTGACCCGGGGCAGCGGGTCCACGCTCTGGGATGAAAACGGCAAGCGCTACACCGATTTCGTGGCCGGGATCGCCGTGTGCAACCTCGGCCATGCGCACCCGAAGATCGCCGAGGCCCTGGCCGCCCAAGCCCGGACGCTGTGGCACGTGTCCAACCTGTTCTACACCGTGCCGCAGCTGGAGCTCGCCGAGTGGCTCATCGGCCACAGCTTCGCCGACCGGGTGTTTTTCTGCAACAGCGGTGCCGAGGCCAACGAGGCGGCCATCAAGCTCGCGCGCAAGTATTTCAAGGAGGCCGGCGAGGGGGATCGCTTCCGCATCATCAGCATGGATCAATCCTTCCACGGCCGGACCATGGCGACCCTCTCCGCCACCGGCCAGGAAAAAGTCAAGCATGGGTTCGCACCGCTGCTGGACGGGTTCGATTTCGTGCCGTTCAACGATGTCGACGCCATCCGGAAAGCGATCGGGCCGTCCACCTGCGCGGTGATGCTCGAGCCGATCCAGGGGGAGGGCGGCGTGCGCTGCCCGGCCCCGGATTTCCTCAAGCAGGTGCGGTCGATCTGCGACGAGGCCGGCCTGCTGTTGATTTTCGACGAGATCCAGACCGGCATGGGTCGCACGGGAACGTTTTTCGCCTACGAACATTTCGGGATCACGCCCGACATCATGACCCTCGCCAAGGCGCTGGCCAACGGTTTGCCCATGGGCGCCATGCTCGCCACGGAGAAGGCGGCCGCTGCTTTCGGGCCGGGGGCGCATGCGTCGACGTTCGGGGGCACGCCGATCGTTTCGGCTGCGGCCCGGGAGGTCTGCCGGCTGATGGAATCCGAGGGCATCCCCGATCGCTGCCGCCGCACATCGGACTTTTTCCGTTCCCGGCTCGAGTGGCTCAAGAACCGTCATGCGGTCATCGAGGATATCCGGGGGCTCGGCCTGCTGCTCGGCATCAAGCTTGCCGTCGAGGGCGACGGCTTTGTCTTGAAGGCCATGGACCAAGGTTTTCTGATCAACTGCGTGCAGGGCAACATCCTGCGCTTTGTGCCTCCGTTGATCATCACCCCGGAGGAGATCGACGCGCTGATCGTGTGCCTGGATGCGCTTTTCAACGAAGTGGGTTAACGGGTATGCGAGGCACCATGTCCGAAAAGCTATGGAAGGGCCGATTCAGCGAGAAGACGGCCAAGGTCGTCGAACGATTCACCGCCTCGATTGAGATCGACCAGCGGCTTTACCGCTATGACATCGAAGGCAGCATCGCCCACTGCCGAATGCTGGCCAAGACCGGCATCATCACCGAAGCGGACGCTGAAGTCCTCGTGCAGGGGTTGAACCAGATTCGGCGGGAAATCGAGGCTGCCAGTTTCCGGTTCGACGACCAGCTCGAGGACATTCACATGCACATCGAATCGCGGCTGTTCGAAATCGTGGGAAAGGCGGCCCAGAAGGTCCACACCGGCCGCAGCCGCAACGACCAGGTGGCTCTCGACGTGCGCATGTACCTGCGCGATGCGCTGGGAGACATCCTCCGCATGCTGGCCGGCCTGCAGCGGGTCCTCATCGGCCTGGCCAAGACCCACATCGACGTGATGGTTCCGGGCTACACCCATCTGCAGAGAGCCCAGCCCGTCCTGCTGTCCCACCATTTCATGGCCTATGTCGAGATGTTCGCGCGGGATGCCGAGCGCATGGAAGCCTGCCGGGTGCGCACGAACGTCATGCCGCTGGGCAGCGCCGCCCTGGCCGGTACGACCTTTCCGATCGACCGCGCCTACGCGGCCGACCTGCTGGGGTTTCCGGCGCTGTCCGCGAACAGCCTGGATGCCGTCTCGGACCGGGATTTCATCATCGAGTTCCTGGCGGCGGCGTCCTTGAGCATGCTGCATCTGAGCCGGCTGTCCGAGGAGATGGTCCTGTGGTCCACCGCCGAGTTCGGGTTCATCGAGCTGCCGGATGCCTTCGCCACGGGCAGCAGCATCATGCCGCAGAAGAAAAACCCGGATGTGCCTGAGCTGGTGCGGGGCAAGACCGGCCGCGTCTATGGGCACCTCATGGCGATGCTGACGTTGATGAAAGGCCTGCCGCTCTCCTACAACCGCGACCTGCAGGAAGACAAGGCGGCGCTGTTCGATGCCGTCGACACGGTCAGCGCCTGCCTCGATGTGTACACCCAGATGCTGCCCGGGATCCGCATCGTGCGCTCCCGGATGGAGCAGGCCGCCTCCAGCGGTTACATCAACGCCACCGACCTGGCCGACTACCTGGTGCGCCAGGGGATGCCCTTCCGGGAAGCCCACCACTGCGTCGGGCAGGCCGTGCGCCACGCCATCGACAAGGGCCTGGAACTGCACGAGCTGCCGCTGGCGGAGCTGCAGGGTTTCAGCGCGCTGATCCGGCCGGACATCTTCGAATGTCTCGAAGCGAGAGAGACCATCAACCGCCGCTCCTGCCCGGGGGGTACGGCGGCGGCCGCGGTGCGGGCCGCCATCGAGGCGGCGGAAAAACGGCTGGGGTGAACGGCATGCGCCCGCTGACGCCCATACCTTTCTGCAGACGGTTGGCGGCCATCGTGGTTGCCGTTCTGTTGATCGGCGCCTGGGGCGGATGCGGACGAAAAATGCCGCCGATCCAGCCCGGGACGTACCCGCCGCAGGCGGTGAAAGATCTCGCTTTTGAAGTGCAGGACGGCAGCCTGACCCTCTTCTGGAGCGCGCCGGCGGAGAAGGAAAAAGACAAAGAGAACGCTGCCGTCAGCTTCAAGGTCTTGCGCGCTCGCCAGACGGCGAGCGAGGCGGACTGTCAGACCTGCAGCGTGCGGTTCCAGGCGGTCGGGGATGTGCGGCTCGCCGGCAGGGATCCTTCCGAACGGCTGCAGTTCCAGGACCGGCTTGATCCGGGCTATAAATACCGCTACAAGGTCATCGGCACCTCCGCCGCGGGAGTGGTGTCGAAGGACTCCAACATCGTGCATCCGAATCCTTGAGATTGCGGACGAGGTCGATGGCAGACACATCTATGGACCAGGTGCCCTTCGTTAAAATGAGCGGGAGCGGAAACGATTTCATCATCATCGACAACCGCCCCCGGGTGTTGCCGGAATCGAAGATCGCCGCCTTCATCACCGGGGTCTGCCGGCGGCGGCTGTCGGCGGGCGCCGACGGGGTCATTCTGATCGAGGCATCGGAAACCGCGGACTTCCGCTGGCGCTTCTTCAACTCGGACGCCAGCCCGGCGGAGATGTGCGGCAACGGGGCGCGCTGTGCGGCGCGCTTCGCTTTTTTGCAGGGGATCTGCGGCGCGCGGCTGCGCTTTGAGACCGGTGCCGGCCTGGTGGAGGCTCAGGTCGAAGGGATGAGGGTCCGGGTGAAGATGACCGACCCGCCGGATCTGAGGCGCGACATCCGGATCGATCTGGCATCCGGGCCGCTCACGGTCAGCAGCATCCACACGGGCGTTCCTCACGCGGTGGTTCTGACGGATGGCGTCGAAGGGGTGGATGTGGCCGGCGTGGGGCGCGAGATCCGCTTTCACCCGCAGTTTGCACCGGCGGGGACGAATGCCAATTTCATCTCCAAGGAATCCCCCGGTGGGATCGCGATTCGCACCTACGAACGCGGCGTGGAAGGCGAGACCCTTGCCTGCGGCACGGGAGCCGTGGCCGGCGCGCTGGTGGCGGCCGGCAAGCTCGGGCTGACTTCGCCGGTGAGTGTGCGCACGGCCGGCGGCGAGCACCTGACGGTCCATTTCGAAAACCGGTCGGGTTTCTATCGCGACGTCTACCAGGAGGGCGACGCGCGGTTGATTTACACCGGGGTGTTGCACCCCGAGGCCTGGCAATAGGATTCGGCGGCGTGACAACCTCGCACAGCGCCTTCATCTCCGTCGGGTCGAACCTGGGGGACAAACTCGAGCAGTGCCGCAGGGGAGTGGATGCGCTCGTCGCGGATGGAGACATTCGAATCACCGGGCGGTCGCGCATGTACCGGACCGAGCCGGTGGATTTCATCGACCAGGACTGGTTCGTCAACTGCGTCATCCGGATCGAGACCGACTTGGGCCCCCTCGAGTTGCTCGATCGGCTGCAGTCCGTGCAGCGGCAGGCCGACCGGACGGCCGGGGGAGTTCGGTTCGGGCCGCGGGTGCTCGACTTGGACATCCTACTCTACGAAGGGCGGGTCATGAATGACCCGCGGTTGACCCTGCCGCACCCGCGCATGCACCGCCGGCGTTTTGTTTTAAAGCCGTTGTGTGATATAGATCCTGACGCGGTTCACCCGGTTTCGGGCCAGACGGCGAAAACGTTGCTGGCCGCATTGGATGAAGACGGCCAGCAGGTGCTGGAGCTCAGATGATTCGAATTTTAGTCCTCCTGGTTCTTGGGTATCTCGCCTATCGGCTTGCGAAACGATGGCTGCGGGGCAAAATGATATCCGGACGGGTGAATCACCGGGAGACCGGTCGTATTGACGACGTGATGATCAAGGACCCTCAGTGCGGGGTCTATTTTCCGCGGCGGGACGGGGTCGCCCTGAAGTCTGCCGGAGGCGGTCTGTTGTTTTGCAGCCGGGAGTGCCGGGATAAATACCTCGCCGCCCGCTCCGAATCCGGAGACTAACCGCTCACCATGGAACCTATGGACGCTTCACCGCAAACCCGAATGGCTTCGAGCGCCGACAAGACGGCCGACCCTCAGACCGGGTGGGATCGGAGCCAGACCGCCGCCGGCGAGACGGAGCGGCCGGACGTGTGGAGCCGCCTGCGGAGAACCGCCCATCACCCGAACGGCCTGACGCTGATTCGGATTGCCATCATCCCCTTTATCATCGTTCTTTTCTCCTTCCCGGAGATTCCGTTCATGAGCTTTCTGGCCGCTCTGACTTTCAGCGTCGCGGCTTTCACCGACTACCTGGACGGGTTTCTGGCGCGCCGCCAGGGGAAGGTGACCTTTATGGGCAAGGCCTTGGACCCGGTGGCCGACAAGCTGCTCACCTCTTCGGCCTTCATCATGCTCGCGGCGCACGGCTGGGTGCCGGCGTGGATGGTGTGCGTGATCATCGGACGCGAACTGGCGGTCACCGGGTTGCGCAGCGTGATCGCCGGCAAAGGAATGGACATCTCCGCCTCGCGTCTCGGAAAGCTCAAGACCGGTTTTCAGATTGCCGCCATCATCCCCCTCATGATCCACTACCCGTTGTTGGGCCTTGATACCCAGGGCGTCGGGCAGTTTCTGTTGTGGCTGGCGCTGGGGTTCACGATGTGGTCGGGTGCGGATTATTTCGCCAAATTTAAAAAATTGGTGTAACCGGCTTTTCTGTTGACAAACCGGATATGAGCCGTTAAAAATATCGTTTGAGTTGAGCGGGAATAACTCAGTGGTAGAGTGCGACCTTGCCAAGGTCGAAGTCGCGGGTTCAAATCCCGTTTCCCGCTCCATTTTTTTATGGCGGCATAGCCAAGTGGGAAGGCAGTGGTCTGCAAAACCACTATTCCCCGGTTCGAATCCGGGTGCCGCCTCCACATTATTGTATCCAAAGGCTCGCGGGTTAAGACGCGGGCCTTTCGCATTTCGGCCGGCCGACGGATCGGGGTGTCGATGGGGTCATCAAAAACAGCTATTTGAATGTCCGGCGCTTTGTCCGGAGATGGAGGGGGGAAATGAAAAAAGGGACGCTCGTTCTGGCAATGATGGTGGCGGCGGTGATGACGCTCACCAGCTGCGGCTACAACACCATGCAGCAGCAGGAGGAAAGCGTATTCAAGGCCTGGGGGGACGTGGAGGCCACGCTTCAGCGGCGCGCGGACCTGATCCCCAATCTGGTGGAAACCGTCAAAGGCTATGCCTCTCACGAGCGCGGAACGCTCGAGGCGGTGATCAATGCCCGCGCCAAAGCCACCGCCGTCAAGCTGTCCGTTGATGATTTGAGCGACCCGGCGGCGCTGCAAAAACTACAGCAATCTCAGGGGGAACTCTCCTCTGCCCTCTCGCGACTGCTGGTGGTGGTTGAGCAGTACCCGGACCTGAAGGCCAACGAAAACTTCAGGGATCTGCAGAACCAGCTCGAAGGAACGGAGAACCGGATCAACGTGGCCCGGCAGCGCTACAACCAGGCGGCGGAAGAATTCAACGCATCGATCCGTACCTTCCCGAATAGTCTGACCAACAGTCTCTTGCTGCATCTCAAGCGCAAGGAATACATCAAGGCCGATGAAGGCGCCCAGGCGGCTCCCAAGGTGAAGTTCTAGAAAAGTCTGGGTGCTGGGTGCTCGCGGCATCAACGCCGGAGTCCCCTGTTTTTCTTGTCTTTCCGAACCGAGAACCCGAAATGCCCGAGGTGTCGACCCAGGGCGAAATAGTGGCCGTGCGCGAACGCGATCAAGCCGGCTTTCTGCAGGTTGAGGCGGCCTCTGTAGTCCACCAGGCCGGAGCTGACTTGAACCGAGACCACCTGCGCCAGAAACAGGGTGTGGGAGCCCAGCTGCAGGGATTTCTTCACCCGGCACTCGATGTTGAGCGGGCACTCCACGACGATCGGGCAGCCCACTTTCAGCGCCGGGGCGGGTGTGAGGCCGGTGGCGCTGAACTTGTCCGCATCGCGTCCTGAAACCACTCCGCACCAGTCGGTCGCCTTGGCCTGATCGGCGGAAGGGACATTCACCACGAACTCGCCCGTGGCCTTGATGATGTCGTGGGAATAGCGCTCCGGCCGGACCGAGATTGAGAGCATGGCCGGGTCGGAGCACACGCTGCCGATCCAGGCAATCGTGATGAGGTTCGGCTTCCAGCCCTTGGTTCCCCCGCAGCTCACCAGCACCACCGGCACCGGCGAGAGCATGTTGCCCGGTTTCCAGCTCTTCTTTCCGCTGCGTTTGCCTGCATCCGCGCGCTTTCTGTGTCTCGGCGGCTTGCCCTTGTCCGGCGTCATATTTTCAGGCTCCTCAAAAAGGCGTCTATCTTGGGCAGGGCGGTGAGAGGTGAAACGACAGGTTGGAAAGCAAGCCCTGATCCGAACGCAGGATATCTGAGCAGAAAAAGAGGCAAAGCGCAAGCGGGTACCGGATGACCCTTTATTACTCCGGCAATCAAATATGTCAAATTCCACCATTTCACGAAAAGGCGGGCACCCCGCTCCGCCTTCACACGCACAAAAGTTGGCATATTTGATTGCTACCAGGCGCCGCCGCCCCCCCCGCCCCCACCTCCGCCCGAGGCGCCGCCCCCGCCTCCACCGGAGCTTGACCCCGGGGAGGTGGATGACGAGGAGATGGCGCCGCTCAGCGAGTTTCCCATGGATCCGGCGAAGCTGCCCATGCGCGAGCTGTCCCAGCTTGAGCCCGAGTACCATCGAGGGTGATAGCCCCCGCTGCCGTCGGACCGCGCCGCAGCGGAAAGCACGTCGTTGAACTGTTCCGTCCACTGCTGTTCAACGCCGAGCGCGAGCGCGTGGGGCAGGAACTTTTCATAAAGCTCGGGCGTGCGGCCGGCGGGATAGATGCGTTGGAGGCGGTCGGCCTCGGTGGCGGCCAGGAACATCTTGAACCCCTCGATCTTGTCCAGGATCCGGCGGCCGAGCAGGGTAGGGGCTTTCAGCAGGTGATAGAACAGGATGTTGACCACCGCCACGATGATCGGAAACACCGCCATGGCCGGGGAGCTCTGGGAGAGGGTGTAAAGGGCAAAAACCTCCGCCCCGAAAAAGGGCAGGGCGAAGAGGGTCATGAAAATGGCCGCGCCGATGCTTCCCACCTTGGTGCCGAGGTTGCGGGCCCCGGAAAACACCTGCCCCCAGAGCTTGACGACCATGGTGGCCAGAAAGACCACCCCGATGCTCCAAATGCTGAGCCAGACCCCCAGGAACACCACCTCACCCCGATGGAGCGAAGAGAGAAAACACGATGCCACCGCGAGCGCCGAAATGACCACGCCGGTCACGAACGCCTTGCGGTTGTTGACGAAATGAGTCTTTTCAAACGTGAAGGTCAGCGCGGTCTTGAGTGCGTTTTTCGCGGCGGCGATGCTCGAATGGTTCCTGCGTTCCAGCACGATCGATTTCCCGGAGCGGAAGAGCTGGGATGCGATCTTCTGCTCATCCGGGCTGAGCTTCTCCGTGGCGCCGTCTTTTTTTTCCAGCGCATACTTGTCCTTCGCATCGGAAATGGTGAGATGCCCTTTGACCGCCATGCTGATCAGGGCGGCTGCAAATATCTTGTCATCATAACCCATCTCCGCAATGAAGCGCATGGCGGCGGGCGACAAGTTGTCGGGCGGGGTGTAGAGCGGCACGATGGCCCCCTTTTCGGGGTCCTTGCCCACAGCAAACCACACCAGCACGTAATAGGCCAGCAGCACAATGAGGCCGATGGCGGCGGCTATCGGGGTGAGGTTGTCTTTGAAAAAAGACAGGGCCTTTTCCTGCGATGAAGGTTCGCGCACAAAGCCCTTGGGCCAGCCGACGACGATGGTCAGGCCTTCGTGGGGAGCGAGCTTTTGGGTGGTCCTGAAGACGGCCCTTCCCTCCGGGGTCGTCTCCGCCTTGTACGCCTGGCCCTTGGCGCCCGCCGGGCCGGTGTAGGCTTCCAGCAGGTTGAGACCAGGAACCCCCGGCGGCAGCTCGACCGAGGCCGACGCCCGCTCGATGCTGAAAGTCCAGCCGTTGCCGGTGACATTCCAATAGAGCTCGTCGTGGTCCCTGAAAAAGCCCAGCTGGCGGTCGGTCCGGTAGGTCAGCGTGTAAGTGTGTTCCCCGGGGGGGAGGAGATTTTCTTTGCGGCCCATGTAGACCCGCACGCCGTTGGCCAGGTTCTCGGTGTGCCACGCCTCGGGCTTGTCGTCCCGCGTGATCCCCAGCACCGTGAAGCCCACCACGTAGGGGTTGCCGGCGCGGTCCTTGTAGGTCGTGGGGAAGTCGCGGAAGATTCCCCGGCGGATCTGCTCGCCGGTGCTCAGCACCTTGATGGTCTCGGTTACGAGCATGCCGGCGTCTGGATTCACCATGATGCGGCTGTCAAAGGAGAGAATCCGTTCTGAAGGAGGGGCGGCCGCGCTTTCGACCGGAAAAACCCCAAGCAGCAGCGCAATGGCTGCAGCGGCTAATCGGCACCTGTAGAGTGCCTGGAAGAGAACCCCGGGATGCCCCGGGCCGCTGTTCATAAGCACCAATTACGTCCTTTCAGAAACTCACCTTCACCGGTTTACGTTCGGCCGCCGGTGTTTCTAGTTCAAAGAAATCCCTTTGCCTGAACTTGAAACGCGAAGCGACCAGGTTCGACGGGAACTGCTCGACGGCCGTGTTGAGGTCCCGCACCACGGCGTTGTAGTAACGGCGGGCCGACTCGATGCCGTCTTCGAGCTCCTTGAGCTGGGCCTGGAGCTGCATGAAGTTCTGGTTGGCCTTTAAATCGGGGTAGGCCTCGGCCACGGCAAAAAGGCTCTTGAGGCTCTCCCGGAACAGGTTCTCCGCTTGGGCCGTCTCCGCCGGGCCGGCGGCCTTCATGGCGGATGTGCGCGCTTCCGTCACCTTCTGGAAAAGCGACTGCTCGTGGGCCGCGTAGCCCTTCACGGTCTCGACCAGGTTCGGCACGAGGTCGTAGCGCTTCTTGAGCTGCACGTCGATGTCGGACCATGCCGACTGCGAGGTGTTCCGCAGGCGCACGAGTCGGTTGTAGACGGAGATCGCATAAATGACGATGGCCGCCGCCGCTGCCGCTATCAACGCAAGTAATGTCATCAGGCTCCTCCCCTGGCCGCCGGGGCTGGCGGCCGGCTTTTCAACCTAGTATCGGCACGTTGGCTGTAAACATAAAACGTATCCGGCCCCCAGGCAATCACGAACCCGGGAAAGCGATGGACCCGGTTTCAGGGATCGGGGTTCAGGGAATCCGCGAGGACAGGCGCCATAATCCTATGCATCTTATTGCGCCGACGAATCGGGCCGGCGGCGATCAGACCCCGGCAACGGCGTATTTCTTGAACCCC
>Ga0209450_10000523_pt1 | contig 19533 bp, 13 predicted proteins | sample FrelakmetLWP11LW_FD_187149 | JGI IMG/M metagenome (GOLD analysis project Ga0209450, IMG submission 187149) | Freshwater lake sediment microbial communities from the University of Notre Dame, USA, for methane emissions studies - LWP11 LW (SPAdes)... | ecosystem: Environmental > Aquatic >...
TTAAGCCGGGGCTGATAGAGTCGCTTTTTCCACCCGACAGGAATAAAGTAAAATGAGAGAGACCGGGAGAAGGTATCCTGAAGTCAGATGATGTTAAAACTTAGAATCGAATGATATGAAACGGGAAGCTTTTGTTATTCTGATCCTTGCTTCTATAACAATGAATATTGAAGCTCAGGATGCCGGCCAGACTTGGGGCATCAAGTTTTCAGGCTATGTCAAGACTGATATTATTTACGATACCAGGCAGTCTTCAGCGGCAAACGGTATCAGGGAAGGACATTTCTACCTCTATCCAGATGATGTGCTTTATGATGCTGACATGAATGACCTGAATGCCAATCCATCCTTTCACATACTTAACATTCAGACGCGGATCAGGGGTGACATAACTGGGCCGGATGCATTCGGGGCAAAAACATCAGGAGCCATTGAGGCCGAGTTTTTCGGCACCAGCGAGAGTGACCTCAACGGATTCAGGCTACGTCATGCCTATGTTCAGATGGACTGGCCGCATGTAGCTTTGCTTACAGGGCAGTTCTGGCATCCCATGTTTATCACAGAAAGTTTCCCCGGGACTATAAGCTTCAACACCGGGGCGCCCTTTACACCTTTCAGCCGTAACCCGCAGGTAAGGCTCACAGGTAAGCTGGGGGCAGTAAGCCTGACAGCTGCAGCATGGTCAGAGCGTGATTTTGTCTCATCCGGTCCTGACGGAAACAGTAACAAGTACATGCGCAACAGCGGCATGCCGGGTCTGCATTTTCAGATGAGGATACCCGCAGGGGATAATTTTACGGCCTGGACCGGGGTGGATTACAAGCGGATAAGACCTGAGATTAAAACCTCTGCCAATGCTGAAACGGATGTTATGGTCGGGAGCTTTTCGGCATTTGCCAACATCAGGATAAAGACCAAACCGGTCAATATTGCCCTTATGGGTGTTTACAGTCAGAATGGCAGTGATATGGTGATGATAGGTGGCTATGCGGTATCTGAGATCACCGATCCGGTGAATATGTTTGTGAGATATTCAACCCTGAACACGGCAAATGGCTGGATTGACATGAGCACTAACGGAAAGAAAGTCACGGTGGGGCTGTTCAGCGGCTTCAGTAAAAACCTGGGATCAAGGAATGATTTCACCGGATCTGTTTATGGCCGCGGTAACAATATTGATCACCTGTTCAGGATCTCTCCCAGGGTCATGATCACAGAGGGTAAGCTGAGTTTTGCCGGAGAGGTGGAAGCGACGACTGCAGCCTACGGTACCATGGGTACAGACGGAAGGGTAACAGATACTCACAATGTAACCAACATCAGATTACTGCTGAGTGCAATTTACCGGTTCTAGATAGTTACCGAGTGAAAATCATTGCCTGCCTTAAGTATAAGGTTGTTGATCTCTTCAATTGCCTGAGCGGCTGAATGGCGCAGGTGGCTCTCTCTGAAAAGGAAGTCAGGATTGTTGTCAGGCTCATCACCTCTTTCAATACATGAAGCCTGGTGAAGAAGCCGTATTGATGCAAGGTCTTTCCATGCCCTGAGGGTATTGAGCAGCAACTTCCCGTCGATATGTTTACCCCTGTGCAGATCCAGTATCCTGTCGAGTGTCGGGAGGCTGTCTAGTCCGTGTTTAAGTGCATAGAGCCGTATTATGCCTGTTAGAGGCATAAGAATCCTTTTTATATCTGTCTTCTCTTCAGAGAGCATTGATTGTGACGGAGCGAACTGTTTCCAGGCCAGTGACATATGATAAAAGTAAATGTCGTTAGTCCTGAGGCTTCTTTTCACCCAGTCGCGCAGTTCCTCACAAAGAGATGCATCACCGTAGCAGAACCTGAAATCGAAAAAGATACTGACATCAAGCAGTTCAGATGGGCCGGGTGTCCTTATCCATTCTGAGAAGTAGTTTTTCCATGTATCGAGCGGCTGGCACCACTTCGGATTTCCGGCCATGTTGCCGCCTTTGCAGAGGTGATAACCTGCGGCAGCCAGCATCTCATTAACTTTTTTCCCGAGGGCAATGAAGTATGTTTGAGCCTGATCATTATTCTTCCCGACAGGGTTTTCCAGGATGAAAGCATTGTCCTGATCTGTCAGGAGGCTTTGTTCCATCCTGCCGGCGCTTCCTGTCTGAATAAATGCAAACCGGCATGGGGGAGGACCTGCCTCCTCGATGCATATCTCAAGGACTCTTCTGCAAATTTCATCGGCGGTGGATGAGAGGTGCAGTGAGACCGACCATGGGTCAGCATGGCCGAGGAGCATTGCGATGGCTGTTTTACGGCTGTTGAGGAAGCATGTTTTCAATGCACCGGGAGAGCCGGCTCTGTCAATGTCAGCTTGAATCAGACGGGGGGTAAGGCTAAATGCGTGAACAAGCTCCCTGAGGGTGACTACCCCAACAACCTTGTTTTCTGTTGTAGTTACCAGCAGGCACGCCACATCCCTGTTTTTCATCCTTCCGAAGGCCTCCTCCAGCGGAGCAGTATCTTTAATGAAGGCCGGGGGTGATTGCATAAGCCTGTAGGCTTCTGTCTCCGGGGATGCTCCCTCGGAGAGCCTGAAACCGATCATTCCAGAATCGATGACACCCATTGGCATTCCTGACTTATTAACCACCGTGACAACAGAGATGTCATTCTCTTCCATTAATGTCAAAATTCGGGATACCGGTGTGTTTTCGCTGCATTCGGCATGCGGTCTCATGTAAGCAGAGACCGGGGCTGCCATCATCAGTGAACCGGCAAAGTCGGCCGTCCCGGCTACCGGTATATCATGGCCGAATGCTGCCACGGCAAGAGGTTCGATTGTCCCTTCGCACCATATTTCCTCTGCGCCGGCCTCAACGATGATTATGCTTAACAATGCCCTGATTTCGTTTCCGTTATTTTTCCTGATCAGAACTTCCCTGCCATATATATTCTCCCTTTCAGCCAGCGAATGCCTGAACTCCATCAATTGAACAGGGTCTGCAAACAGCGATTCAACCGTATGATGCTTCAGCTCCTGCAGGTCATGAAACCCGAGCAGATCGAGGACAGGTTTTGTGGCATCTGTAAACCTTGATTTCTTCCCGTATGTGATGCGGAAGAAACCTGTCGTAATATAATTGAGAAGCGGATCAGGAGGAGGCATGTCGGGATGTGATGAGAGGCTCCTGACAGGGCGAATTACGACCATTACCGCCTTGTTATCACCTAACATTATTCCCGAGAGGTCAGCATGTGAATTGATGATGGTTCCGTTCCTGATCTTCAGCTGGCACTCGAGGTAAAGTCGCGTGCTCAGCTCGTCAAAGAGTGCCTCCGGATCATCGGTGACTGCAATCTCCTGTGAGCCTATTACATCTGTTATCTTAAGCTGCTGGAGCTCTTCCTCCGTATATTTAATCCATGAAAGAAGTGTCTTATTGGCCTGCAGTCCCCGGCGTGACCAGATAACGACTCCTTCAGATGCAGCTTCGGCAAGGGTCCTGTAAAGTTCCCTTGACTTTCGCAGTTCCTCTTCTGCGCTGTTTCTCTTTATTTCCAGCTTATGACTCTGCCGAGAGATGGCAAGAAGAAGCGCGAGTATAACGATGCCAAATACGCCGGAGATCAGAAGGGCCCTCATCTCCATCCTCCGTATTTCAGTCCTGACATCCTCTATATATATTCCGGTTCCCACTACCCATTGCCAGGGTTCGAAGAGTCTGACGTAAGAGAGTTTAGGCACAATGCGTGCAGAGTCGTCATTCCACTGCCACATGTAATCAACATAGCTTTCTCCTCCGCCTTGTGATACGGCCCTGACAAATTCAACAAATATGGCCTTGCCCATTGAGTCGCGAAAGTCTGTGAGATCTTTTCCGTTCAGATCAGGCCTGTAGGGATGGGCTATCATTCGGGGATACATATCTGTGATCCAGAAATAGTCCTTCAGATCTTCTCCGTACCTGATGGCATTTATGGCTGACTTGGCTTCTGCCCTTGCGGTAAGGCTGTCGAGGAGCCCGTCAGTCTCCATTGTATGATAGTGTTCCAGGAGGCTGTAGACTGAGGAGGTCATCTCATGAATCAGATTCCGCTTGCGGTCCATCATGACTCTCTCAAAAGCAGGGATAAGGTAAAGAAAGATCATGCCGGCAAAGAGGATGAAGGCCAGCAAAGCCGGGAGGTCAATCTTCAGAAGGAATCGTCTTTTTACCCTGGTTGGCATATTGTTCATGTAGTCGTCTTATATCATTTTTTCATGAAACAGGCGGAGCATCCTTGTTTCAGAATCAATCACCGAAAAAGCAGTCCTTCCTTTTCCTCCGGTGACCGGAGGCAACAAAATCATTGTCATGTCATCTCCCAGGTGGATTGTGTCGTTCGGAACGGAATGGATTGCTCTGACAAAGGAAAATGATCCGCGGTTTGAGAAATAGGCATGCGATTTATGTGAATGGCCAGATAATGAAAACTTTACATTATGCGTATCCATAAATCTCCAGAGATCGTCCAAATGGTGTTTTCTCTCAACATGCCGGGTGGTTGACCCGGTAAGATCGGGGAAGATATAGTGCGAAAAAAGCATTTTCAACCCGTTTAAGGAAACGATCTCATACTCGGGAAGAGAGTTCAGGTAATCCTTCTGTTCTTCACCAAGGTCATTTGGATCCTCACTGTCGAACGACCACACCCGTCCGGCGGAAATGTTTCTCCTATCTGCCGGAGATAAGCTGAACCACATTTCAGGGTAGACAAATCCGTTGGACCAGGCAGGATACCTGCGGGAAGCGAAGAGATCGTGGTTGCCGGGGACAATCCACCGGCAGCTGGCTCTGACCATATCGACACACCGTCTGGCACTCCTTGTGAAATGATAGTTATAGAACCTGCTGTCATAACCGGCGATGTCACCCAGGCATGCCAGTTCGTCACACCTGGTCGAGTCGGCCAGCCTCAGGACCCGCTCAAGCATGGTCACATTCTCATGGATATCAGTTATTATTCCGATTTTCATGCGGCAGGAACAGGGTTGAAGTGCAGGCTCATTCTCTTACGACCGTTGTCTGAACTGGATAACAAGGAGAGAGAGACCTGAACATAAAACTAATGTTAAGATTATTGCCCAGTAATTTACTTTGCGCGCTTTTGCAAACATAATGTAGTCTGAAGTCAGAAAGTGGTTCCCGGTGACGGGCCACGCCAGTTCACCTCCGGGTGTCAGATATCCGTTTGTTGCAGTAACCTTTGCAGGCATGGCTATCTGAAGTGTATAGTCATCAAAGAACAGCGAGGGATTAAACCTCTCCATGACATTACTCTGTGCAGTGTCAAGTTCGGCGCTGAACCGTTTGCATATCTCCTCCCCCAGGATGGGTATGCAATTGTGCGACATGTTGCGGTCGGGTTCGAGGATTTCGTAAAACTCATTCTCATGCAACCTTAGAATTTCAGTTGTAAGTGAGTCTTTTCCCGACGCTTCAACCAACCTTCCCGCCTCCTCTATCCAGTCTGATATGATTGATTCTATTGTCCACAGGTCTGTTTTACTGTCCAGGGAATCTTTCAGCCCGCCAAATAATGTGCTGTCGGGGCCGGTAAGTTTTTCGACCATTATCTTCCTCGGGAGCATCATAAAATCAATCTCTTCCCCTGTAAGGTAGTCCTCCTTCGGGTATCCGTAGAGCATGGTTTTGCCGCATTTTTCCGAAAAATAAAATGTTGTTGTGAACCATTTGAACTCGCGTCTGAATGATGCTGCGCGGGCCACTCCCCTGTTTGATCCGCTGTCTGACAGGTATGATTCGTTTATTGCATCGGCGCTCTCGAATAGTTTCTCAGCAGTAACGAACCAGGTGGTATCGCCTTCAGGAGAAATGCCTATGGAGTCTGTCCTTATCCATGTGGAATCGACCGGTACTCTCATTATCTTCCGGACGAAGTTGTCTTCGGTATTCTGCATCTCGACCCTCCTGAGGATAGTGCCGTCGCGGTTGACGAAATCAGTTACTGTTGTTTCGGGACCATTACAGGAGACGATAAACAACAAAGGCAGCAATAGGGACAGTTTCTTTTTCATTTCTGCGGCATTTGGTTGCTTCCTGATTGATTATATCAGGCAATTTACGCAGATTTTACAGATAAGCGGATGGCTGATTTGTATAATTATTAAAGAATCAGTTTCTTAGTCAGATCAATACCCAACAGATCAGGATGGATCAGGACTTTTCAGAATATTGCGGTGAAGGAACTGAGTATAAAGCGGAATACGCAGCTCTTCCGACAGGAGTCTCACTTCACATCATCACCTTCACGCCGCAGGCAGTCAGCAGCTCAAAGACAATTATTTTCATTCCCGGCCTTGCCTCTGTGATAGACAACTTCAGGGAGGTTGTCATCGAGCTGGGGCGGCACCATAAGGTAGTTTATATTGAAACCAGGGAAAAGGGAAGTGCCAGGGTCGATAAGAGGCATAAGTTCACTGTTGATGAAATTACTGCTGACATAGTTCATTTTGTGGATGGACGATTCAGTGCCGGAGAATCGTTTTCCATGGCTGGGTACTCTCTCGGTGCAACTGTCATTGCCGAAGCGTTTGTCAGGCTGAAACATAAACCGGAGCGGATAATACTTATTGAACCGAATGCATCTTTTAAATTCCCGGGATGGCTCGCTGTACTTGCCAGGTTTTCAGGGATCATCTATACTCCATTGAAACCGTTTCTTAAATGGTACATGAGAAGATTCAGGATAAACATTAAGGAAGACTATGAGATGTATCGCATCAACTGCCGCATACTTGATGCGGCTGAACCTGTACGGCTGGGTCGTGCCGTCAGGGCGTTAAGGCCCTATGCCATGGATGGCTGCCTTCAGGCAATAACGATCCCGTCAATGGTGGTCGTTGCCTCAAAGGATATGTTTCACAGTCACGGTGAAGGGTCTTACATATCTGAAAGAATAAAAAACTGCACTAAGCTTGATATGATTGACAATAAGCAGACCCACAGTGCTGAGATGGGAAGGGTGATAAGTGATTTTATTCTATCGGAAGCATAGTATGTCAGGAAGAGAGCCCGGGATAAATGATAAGGTATCCGTTCACTCCGGTAATCCGAAGGGTCTTCTTCATAAGCGTGCCATAAGCCTGTTCATACGAGACACTGCCTCTCTGAGGTGAAACGATGACAAGGAGATCATCCGGCTTTATCTGCAGGTTCAGATCCTGAATTTCCTTTTCGTCAGGAAAAGAGTAAAAATTATGAGATATATGGCTCCTGACTTTATGGATATGGTCTTCAATTGACCTGTGTGTAGTTCCGAAGGAATAGCTGTTCAAAGGGATGGAGGAGCTTTCAGATATTCTTATAACCTTATCGATAATACTCATGAATCTTGGTTCCTTCTCAACATTCCTGGGCAGAATAAGAAAAACCCTCTTGCAGAGGTTTATAGTAGATACGGCATTATAGACAAAAATATTCTGCTCGGAGTCATTGATTAAGTTTTCCAGCGGGCGACCGAACAGAAAGTCTGCCAGGCTTGATTTTCCTTGAGTGCCTATGAGAATGTCTGTTGCGCCCTTCTCCCTTGCCACTCTTTTTATCCCGGAGACAACATTATTGTCAATTGTTGCCAGGGTTTCAAGTTTCCTGCCGGCTGCAACTGCTCGGCTTCCTGCCTTTTCGAGAGTCGATCTTGCCAGCGCGAGTTTTCTTGCAGCATCCTCATCATCATCAACAACGCAAAGTCCGTAAAGCGGATTATTATGATTTTTCTTTTTGAGTGTCAGGGCCAGATCAACCAGCCTCTCCATGTTCTGAGGGTTAGACAACGAGATAATAATGGTTTCCCTGGTGGTATCGTCTTTTAAAGAGGTTTCAAGGTTTCCGCCAAGGGCCAGGTTGCGTGCTGCTGATTCGGTAATTAATGAAGAGACAAGGCATGTTACCAGTATCAGTATGATTGTGCCGTTAATTACATTCTCATCAATTATTCCGATGCGGTAACCTACCATAATTACGGCAAGTATTGCTGCAGCATGGGAGCTTGTCAGTCCGAACAGAAGCCGTCGCTGATAAGTGGAGAACTTAAATATCCGTGAAGTTAATTCAGATGCAGCCCATTTACCGGCAAGGGCTACTGTTGTCAGTACTGCAGCGACAATCAAAGGTATGGGACCTGCAAATATGACCCTGAAATCGACAATCATGCCGACGCTTATCAGAAAGAAGGGAATAAACAGGGCATTACCGGTAAAATCAATCCTGTTCCGCAGAATTGAAGCAGCAGGGATAATCCGGTTCAGGATAAAGCCTGCGGCAAAGGCGCCTATTATCGGCTCCAGGCCTGCTATTCTGGCCAGTAATGCACAGATAAAAACAATAAAGGCCACAAAAATGAACTGTGAATAGTTATCATCCTCGAGACGCCTGAAGGCCCACCGTGAGACGACCGGGATTACATAAACCATAAACAGCAGAAAAAGGATAAATGAGATTATTAACGTTATGTAAAGATCAACACTGCTTCCGCCTGTTGCTGTTCCGGCAATTACGGCAAGAACAAAAAGAACCAGAGTATCGGTAATGACTGTTCCTCCGGTGGCCACTGCCACAACTTCATTCCTTGCAATGCCAAGCCTTGTGACTATAGGATAAGACACCATGGTGTGCGTGGCGAACATATTGGATATCATCAGGCTTGTGAGGAGATTGTAATCAAGAACATACAAACATACAGGAAGACCGACGCCGAATGGTACGATGTAAGTAAGTATACCGAATACAATGCTTTTATTGCGGGTCCGGGCAAACTGCTGCTGGTCAAGATCGAGCCCTGCAATGAACATCAGAAAAAGCATCCCGATGGTAGAGAAGAGGTCAATTGCAAGACTCTTCTCGATAATGTTAAGGCCATTTGGGCCAATGATAATGCCTGAAATTATCAACCCAATAATTCCTGGGATCCTGAATTTCCTCAGGAAGACCGGGGCTGCCAGGATTATGCCCAGAATCAGCACGAAAACAATCACCGGGTCATTTACCGGCAAATGAATCAAGTCTTTAATATGCTCTCCGTACAGGTTCAATTATACTAGAGGATTTTTATCCGTGATGCAATTTAGAAAAAAAGAAAGAGACCATCTGATATGGTCTCTTTCTTTATCGGCCTCTATTTCTTGTCAGGCACAAAAACCAGCTCCAGAAGGTCTGCTTTGGCCAGATATTTTTTTACCAATTTCTGAATGGTTTTTTCAGTCATGCCGCTGAGTATTTCATTGTAGTTAACGGCGGCATTGTTGTCTATGCCGGTCAGATAGTAACTTCGTATGGTGTTTGCCCAGTAGCTGTTATGCAGCAGAGCCTCTTCCCTTGTTTTCAGCAAGTTACTGACTGTTTTATCCAGGTTCTCCCTTGAAGGACCGTTTTTGGACATACTCTCTAATTCCCTGTAAATAATAGACTTAAGTTCATCAGCTCTTTGCGGGTCACATTCGAATGCAACCATGAGAACAGACTTAGCAACGGGCCTCAACTGTGACGACGCATTGACGCTAACACCATATGTGCCGCCCTCTGCCTCACGTACTTTCTCGGTGTAGACGAGATCAAGGATACCTTTGAGGACATCCATCGCCAGGTAGTTTTTTGGCACATAATTAGCCTCGGCCGAATAGCTGATCACTACTGTTGCCTTGGGCACTGCCATAGATATCGGTATTTCCTTCCTGACGGTACCCTCAGGTTGTCTGACACCAAGGTCTTTCCAGGTCTCGGATAGATTCTTAGAGGGGAGCGACCCTATATATCTGGAGGCCATATCACGGGCAACTGACTCTTCAATGTTGCCGGTGATGAAGAAAGTAAATGCCGAGGCATCATCAAATGCAGTCTCATAAATATGATTTACGTCTTCAAACCGAACCTTTTTTATCGATTCGGGTGTCATAACAAAGGTACGCGGATGATAACCGGTCATGTTAAGGATGAGGCTGTCGCTCATCATCTTTCTGGGATCCTTCTGCTGTGCCGCAATCATTGCTGAGAAGCGCCCCAGAAGGGCATCAAAGGCCTCCCTGTTGTAGTTCGGCCGGGCAAACCTGAGATAGAGAAGTTGCATCAGTGTCTCAAAGTCTTTCGGTGTGGAGGAGCCGGAGACAGTCTGCATGACTTCCTGCAGACCAAGTGTGACTGAAGCTTTTTTCCCGGCCAGCATTTTTGTCAGGGTAGGGTTGTCAAACTCTCCTGCCCCGTAAGACGATATTATTTGCGAGAATAGGCTCAGAGACGGTACGAGTGAGTCTGCATAGACCGAAGCGCCACCGTACGCAAAGCCTGTTACGGAGACATTGTCTTTCTCAAATTCAGCATGCCTGAAAATCACTTTGGCTCCGTTTGAGAGAGTCCACTCCGTTGCTCCGAACTGGGCAACAGGCATTGTTTTAATGACCTCAGCTCCGGCAAGGGGCTCATTTATAAGGTCAATACCTCCTGCAATATCTTCATACGGAGCTATTTCTGCTTCGCTTACTTTCTTTACAATGGCAAGTGCCTCAGGTTCAGAGAGATGTTTTTTGCCTTCAGGACCCTCAACGATGATGAAGCTGTTATCTTCAACAACCAGCCCCTTCAGCCTGGCAGAAATCTCTTCCTTTGTAATCTGAGGAAGTAATTGCTTGTAATAGTCATACTGAACATCAAGCGACGGTACAGGCTCGCCGGTGAGGAAATGATCTCTGATCTGTGCAGCCCATGCATCATTGCTGATCTTGTCTCTCTGTCTGTACATACTCTCGAAGTTTGACAGCATTGTCGACTTTGCTCTTTCAAGCTCGCCCTGTGTGAAGCCATGGCGGCGTGCCCGCTCAAGCTCGGCCAGGGCTGCTTCAAAGGCCTTTCCCTCCTCATTTTCGCGGGCTGTGGCCGAGAGGGATAGTACATTGTAGTTTCTGGGGATGAAGGAGTTGTAACTTAGGCCTCCGGAAACGAACGGAGGTGTACCTTTCTGCAGTATCTCGCTGAACCTTGTTCGCATCATACTGTTCATCAGTGAGATGACGAATCCGTCACGCATATACTCCGTATCTCTGGGTCTGTTATCCGGCAGGCTGTCAATGATCATCAGGCTGACTGTTGTCTCGGGGGCCTCGGGGTCGGTCACAAGCAGGTATTTTGTGCCCGATTTCGGGATAAGGAGGTTTTCGGGTCTTGGCTTCGGATTTTCAACAGCCGGTACCGTTGAAAAGATCTGCCTGATGCTTGCTTCAATGGCGTCGACATCGATATCTCCAACGACGGCTATGGCCTGAAGATCTGTGCGATACCAATCATGGTAAAATGCCCGCAAAGTATCAGGGTGGAAATTCCTAAGTACGGCGGTATCTCCGATTATAGTTCTGTCAGCATATTTTGATCCTTCCAGGACGACGGGCAGAATTTCAAACATCATCCTGCGGGATGCGTTTCGTCCGCTCCGCCACTCTTCTATAATAACACCGCGTTCATTGTTTATTTCCTCATCGGCAAGCGTGAGATAATCAGACCAGTCGGCAAGAATCATGAGGCATGTGTCTGTCAGTCCCGGCTTATCAACAGGCACGTCACTGATATTGTAGACTGTCTCATCAAAGCTTGTATACGCATTGATGTTTCTTCCGAAGGCAACCCCGTGCTTTTGCAGTTTACTGAGAATATCCTTTCCGGGGAACCTTTTCGTTCCGTTAAAGGCCATGTGTTCAAGGAAATGGGCAAGGCCGTTCTGGCTGTCGGTCTCGAGTATTGAACCGACGTTCTGGATGATATAATAACTTGCCCTGCCGGCAGGCTCGGTGTTATGCCTGATGTAGTAGGTCAGGCCGTTATCCAGCTTTCCGATACGGTATGCCGGATCAACAGGTACAGGGTCTCCGGGTGCTGTCACGGCAAAAGAGACAATACCCAATGCAATGAAAATAGAAAAAAGAAGCTTTCTTTTCATAACAGCAGCGATTTAATTATTGACAAAAATTCAGATAACCAGACCCCAAAGGTATTAAAAACCGATCATCAACAGTGGTTTTCAATCTGATTTCAGGCTTTTCAGAAGAGGCCGTGCAGCTCAGCGTTGATCTTGTCAATCACCTCGCTGAGATGCTCCTTGTTTTCGGGGAAGTCGTAATAATCGGCCTCAAGGATAAGAAGCCTGCCAAGTTTGTATGACTCTATCCAGGCCTCATAACGCTCATTAAGTCTTTTAAGATAATCAAGACGTATTGAGCTTTCATATTCTCTTCCGCGCTTCTGGATCTGGTTTACGAGTGTAGGGACAGAGGCTCTGAGATAGAGCAGGAGGTCAGGCGGTTCAACGAGTGAACTCATCAGCTTGAAGAGTGTGAAATAGTTTTCGAAGTCACGTGTTGACATCAGCCCCATGGCATGCAGGTTGGGAGCGAAAATATAGGCATCTTCGTAGATGGTACGGTCCTGAACAATCGTATTCTTTGCCTTCTTTATTTCAAGGACCTGGCTGAAGCGGGAGTTCAGGAAGTATATCTGGAGATTGAATGACCACCTCTGCATGTCTTCATAGAAGTCATTAAGATATGGATTCTCGTCAACATCCTCATAATGAGCCTGCCAGCCGTAGTGTTTGGAGAGCAGTCCTGCCAGGGTTGTCTTGCCTGACCCGATGTTGCCTGCGATTGCTATGTGCATAAAATGACCTGTTTAAATCTGAGTTAAATATAGAAAAAAGGGAGGGAGAAGTGCTGTCTGTTGATAAAAAGATTTCACATTTCTGCAATCTTCAATACCCCTTCGATATACTCCCTGTCATTTGACAATCTGGGCATCTTGTTCTGACCTCCGAGTTTGTTTTTTTCCTTGAACCACTTATAGAATGTCCCATGCGGAACAACTTTTACTATCGGTTTTGCAAGTGTGAGGTCCTTGTACCGCTTTGCCTCATAATCAGAGTTGACCGACTTCAGTGTCGTATCGAGTATTTCGGTGAAGTGATCAAGACTGTCAGGATTCTTGTCAAACTCGATGACCCACTCATGTGATCCTTTAGTGTCATTGCCCATGTAAACCGGCCCGGCAGTATATTCGGCGATATGTGCATCGGTGGCCAGACAGGCTTTCTCGAGCGCTTTTTCGGCGTTATCAATGATGACCTCTTCGCCGAAGGCATTGATGAAGTGCCTTGTGCGCCCGGAGATCTTTATTTTATGGGGGAAGAGGCTGGTAAATACCACGGTATCACCTATGACATATCTCCATAAGCCGCCGTCTGTCGATATCACCATCGCGTAGTTTACTCCGGTTTCCACCTCACCCAGTGAAAGTGCGGCGGAAGCTTTATTTACGACCATGTCGGCCGGTATAAATTCGAAATAGACTCCGTAATCAAGCATGAGCAGCATGGAACTGTCAGAGAGATCGTCCTGTATTGCAAAGAAGCCTTCAGAGGCATTGTAGGTTTCCATAAAACGCATGCCAGGGTCAGGCAGCAGACGCCTGTACTGCTCCCTGTAAGGGGTAAAGCTTACGCCGCCGTGAAAAAAAACTTCCAGGTTAGGCCACACTTCGTGGAGATTTGTCTTTCCGGTCTCCTTGAGTATGTGTCTGATCAGCACAAGATACCAGGAGGGAACTCCTGAGATGCTGGTCACATTGGTTCCTACGGTGGTTCTGGTGATCATACGCATCTTCTCCTCAAAGTCCTCGATAAGGGCTATGCGGGCAGGTGGTGTGCGGATAAGGTCAGTATAGAAAGGAGCATTCTCAATCAGTACTGCAGAAAGGTCTCCATAGAATGAGCTGTTGCTGAAGTTATTGACCTGATGACTTCCTCCGAGAGTGAGTCCTTTACCCAGGAAGATCCTCGTGGAGGGATTAATGGCGGTGTATAATGCGAGACAGTCTTTTGCACCCCTGTAATGGGTATTCTCCATGGCTTCACTTGTCACCGGGATGAACTTGCTTTTTGTACTGGTGGTGCCGGATGATTTCGCAAACCATTTTACCTCGCCGGGCCACAGGAGGTCTTTTTCGCCGGCCCTGAGCCTGTCAACGTAAGGTATCAGATCCTCATACTCCTGCAGCGGGACATTGTTACGGTACTGTGCATGTGTCGATATGGAAGCATAGCCGTGTTCCTTCCCCCAGACAGTATTACGGCTGTCATGCAGAAGACGCTTCAGAGTCTCCTGCTGGATCTCAACAGGATGATTCTTGAAAAGGTCAATCTGATGAAGCCTCTTTGTATTAAGCCATTTTATTACTGAGGAAATAATCGGCATCACTTTCAATTTGCTACCAAAGATAACCAATAGACTTTGTGATTCATCTGAATATCTCTTTCAAAACCTGAAGAGACCTTATTTGTCTGATGCCGGGAAGGTGAAGCTGGTAATATCTTATTACCCGGTTCAGAAGCTCTGTACGTTCCTCTCCTGTCAGATGAAGATCTGCAAGCTCATCGGCCGTTATCTCAAGCAGGTGGTTTAAAAGCCCGGCCAGGGCAGGTTCAAGATAGTCGGGATGCATAGGAGGATCCGGGGTGAACTGCCCGCTGATCATGTCAAAATAACACCCGGCCTCAGGTGATGATGACGGACCGATGCCGGCATAGGCGGTCAGTGTTACGAGAAACCAGAGATGAAAATTACTGATCCCTTCAGCCATTTCATCAAGCGATATTACGGATGATTCGATGAACCCGTACAGAGCCGGGTTGGCATCCTCTTCCCTGATGATATTGTTAAGCAATTCACCCATGAAGAGGGCAATGGAGCTGCGCCGGATATCTCCAGGGATGTTTCTGGGGATATAACTCAGGTTGAGCTCTTTGAGGTTATGCATCTCCCTGTTCTCATAATGGTATAGCTCGATGTTGAAGATGTGCAGTGGCTGAAAATAGGGGTATTTTGTACTTCCTTTCCTGGATGAGATACCCTTGACCATCACTGAGATCCTTCCGTATTCACGGGTATAGAAGTGCGCAATCAGCGAGTTGTCTGAATACCGTAGATGATGAAGTAATATTGCTCTTGCCTTAACGATCATTGCCCGTCAGCCTCATGCCAAAAGTATTAAAGTTTTAAGGAGAGCGAGCAACAGATAAGGGACTGAGTTAAAAATATGTATTTTTACTCTTCAACTTTTACTTATGAATCTGAGGTCAAAAGATCAGCTTCTCAAGCGTGTGGCCCGGCTTGCGCGGCAGAATACGGAACTGGAGGAGATGCTCAAAAAGCTCGAGCGGGAGAAAAATGAGCTGCTTGATGCTAACGAGAGATACAAGCTCCTGCTGGAAAAGCACAAGGTTTCTGCTGCCAGAACCGACGAGGAGGAGAAGTCTCTCAGATTCAATATGGTTACGGTTCTCTATGCAGATATACACGGGTTTTCGAAGCTCATGGAAGGGATGGACTCCGCCCAGCTGATGGATGAACTTGACGGGATCTTTTTTGAATTCGATGCGATAGTCAGCAAGTATCATATTGAAAAAATACGCACCATCGGTGACACATACATGTGCACCGGCGGGATACCGGCAAAGAACATCACAAACCCTGTTGATGTTGTGATGGCAGCTCTTGAGATGAGATATTACCTCGATAAATATGAGACCTCCAGGAGGGGCGATAAGAAAATCTGGGAGCTTAAGACCGGCATTCATACCGGTCCGGTAACAGCCGGTATTTCAGGGAAAAAGAAGATCTCATATGATGTCAAGGGTGAGACTGTCAACACGGCGAGCCGGATAGAAGCTGTTTCTGAAAAAGGTTCCATCCTGATCTCAGTGATGACATATGAACTTGTCAAGGAGTTTTTCAGTTGCGAATACTTCGGGAAACTTCCGGTGAAATACACGGGTAATCTGCAGATGTACCAGGTTCAGGGCCTTCTTCCTGAATTATCGGCCGACGGAGAGGGGGTGATACCGAATGAGGCTTTCAGGACCAAGTTCGCCCTGATGCAGTTTACTGATATACAAGAGGTTATTCTTGACAGACTTGAGAAAGAGTTGCCAGAACATCTTCATTACCATAATGTAAAACATACGGTCGATGTAGTAACCGAGGTTGAGCTGATAGGCTGGGCCGAAGGCTGCAGCGATGAAGAGATATTGCTGCTTAAGACTGCAGCATTATTTCATGATGCCGGTCACACAATCGCATATGATGATCATGAATTTCACAGCACTGTTCTGGTGCGTGAGATGCTCCCCGGATACGGGTACACCAAAGAACAGATTGAAAGTGTCTGCGCGATCATCATGTCAACAAAACTTCCGCCCAAGCCTGAGAATCTTCTGCAGGAGATAATATGCGATTCTGACCTTGATTATCTAGGGAGAAGTGATTTCATCCCGGTATCCAATACACTGTTTGAGGAACTCAAAGCCCAGAACAAGATCACCAGGCTTAATGACTGGAATAAGCTACAGGTAAAGTTTATCTCAGGACATCAGTATTTTACTGCCACTGCCAGGAGCCTCAGGGAGGTGAATAAACAGTTACAGATAGAGAGAATTCAGAGTCTCATTACGGAAGACTGATTACCTGATAATGAGCATTTTGGTCACCTCAGCGATGCTTCCGTCCTCATTGCTGCAAAAGACCAGGTATACACCGCTGGTCACTCTTGATGAGCGATAGTTTCTGAGATCCCACGTCGCCTGGCCACCGGTTGAGGTAGTTTCCCACACCAGGTTACCGCTTATGTCTGTTATCTTGACCGTTGAATTCTCAATGAGGCCGGTTATAGTCACTACTCCCTCAAAATCTTCCCTGACAGGATTGGGAAATACATACATGCCTGAATAGTCGCTTTTGCCGGTAGTTGCATCTCCCCTGAATGAAACAATACCCTCGGATGTCCCAAACCAGACGTCCCCTGTCAACCCGTTGATGCTTGCCTTAACAATATTGTCAGAAAGAAGAGGGCTGTTTGAGGTATTGAAATGATATAGTTGTTCCTTGCCATCTTTGGAAAGTAAATATGCTCCAGAGCTCAATGTGCCGAACCATTTCCTGTCAGCCCCGTCAACGGCTATTGAGGTGACGGTCTCAGTTCCCAGCAGATAGTCTGCCAGGCCTGAACCGTCATTTCTGGGGATCTTTATCCTGGAAGCCTTAAGGTCAGAGGAGAATGCTTTTGAGGGGTTATAGTAAACAGCCGGGCCCTTATCGCTTCCAACCCAGATATTTCCTTCAATGTCAGAAGCGATGGAGAAAAGGTTATTCATCACATAGCCTTCGGTGTCCTCGACCTGCAGTTTAGCCCAGCGGTCGTCTGAAATAACTTCAGGTGTCCCGGCAGGGTCATAGACCAGCAATCCGTGGCCACGGGGAAGCAACACCCAGATAAAACCGTTTTTATCGATTATCATATCGCCTGCTACCGGAACATTCAGAGTGAGTGCTACAGAAACCCATGTGCCGTCCTTGAGAAGAGCCTTGAGGATCCCCGGCACGCCGGACTGGGTCATCCACAGGTTTCCTGATTCATCGAATGCGAGACCGCAGATACGTGAATAATTTTCGCCGGATATAATGCTTGCAAGAGGGGAATTGTACTGGTTGAAATTATTTATCAGCGATCCGTCTTTAAACTCGTATAAACCGTTTCCCCATGATGAAACAAAAACATGCTCATTGTCAAGCGGGTCTGCAACCACTCTCATTGCGTCACGGTCAGCCGGTTCGTAAAGGATAATGCTGTTCCAGCTATTTGCTGAGTTTGTAAACAACTGGAAAGACCTGTAGACATTTCCCCAGGCGTTGTCAACCGTGCCGCCTGTGATAAGGCTTGTTTTGCCTGCAAAATGTATGTCTGCTACGTTATTTGTATAGGGTCCGGGCAGGGTATAATTATTGTATTTACTGTAATCTGAAGTTGAGATCAGTCCTGTGGATGAGTCTGCAATCCACATTTTGCCTTTGTATACAATTGATTTCACAGGGTTCATGGAAGCCCATCCGTAACTGGTTATCTCCCTTATAACAGCCCCCGTCCCTGATAGCATTAAAACCGAAGATGGGAGAGATACCGAAACCCCGTTATCTGTTGCATCTACCGATCTGACGCTGCCTGATGGCCTTTCAAGAATGAAGTCTGCCGGTTGACCGGGAACAACGCGAAACAGACTGTCTTTCACGGGTGGGTTTCCCGGCTTATTGATGAACAGTGCCCCGCCGGAGGCTGCAATCATATTATATTTTGAACCGGGGGACTGTAGTCCGGCCAGCCTCTCCCAGTTTCCGAAGTATGAAAGGCCGGTACGGTCACTTTGGGCTGAGAAGACCCCCCTGGCGGTGACAGCATAGATGCGGTTGCCAAGCAGGGATGTGCCATATACCTCATTGTTTTCTCCGTCAGGGCCCGGTCTCCAGGTATCAACCACATACCTTCCGGCGATATCCAGAACCACTATCCCGAAGCTCGCAGAGAGCAAGGCACGGCCTCCGTTGACAGTCACACTGTAAATCTCTTTAAGTCCGGGGATATATTTGTTCTTTATGTCAGGAATATTGGCAATGACACCTTTTCTGACCAGATCAACACCTGTATTCCGATAAACAATGATCAGTGTCTGCTCCTGCTCGCACCAACCAATGCTGCCAATCAGCGACTCATTCAGCCCTGACACCCTTGAGATTGATGAAACTCCGCCGGAGTTCAGATCAACGACGAGAACCGAAGCTCCTGCAGATGAAAATACCCTGTCACCTCCGCCTGTTAAATAGTATGATGAGCTGTAAGACAGGTGATCCTGCCATGATCCAATGCCTCCCTGTCCCCTGAGGAGCAGCGGTAAGAACAGAAGGAGTAATCCGGACAGAAATCGCATCATATTATTAAAACATTGATTATATGATATTTATTGCGGCTGATGGTGGGCTGACAGGAAATTTATCAGTTTTCTAGTTGCCCGGGCGCGGTGCGATATCATGTTTTTCTCCGACAGCGGTATTTCAGCGAAGGTCTGTTCATAACCGTCAGCCAGAAACACCGGATCATATCCAAAGCCCTCCGTCCCTTTTCTGACATCAATTATTTCACCCTCAACGGTTCCCTCGAAAAGATACTCCTTTTTATCAAATATCAGAGCAATAACTGTTCTGAATCTGGCTTTGCGGTTACTCTTGCCATCGAGCATCCCGAGCAGTTTGGTAATATTGGCATCCGGGTCCTTATTCTCTCCCGCGAATCTTGCAGAATGGACTCCCGGAGCGCCGTTGAGTTCATCTACCTCGAGACCGGTGTCGTCGGCAAAGACGTTCATGCCAGTCCTTTCATAGACATACCTGGCCTTATGCAGGGCATTCTCTGTCAGGGTTTCTCCGTCCTCAGGGATATCCTCCGAAATATCGACATCATTCAGACCAATGACTGTGTAGCTGTCATCAAGGAGAGAGGCTATCTCTCTGACCTTGTGTTTGTTGTTTGTGGCAAATACAAGTTTCATCTGCTTCCCGGGCTATTGGGCAAATTTAGTCAATCGATTTTCACCGGGCTACGTGATCTTACAATTCAGTGAAATAAAAACTACATTTGTATAGATC
>Ga0209450_10000524_pt1 | contig 19520 bp, 22 predicted proteins | sample FrelakmetLWP11LW_FD_187149 | JGI IMG/M metagenome (GOLD analysis project Ga0209450, IMG submission 187149) | Freshwater lake sediment microbial communities from the University of Notre Dame, USA, for methane emissions studies - LWP11 LW (SPAdes)... | ecosystem: Environmental > Aquatic >...
CCTGGCACGCTACATGCAGGTGCTGTCCCCCGAGTTCATCCGCCATTACCCCAACCGCATCATCAATATCCACCACTCCTTCCTGCCCGCCTTTCACGGCGCCAAGCCGTATCACCGGGCGTTCGAGCGCGGGGTCAAGCTGATCGGCGCCACCGCCCATTACGTCACCGAAGTGCTCGACGACGGCCCCATCATCGAACAGGACGTGGCGCGCATCTCGCACCGCGACAGCCTGGAGGACCTGATCAACAAGGGCGCCGACCTGGAAAAGGTGGTGCTGTCGCGCGCGGTCAAGTGGCATCTCGACAACCGGGTGCTGGTGTACGCCAACAAGACGGTCGTTTTCGACTGAGTCGCCGCCATGCTCAAGCTGACCGTTCCGAGTCCGGATCCCACCCTGAGCCAGGTTGTCGAAACCCGCCCGAAGCCGGTCGCGGAATGTCTCAAGCGCCTGCCCTATGCCAGTCCGACCGACGCCGCCCAGCAACTGACGACGATGCTGGCGGCGATGAACCGCACGGAACTGGATGACGAGGCGCGCTACAAGTGCCTGAGCCTGATCCATCCGGTGATCGCGCGCCTTGCGACCAGCCTCGAAGCCCAACTGGCCGAAACCGGCATCCCGCCGGGAGGCAAATACCGGCAGACCGGCGCGCTGATGCGCGAACTCTGGGTCGAACTCGGTTACGGCTACAAGCTCGTGCTGCTGTCGCTCTCCGGCCGGCGCGGCGGGCTACGCGCCGGCAAGCGCTTCGTCGATGTCACTTCCGGGCTGTTGCAGGCCTTGCGCGACCTCCAGATCGCCTATTACCAGACCTATGCCTCCCTTCCCCCGGGCCTGTGGCGCGAGATCCATCACCTCCACCAGTTCGCCCGAAAAGCCGGGTTCGCCGACACGCCGGCCGGCGAGAGCGGCATTTCCCCCAGCCTGGCCTACCGTCAGGCCCTGCTGATGGCGCTGGCCGACCCCTACCACATGCAGCGTGAAGCCTTGCTGCTGACCCGGCTGTATCTGAAAAAATTCGCATCGCTGTCCGACCTGGCCGCCGAGCGCGATGCCCCAGAGGGCAAGGATTTCTTCATTCGCGTGAACGCCGACCGCGCAGCCAGCCCCCCGCCCGCCAGCGATCCGCCCGAGGGTCTCTGGCTGCACACCGAACGGCTCTGCCAGCATCTGCACGAGGTCGCGATCAGGCTGAAGATCGGCGATACCCCGCGTGCCCTGGGCCTGCCCCAGGGCATGCAGGGTGAACTCGGCAAGACGCTGGTCATCCGTCTGCTGAAAAGCTGGGGCAAGGGAGCGCAGCGCAACTTCAATCGCCGTGAACCGGCCCCGTCGACGCTGCGCCTGGTGGCCGGCGTATGCGCCGTCCATCGTCTCCTGGCCGGCGAACGCTCCCCCCTTCCGGAGCCGGACGAGGACACGCTGACCGTCAACGACCTCGATTCCGGGCTCACCCCGATCGCCGCCCCCACGCCGAGCACCTGGACCCTGCTCAACGACAGCGCCGGTGGCCTGGCCCTGGGAGGCAGTCCTGACGCCGCGCTCAACCTAAAGGTCGGCGATGCGCTGGCCTTGCAGGAAAACGGCGAGATCAACTGGTCGCTGGGGGTGATCCGCTGGATCCGGATGATCGACAGCAGCCGGGTCGAACTCGGGGTCGAGCGGCTTTCCCCCCAGATGGCACCGGTCTGGATCCGGCCCCTGCGCGGGCATCGCACCGCCAGCCCCGAGCCTGCCCTCCTCGTTCCCGGTCTGCCCGCGCTGAAACGCCAGGAGTGCCTGCTGCTGCCGCGCCATGTTTACCAGTCTTCGATGGACGCCGAGATGTGGCATCCGCCGCGACAAGACAACATCACCTTCGGCCACCGCGTGGAGCAGACGCCGAGCTTCGATCTGGTCGAGTTTGCGGTGTTTCACTGACCCGTATCAGGCCCCCGCCGGCGCAAGCCTTGGCGGTTTGCGGGATAATCGGGGCTTTACCCGACGGACCTGATCGATGACTGAAATTCTGGTGCTTTATTACAGCGCGGGCGGCAGCGTGCGTGAAATGGCGCAACTGGTGGCGCGCGGGGTCAACCAGGTGGCTGGCGCCGCCGCCCGCGTGCGCACCGTGCCGCCGGTGGCGCCGCGCACCCAGGTCGCCGAGCCGCCGGTGCCGCCGGAAGGCGCACCTTATGCGGAGCTGAGCGACCTTGAGCAATGCGCCGGCCTGGCACTCGGTTCGCCGACCCGCTTCGGCAACATGGCCGCGGCGCTGAAATATTTTCTCGACTCCACCGGTGCGCTGTGGGCCAAGGGCACCCTGGTCGGAAAGCCCGCCGCCGTGTTCACCTCCACCGCCAGCCTGCACGGCGGCCAGGAAACCACCCTCACCAGCATGATGCTGCCGCTCTTGCACCACGGCATGCTGGTTCTCGGCCTGCCCTACACCCTGGCCGAAGTGAACCACACCGCCAGCGGCGGCACCCCTTACGGGCCCAGCCACTGGGCCGGTCCGTCCGACGACAAGCCGCTGACCGACGACGAGCGCGCGCTGTGCATCGCGCTCGGCAAGCGGCTGGCAGAGACGGCAATCAAGATGGCAGCATGAGCCACCCGGCGAGGGCCCCGCGCAGCGGGATCAACGGCCAGGCGAATGCTGCCGGAGGCCGACGCGCAGTTGCATCGAATCAGCGGGAACGGTCGGAGGCCGACCGCATGAGCCACCCGGCGAGGGCCCCGCGCAGCGGGATCGACGGCCAGGCGAATGCTGCCGGAGTCCGATATGAAGCGGCTTGTTTAGCAGGGGTCGTTGTGAGGCCGAGAGCGTGAAGGCATTGCAGCTTACCGCCAGCGCCAGCCTGATCGCGCTGATCTTCCTCTGTGTGGCATGGGAACTGTGGCTGGCGCCGATCCGTCCCGGCGGCTCCTGGCTGGTGCTGAAGGCGTTGCCGCTGCTGCTGCCTTTGATGGGCATCCTCAAGGGCCGCCGCTACACCTATCAATGGGCATCGATGCTGGTGCTGGCCTACTTCACCGAGGGCGTGGCGCGCGCCTGGTCGGACAAGGGCTTGTCGGCCTGGTTGGCGGGTGGCGAGGTGCTGCTGTCGGTGGTGTTCTTCTTCGCCGCGATCTACTACGCCAAGTTCAGCGCGCCGTCGCGGAGGAAGGGCTGAAGGGCGTTCAACCGCGAAGGTCGCGAAGGGGCGCGACGAAAGGCCGAACAAGAAGATTCATCCGCGAATGACGCGAAAGCAACGCCACTAGAACATGCAAGTGATTCGCGTCTAGTCGCGTCCTTCGCGGTCAAATCTTTTCAGCTTTCAAACCTGCGGGTGTGCCCGCTCCAGCTTGGAATGCAGCTTGTTCAGCGCGTTCAGGTAGGCCTTGGCCGACGCCACCACGATATCGGTGTCGGCGCCCTGGCCGTTGACCACCCGTCCGTCGCGTGACAGCCGTACCGTCACCTCGCCCTGCGAGTCAGTGCCGCTGGTGATGTTGTTGACCGAGTACAACAGCAGGTTGGATCCGCTGCTGACCACCGACTCCAGCGCCTTGAAAGTGGCGTCGACCGGACCCGAGCCGTCACCGTCGGCGCGCCGCTCGACTCCGTCCTCGGTGATGACCATCTGCGCGTGCGGCGTCTCGCCGGTTTCCGAGCAGACCTTGAGCGACACCAACTTGAAGCGTTCGTCCTCGGCGGCGAAGCCTTCGGCGCTGACCAGGGCCTGCAGGTCCTCGTCGAAAATCTCGCGCTTCTTGTCGGCCAGTTCCTTGAAGCGGGCGAAAGCGGCGTTGAGCGCCTCCTCGCTGTCGAGGACAATGCCGAGCTCGGACAGCTTGGTGCGGAAGGCATTGCGCCCCGACAGCTTGCCGAGGCTCAAGCGGTTGGCGTGCCAGCCGACGTCCTCGGCGCGCATGATCTCGTAGGTCTCGCGATGCTTCAGCACGCCGTCCTGGTGGATGCCGGACTCGTGGGCGAAAGCGTTGGCGCCGACGATGGCCTTGTTCGGCTGCACCGGATAGCCGGTGATGGACGAGACGAGCTTGGACGCCGGCACGATCTGGGTGGCGTCGATGCGGGTGTCGCAATGGAACACGTCCTGGCGGGTGCGCACCGCCATCACGATTTCCTCCAGCGAGGCGTTGCCGGCGCGCTCGCCGAGGCCGTTGATGGTGCACTCGACCTGGCGCGCGCCGTTCATCACCGCGGCGAGCGAGTTGGCCACCGCCATGCCGAGGTCGTTGTGGCAGTGGGTCGACCAGATCACCTTGTTCGAATTCGGCACGCGCTCGATCAGCTGCTTCATCCGCTCGCCCCACAAGGCCGGAATGCTGTAGCCGACGGTGTCGGGCACGTTGATCGTCTTCGCCCCGGCCTTGATCACCTCGTCGAAAATCCGCACCAGGAAATCCATTTCCGAGCGCACCGCGTCCTCGGCCGAGAACTCGACGTTGTCGGTGTATTCGAGGGCGAGCCTGACCGCTTTCACCGCGGCTTCGACCACCTGGTCCGGTTGCATGCGCAGCTTCTTTTCCATGTGGATCGGGCTGGTGGCGATGAAGGTGTGGATGCGCCCCGATTTGGCCGGTTTGATCGCCGCGCCGGCAGCGTGGATGTCGCGCTCGTTGGCGCGCGCCAGCGAACACACGGTGGAGTTCTGGATGGCTTCGGCGATGGCCTTGATGGCTTCGGCGTCACCCGGGCTGGCGGCGGCAAACCCGGCCTCGATCACGTCGACGCCGAGCTTTTCCAGCTGCCGCGCAATGCGGAGCTTCTCGTCCTTGGTCATCGCCGCGCCGGGGCTTTGCTCGCCGTCGCGCAAGGTGGTGTCGAAAATATACAAACGGTCGTTCATGGCTGGCTCCATGGAGGGTCGGCATCTGGCCGACGCATTATAAAGGGCTTGCCGCCTGGAACTGTGCGGCGCGGGGTACTACCGGGGGAGGGGGGTTATTGTGTGCGCGCGACGCGCAGCAGCAGGCTGCCGAACAGGACATTCGACAGGCAGACGAGATAGGACGGGTGCGACTGATTAGACATGGTCTAAATTGTAACTATTTTTCGCTGCCCTGCAAGGGCTTGTCGGCCTCTTGCTGTTTTTTGCCGCGCCGGAAGGTCAGCAGCGCGTGGACATAACCCGACAGCCCATAGAGCACGAAGACCCCGAACAGCACCTCGGGCGGGCTGGTCGACACCAGCACGAAAGCCAGCACCACCAGCAGGATGACGAAGAACGGCACGCTCTTCCGGAGGTTGATTTCCTTGCCGCTGTAGAACTTGAAATTGCTGACCATGGTCAGTCCGCCGAACAGGGCGATAAACACCGCAAGCCAGCGGGACTCCTCGCCGCTGATCTGATATTCGGTCATCACCCAGACAAATCCTGCGACCAGCGCGGCGGCCGACGGGCTCGGCAAGCCCTGGAAAAAACGCTTGTCGGTGACGATATCGAGCTGGGTATTGAAACGCGCCAGGCGCAACGCCGCGCCGGCACAGTAGACGAAGGCGGCGATCCAGCCAAGCTTGCCCATGCCCTGCAGGGCGAACTCGTAGATCACCAGCGCCGGCGCCACACCAAACGACACCATGTCGGAGAGGCTGTCGTATTCCGCGCCGAAAGCGCTCTGGGTGTGCGTCATCCTCGCCACCCGCCCGTCCAGGCCGTCGAGCACCATGGCGATGAAGATCGCCACCGCGGCATATTCGAATCGCCCGTTCATCGCCTGGACGATGGCGTAGAAACCTGCAAACAGGGCGCCGGTGGTGAACAGGTTGGGCAGCAGATAGATGCCGCGCTCGCGCATTCGCGTGCGCTCGACTTCAGGTTTGCGATGCAGGAACTGGGTCATGGTCAGGCGTGGTTACCAACGTGCCAGAATGGTACGCCCGCCCGTCACCTTCTGGCCAATCGAAACCTCGGCGCGCGCATGGACCGGCAGATATACGTCGACCCGCGAACCGAAGCGGATGAAACCGTAGCGCTGGCCGCGCACCAGACGGTCGCCGGTGCGCACATAGCAGAGGATGCGACGCGCGATCAGCCCGGCGATCTGCACCGCGGTGACATCGCCACGCGCGCTCTGGATCCAGATTGCGTTGCGCTCGTTTTCGGTGGAAGCCTTGTCGAGGTCGGCATTGACGAAACTGCCCGGGGTGTACCAGCGCCCCTTGACCTCGCCGTCGACCGGACTCTTGTTGGAGTGTACGTTGAAGACGTTCATGAAGACGCTGATCTTCAGCGCCTCGCGTTCCAGATAGGGATCGCTGACCTTTTCCACCACGACGATGCGGCCGTCGGCCGGCGCGATCACCGCATCGGCATCGGTCGGTGGCACCCGCGCCGGGTCACGGAAGAACTGCAGCGCAAAAACCGCCCAGATCCAGAACGGGATCGACCACCAGCCGATCAGCCAGGTCACGATCAGCGCGGCGGCAAGCGCGGCCAGCACGACCAGCCAGCCCTCGCGGGCGATAAGGGGATGTGTCATTTTCAGGGGTCAGGATTCAGGGGTCAGGATTCAGGGAGCGGAACGCAAAGGACAGCGCGGCGCAGCCGCACACACCCTGACCTCTGAATCCCGACCCCTGATCCCTATCAGTTCTTCGATTGATCGACCAGCTTGTTCTTGCTGATCCAAGGCATCATCGCGCGCAGCTTGGCGCCGACGACCTCGATCTGATGCTCGGCGTTGAGACGGCGACGGGCGGTCATCTCGGGATAGTTGGTGCGGCCTTCGAGGATGAACTGCTTAGCGTAGTTGCCGTTCTGGATGTTGTCCAGCGCTTCCTTCATCGCGGCACGCGACTGCGCGTTGATGACCTTGGGGCCCGTCACGTATTCGCCGTATTCCGCGTTGTTGGAGATCGAGTAGTTCATGTTGGCGATGCCGCCTTCGTACATCAGGTCGACGATCAGCTTCAGCTCGTGCAGACACTCGAAGTAGGCCATCTCCGGCGCATAGCCGGCGTCCACCAGGGTTTCGAAGCCGGCTTTCACCAGATCGACGCAGCCGCCGCACAGCACGGCCTGCTCGCCGAACAGGTCAGTCTCGGTTTCTTCGCGGAAGCTGGTTTCGATCACGCCGCCCTTGGTGCCGCCGTTGGCGCAGGCGTAGGACAGGGCGAGGTCACGCGCCTTGCCGGTCTTGTCCTGGTACACCGCGATCAGCGACGGCACGCCGCCGCCCTGGGTGTAGGTCGAGCGCACCAGGTGGCCGGGGCCCTTGGGGGCGATCATCACGACATCGAGGTCGGCACGCGGGGTGATCTGGTTGTAGTGCACGTTGAAGCCGTGGGCGAAGGCCAGCGTCGCGCCCTTCTTCAGGTTGGGTTCGATATCGCTGTAATACGTACTCGCCATCAGTTCGTCGGGGATCAGGATCATCACGAAGTCGGCGGCCTTCACCGCATCGCCGATTTCCTTGACGTCGAGACCGGCCTTCTTCGCCTTGTCCCACGAGGCGCCGCCCTTCCTCAGGCCGACCGAAACCTTGACGCCGGAATCCTTCAGGTTGTTGGCGTGGGCGTGGCCCTGCGAGCCGTAGCCGATGATGGCGACCTTGCGCTTCTTGATGAGGGAGAGGTCGGCGTCCTTGTCGTAAAAAACTTTCATGCTGTGTTCCTAGATAGTGAAATGAAAAGTCGGGGGATGAAAATCAGACCTTGAGACTGCGCTCGCCGCGACCGATGCCCGACGCGCCGGTGCGCACGGTCTCGATGATGTAGGCAGGGTCGATCGCTTCGAGGAAGGCATCGAGCTTGGAGCCGGTGCCGGTCATCTCGATGGTGTAGGTCGCGTCGGTGACGTCGATGATGCGGCCGCGGAAAATGTCGGCGGTGCGCTTCATTTCCTCGCGCCCGGAGCCCACCGCCTTGACCTTGACCAGCATCAGCTCGCGCTCGATGTGGCGGCCATCGGTCAGGTCCATCACCTTGATCACGTCGACCAGCTTGTTCAGCTGCTTGGTGATCTGCTCGATGATGTCTTCCGAGCCGGTGGTCACGATGGTCATGCGCGACAGCGTGGCGTCCTCGGTCGGGGCGACGGTGAGCGACTCGATGTTGTAGCCGCGCGCAGAAAACAGCCCGGCGACACGCGACAGCGCACCGGCTTCGTTTTCCATCAAAAGAGAAATGATATGGCGCATCTCAGAGTTCCTCCGCCAGGATCATTTCGGACAGACCCTTGCCGCCTTCCACCATGGGGAAGACGTTTTCGGTCTGGTCGGTCTGGAAGTCCATGAACACCAGCCGCTCCTTGAGCGCCGGCGAGAAGGCCTCCTTCAGCGCCGCCTCGACGTCCTCGGGCTTGTCGATGCGCATGCCGACGTGGCCGTAGGACTCGGCCAGCTTGACGAAATCGGGCAGCGATTCCATGTACGACTCGGCATAGCGACTGCCGTAGAAGAATTCCTGCCACTGCCGCACCATGCCCATGTAGCGGTTGTTGAGCATGACGACCTTCACCGGGATGCGGTACTGCTTGCAGGTCGACAGCTCCTGGATGTTCATCTGGATGCTCGATTCGCCGGTAATGCAAGCGACCTGCGCCTCGGGGAACGCGAGCTGCACGCCCATCGCATACGGCAGACCGACACCCATGGTGCCGAGGCCGCCAGAGTTAATCCAGCGCCGCGGCTTGTCGAACCGGTAGTACTGCGCCGCCCACATCTGGTGCTGGCCGACGTCGGAGGTGACGAAGGCGTCGCCCCCGGTCACCTCCCAGAGTTTCTCGACCACGTACTGCGGCTTGATGATGGCGCCGTTGTGGTTGTACTTCAGGCAGTCGCGCGAACGCCACAACTCGATCTGCGTCCACCAGGCATTGACCGCGGCGGCATCGGGCCTTTCCTTGCTCTGCCTGACCAGATCGATGATCTCGCCGAGGACCTGCTTGACGTCGCCGACGATCGGCACATCCACCCGCACGCGCTTGGAGATGGACGACGGATCGACGTCGATGTGGATGATGCGGCGCTGCTCGCGGGCGAAATGCGCCGGGTTGCCGATCACGCGGTCGTCGAAACGCGCACCCACGGCCAGCAGCACATCGCAATGCTGCATCGCCATGTTGGCTTCGTAGGTGCCGTGCATGCCGAGCATGCCGAGAAACTGCTTGTCGCTGGCCGGGAAACCACCCAGCCCCATCAGGGTGTTGGTGCAGGGAAAGCCGAGCATGCGGGTCAGCTCGGTGAGCAGTTCCGACGCGTCGCCGAGTATCACCCCACCGCCGGTGTAGATCATCGGGCGCTTGGCTTCGAGCAGCATCTGCACGGCGCGCTTGATCTGGCCGGAATGCCCCTTCACCACGGGATTGTAGGAGCGCATCTCGACCGATTCCGGGTAGCTGAAAGCGGTCTTGTGCGCGGTCACGTCCTTCGGCACATCTACCACCACCGGGCCCGGGCGGCCGCTCGCGGCGATATGGAAGGCCTTCTTCATGGTGTCGGCCAGGTCCTTCACGTCCTTGACGAGAAAGTTGTGCTTGACGCAGGGTCGGGTGATGCCGACCGTATCGACTTCCTGGAAGGCATCCATGCCGATCGCCGGGGTCGGCACCTGGCCGGTCACCACGACGATGGGAATCGAATCCATGTAGGCGGTGGCAATGCCGGTCACCGCGTTGGTGACGCCGGGGCCCGAGGTCACCAGGGCCACGCCGACACGGCCGGTGGCGCGCGCATAGGCGTCGGCGGCGTGCACCGCGGCCTGCTCGTGCCGCACCAGCACATGCTTAAACTTGTTCTGCTTGAAGATTTCGTCGTAGATGTTGAGCACGGCCCCCCCGGGATAGCCGAACACAAACTCGACCCCCTCTTCGGCCAGACAACGTACGACGATCTCGGCGCCCGTGGCTTCCATAAAGTGGCAAAAAATCAATTCGTTGGTGAACCTGTGAGGGTAATCGTTTTGCCCTGTTTCGGTCAAGAAATCATGCCACGGCGCCCTCTGTGAGCCATTTTTCACCCTTCAGAAACAAAAAAGCCCTTCCGCGAACGGAAGGGCTTTTGGCAGAACAGTGCGATTACTGGGGTGAAATGCCCAGCGCCTTGACGGTCTCGACGGTAAGGTAGCCGTCGTCGGCCAGGCCTTTGGACCTTTGGAAAGCGCCGACCGCGGCCATGGTATTGGGCCCCAGGTTGCCGTCGACCGGCCCGGTATAGAACCCGGCTGCCTGCAAAGCCTTCTGGATTTCCGTGATCTTGTTCGCCGTCGCGTTCACGTCACACAGGATCTGGGTGCAGTACTGCTTGCCCGGGCTGACCAGCACCTGTTGATCGACGGTCACGTATTCGGCAGGAACCGGAACACGCTTCTCGGTGGCGGGTGAAACCTGCGTCATGACTTCGCGCTCGTAATCGACCGGCACCACCTTCTTCACCGTGGTGGCGGGCTTGACCAGCTTGGTAACCTCGCGTTCGGCGTATTCGGCCGGAACCTCGACGGAACGGGTCGTTTCAGGGGTCTTCAGGACGGTCCGCTTGCGAATCTCATATTCCGCCGGGACCGGCTCATAAGTGATCGTCGCGGGTGTTTTCAGCACGCGTGTGGTAACGGTCTCGTATTCGGCAGGGATTTCAACCAGACAGAAAATTTCACCCTTCTCGTTGATCCTCTGGATGCTGGTGGCCGTGCCGGGCTTCCAGGTTGTGTAGGCTTCGCGAACCAGTTTTTTCGTCGTTACATCTTCATAAACGGCAGGAACCTCGATGGCCCTGGTCGTGGCCGGCTTGGAAACGACACGATCCTCGACTTCCTCGAAGACGGCCGGCACGCTTTCCAGGCGAGTCGTGGCTGGCTTCACCATGACACGCTCCTTGACCGTTTCGTACACGGCGGGAACGACTTCTTCGACTTCCTCGGTAGTGACGCGGACCTTCACCGCCTTGTAGACGGGCGGGACGATTTCAATGCGCTCGCCCGCTTCCTTCACCAGTTTCTTGACGCTTTCGGTGCGATAGACGGGCTCCTTGACGATCAGGACATAGCACTCGCCCGGTTTGGCATTGGCCATGCACTGCTCTTTGGTCACCGGCGCGGGTGCGGGTGCTGGCGCTGCCTTGACCACAGGCGCAGGCTTGGGCGCAGGCTGCGCGTCCTCCTTGCAGGGAGGGTCAAGCAACCCCCGTCCCGGGCATCCGATGGTCTTGTAGAGTTCAAAGCCGGTAGTGTTACCGCCGACATTGCTCGGATCGTAATAGCGGGTTTCTGCCGCAACTGGCGCCGACAGGCTGGCAAACCCCGAGAACACCAGGGCCGCACTTAAAGTTTTTAGGGCAATACGCATTTTTAACTCCTTCTCTATGAATTCTTGTTTAAAGTTAGACCATGTGTTTAATGCTTCAAGCCTGGTCAATACGCTTGGCAGTCAACCGAAACAGGGTGAAAAATTCAAGACCATCCCCCAGTGGACCGGGCCCGCAAACAGGACAATCGCAGCCGATTGGGCGATGAACTCGTGCAGATCGGCTATTCGTGTGCGGTTTCGTTCAGTACACGCATGATCTCGTTGAGGGAACTGTTCTCGTTTTCGATCAGGCACACCATGTTGCCGACGCCGCACACCGTCAGCGTGGCGCCACGCACGATCCAGCCCTGCGATGGCGACCAGCCGCTCATCTGGGAAAACAGCGACAGCAGATCGATATTGCTGGACACCATGCGGCGATACCACTGGGCGAACTGTGCCAGCCGCTCGATCAGGTCCTGCGGCAGCAGGCCGGCGGCGTCCATGATCACGCCGTCATCGCGGAAGCGGCACACCGCCACCACGCCATCGAGCACCAGGATTTTTCTCAGCGCCATATGCGCTCCTCAGGCAGTCTTCAAGGCGTTGAACGTCGCTTCGTAATCGACGTCGCGGTTGCGGGCGATCACGCCGGTGTTGCCGTTGACCACCACCGACCATTCGAGGCCGACCACGGTAAAACCCTGCAGGGGCTGAAAGCCGGCCTGACCCGTCAGCGCCTCCCAGCCGCGCGCCTCCATTCCGGCGATCGCCAGGTTGGCAACGCAGGAGTGCGACAGCAGATCCAGGACCTGCGGGGTAATTTCGGTTCCCTCGCGGATGGTATGGGCCTGCAGGTCGCCCTTGTCCGAATAGGTGAACGCCGCCAGCGTCCCCGGCAAGTCCATCAGTTTCTCAAGATTCATTGGTTTTCTCCCCGGATCAATACAAGGCTTCTTTGGTGTCGCCACCGATCCTGGCATACAGGTTGACCAGCAGGTCGTCCTGGATGTCGCCGATCTTGGCGCGCATGATGGTCATCACGTCATTCAGCAATTCCTCGCGGTTTTCGATGAAGGCGAAATAATTGCCGACCGCGCACACCGTGACCTTGTCGCCGCGTGCGATCCAGCCCTGCACCGGCCGGCATCCGCAGCCCTCTGCAAAGGAGTCGAAGATTTCCGATTGCATGTTGACCGAGAGCGTATTGGCGCGACAGAGTATCGACGCCATGCGCGCGAACTCGTCTGTCAGCGCGCCTTCGTACGAGAAGCGATCTCCGCGGTAGGCAAATTCACCCGCGGCAATCACCCCCGGAATGGCCATGAGTTGCTTTACGATATGCATCGTGCCTCCTCCTGCTCTTGATTATGTTTTACGGGCGAGACTGGTAAAAAACGCCTACGCCCAGACCGGAATATAGTTCGACCATGCAAGACAGCGCAATAGCCCCCGCCACGCCAACGCCCTCCCTGCTGGTTCGCCTTGCCGCCATGGTCTACGAATCGCTGCTGGTCACGGCGGTAGTGTTTGTCGCCTCCTTCATCGTCCTGCCCTTCGTCGGCGATTTGAAAACGCCGTGGCAGCGACACTTTTTCCAGGCCTGGATCCTGCTCGTCCTGTTCGTCTACTTCGGCGCATTCTGGCTGCGCAGCGGGCAGACGCTGGCGATGAAGACCTGGCGCATCCGCCTTGTCAACCGCCAGGGCACTCCCCTTTCCCTGCGCCAGGCAGCCGGACGCTTCGTGCTGGCGCTGCTGGGCCTGATGCTGGGGGGGGCGGGCTTTTTATGGGCGCTGGTCGACCGCGACCGCCAGTTCCTGCACGACCGGCTGATGGGCACGCGGCTGGTGCGGGTGGAACGCAAGGCCTGAAACGGTGAACTGGCGCGACCACCTTGTCGCTACTCTCCGGCGCCTGCAGCCCGCATCCGTCTGCACGCTTGATGCCTCCGCCCACCGCCTGGCCGGGCCGCTGTTCCAGCCCGGTCAGCTGCGGGCTTATGCCGACCCGCGCGTCGAACGCTGTTCACTGGCGCTGGGCGTCGACGTGCTGAACGGACTGGAACCGCGGCAGGGGTTTGAACTTCTGGCCCGGGTGCGCACCTACGCGGCGCCCGGCATCCTGATCGCGGCGCAGCCGCGGTGCGGTCTGAGTGCCGATGAATTCCGTGCGCTGGGCTTCGTCGCATCAAGCTACGATGCGGACGAAGACGTCACGGTCTATCATTACGACATCGCCACATACAAGCCGGTACCGGACTGGCTCAACCCCAAATACTGGGCGCACCCCGAACGCTGGGAACCCTGATTTGCCGGCTGCGCGCCGGTTCATTCAATGGGCGCGCCGGCTCAATCCAGCGGCTTCCTCAGCCGCTCCGGCGCGGCATAGGCGCAATGCCCCAGCGCGATCACCAGCGCGGGAACCTCGCCCTCTGGCAGTGACAGGGCCGAGGCCAGGGCATCCGCCTCGAAACCGCCGATCGGGCAACTGCCGAGTCCCATGTGCGCCGCCTGCAGCAGGATATGCGCGGCGGCGAAGTGGCACTGGCCCAGCGCCCAGACCACCGCGGTATCGGCGTGATACATGGCCCGATACGCGGTATGGATCGGTTCCGCGTCCTCGCCGCGCGACTCGGCCGCGAAGCGCGCCCGCACGTAGGCGGAATCCGGATCGAGTTGCGCCACCAGCGCCACGATCACGATGAGCGCCGCGGCGGTGGTCGCAGCAGGCTGGTCGAAGCACGCCCGCGCCACCGCCGCCCGTTGCGGCTCCTCGAGCACGCTGACGAAGCGCCACGGCTCCAGGCCGAAAGCCGAGGGCGCGAGCCGCCCTGCTTCCAGCACGAGGGCCCTCTCGGCGGTAGTGACCGGCTGATCCGGCAGGAATTCGCGGCAGGAATAGCGTGCCTCGATGGCATCAAGCAGGGTTTGCTGCATCACACAAGCTCCTTCAGTTACACTTCAACCTTAGTTCAAACGCCCAAAATCATGGACTTCATTCCCCACAACGCGCTCGAAGAACAGCTGGTTGCCGTCCACACCGGCATCCTCGATGCGGAAACCTTCGTCACCCAGTTGCTGGACCAGCAGCTGTTCATGCCAGTGCGCGATGAAAAGGACGCCATCCAGGGGTTCCAGCGCTCGACTCAGGCCGAACCGCTGGTGATCGAGGACGAGGAAGGCGAGCGGGTGCTGGTGCTGTTCACCAGCCCGGAACGCGCCAAGCCGCTGGTCGAGCATTTTCCCGACTTCAAGGGCGGCCTCTTGACCGAATTTTCCTGGCTGCTGCGCCGCATCGGCGGTGGCTTCCCGATTGCGCTCAATCCCGGCTGGGACATCGGCATGGACTTCGACGCCGAGATGGTGGCACAGCTGGTCGCGCAACTCCCGCCCGACCGGCCGGCCTGATCCACATCCCTCATCGCTCCCCGCGTCCGTCATGCTGCCCGATCGCGTGCTTGCCGCTTTCCGCTTCGCGCTTGACCAGGCGCGCGTAGCCGCCGACGCCCCAACGCTGGCACTCTATTCCAGCGACGAAACCCCCAGGCAGGTCGAGCCGGAAGCCGTTCTGTTTCCGACCTGCCACGAGGAAGTGGTCGAGATCGTCAAAATCGCGTTCGCCCACGACATTCCTCTGGTGGCGCGTGGGGCGGGCTCGGGCAACGTCGGCGGCGCGCTGCCGGTTCATGGCGGCATCGTGGTGAGTTTCGAATGCATGAATCGCGTACTCGAATTCGATCCGGACAACCGCCTCGTCGTGGTCGAGACCGGCGTGGTGACCGAGGCGATCGACACGCTCGCCCGTAGCGCCGGGCTGTTCTACCCCCCCGACCCCGGCAGCAGCCCCTACTGCCGCATCGGCGGCAACCTGGCGATGAATTCCGCCGGACCGCGCGCGGTCAAATACGGCGTCACCCGCGACTACGTGCTTGGCCTGCGCGCCGTTACCGGCAGCGGCGAGGAAATCCGCACCGGCTGCCGCACCACCAAGGGCGTCACCGGCTACGACCTGACGCGGTTGCTGGTCGGCTCCGAAGGCACCCTCGCCCTCGTCACCGAAGCCACCCTGAAGCTCCTGCCCGCACCCGAGGCCGTCGCCACCCTGCGCGTCTGCTACCTCAGCAACCACAGCGCCTGCGATGCCGTCAGCCGCATCATGCGCCAGCCGGTCGTTCCCTGTGCGCTGGAATTCATGGACCGCCACGCGATCGACGCCATCCGTCCCACCGGCGCGGCCGACGACCTGCCGCCCGGTACCGCGGCGCTGCTGATGGTCGAGGCCGACGGCGCAGCCGACGACCTGCCGCGCCAGATTGCCGCGCTCAGCGCCGCGCTCGACGTCCCCGGCATGCTGCAGCTGCGCCCCGGATTCAGCGCGCAGGAAATCACCGCGCTGTGGGCCGCGCGCAAATCGCTGTCGCACGCGGTCAAGCGCATCGCTCCGCTCAAGATCAACGAGGATGTCGTCGTCCCGGTGTCGCGCCTGTCCGAATTCGTCGACTTCCTCGACGACCTCGCCCACATTCATCGCCTGCCCATCGTCTCGTTCGGCCACGCCGGCAACGGCAACCTGCACGTCAACCTCATGGTGCACCCCGACAACGCGGACGAAATGGCCCGCGCCCACGCCTGCCTCGACCAGATCATGCAGCGCGTCATCGCGTTGGGCGGCACGCTTTCCGGCGAGCACGGCATCGGCACCGAAAAGCGCCGCTTCCTGCCGCAGGAAATAGACCCCGCCACGCTCGGCATGATGCGCGCGATCAAGCGGCAGTTCGATCCGCACGGACTGCTCAACCCCGGCAAACTTTTTCCCGACTGATGCTTTACAAGCGCTGGCTGCGTCTATAAAATGCGCGGCTTCGTTGGGGGTATAGCTCAGCTGGGAGAGCGCTTGCATGGCATGCAAGAGGTCAGCGGTTCGATCCCGCTTACCTCCACCAACCGATTGGAAGTTCGATGCACAGACTTGGCGTCATCACCACCCTGCTGGGGTTGATACTGAGCGTCGTCGGATTGACAGCCGGATTTTGGAAGATGGTGCAGGGCAGCGAAAATGCCGAATTCTGGCTTGCGCTGGTACCATTGGGTTTCGTTGGACTGCTGCTCGGCGTCACCTTGACCCAGTTGTCGAATAAAAATAAGCAGTAGCGACGCAAGTCGTGCAGTGAGTAGTAAATGTTGACGGTTCACGCCGTCGTCCAGGTCCCCATCGTCTAGAGGCCTAGGACACCGCCCTTTCACGGCGATAACCGGGGTTCGAATCCCCGTGGGGACGCCAGTTAATATAACGGCTTGCAGCGATGCAGGCCGTTTTTCTTTTGCCATGTCCCCCGGATGTCCCTGATCCCCGAACGCCTTGCCTTCATCGACCTCGAAACCACCGGCGCCAACCCGGTGCGCGACCGCATCACCGAGATCGGCGTGGTCGCGGTCGACGGCGACCGCGTCACTACCTGGAACACCCTGGTCAATCCGGGACGGCCCATTCCCGAATTCATCCAGCAGCTCACCGGCATCCGCAACGAGATGGTGGCCGATGCGCCGTCCTTCGCCGAGGTCGCGGAGGAACTGGCCGAGCGTCTGCAGGGGCGCCTCTTCATCGCCCACAACGCGCGCTTCGACTATGGCTTCGTCAAGAACGAGTACCAGCGCCTGGGGCAGCGCTTCCGTGCCGACGTGCTGTGCACCGTGCGCCTGTCGCGCCGGCTCTTCCCGCAATTCCCCCGGCACAACCTCGACAGCCTGATCGCCCGCCACGGCCTGCGGGCGGGCGACCGCCACCGGGCGCTCGCCGACGCCGATCTGCTCTGGCAATTCTGGCAACGGCTGCGAGCCGAACCGGGTGAGGACGCGCTGGCCGAAGCCGTGCAGCAACAGCTCAAGCGTCCCAGCCTGCCACCCCATCTCGACCCCGCGCTGCTCGACGACCTCCCCGAATCCCCCGGGGTATACCTGCTTTATGGCGAGAACGATGTGCTGCTGTATGTCGGCAAGAGCGTCAACCTGCGCCAGAGGGTGTTCTCGCACTTTGCCGCCGACACCCGCGAATACAGGGAGATGCGCCTCGCCCAGGAAGTGCGTTGCATCGACTGGCACGAGACGGTGGGCGAACTCGGCGCCCTACTGCTGGAGTCGCGCCTGGTGAAGCAAGGCCAGCCGATCCACAACCGTCGCCTGCGCCGCGCCGCGGATCTTTGTTCCTGGAAACTGGAAGAAGTGGCATCCGGCGACTTCCGCCCCCGGCTGGTGAGCGGACAGGATGCCGACTTCAGCCGCACAGGCGAACTCTTCGGCCTTTTCGCCACCCGGCGCGAGGCCAGCACCGTGCTGCGCAAGATCGCCGAAGCCCACGCACTCTGCCCGGTCATCCTCGGACTGGAAAAACCCACGCTGCCGGGCCGCCCCTGCTTCGCCTTCCAGGTTCACCAGTGCAAGGGCGCCTGCGTCGGCAAGGAGGCGATCGGCTTGCACAGCGCCCGCCTGATGGCCGCACTGGCGAAGCTGAAGCTCGATGCCTGGCCCTATCCCGGGCCGATCGGCCTGGTGGAACGGGACGACTTCCTGGATGTGGAGGAAGTTCACGTGATCGACGGCTGGCGCTACCTCGGTACGGCTAGAAGCGAGGCCGAGGTCCATCAACTCCTCGACGAGGCCGGCCAGGCTTGCTTCGACCGGGATACCTACAAGCTGATCAGAACGCACCTGGGGAAAGGCAAGCTCAGGGTCAGGCGCTTGTGATGGGTGGGAGGCTGGCACGACGGATAATCCCCGAGCCGAAATTTCACGCCAGAAACAGACAAGCACCGCCACAACCAGCCTCGTATGCCTGCCCTCCGGCCGGTCGGGATAGAATACGGCTTTAGGTTCCAACCCCCGCATCATGACCATCAGCATCAAATCCGGCGCCGAAATCGAAGGGATGCGCGTCGCTGGCCGTCTCGCCTCGGAGGTGCTCGACTACATCACGCCTTTCGTCAAACCCGGCGTCAGCACCGGCGAACTCGACCGGCTGTGCCACGACTACATGGTGAACGTCCAGGGCACGATACCCGCGCCGCTGAATTACGCGCCGCCGGGCCATGTGCCCTATCCCAAATCGATCTGCTCCTCGGTCAACAACCAGGTTTGCCACGGCGTGCCCGGCGACAAGATCCTGAAGAACGGCGACATCGTCAATCTCGACATCACCGTGATCAAGGACGGCTGGCACGGCGACACCAGCCGCATGTTCGTGGCCGGCGAGGCGTCGCCCCAGGCGCGCCGCCTGATCCAGGTGACCTACGAGTCGATGTGGATCGGCATCAGCCGGGTCAAGCCGGGGGCGCGCCTCGGCGACATCGGCCATGCCATCCAGCATCATGCCGAGCACCATGGCTACAGCGTGGTGCGCGAATTCTGCGGTCACGGCATCGGGCTGAACTTCCACGAGGAACCGCAGGTGCTGCATTACGGCAAGCCCGGTACCGGGCTGGTGCTGGAAGCGGGCATGACCTTCACCATCGAACCGATGATCAATGCCGGCCGGCGCGACATTCGCGCGTTGCCGGACGGCTGGACCATCGTCACCAAGGACCGCAGCCTGTCGGCGCAGTGGGAACATACGGTGCTGGTCGCCGCCGACGGATACGAGGTATTGACCCTCTCGGCGGGCAGCCCGGCGATACCTGACCTCGTCCGCCAGGCGGCCTGACCTCAGGTGGCGGACGACCACGCCCTTCTGACCGCGCTGCTGCGCGAGCGTCTCCGGGCGGGGCGCGGCAGTCTGGCGGAAAACTTTCTTCGTCGGGCCCAGATAGCGCATTACCTGACCCACCACGCCGCGCTGGTCGACGGCGTGCTCGCGGATCTGTCCGACCAGCTCAATCTGCCCGGCGGATTTTGCCTGGCGGCGGTGGGCGGCTATGGTCGCGGCGAGCTCTTCCCCGGATCCGATGTCGACCTCCTGCTGCTGCTGCCGGGCGATCCGGACAGCGAACAGCGCGGCATACTCGAACACTGGGTTCAGACCTGCTGGGACGTCGGCCTGGAAATCGGCCACAGCGTGCGCACCGTCGACGCCTGCATGAGCGAGGCCGACGCAGACCTTACGATCGAGACCAATCTGCTGGAAGCGCGTTATCTATGGGGCGATTCCAGGCTGTTCGAGCAGTTTCGTAGCCGCTTCCAGGAACGCTTCGACGCCCGGTGCTTTTTCGATGGCAAGCTGGCCGAGCAGGATGCGCGCCACGCTCGCTTCGACGACAGCGCCTACAAGCTGGAACCCAATCTGAAGGACAGTCCCGGCGGCCTGCGCGACCTGCA
>Ga0209450_10000525_pt1 | contig 19484 bp, 16 predicted proteins | sample FrelakmetLWP11LW_FD_187149 | JGI IMG/M metagenome (GOLD analysis project Ga0209450, IMG submission 187149) | Freshwater lake sediment microbial communities from the University of Notre Dame, USA, for methane emissions studies - LWP11 LW (SPAdes)... | ecosystem: Environmental > Aquatic >...
GCAGAGCTCTTCAAGGGTGGCCATGCCCCATCCTGGGGAGTAGTGGGAGTGGACGTTGAGATGAACAAAAGACATTGTTTCACCACGGAGACACAGAGGGCACAGAGAGGAATTTTATTTTTCGCCTGTCGGGAGATACCGACAGGCGAAAATAGATCCTCTGTCAAATTCATCATAAGTCATCGCCACTAGCCTGTGAGCAAAGGTTTGGGACAGAATATTTTCAAAAACTTTTCTCTGTGTTCTCTGAGCCTCTGTGGTGAGATGCTGTTGTTCTGCCGGACTGGATCAGTGCCTCACCGTGTTTTTCCCGGATGCGATCCAGCGCGCCGATGACCTGAGTTTTCTTCTTCTCGCTCTGGGGGGCGAAGGCGAAAAGAGAGAGCTGGGCGCTGGGCGCTGAAAAATCCTTGAACCATATTTTCATGAATCTCACTCTCACGCGTCGCCGGCAGGCCTTGAGGAACGCCGCTTCAAGAGGCGCGTACAGCTCAAACTCCCAGAAACTGGGTTTGGGAATTTGCACCTGGCGAGTGACCTCTTCCTGATCCGTGTATCGGAAAGTGATTCCTGCTTTTCGAGGGAGCAGGCTCCGGGTTCGAAGCTGGTAGGAACACTTTTCAACCAGCCCGTAGAGAACCCCGAGCAGTTTCTCGTCATCGTTCTCATCCTGGGGAAGGCTCACTTCTTCAGCGACTGTGGGCTCTGTGGAGGGAGGAAAGACGGGTGTGGGATCAATGCCGAGAGCCCTCTGGTGGATCACATAGGCCTGCTGGCCGAAAACAAGTTTCAGGCTGCCCATGTCGAGGGCCACAATCTGGCGCACCAGAGTGATGTTCAGTTCTTCGAGGAGGATTCTTCTTCGCACAGGACCGATGCCGGGAAGGACGTTCACCTTGAGAGGGGCCATGAAGGAGGGCTCGCGGCCGTGGTCCACGTCAAGAACACCGTCTCGCTGGATGACACGGGAGGCAATGCTGGAGACCATTTTGTTGCTTGCCACTCCCACGGTTCCTGAAAGCCGGGCCTGTTCCTTGATCTCCCGCCGGAGGCGGTTTGCCGCATCTTTGGCTCTCCCCCAGAGACGATCGGTCCCTGTCACATCCAGATAGATGTGACCCGGATGAGAAGGTTCCCAGAGCGGCGTATAGCGGGCCACGACACCGGCGAGGACCTGGCAAGCCTTTGCAGTGAGATCATGGTCCGGAGGAAGAACGGTCAGGCCGGGGCAAAATTTTATGGCCTTAGCGAGGGGCATGCCTTTGAAGATGCCTTGCTGCCGTGCCTCGGCTGAAACGGAGACAAGGAGGGCCCGCTCGGAATGAGGGGGGGCCACGGCCACAGGCCGGTCCCTGAGCTCCGGCCGGACGACCCTCGCCACGGCGATCGGGAACGAAGGAATGTGAAGATGGATGATGTGACGATCCAAGGCTCAACCTCGATTCACCACAGAGGCACAGAGGACACGGAGGGGAGTCTGTTTTTTTCGCCTGCCGGGAGATACCGGCAGGCGAAAATAGACCCTCTGAAAAAACTTCAGAAGATTAACCTTTTGACACCGTCTCTCAGCACAGGGACATTGAAGTTGATTAGCAACCCTACTTTAAAGCCAGTTAATTTCAGATAGGTCAGGACCTGAGCCTCGTGGATGGGTTCCAAACAATCAACCGACTTCAGCTCTAAAACGACGCGATTATCTACCAGGATATCCATTCGATACCCGCAATCCAGCTTGGCGCCCTTGTATTGAACAGGGATGGCGTGCTGTCTCTTGTAAGGGATTCCTCTTAGATCAAATTCATGGCACAAGCATTCCTCATAGACTGATTCTAAGAGACCTGGTCCAAGAGCTTTGTGGACTTCAATAGCTGATCCTATGAGTTGGCCCGTGAGATCGTTGATATCCATATATAGAGTCCTTTCTAAAAGGTTCGGAGGCAGAATATTTTTGTTTGTCGGTATCTCCCGACAAACAAAAACTCTTCTCTGTGTCCTCTGAGCCTCTGTGGTGAGATTGCTTTATTTGTACTGCCTCATCACTCCGACGACTTTGCCCTGGATCTGGAGATCGCCCCGGTGAACGAGGATGGGCGCCATGCCGGCGTGGGCAGGACGGAGTTCCACACTGTCATCCCTCTGATAATACTTTTTGACCGTGGCTTCGTTGTTGATGAGGGCCACCACTGTCTCTCCGTTTTCAGCGGAAGGTTGCTTGCGCACGATGATGAAATCACCGTCCAGGATCCCGTCCTCTTGCATGGAATCCCCCTTGACCAGGAGAACAAAGTGATCTCCCTGCCCGACCATGGAGGGAGGGACTTCGATCGCGTCCACGGTTTCCACAGCCTCGATGGGTTTTCCAGCAGCCACTCGTCCAAGGAGGGGAAACTCGAAACGCCTGGTTTCCACAGGGCTGATCACTTCGATGGATCGCTTCAGGTTTTTTCTGTCAGGAAGACGGACATAGCCTTTCCGTTCCAAGGTCTTGAGGTAGGTGGTGACCGTGTTGTAAGAATTAAAACCGAAGTGGGAGCAGATTTCTTCGAAACTCGGAGGTCTGCTCCAGTCGCGGATGTATTCGGACACAAATCCCAGAAATTCTTTCTGTTTTTCCGTCAGCTTCATTTTCTCCCTCCATGGCGATCAGGAAAACTTACAGTTTTAATAAAATATACTGTAAGTTTTAATGAAAGTCAATATGAAACTATGATTATGTAAAGGAGGGCAGAAACCTGTTGGGGAAGTTCAAGGAAAGCGGATGTCCTCGAACCCCTCCTTGGCTATCGGACGGAATCCTTGCGAGAGAAGCTTCTTAACGCCACCAACTTCAATTCCCTGCGATGCTCGTCGATTCGGTCTTGTCTGTCGATGGCCTCTGCCAGAACCTTGTTGGCCAGTGACATGAGAATTGCCGCTTCGACCCTGTCAGTGATTTTGGTCCATTCGTCTTTTGGCGCTTTCTTATCCGAAACACAAAAGTCATTTCCTTTACCAAGGGTGTCGAAGTTCATTGTTCCTCTCTTTCATGGTGTCGATATGGAGATTCAGTTTTAATTGCCTTTGCAGGGGTTAGGCGACAAGACCTCCCTGCCGAGGCATGAGTCGACTGTCCGGTAGAGTTCGGTCAAGCTGAAAGGTTTGGGCAAAAATCCGTTTGCTTCTCCAAAGACGAGTCGCAGGGTGGACGGGGGAAGCACGGAACCGGTCATAATGATGACCTTTGTGTTCGAGCCTATTCCCTTTGTCCTTCTGAGCACGGTGATTCCATCAACCACGGGCATATTGAGATCAGTGATGACGAGATCAAAAGGCTTTTGATGAAGCGCATCGAGAGCGTTCTGTCCCCCAAGAGCCGTGGTTACGTGATGACTCGAATCCTCCAGCACAACAGATAGAGCGCTGAGGATATTCGGGTCATCATCCACAAGAAGTATTTCAAAAACCGGTCGTTCTGAAGGAGTTGCGGTAGAGACGGTCTCTATACGTCCGTGTCCCCTGAAGTTCTGATACTCAGATCGAGGAATCGTCATGTCCTAGCTCCCTGTTTCAGATAAACTCCATTTGAGCAATGGGCCTAATTCTCGAACCAAAAGATCACCCCTTGGTAAAGCAAGGAGAGTGCCAGAAACATTGTCTTGTTAGCTCGCTGATATTGTTGAACTTAAAATGCCGATGGCAAAGAGGAGTATAGGATGGTGTAGGTTTATTCCTGCATTAAAATGCAGCGATCGAGGGAATAGGTCTTTCAACTGCCCTAGGATTCAATATTTTTCTGATGAAGGTTTTTTCCTACGAGAGTTCGTAGGGGATTCCGGCTGATAGAGAAGAATGCTCTTACTTAGATGGACCTCTGAATTTTTCAGGGTCTAAGTCGTGCTTTTTCAGGAGTTCATAGAGGTCAGCTCTGTATTTTCCTGCCAGCTTTGCCGCCTGGGAGACGTTTCCCTCCGTGATTTCTAACAGATGAATCAGGTATTGTTTTTCGAACCCCGTCTTCGCGTCTTTGAATGCCATAGGACCGGTCGGGTTCGTTGTCTTACCTTGAAGCACAAGGTCTTCAGAGATGACTTTCTTGTCCGTCATGGCCACGGAACTTTCCACGCAGTTCTCCAGTTCACGGACATTGCCGGGCCAATCGTAGGCCATCAGTTTCTGGAAGGCCCCTTGTGAGAAACCGATGGCTTTCTTTTTCATCTTATCCGCATATTTTTTGAAGAAGTGCCTGGCGAGCAGCGGGATGTCTTCCTTTCTTTCTCTCAAGGGAGGCACCTTGATGTGTATGACATGGATTCGGTAGAAAAGATCTTCACGAAAACGGCCCTGCTTCACCTCTTCTTCCAGGTCCTTGTTGGAGGCTGCGATAATGCGGGTATCTACTTTTGCTGTTCGGTTGCTGCCTAGCGGGTAGAAAACCAGTTCACTGAGAACCCGAAGCAGCTTGGCCTGCATGGTGGGCGGCATTTCCGATATCTCATCCAGGAAGAAAGTGCCCCCATCCGCTTGTGCCAGCAGACCTCTACGCGATTGCGTGGCGCCGGTGAAAGCACCTTTTTCGTAGCCGAACAACTCGCTTTCCAGGAGAGTTTCGGGAATTGCAGAGCAGTTGATCGCCACAAAAGGCCCGTTTTTTCGAGAACTCGCCAGGTGCAAGGACTTGGCCACCAATTCCTTCCCGGTCCCGCTCTCGCCGCTGATGTACACGAAAGAGTCGACCTGGGCCGCCTGTGTGACTTGTTCGAGCAGTCTACTGATCGCCTCGCTCTTCCCGATGATGTTCTCGAAGCCGTAGCGTTCCTCAACCAGGGTCCTAAGCCTCCTGACTTCCTTGGACAGGCCGCTCTTTTCCGAGCAATTCCTGATTTGCAGAAGAAGTTCGTCATAGTCAAAGGGTTTGGCGATGTATCCGTAGGCGCCCTTTTTCATTGCCTCCACAGCGCCCTTGATGGTGCCATAGGCTGTGAGGATGATCACAGGCATTTCCGAATTGAGCTGAAAGAGGTCCGTCATCAGGGCAATGCCGTTCTTGTCTGCGAGCTTGTAGTCCAGAAGAGCGATGTCAAACGTCTCAGATCGCGCGAGTGCTAAGGCACCCTCGGCGCTCGACGCTGTTTTTACACTGTACCCCTCCACCTCCAGCCTCATCTTGATGAGCTTGAGGATGTTTTCATCGTCATCGACAACCAACACGTTTAACATCAGCTGCAGCTCCTGCCTGTCCTACTGTACTAAGGCACATTGCCCCGTTTCTTTTGCTCGATGGTCAGGTCAATACTCTTGAATTTAGCCAGTTGCGATTCCAACTCAATCACACGGTTCTGCAGTTGGTTGACCGTTTCCAGGTATTCAATAATCTCCTTTTTTCTATCTTCAAGTTCCTCCTGGAGTTGTCTCAGTTTTTTATCCGGGTCTTGCGTGGTCTCTCTTTTCCTGTCTTTAGATTCTTCCTGCAGTTGTCTTACCATTTTTCCCCGCGATTCGGATGTCTGCTCCAGTAACTTCACCTTTTTTTGAAGTTCAAGGCTCTCCTTTTCATTGTCGATTATACTGGTAAGCGCGAGTAGCCAGGCTTCCGCCTCCTGTTTTCTGCTACTGCCAGCGTACTGGGTTACAAGCCTCTCAAAAAAAACTCTAGACTTTTCATAGTCAGCGGTTGGGTTTTTGGGGAGACTGTAGAATAACCCCATTTGGAACAATGCTTCATCCCCCAGCGTCTTGGGAAACGATTCCAGCACTCTCATGGTTTTTGCCTCAGATTCGGAATATTGACCGGTGCGCATCAACTGCTTCGCCTCTCTCAGATCCTGCTCGCCTTGCCACTGGTTCAACAAGTGGACACATCCGCAAAGCCCCAAAACGATGCTCAAGCAACCGGTAATGCGAAGGAGAATTTGCTTCCCTTTCCCAGAGTGCTCCTGACCCATATCTTCCCTCCATGATCGGCTATGATATGCTTGACGATTGAAAGACCAAGTCCGGTCCCGATGGTCGTTTCTCTGCCCATTTCTATTCTCTTGAATCTCTCGAAAATCTCGGCAAGATGCTCTTTAGGAATCCCTGAGCCTGTGTCTGCAATGGAGACCTGAACGAAGTCCCCCTCGTCCTTTCTTGGAGAGAGAGAGACGACGACCTTCCCGCCAGGGGGAGTAAACTTCAGGGCATTCCCAAGCAGATTTTCAACGACTTGCATGACCCTGTCCCCGTCCATCCTCACCAACGGCATCTCAGGAAAAGGCAGCAACTCCAACTCTATCTTCTTCCGCTGGGCCAGATGAGCCAGTTTCAAAACAGTCTTCTGAACGATCGGGGGCAGCTCGCCCTCCGAAAAACGATAATCCATCATCCCCGCTTCCATCCGGGAAATATCCAGGATTCGATTGACCGCACCGATGAGCCTATCACACTCGTCATGGATAATCCCCAGCAGTTCGTTTTGACGTTCAGGCGAGCCGTGAAAGGCTCCTTCCAACAGCATGCTCGACGCCGCCTTAATGGAGGTCAGAGGAGTTCGAAGCTCGTGAGAGACGTGGCTGATAAAATCCAACTTCATGTTGTCCAGATGCTCAAGCCTTTCACTCATGAAGTTGAAATCCTCTGCAAGTTGCTTGATCTCGGGAGGTGACTGTACATCTGAGATCTTCTGGAATTTACCGGTGGCAATCTCCTTTGTTTTCTGCCCTAAAAGGGCGATGGGCTTGCCGATGCTCCTTGTGATGTAGAACGAAATAAGGATGCCTAAGCCGATCGTCAAAGCGGCGGTGACAATGGTGACCCTGATGGTCCGATGGCTGATCCTGCCTGAGAGATCAACCTGTTCGTCTCTCTTCAGTCTCACATTCTGAATAAGGCTCCTCAAGTCCATATCGATTCGGCCAAGGAGCGCCTCTCTTTCCTCGATATATTCTTTACGCGGAGGGGGGTTGTTTGGGGTGAGCAGAGTGGACTCCTTTTCAAACAACCCGACATAGGTATTGTACCGGGCAGTGATATCGGCGACCCGCTGCTTTTCCGCAGCTGAATCTGCAAGGGTTGCGATCTTCTCCATGGTCTCTGTGAAAAGAGCCTTCTTGCTGTAGAATTCCTTATGGAAGTCCCGATCACTGGAGATCAGGTACTTCATCTCAAAGCCCGCCTGGGAAAAGAGGGATTCGAGAAGTTGCTCCCCCATGTTGATGGTGGCTCCGTATACCCTGGCAACTCTGTAGTTGATTTCGGTGAGTTGATTGACCTTCAGGGTTACGTATATGCCCATGAACACGACCATCAGCATGATCAGCGCGTATCCGAAAGCCATTCTCTTAAAAATGGTAAATTTCATCGTTACAGGCATCCTCTTTTGTTGCCCTGTGAAATCTTGCCTTGAAAAACGCTCCCCCAGGCGTTACAAGAACTACCTCTTCAACAGAACTATAACCTAGCCTTGAATCGCGAAAAGGTCAAATCCGCAGGGAAGGAATGATGAGGTTTCCAGGGATTCACATGCCAAACCCAAACCGCAACGATCCGACAGGGCGAACTTCCAGCGCCCCTCTTTTCGCAGGCGGCTTGGGATTTCTCGTGCGGAGCGGCTGACAGGGTCCGTCATGCTCGGGGCCGGGTTGATTCTGGCAGGGCAGCTCATGCTCTCGATCCCAAGGAGAAGGAAACCATCATAACACTTTTCCCTTTACATTTCGGAACCATAGCTCCATTATGACCACCGCACAGGACCTTGTCCTTTGCAGCACCTGTCGTCAACCTTCTATGGCGCGAGCCTTTTCCATGCGATATGAGCGTATCCTCCCATGGCACTTCCCTGCGAGCCAGCCTTTTTATTGCCAGCGCAAGATTCCCATCATTCCTAAGCGGAGGAATAAGCTATGAACAACGGTCTTAAGGGACTGGAGAGCAAAGTTCTCGATCAAGGCCAGTGTGCGGCCTGCGGCGCCTGCCTGTCTCTGTGTCCTTATCTGCGCTCTTTCAAAGGAAGAGCGGTCAAATTGCACGACTGCGATCTTTCCGAGGGGCGTTGTTTTTCCTTTTGCCCCAGAACCGAGGTAGACCTGGATGCTCTTCATCGCGCTGTCTTCGGCAAGGGATATGAAGACATTGAAACAGGCCCTGTACGCCGAGTGGTGATGGCAAGAGCCTTGACTCCGGAATTCACGAAGAGGGCTCAGAATGGAGGCGTTGTTTCCGCTCTGATGGCCGTGGCTCTCGAGGAGGGCAGGATACAGGCCGCCATCCTCACGGAGCGTGATTCCGAGCTTCTCCCTCAGGGTCGAATCGCAAAAACAAAAGAGGACGTGCTGACCTGTGCCGGCTCCAGCTACGTAACAGGATACACCCTTGAAGCGCTCAATCGCGGACCGTGGCAGGGCCAGGAGCGCATCGGTGTGGTCGGGCTTCCATGCCAGCTTCTCGCCCTTGCCCGCATGAAAGCGTCACCTCTTGAAAAAAGAACCTCCGTTGACCGCGTGGATCTGTTGGTCGGTCTCTTCTGCACCTGGGCTCTGGATTACCGGCCTTTCGCGGAATTCCTGAAAAAGCGATTCGGAGACAAGCCCATTCGCAAGCTCGACATCACCCCTCCGCCGGAGCGGCTTCTCAATGTCACGGTGGGCAATGAATTCCATCAGATTCCCCTGGAGGACATCCGCGCTTTTATCCGGCCGAGCTGCCAGGTGTGCCTGGACATGACCTCCGAGCTTTCCGATCTCTCTGTGGGCACGGTCGAGGGGGAAGAGGGGTGGAACACGGTGATCGTCCGCACCGCAAGGGGTGAGGATGTCCTGCGCTGCGCCGAATCCAAGGGCGCTCTGGAAACGAGGGTCTATCCTGAAGACAAATGGGCCCATCTCAAACAGGCCTCCATTCTCAAGAAACAACGGGGCTTGAATGCTCTCAAGGATGTGCAGGAAAAGTACGTGACCCTCCCCCAAAAAGCGATCGATGCCATTTTGAAGGAGGTGGCCCCATGAGCCTGATTGCTCAAGATGCTCCTGGAAAAACGGTTCTCCTCATGGGGAATGAAGCGATTGCCCGCGGTGCGCTGGAAGCCGGGGTCAAGGTGTGCGCAGCCTATCCCGGAAATCCCTCTTCCGAAATCATAGGATCCCTGTCCTCTGCGGCCGATGCCTTGGATCTGCATGTGGAGTGGTCTGTCAACGAGAAGGTCGCTATGGAAGTGGTTGCTGCCGCATCTTTTGCAGGGCTGAGAAGCCTTTGCTCCATGAAGCAGAACGGCCTCAATGTGGCTGCCGATTTCTTGCTCAACCTGAATCTGACCGGCACTCAGGGAGGCCTTGTGGTGGTTGTGGCGGATGACCCGGGCGGGATTTCCTCCACCAACGAGGAGGACTCGCGCATTTTTGCCAAGATAGGGAACCTCCCGCTTCTTGAACCGGCTACCTTTCAGGAGGCCAAGGACATGACCCGATGGGCTTTCAGTCTTTCCGAAGACCTGGGCCTTCCGGTCATGGTCCGCAGCGTGACCCGCGTGTCCCATGCACGAGGAAATGTTCGCCTCGACGTACTGCCCCGGCCAGCAGCGAAGGCTCGCTTTGATATCTCGCGGCCCCGGCTCGCGTTTCCCCCGTTTCCCGGCCACAAGGCCCTTCTTCAGAAGATGGACCGGGCCAGGCCTATGGTGGAGACCTCGGCCTACAATTTCTACAGGGGACCGGAGAAACCGGAACTCCTCCTCGTCACCAGCGGGAGCGGCTGGATGTATTCCCTGGAAGCGGTCATCAACCTGGGGGTGCAGGATCGCGTGGGGCTTCTGAAACTCGGCACGACCTGGCCTCTTCCGGCAAACCTGGTCATGAAGCATCTGAAGCAGGCTGAGAAGGTTCTGTTCGTCGAAGAAGTGGATCCTTTCCTGGAAAGCAACGTAAAGGAGCTCTTTGCTCAGCACTGCATGGATCTCGGCCTCAAGCGCTTTTACGGAAAGGCCTCGGGGACGATGCCGAGCGCCGGGGAAATCAGCCCTGAAATCGTCTCCTCCGCTCTACAGAGTCTGCTTAAAGTCGCGTACCAACCGAGACCGGAGGATTACACAAGCAGGGCCCATGAGGCGGCGGCTGAACTGGTGCCTGCCAGAGCGCTCGGGTTCTGCGCAGGGTGTCCTCACCGGGCGACCTACTGGGCCGTGAAGAGTGCCCTCGCCCTGGACGGCCGGGAGGGGTTTGTGCTCGGAGACATCGGGTGCTACGGCCTCGGCATGGGCCCCTCAGGGTTCTTTCAAATGAAGACGATCCATGCCATGGGTTCAGGAGCAGGCCTTGCAGCCGGGTTCGGCCAGCTTGAACGATTCGGCCTTTCCCAGCCGGTGCTGGCGGTCTGCGGGGACTCCACCTTCTATCATGCCGCCATGCCGGCTCTGGTCAATGCACGCTACAACGGAGCCAATTTCGTGCTTCTTCTCCTGGACAACAGCGCGACCGCTATGACCGGGTTCCAGCCCCATCCCGGCACGGGTCGCACGGCCACTGGAAAAGAGGCGCCCGTGCTTGATCTCAAGGTTATCTGTGAATCCCTGGGAGCAAAAGTGCAGGTCACGGATCCATTTGATCTGGCAGCAACAACGGATGCCATGCTCAAATTCCTTCAGGATAGGGAAGGGGTCAAGGTGCTGATCCTCAAGAGGGAGTGCGCTCTGGTGCGGAGCAAGAAGCAAAAGAAGCTCTTCCAGGTGGAGGTGAATCAGGAGCGCTGCCTTGGGGAAGCCTGCGGGTGCAACCGCCTGTGCACAAGGGTCTTCAAGTGCCCGGGTCTTTACTGGGACAGGGCGACAGGGAAGGCCGGCATTGATGAGGCGATCTGCACAGGGTGCGGGGTCTGCGCTGAAATCTGCCCAGCCTCCGCAATCCGGAAGGAGGTGGCTTAGATGGCTCTCGCGAAAGATCCCTTCAACGTGATCATCGGCGGAGTCGGCGGCCAGGGCAATGTCCTTGCCTCCCAGATTCTGGGTCAGATGCTCGTGACCAGAGGGTATGTCATCACCATCGGCGAAACGTACGGAGCCTCGCAACGGGGAGGCGCCGTGATGAGCCACCTGCGCCTGTCCGAAAAAGACCAGTTCTCTCCTCTTATCCCCGAAGGCCGGTGTGACCTTCTCGTGTCCCTCGAGCCTGTGGAGGCTCTCAGGATTCTTGAACCCTACGGGCATCCCGGGGTCATGACCCTGATCAACACGCGGCCGATTTTTCCCATGGATGTCATTTCCGGGAACGCGGCCTATCCAGAGATCTCCAAGGTGATTCAGAAAATACAGACGCTCAGCAGGAAAACCTGGTCCATCAATGCCACCGAGATCGCTCTCCAGATGGGAGACCCAATCTTTTCCAACATGGCCGTGCTCGGAGCGCTCTCTGCCACCAACGCCCTGCCCGTAGACCGGCAAGGGTTCGAAGAAACGATCAAGGAACTGCTTCCGTTGCGCAAGCTTTCGGACAACCTCAAAGCCTTTGATCATGGAAGTAAAGCGGTGCTTGAACTCTGAAAGCCGCATGGATCAGCTGAAACAGAACCGAGAAATGATGAGAGAGTACCTGGGGGTATAAGGCGCACGGCGAACGGCTAACACCCCTCCTGATCCGTTTCGACAAACCTAAGCGCAAAAGCAAAAAGGGGACCCAGAAGCATGAAACCCCCGGCCAGGACAAGCCCCAGACTGAAGGAATAGTCCTGCCCGAGATAGCCTAAGAGGGCAGGGAAAAGCCCTGCTCCCACGAAGAAGGCAATGGGTACGGCCACAGAAGCGACCACGCTTCTCAGATTAGGAGCGACGATCCTGGATAGAGCAGCAAAAAGGCCAGGGAACAAAGCTCCTGTGAGGACAGGTTGGATGAAGAGAAAAATGAGGAGCCACCGATCGCTTGAGATGCCGAGGAAGATATTAGCGACACCTCCCGCCGCAATAAGGACGGCCATGGCACGCTTTGGGCCGACCCTGTCCGCAAACCATCCTCCCCCAAGAGCTGCAACAAATCCTGAGATCTGAGCAAACCCGAGGAAGGTGTTTGCCGAGGTGCTGTCCATGCCTCGTTCTGCGATGAGATAGAGAGGCATCACGGTAAAGAGGCCCACGCTCCCCCCGACCGCCATAATGAGCAACAGGATGACGAGCCAGAAGGAGGGGAGCCGGATAATCTGCTTCAGCGCCGCAGGCTTTGGGGCGTCGCCCGGGAAATCTCCGCACTTTCCGAAGGCCAGGAATGCGCTCCCTAGGATAAGAGTAAACACACCCAAGAGGATAATCAGCATCCTCCAGGACAGGAATCCCATGAGTGCGGCAACCATCAAGGGACCGAGAACCAGTCCGAGGGTGGGTGCAGAGGAATGGAGCCCCATGGCTTTTCCCCAGTCCTGGCGCCTGACCATGGCGGTAATCGCAGCGAGCGCTGAAGGGATGTGAAGCCCTGCAGCCAGGCCGAGAACGGTGAGGGCAAGACGAATCCCTGCGAGGGACCTCATGAATCCGAGACCAAGCAGGGCAATCCCCACGGTTAAAATGGACAGAATGAGGGCCTTTCTGTGCGTGAGGCGCGAAGAAACAAAGCCTGAGGCAAACTGTGTGACGGCGAACCCGGCGGAGGTGACAAGAAAGAGCGACCCTGCCTGAGCGTGGGTGATGTGAATCTCCTGCTCCAGGAAAGGCATCAGAGGCGCAAGGATGAAACGAGCCATGAAATTCAGAAGAAAAAGACCGGCAAGGAAGAAAACCGGTCCGGCTTTGGCGCTAAAGGGTTCTGGAATGGGACATGATTTTTCCATCTTAGTTGGCTCCTAAGCTAATGATGCACGACTCCCGGGTCAAGCTTTGAGCGGGTTGCAGTTTTGACCCTGTGCTTTTTCGTTTGAAAAGCCGGCAGGCAATGAATACCTTAAAGCGCAAAAAATTTAGAGTGTTCCAGAGGTGACATGTCCGCTTCGAAGATCTCTCCCATGCTCCCGATCCTGGCCGTTTTGATTGTTTTAAGCACGCTCGGCTCTTCCTGCTCCCTGACTCCGCCGTCCTTTGACGAAGCGACATGGAGAGCGAAGGTGTTGTCCGCCGATCCTGCGTTGCTGTACGCCCCTCACTTCAAGGACGATCTCTTTTTCAACCCCTGGATGACTGCCGAAGACAAGAGCTTGTTCAGCGTGCTCAAATGGCGGCTCATGGCCCCACAGGAGTACACGGAAGAGGAGAAAACGTATCTTCCCCGTGTGGTGGACAAGGCTAAAGAGCGGATTCTCGCCATGCCCCAGGGCGATTTCATTATGTGGGTCGGACACGCTACTTTTCTCATTCGCCTCAACGGGGAGTACTGGCTTGTAGACCCCATTTTTTCCGAGAGAGCTGTCGTGGTGAAGCGAAAGACGCCTCCCGGGATCACCGCGGAAGCTCTCAGGGAAGTGGCGCCGAACCTCAGGGTGATCATCACCCACAACCACTACGACCATCTGGACGCGAGCAGCATCGAGGATCTTCCGGAAAACGCGAAAATGTTCGTCCCCCTGGGTCTAAAGGAATATGTCCAGGATATGAACAAGAAGGACGTAATGGAGATGGACTGGTGGCAGGAAATCGACTGTGGCAATGGCGTCAGGTTGGTCTGCCTACCCATGCAGCACTGGTCAAGGCGTTTCGGGCAGGGACCCCGTGAGACCCTCTGGGCGAGCTACATGCTGATCACTCCGAAGGTCACCATTTATCTGGGAGGGGACACGGGATACTTCATCGGGTACAAGGAATTCGCGAAACGCTATCCAAAGATCGACTATGCCCTTCTCCCCACCACCGCCTACCACCCGCGCTGGTTCATGCACTACAACCACATGAACGTGGATGAGGCCATCGAGGCTTTCAACGATCTGAATGCCCGATACATGATCCCGCAGCAGTGGGGGACCTTTCACCTCGGAGACGAGCCGCCGGGCTATTCGATCCTGGAACTCAAACGGACCATTGCCGAGCGCCGGCTTGATGCCTCCCGGTTCCTCATCATGGACATCGGGGAAATACTGCCCATCGACAAATAATCACTCGTTTTGGTTTGGTGGCACGGACAAGCTTTGCTTGTCCGTGCGAATCCCAGTTCCGAATTCGGCAATCACGGACAAACATACATCGTTTGTCCGTGCCACCTCTTGCCGCGCTTGTTTGTTAACCGTGTACCGTGCACCTTGCACCTCAGAAATACTTCCCCTTCTTCTCTCCTTTGTCGAGCAACGCTCTTGTAACCAGGAGGATCTGGTTGCGGTCTTCCAGCTGCAAAGCCTGCTCCAGGCCGTTGGCATCAAGATTGACGTTGATCGCCTCTTTGGTGAGGCGAAGCCCCATGGGGTTCTTGGAGTTCATGGTTCTGGCAAGGTCCAAGGCGGTCTCAAGCAGTTTGTCGCGGTCAACGAGCCTGCTCGCAAACCCGAGCTGCATGGCTTCCTGTGCGGACATGAAGTTGCCCGTGAGCATGAACTCATAAGCTCTCCCTGCACCGATCAGCCTGGGAAGAAAATAACTGCAAGCCATGTCCGCCCCGCCAAGGCCGATGTTGATGTAGGCGGCAGAGAATCGTGCATCCGGACTGATCACTCTCACGTCCGAGGCCATGGCAAAGCTGAATCCGAGGCCGGCGCCTGCACCATGCACGGCGCAGATGATGGGTTGCGGCGCACGCCTCATGGCCAGAGGGAGCCGGGCCAGGCGGACCTGGAAGGCGTAATGCTGATCCACGGTCATCTGGGGTGCGCTTTTCATGAAATCTCTCATGTCGAGGCCGGCGCAGAATCCCTTATCTCCGTTGCCGCGCAGGATGATCACATGGGTGTCCAAGTCGTGGAGCCTCGCCTGCCAGAAACCCTCCAGTTCCTCCATCATCTTGTGGTTCACAGAGTTGTAAATCCGCGGCCTGTTCAGTGAAAGAAGGCCAATGCCTGGTTCAATGACTTGGTATTCGATAGTTTCGTAAGGCATGAGGGTCTCCTTAATCAAAAAATCCCTCCCGACCTCCCTTTATAAAAGGGAGGGGGAGACGCAGGCGCTCGACGCAGCTATAGTAATGGAATGTCCAGAGGATTTCCATCTATAGCTTCAAGAAATCGATCGTCTGGCGAGGGGGGGGATGAATCCGAGATTGCCTTGTCTTTGATGCTCTTCGTTCTTAAGTTGGGCATAAACCTGGGCAAAGATCGGGTTAGAGCAAGAGGAGAGATGATCCGTGATCAAGACCAGCTTGGAATACCATCGAGCGACGAGCTATGACCGGTTTGACATGTCCGGTCATGCTCTGAACTGGGCTAATCAGCCGAAGGTTTTCAAAGAGTATCCGGGGATCACCTCCTTGCCTCTCCCCAGAGAGCTTCAATTACCAAGAGGAAAACTCCCCGCCATTCTCAGCGAGCCTGCGGCTGCGAGTCTACCCAAGCGATTGGATCTGGAAATGCTCTCGCTTCTCCTTCTCCTCTCCAACACCCACACGGCCAGAGCTAGCTCCCCGGAGGGTGACTTCTTTTTCAGAAGCGCTGCGTCTGCAGGGGCTCTTTATCCGACAGAAATCTACATGGCCAGCCATGAGGTCAAGGGCATCGACAACGGGCTCTACCACTTCGCGATTCAGAACCATTCGCTTGATCCCCTCAGGAAAGGAGATGTTCCTGGGGTGACCCAGGGTGAAAGGAGTCACTTAACTTTTTTTCTGACTGCGATCTTCTTCCGAAGCGCGTGGAAATACAGAGCCCGTGCTTACCGCTACCACCTCCTCGACACCGGCCACGTGGCCGACAATCTGATTCTCGCCCTGAAAGCCTCGAAGCTCCCTTTCAGCGTGACCTATGACTTCGAGGATGCGGAAGTGAACCTTGTGCTGGGACTGGATGATCAGAAAGAAGTGGCTCTTGCGATCATCGATGTGCCTGGAGGCAGTGGGAGTTCGGACAAATACAAAGAACCCATTCCCACTTTGCCAGAACCCATGCTGGAAGCCAGCCGCGTATCGGCAAAGGAGACGGATTATCCGGCCATACGGGAAATCCATGAGGCGGGCATGCGTAGAGCGGAGAGCATGGAGCAGAGAGTTTGTGGTGAAAAGGAGATGATCAACGAGTTGGGGATCGCTCCCAAAACCTGGGCCCATTTTAATGCCACCGGATCTTGGCCTGAAATCCTAGACTACCCGGATGCCGTGTTCCGCCGCCGTTCAAGGCGCAACTTTGTCAAGAAAGCATTGAGCAAGCAAGCCATAGATGCTCTGCTTCGCAGCGTATGCCTGAAAAATGGATCACCCTATGATCAGAGCGTTGCAGTGGGGTTCCTGGTGGGGCAGGCGGAAGAAATGGAACCCGGATTTTATCTGCTGGATAGGAAAAGGGAAGCATGGGCCCTGGTCTCCCCCGGTCAGTTCATGGCCAGAAGCACATCGATCTGCCTGGATCAGGCGTGGCTCGTGAATGCGGGAGTTCATTTTCTGTTCCTGGCGAACCTGGAGGTGCTCGAAAAAACGTGGGGTCCCAGAGGGTATCGCTATGCCATGCTGACAGCCGGGAGGCTAGGACAACGACTTTACGTCGCTGCCGAAGCCATGGGCATGGGGTGCTGCGGGATCGGAGCTCTCTATGACGGCGAGGCCATGGAGATGCTCGGGCTGAATCAGAGCTCAAGGCTCCTCTATCTGGTGGCCGTGGGAAACGTAAAAAGAGCATGAAGTGGCACGGACAAGCCCTGCTTGTCCGTGGCACCAAGAACGAGTGATGCGGAGGTGGCACGGACAAGAGAACCTTGTCCGTGTTGAACAGAAAACATGTCCCTGGGAATCACGGACAAGCTCTGCTTGTCCGTGCCACCTGGAATGATTATGTTATCTTCAACCGTTTTCCCCTCAGTGCAGGCGCGCCGGGCAATAGTTTGTAGCGGAAAAAGCTGGAGCAGGGAAAACGAAAACATAAATGAGAGGAGTGCGTTATGTTCGTTAAACAGGCAAATATCCCTGATATCCTTCCATTACTGCCGGTTAAAGAAGCGGTTCTCTTCCCAAACATGGTGATTCCCATTCTCGTTAATACCCAGAATTATGTTCCCATGCTCGAAGAAGTGATGGAAAAAGACAAAATGGTTGTGGTGGCCATGATGGGTGACGAAGAGAAGGCGGCTCTGGAAGCCGGCAATTTCAGCCGCATCGGGACTGTGGCTTCGCTCGTCAAAATGTCCAAGGGGAGCGAGGGGAGCGTCGTGGTGGTGCAGGGGCTGTACCGAGCGGTGATTACAGGCATCGCCTCCAAGGAGCCGAATTACCTGGTCCACATTCAAAAGATCCATGAGGAGGAGAAGACAGGCAAGAGGGTGGAGGCCCTCAAGTCGAACCTGATCAATGTGTTCAAGGAGTTGGTCCCTCTGTCTCCCTATCTTCCGGACGAAATCCTCAATGTGGTTCGCCACATTTCGGATCCGGGCACGCTGGCCGACATCATCGGGTCTTATCTCAACATTGAAGGCCAGAAGAGGCAGAGCATTCTGGAAAGCCTGGATGTGGAAGAGCGTTTGGAAAAACTCACGGTCTATCTGAACGACGAATTGGAAGTGAACAAGATGGGCCAGCAGATCCAGAACCAGGTGCAGAAGGGAATCGACAAGCATCAGCGAGAGTACTATCTGCGCGAGCAGCTGAAGGCGATCCAGAAGGAGCTGGGTGTAAGCGACCAGGAGCCTTCAGAGATCCAGGAACTCAAGGAAAAGCTCGAAAAGAAGAAGCTTCCGGAAGCAGCCCAAAAAGTGGCAAACAAAGAGATCGAGAAGCTCTCCAAGATGAATTCGTCTTCTTCGGAGTACACGGTCGTCACCAATTACCTGGACTGGCTTCTGACGCTTCCCTGGTCTGAAAGCACGGTGGACAAGCTGGACATCAAAAAAGCGGAGAGAATTCTTAACCAGCACCACTATGATCTTCAGAAAGTCAAAAAAAGAATCCTCGAATACCTTGCGGTTCGAAAACTGAATCCCAATCACAAGGGCCCCATTCTTTGCCTTGTCGGCCCTCCGGGCACAGGCAAAACCAGCCTCGGCCGGTCCGTTGCCGAGGCGATCGGCAGGAAGTTCGTGCGGCTCTCTCTGGGCGGGGTGAGAGACGAGGCGGAAATCAGAGGTCACCGACGCACCTACGTAGGCGCTTTGCCCGGGAGGATCATCCATGGGTTAAAAAAAGCCGGCTCAAACAACCCCATTTTCATGCTCGACGAAGTGGACAAGATCGGCAATGATTTTCGGGGAGATCCGGCCTCGGCTCTGCTGGAGGTTCTTGATCCGGAGCAGAACTTCTCTTTTTCCGACCATTACCTGGAAGTGGAGTTTGATCTGTCCAAAGTCATGTTCATCACCACAGCCAATCAGGTGGACACGATACCCCGTCCGCTCCTTGACCGCATGGAAGTTCTCGAACTTCCGGGCTACACGGAAGAGGAGAAGGTGGAGATTGCGCGGAAATTTCTTATTCCAAGGCAGATCAAGGAGCACGGGCTTGACCCGGAGCGTATTCACATCACTCGGTCTGCGATCCAAAGAATCATCAGGGAATACACGCGCGAGGCAGGAGTCAGGAACCTGGAAAGAGAAATCGGCGGGATCTGCAGGAGCCTTGCCCGAAGCATCGCGGAAGGCAAAAAAGGGAATGTCTCGGTGAGAGCCAACAAGTTGCCCGGACACATCGGATTGCCGAAATTCTCTTCGGACATCCTGGAACGTACCGGGGTGCCCGGTGTTGCCACGGGCATGGCATGGACTCCTGCGGGCGGGGACATCCTGTTCGTAGAGGCTACGATGATGCCCGGTCAGAAGTCCTTGGTTCTCACAGGGCAGCTGGGGGACGTCATGAAGGAATCGGCTCAGGCGGCTCTGAGCTACGTCAGGTCCAAAGCCAAGAACCTGGGAATCTCGGAGGATTTTTTCAGGGACCGCGATCTGCACATCCATGTGCCCGCAGGGGCGATCCCCAAGGACGGCCCGTCGGCAGGGGTGACCATCCTGACGGCTCTGGCATCGCTCCTGACCTGTCGACCTATCAAATCAGACTTCGCCATGACCGGCGAAGTGACGCTGAGAGGAGCGGTGCTGCCGGTGGGCGGAATCAAGGAGAAGGTGCTGGCTGCCAGCAGAAACGGCATAAAGCACATTATCCTGCCGGAGAGAAACAGGAATGATCTCGAGGAGATTCCCGAAAAGATCAGGGACCATTTGGAATTTCACCTGGTCAAGAAGATGGATGAGGTCCTTGAGATCGCTCTGGACGCGCCGGTAGGTCCTTCCTGCAACTAACCCTTGTACTTCTCTTTCCACGGTGTCACGGACAAGCCCGCCTGGCGGGCTTGTCCGTGACACCCCATGAAACCCTCAAAAGATCATCCAATTTATGATACGCCCCAAGCAGAGTTATACAAAACAGTATAACCTCCTTTAGTTGCTTATAAATTGTTTTATGAAAACCCATCCTTTATTAATATAGCCCTGTTTAATGATTTGATGAATACGTTACTAGGAT
>Ga0209450_10000526_pt1 | contig 19443 bp, 21 predicted proteins | sample FrelakmetLWP11LW_FD_187149 | JGI IMG/M metagenome (GOLD analysis project Ga0209450, IMG submission 187149) | Freshwater lake sediment microbial communities from the University of Notre Dame, USA, for methane emissions studies - LWP11 LW (SPAdes)... | ecosystem: Environmental > Aquatic >...
GTCCTCCACGGTCTTGATGAAGTGGCTTTGTCCGAAAATGACGTTGCATCCCTCCGGGATCTCGAGTGTCTCCATTTTCAGTTCCATGTCACCCCTCCTCTTAAAGGTTGTCCTTTTGTGCAGCCTCCGTATACCATCCTCATAGGGAAGTGACAAGTGAGCGTTCGACAGGCTCACGGCCCTGAGCAAAGTCGAAGGGCGAGTCACGAGTGACAAGGGCATGTTCGGATCTTGTCCCTCGTTACTCCTCTCTTCTTTCGTGTTTTTCCTTTCTTCGTGTTTTCGTGATTGCTTTTTGTTGTTCTGCTGCTTCCTCTAGACACTTTGCAAACAATGGCTATTATTCAGTCATGAAACCCGAAACAGACAGACTGGCTCCACCGCCGGGCTTCAGCAGGAGAGATTTCCTGAAGTACACCGCCATCGCGGGCGGTTCTATTTATCTCGGTTTAGGAGGGGTGTCCATGGCAAAGGAAAAGAGTCGTGTGTCCCTTGTGAGAACGGAAAACCGTAAATCCGGCGTTTCCGAGTCCATCCAAGGGCTCAAGATCAATCCCGTGAAGAACAAGGACGTGCTGATCAAGCCCAATTTCAACACCGCGGACCTCGTTCCCGGTTCGACTCACAACGACACCCTCGTCAGCCTTGTAGAAGAAGTGTGGAGCATGGGCGCCAAGTCCGTGAGTCTCGGTGAAAGGAGCTACCCGCCCACAAAAGAGGTGATGGACCGAAAGGGGATCATCCCTCTTATGGAAAAACTGAACGTCCGAATCATCAATTTCGACGATCTGCAAGAGAAGGATTGGGTTCACTTAAAACCCAAAGACAGCCACTGGCAGGACGGCTTCCGCGTGGCGAGGCCTATTCTCGAAAGCGAGTGTCTCATCTCCACCTGCTGTCTGAAGACTCACCAGTACGGCGGAGTCTTCACCATGTCCTTGAAGCTTCACGTCGGGGTGGTTCCAACGACCAGGAACGGGTTCGGATACATGAGAGAACTCCACAGCTCGCCCCACCAGCGGAAACTCATTGCCGAGATCAATGCACCGTTCAAGCCTGCGTTAGTTGTTCTGGATGGAATCGACGCCTTTGTGGATGGAGGCCCCATGACCGGCAAACGGGCCAAAGGGAACTGTTTTCTTGCGTCCACGGATCGCGTGGCCATGGATGCGGTCGGAGTGGCGATCCTGAAGGTCTTGGGGAGCAACGATCAAATCATGAAGCCTAAGATCTACGAGCAGGACCAGATTGCCAGAGCCGCTCAGATCGGTCTGGGCGCCTTGTCGCCGGCGGAGATTGATTTGTTCGCGGCCGATGAACAGAGCCGGGAAGTCCGTGATCGCATTGCCGCCGTCCTAAATCAAGGATAGGACACTGCAGAAAAAACCCTAATGGATCATTCTTCCACTGCTTTCTTCACATTGGCCTTGCCGAAGTCCTCGATGAATTGATCCAACAGGGACCGGATGTCGGCGCGGATCGCCTCGGTTCCTGAACTCATGCCTAGCACCCGCACCAACCAAGTGTCTGTGTTGGTTTTTACTTTCGGATCTCTTTCCAGAACCACGTTCTGAAGCAGCGACAGGGAGATGCTGTAAAACAGCCGGTTGATTTTTTCAGGCCGGATCACCTGGACATAGAGGTAAAGCGCGGGACGGCCGCGTTCAATATCCGGGGCTATGGCGATGTTCGCTTCACGGAGTTTTGCTTCCACATCCGCCCTGACCTGGGCCTGAGTGAGACCCATACTTTGTATTTCAGGCTCAATGGACTCGATGACCACATTGACTTCTTTGATGCCTCGCAGGGTCAGGCGTGTGATCTCTTTGTCTTCTGCAAAAGCAAAGGGGATGACGCAGAGAAACACAACTGCCAGTGCTGTTGCAAGTACGACGATTCTTTTGTTGCCCATAGAACCCTCCTTCTTGTACGAAACTTCACGCGGCCGGAACAGCGAACCGCAGAATTTCGAAGGATCATTTCCTTCGACATTCATTAATCGACATTCGATATTCTTTTTTTGTAACACTCCAGGCTTTTGAAATTGCATGTTGTTGGCCGAGGCCATGGCTTCTTGATACTGGCTATCTATATTGTATCCCCCATTCCTCGATTCGATCAAATGCTTTCTCAAGTTCTTTTTCGGTTGCACCAAAGGAAAGCCGGAGGTGGCCTTCCCCGGTGGGGCCGAAACCGCTTCCCGGCACAGTGATCACCCTTGCTTCGTAAAGGAGCTTGAGGCTGAGGTCCACAGCGCTCAACCCGGGCAACCCTATTCTCGGGAACACATAGTAAGCGCCTTTTGGCTTTTCGTAGGAAAAGAGGTGAGAAAGCCTGTCGAGTCGCGAACAGGTGATCTCTCTCCTTGAACTAAGCGCTGAAATGAGCTCCCGGATGAACTTGTCGCCCTCGCCGTCCTTGCCGTTGGTCGCCCGAAGGGCCGCCAGCACTGCATGCTGGGAAATGGTCGGTGCGCAGATGGCGAAAGCATCGTGGACCTTGAGGACCTGGTCCACGATGCGGCTGCTTGCGACCATGTACCCTACTCTCCAACCGGTCATGCAGTACATCTTGGAAAAACTGTAACAGGCCACGAGGTTTTTCTTCAACTCCGGAATGGATACCAGGCTGAAATGGGGGTGATCGTCGTACACCAAGAAATCGTAAGCCTCGTCCGCCACGACAAAAAGATCCTTTTCCAAGGCAATCTCGGCCAGAGCCCTTAATTCTTCTTCGGAAAAGACCGCTCCGGTAGGATTCATGGGATTGCACACCACGATGGCCTTTGTCTTTTTGGTCACAGCCTTCCTGAACCCTTCGATATCCAGCTTCCACCCGGCCTCCTCAATAAGGGGCACGAAGACAGGAATGCCTTCTGCAAAGAGAACTTGCTCGATGTGGGAGGAATAATTGGGGGACGGGATCAGCACCTCATCCCCTCGCTCGATGAGGGTTGCCATCCCGGCGGCAATGGCTTCCATGGCCCCGCAACTGATGAAAACCTCCTTTTCGGGATCGACCGCGATTCCTTTGGTCTGCAGAAAACGCCGGGCAATGGCCTCCTTGAGTGCGGGCAGTCCAGGCTGAAGGGAGTATTTCCCGATGGCGTCATTCTGCCGCAGCGCCTCGATCACGGCTTCACGAATGAAGGGGGGCGTCGCAAAGGAAGGGATGCCCTGGCCCAGCGAGATGCAACCTTCCACCTTGCTCGCAAGAACAGGCATCTGCTTGATGGCGGACACCGTGATTTGGGCGACTCGCTTCGCGATGCCCCGCACATCCTCTTCTCCCCCAACGATTTTGTAAATCGAACGCTCCGCCATGTCCAACCCATGGCTCACAGGTAAGGAGCCATTTTCATCATGATCTCGTGTTTCTGCAGGGATCCCGGCAGGGTTTCTTTAAGTTCCCCACGGTCAAAGACGAGGATTTGGGGGACGCTCAAAATGTTGAAGCGGGAAGAGAGCCCGGGATTCTGATCCACATTCACCTTGCCCACGCGAACTTTCCCTGAAACCTCCCGGGCAAACTCGTCGATCACAGGCACAAAGGTCCTGCACGTGGGGCACCAGGGAGCCCACGCAAAAAGCAGAGCAGGAAGCGGGGCTTTCAAAATCCTGGCTTCGAAATCCGCATCCGTGACGATGAGGGGCTGAGGAAGAAAAAGCTCTTCCGTCGCCAGCGGCTTTCTGCATTTCCCGCAAACAGGATGCGACTCAAGCCGATCCGCAGGGATTCTGTTCCGCGCGCCGCACTCCATGCAGCGAAACTTAAATCCATCCTGTTCTGACTTCTCTTCAACAGGAAGCGGAGTCCCACATTTCCCGCACTTTGCCTTGGCCCCCAGTTTCTCGAGGGGTACGCGGTTTTTCGCCCCGCACTGAGAGCAGGAGATGATTCGTGTGCTAATCTCTTCCATCGCTCGTTTGACCTACCAGGAAACAGCCGTTTTCTTGAATCGAGTGGTTCTCTCTTCAGGAGCCGGGGGCCTGGCTGCGAAAGGCTCAGCCATAGCCGTGCCTCCTCTTGGTTTAAGAAGTATCGGCAAAATCTCCAAAAGTCAACGCGGATTCGAGCCATCGAAAGCGCGCTTACCTGATCGGGGCTAGGCTCGATCGAAAAGCTTCTCCATCCCAAGCTGTTCCTGCTTTCGTATCGCTTCTGCAGGTTTTGTGTAGGCTCTTTTCTTTCTTGTTTTTTTCACGTTCCCCAGGAAGGCTAGATCGGGAAACAGGAGGGGTTGGCGGTAGCGGGAATAATCGTCGCACGACCGCCGGCGCTTGCATGCTTTGCAGACACTGACGTGCACCTTTGGTTTTGACTTTTTGATATTGCAGCTGATGAATTCCACTCAGTGTTCCTCTTTTGACTATTTCAACCACGAACAGAGCTATAGATCAAGCATGAAATGGCATGGGGAAGACTTTCGTGCTGGATGCGAGAGGTGAAGCGGCGGAGGAACGGAGCTACTTAAAGATCAGGTGAGGGCCGTCCCTGAGCGGTTTGACCTCGCCCACCATGGACGCCCGCATGACGCCCGCCGACTGAAGAGCCTTGAGAAGCGCATCGCCCTGGCTCTCGGGCACGGCGATCAGGAGCCCTCCGCTCGTCTGCGGATCATAGACGATCTCTTTGTGCCATAGGGGCAGGTCTTTTTCAAAACGGATGGCCCCGGCCACAAGTTCACGATTGAAGTTGTTCACGCCCGTGGTGACACCCTTCTGATACATTTCCAGGGCTTCCTTCATGATCGGAATTCGAACCATGGAAAACTCCATAGTGACCTGGGACCCCTTGACCATCTCGTAGCAGTGCCCTGCCAGGCCGAACCCGGTGATATCGGTTGCCGCGTGCACTTCGAAACCGGCCGCCACTTCGGCCGCCTTCCGGTTGAGGGTGGTGAGAAAGGCGATGCACTCCTTCATCGCTTCATCAGAGACCCACTTTTTGATATTCGCGTTGAAGAGCACTCCGCTGCCGATGGGCTTCGTGAGGATGACCACGTCCCCTGGCCTCGCCCCTCTGTTGCTCCAGTACTTCTTGGGGTGCACAATGCCCGTGACAGCCAGGCCGAACTTGGGCTCGTCGTCTTCGATGGTGTGGCCTCCTGCAAGCACGGCGCCTGATTCCGTGATCTTGCTCAGCGCTCCCGCCACGATCTGGTGCAGGACCTCCGGCTCCAGCTTCTTGGCTGGAAACATGGCCAGATTCAAGCAGGTGATGGGTCTTCCTCCCATAGCGTAAATATCACTGATGGAATTGGCCGCTGCAATCTGGCCGAAGGTGTAAGGATCATTCACCGGAGGAGTAATGAAGTCTGCGGTCGTGATCAGAGCGATCTCATCCGTGAGGCGATAGACGCCTGCATCATCGCTCGTGTCATAGCCGACGAGAAGATTGGGATCCTCATTCTTCGGCAGCTTGGCTAAAAGCGCTCCGAGCCCGACCGGGTCGAGTTTTGCCGCTCACCCGCAGGTCTTGGACAGGCTCATCAAGGTCGGTTTTTGAAACAGATTCATCACATCCATAGATCTTTACTGCCCTAGGCCCCTGACAGCGCTACTACGCGGCCTGCTTGTTTTGTTTGTCTTCCACAGCGCTAGCAAAGGCGAGAAGCGATTCGGCCCGCTTGAAAGAACCGAAGTCGATCATCTTGCCGCCGAGAGTGGTGGCGCCCAGGCCCTTGGCTCTTGCCTCCTGATAGGCTTCCACGACTTTCTTTGCATACTCCACATCCGCCCTGGCAGGTGTGAACACCTGGTTCGCTACTTCCACATGGCGGGGATGGGTCAACTGCTTTCCCGAGAACCCGAGAAGCTTAACCTTTTCCGACTCTCTCCTCAAGCCTTCGAGGTCGATGACCAGCCCGAAGTAAGGAGTGTCGATCGCCTGGATGCCTGCAGCCCGTGCAGCCATGGCAATGCTCGATCGCGCAAGGAGGATCATGGGGAAATACTCGTCCGGGGAAAGCTTGGTCACGCCCATGCCCGCGCCCATCTCTCTGGAAAAATCGCCCGCACCGAATCCCACGGCAACCATTCTCCGACTCGCCGCAATGATTTCCCGGATGTTTAAAATGCCTTTGGGTGTTTCCAGAAGAGCCATCACCTGCACGCTTCCGGGAGTGATCCCTTTCTTCTTTTCCTGCTCTTTCAGCAAAGCGTCAAGCGCCTTCACATCCTCTTGAGCCTCTGTCTTGGCCAGCATGATCCCGTCAAGGCCAGGCTCAACCACATACCCGATGTCTGTGCCTGTGAGTCCGGTTTCCATGGAATTGACCCGCACAAAAACATCCAGCCCATGCTCTTTCAGCATGGAGATAGAATCTCTCGCAAAAACCCGGCCCGTCTCTTTTTCAGCCATGGGGCAACCGTCTTCCAGGTCCAGGATGATCGCATCCGCCCCCTCGCTGGTTGAATTGTTGATCATCCTCCAGCTGTTTGAAGGCACATAAAGCATTGATCTCAGTATCCGTGTCATCCATCGCCTCCCTTACACCGTTCCAAAAACTTCCTTGAGGGCAAGACCCAGTTCATCAGGTCGATCCACCACCGTGGCTCCCACTTCCTTGAGCGCCTTGATCTTTCCTTCTGCAGTGCCTTTGCCGCCCTCTACAATCGCGCTTGCATGGGAGAATCTCAGTCCTGCGGGAAGTCCTTTGCCGGCTATGTAGGCGACGAGCGGTTTGGTGTAGCCTCCTGCACGGATGACGTCGCACGCTTCCTCTTCCATGACCGTCCCGATCTCTCCAAAGTAGACCACCCCGTCCGTCCCCTTGTCCTGCTCATAAAGAGGAAGCACCTCCGCCAGGGTGGTGCCCAGCACAGGCTCGGAACCCAGGTGAATCGCCGTGCTGATGCCGAACCCGGCGCTGCAAACCACCCAGCTGATGGTGGAGGTCTGGCCTCCGCTGCGGGAAACCACTCCGATCCGGCCCGGTTTGAAGGCGATCTTGGGCAAATCCGAAGACCCGATAAATCCTCCCAGACCCCCGAACGAAGCTTTCCCGGGGCTCACAACGCCTGCTGAGCCGGGACCGATCAGCCGTATTCCATGCTTTCGGGCATGGGCAATGATCTCCAGCGAGTCATGCAGCGGGACCCGCTCCACGCGCATCAGCACGGTTTTGATGCCTGCCTCAAACGCTTCGATGACCGCGCCCTTGGCTTCAGGACCCGGAACCACGGCCACGGCCGCATCCACCGGTCCCACGGCTTCGAGCGCCTCCTTGATCGTATTGTAAACAGGGACGCCCCAGACCGACTGCCCGCCGCGGCCCGGAGTCACGCCCACCACAACTTTGCTTCCCACTTCGATCATGCGCCGGGCAACTCCCTGGCCGAAGCGGCCGGTGATCCCCTGTATGAGCATTCTCGTGTTCTCATCAATCAGTATCGCCATACCTGCCTCCAGCGTGTTCCATGGACCCTGTCTCAATCCAAAGAGATGTCGATCTTGATGCATCCGGGACCGGACCGGTCGCAGTGGTACTCGCAACTGATGCATTCGTTGTCGAGCCTCTTGATTTCTTCCTTATCGTTCACCGCAAGCACAGGCCGGTTGTTTTCAATCCGGAGAATGTTCCGTCCATACAGCCGGCAAGCCTTCACGCAGGCGAACCCGCAGCTCGGAGAGGCGTTGTTTTCTCTGGCCGGTATGCATTGACCGTAGTCGATCGTGATGGTCATCTTCCTTGTCTCAAAACTCAGCGCTTCACTCATCGCGTCATTACCCCTTTTTCGCTTTCTGGTATTCCTTCACCAGCGCCTCAACCCTGTTGGCGATGAAGTCGGTGTCGTAAATGTACTCTCTTCCGTAGAGCTCCCAGCGCAGGGGGAGGTTCTTGAACCCCTCGCGGATGATCTCATGGGTCTCTTTTTCCTTGTTGCCTCCGATCAGCATGATCACAGGAAAACCGGGCCGTTTCTTGGCCTCCTCCTTGAAAACTTTCACAAGAGCGTGGGCATGATGCCACTGTTCCTGATTGGCCAGGCAGGCCCCCATGAGCACATAGCCGTCCACAGGCTGCTCCAGAATGCACCGGATCACGCTGTAAATCTTGCTGGCCGGCGGATCGCCGCTCGTGTCCGCATAATTCGCGATTTTAAAGCCCCTTGCCACAAAGGCGCTGGCCCCGAGCATGGCGCCCCCGCCGCCTATGCCGTGGAAGCCCAGCCAGCCTCCGCCCTCCACCTTTGTCGTCATCTGGGAGAAATATCCGGTCCCCCGGTAGTCGCCTTCCTCTATTTTCCAGGCTTTTTTCTCGAGCGCCGTGGGAGGCCTTTCCATGTCTCGCGGCAGAGCAATGCCCAGTTCCGGATGACGAAACACGGAATTGTCGTCAATGGTTACATGGCAGTCCGCAGCAAGGATGACTTTGCCCTTGGTCAAGATCAGGGGATTGACTTCAAGGCTCCGCGCATCGTAGTCCTTGAACGCTTTGTAAACTTGAACCACCGCTTGGCTCAGAGCCTCCTTCAGTTCCTTGGACGCGGGATTCCCATCAAAAGAGACCTGGCTGATCAACGCCTCCGCCTCTTTCAGCCCCACCCCCTTGAGGTAGTCCACGTTGAGTTTCCCGATTCTCTCTGGATTTCTCGCGGACACCTCTTCAATGGAGCTTCCTCCTTCTGAGCTGAAAATGAGCACCGGGCCTTTGATCTTGTGGGAGTTGCTCACGATCACGCCTACATAGAACTCGCGCTCCACATCGAGCTGTTCCTCGATGAGCACTTTTTCAACTTTCAGGCCCTTGATCTCAGCGCCGATCAAAGCTTTTGCCGCCTCTTCAGCCTCGGCCGGAGATTTCGCAAACTTGATACCCCCGGCCTTGAACCGGCCGGTGGCCCAGACCTGTGCTTTCACCACGCAGGGCTTGCCGATCTCTTCTGCAATCTTCTTTGCTTCAGAGGGGCTCTCCGCACTCCTCCCTTTCGGGACAGGGATCCCGATTTTGCTCAATACTTCTTTGCCTTGATATTCATAAAGTCTTGCCATTGACTACCCCCAGATACGTTCCCCTCCCCCCTTGGCTTAAGCCCGTGAGAGAACTCGGGGTGGAAGGCCTAATATCAAATCGGGCCAGGAATGGTGTCATTTCGAAGAAGCGAAGCGACTGAGAAATCCTTAAATTGTTTCAAAAAGGATTTCTCCCTTCGGTCGAAATGACAGGTCGCAAACCTCCACTGCTTGTTACTCAAAGACTATGAGCTTCAATAACTTGCCGATGTCGTCCAGCTTGTCCAATGCAAAAACGCTTTCGATCAACCGATTCATCTGAGTCTCAGTCATGCGGACCGAGGCCATGTCCTTGAACTTGGCTATGACCTCCTGGTCGGTCATGGGGTTTCTCGCGTGCCCCCTGGGGTGATCCACGCGCAGACGAAAGGTCTTCCCGTCCCTTGTGACGATCTCCGAGATGCCCGCGGGTCTGGCTTTGTCGAGAGCCGGATCCCCGATGAGCGTCACCTTGCCGATCAGATCAATGACCCGGCGATCGTTGTATTTCTCCGGCGTGAACTGGTTGGGCCCGATCTGCCGATCCACAATCGCAATCGCCGTGAGATAGTAGGAGCTGTGATCCGCTGTCTCCTTGTTCTTCGGATATTTCTTGACCGGATCGCCCGTGTGTTCCGCGCACCGCTTGCTCGTGGTGATCCGGATCTCGGCAACTTGCTCGGGCTTGATGTCGTGCTCTCTTGCAAGGGTGAGGGTCGCGGTCAGATGCCCGTGGGAAGAGAAATCCGCGATGATGGATTTGATGCAGGTCTCGCGAATGGCGAACTTTTCCTTGAAATTCAAGAGACGCTCGACATCATATTCGTCGTCCATGATGGAGTGCACGAACCCGTCGTGTCCTTCGATCATGCCTGCAGGCCCGGTGAAGCCTTTTCCCGCCAACATGGCCGCCATGATTGCGGCATAGGACATCATAGGGAAGCGGATATTCTTGGTCATGGTGTATTCTTCTGCAGGGGTGTCCAGGATGCCGAAGACCGCATGACAGCTTCCGGCAATTCCCACAGCGCTCTCCATCTGATTCTCGCTCAGCCCGAGGATCTTTCCGGCTACGAGCGGCATGATCAAGGCCCCCCGCGTGTCCCCGTTCCACCCCTTCTTTTCCATGCCGGCGCCCGTCACGCCTTCCAGGAACGCAAGGGAGAGGTCATAGCCCAGGTTGATCGCCATGATCACGTCTTTTCCGCTGAGACGATGCTTTTCACCGAGAGCGAGCACAGGAGGGATCACTTCGCTCGGGTGGTAGCCGGTCCGGTACGTTTCGCCCTGCAGGATGAATGCCGTGTCATTGTAGTCCAGGTAGCGCACCATGGCGCCGTTGGCCAGGGTCGCGTTCAGGCAGGAGGTTCGGATGCCGCTCCCGAAAACTGTCGCTTCAGCCGGATGCCCAGCGTCCTTGATGAACTCCTGAATCGCCAGGCTCGCTTCGCTCCCGTATCCGCCGATCGCGCATCCCAGCGTATCCAGGACCATGCGCTTGGTCTGGTGAACCACATCGGCCGGAATATCGCTGAATTTGAAATCCCGCACCTTCCTGGCGAGCTCTCTTGCGACACTCATACTGTCTCATCTCCCTAACACGTGCCTTCGGCCGCAACCGAACCGGTACCCCGAAACCCGAATGTCGAATGTCGAACAAGGAATTCCGAATGATGAAGTTAGATTTGATCTGTTCTTTCCTTCAGCGTTCGTTATTCGTTATTCGATATTCTGCGGTTCGGTTTTGAACTTCACCACAAACTGAAGAGCCCCCAGCGCCTGCGGCTCTACACCGCTCTCCAGCCTATCGAAGTCTTGGAGCGGGTCCTCTTGAGCTTTACGTTGAAAAAGTATTTATCCGCCCGGTAGAGCACGAACACGCACTCCACGGGCCTGTTCCTCGTGTCAAAGACCGTCCTTTCCACTTTGAGAAGGGGATCCCCCACCCGAATGTCCAGGAGGGGCGACACGTGGGCGTCGGCGATGGTTGCTTCAATCGTCTGATCCGCTTCCCCCGGCCGGATGTCGAGATTTTCTTCCATCACCATGAGCAGGGGCTTGGCGGTCAGGTCTTCGGGTTTGATCTTTTCCCCGATCTTCTTGGGCAGATAATTGACCACATAGGAAAAGGGGCTTCCGTCCACGAGTCTGATCTTCTCAATCCTCAGAACTTGCGATTCCTCTCCAAGTCCCAGCCTCTCTCTGACGCTTTGGGGCGCCTCGCTCCAGGAGAAATCCAGGATCTTCGTGGAGGTCTGAACTCCAATGAGGATGAGATCCTCCATGGACCCCGTCAGCTTGGCCGACTCAAAAGCTTTAATCCCTTCAGAGACGAAGGTGCCCTTGCCTCTCTGGCGGATCACGAGGCCGTCTTTTTCCAGGAGCCCGAGGGCCTGCCGGATCGTGATGCGGCTCACGCCAAACTCCTGAGCCAGGGCATCCTCGGTCGGGATGGGAGCAAGAGGCTGCAGCTCTCCCGAGAGAATCTTTCGTCTCAGGATCGTCTCGATCTGATAGTAGAGGGGAATGGCTTTGTCTTTAAGCATATACACTCCTTGCCCGCCTTGGTGAAACTTAACGCCATTTAGAGGGACAAGCACGAAATCCGAATATCGAAATCCGAAACAATATTCAAAACTCAAAATTTCTAATGACTGAAACGAAGAGATTTAAGGTTTACTTCTCTTTTGGTCATTTGAGTTTTGGCTCATTTCGTTATTGTTTCGGATTTCGTGCTTCGAATTTCGGATTTATCGAACAAAGGTTATCTACTCCTTGTAATGCAATTTGACCGGTCGCTTCAGGTACCGGCCATATCCGGGCTTTCCGACCATTTTTCCTTTTTCGAAGATCACCTTGCCTCTCAAAACCGTATATTCCGGCCAGCCCTTCAACTTCATGCCCTCCTCAGGGCTGAAATCCTGGGCTGTGAACAGATTCGCCAGGGTCACCTGCTTTTCAGCCTGGATATCCACGACCGCGAAATCCGCATCGCTCCCGACCTTGATGGCTCCCTTTCTGGGATAGAGGTCATGGGACTTTGCCGGATTGGCTGAACTCAGTTCCGCGATCCTCTGAAGAGGCAGGCCCCTCTTGTGATAGCCTTCGGTGATGAGGATGGGAAACATCAACGAGCTGCCGCCGAACCCCGGAAGAGACGTCCACAGGTCTCCCTTCTTGATTTCCTTGGTCACGCACGCATGATCGCTCACCACGGTCTTGATGGTCCCGTCGAGCACCGACTTCCACAGAAAGTCCACGTCCTCGCGGCTCCGGATCGGCGGGTTCACCTTGGCCAGTTGCCCCAGGTTCATGTCGTTGGAGAGACCAAGATGGTGAAGTGTTCCCTCGAGAAGGAAATTCACCTCAGGGTATCTTGCGGTCACATCCACACCAGCCTCCACGGCCTTGCGGCTGCTCAGGTGGAGCAGGTTCACAGGGCATTTCGTCTCATGAGCCATGACCGCCACTTCATGGATGGCCAGCTCTTCCTGCCACGGCGGACGGGCGTTGCTGTAGTCCTTCAATGGGTTGCCGGTTGACTTGTTTTTCGCTTCTTCGCTGGTCACCCGGATGATTTCCGGGTTTTCGCAGTGGATGCTCAGGGCGATCTTCCCGTAGTCCCTGAAAACCTGATTCACCCGACTCACTTCCCGCATGAACTTGTAGAGAAAACCGAGATCCACCGGTGTGTCGATCATCAGGTACTTCAGCGCGTCCGGAGAGTGGCCTGAGAGGTTCAGGAGCTTGTAGAACATGTAGTACTTGAAGGTGGACACGCCGCCGTCCCTCACCAGCCACTCGATCTCGCTGATGTGCTGGTCTGTGAAGAGGGCCAGGTGATAGCCGTAGTCCACGAGGAAGGAATCCTTGGACAGGTCCAGCAGCTCGGGGAGAATCTCCTTGTACGGGCCCATCTTGTTGAGGTAGCTCTGTCCGGTTCTGAAGTAGGTGAGGATGGTCGTCACGCCGCCTGAAGCCGATGAGGCGGATTCACTCATCGCATCTTCACGAAAGGGCCTGTAGATGCCTATGTGATAGTGGGAGTCAATGGCACCCGGGAACACATAACGGTTCGTCGCATCGACCACCTGGCCGCCTTCGCTCGCAGGAATCGTCTCCGCAATGGCCGCAATTTTCTCCCCTCTGATGCCGATGTCGGCTTTGTGCACGCCGGTAGCCGGATCAACCACGAAACCCCCTCTGATGACCAGATCATATCCAGGCATGTTCAGACCTCCTCGCTCAAACTTGTATTATCATTATAACAATCAATCTTATTCGTCAAGGCCGATTTTCAAAACGGGGAAAAAACCCGTTGCACTCCCCACCTTTTTTCGTTATGTTAGAATTAACATAAGGAAAGGGAGTCGAGATTATGAAAGCTTTTGAAGAACTTCTTGCCTCCTCGGCCAAAGCACACGGGCATTTGTGCCCTGGGCAGGCGGTGGGCGTTAGAATGGCCATGCTGGGGTGCCGCCTCATCGGGCTTCATGAGCCGACAGAGCACTCTCAGATCAAGAAGCTCCTCGTCTATGTCGAGATGGACCGCTGTGCAGCCGATGCCGTTGCTCATGTGACCGGCGCAAAGCTGGGCAGGCGCTCCTTGAAGTTCACGGACTACGGCATCATGGCCGCCACGTTTGTGAATCTGGAAACAGGCGCGGCCTTTCGCGTGATTTCCACTGAAGACGCGCGCGACCTCGTGGCGCATTACGCTCCCGGTGTCCGGGGAAAAGCCGCCCAGCAGCTCGAAGCCTACCAGCGCATGCCGGACAGCGTTCTCTTTCGCGTCCAGAAGGTCCGGGTTCCTGTAGAGGATTCCGATCTGCCCGGGCCGACCCGTTATAAAGCGGTCTGCTCCCGGTGCGGCCAGGTGGTGCGGGACAGCCGGGAAGTCGTGGCAGCCGGAGAAATCCTCTGCAAACCCTGCGCGCAGGGAGCCTATTTCCAGGATGCCAGGGAGATCACGTGGCCGGAAATGAACTGGACCCCCGCCTCTGCCCGGGTTTCCCATGAATCTCTTCGCAGGCAAGAGCCAGGGACACTGCATGCTCACGCGGAAATCCCTTCCCACTGAAAGGCGTGGCCGCTCCTGAGCCTCGATGCTCGGCCGGCAAAGGAGATAAGGGTTGATCAAGAAAATCAAAGTCCAGGACGCAGTGGGCACCAAGCTCGCTCACGACATCACGGAAATCCGGCCCGGCGAATTCAAAGGTCCCGCCTTCCGGAAAGATCATACCGTATGCGACGGGGACATCTGTCATCTCCAGCGTTTGGGAAAAGATCACCTCTATGTGCTCGACATCGAACAGGACGAAATCCACGAAAACGATGCAGCCCTGATCCTTGGGGAGGCCCTCTCCGGAGAGGGCGTGAGATGTGAGGGGTCGCCAAAAGAAGGAAAAGTGAGACTCCTCGCCGACAGAGACGGGCTTCTCATGGTGGATACCGCCGCGCTGGCCGCTTTCAACATGGTGGAAGAGGTCATGTGCGCGACGCTGCACCGGTACACTCTGGTCAAAGCCGGCGAAATGGTTGCCGCCACCCGCGCCATTCCTCTGGTCATGAAGCGGGTACCCATCGAGCGCGCTGCAGCGATTGCGAAACAAAACGGCGGGGCTCTGTCCGTCAAGCCGCTGCGCAAAGCCAAGGTCGGCCTGATCATCACAGGCAATGAAGTCTATCATGGTCGAATCCAGGATCGGTTCGGCCCTATCCTCACCGAAAAGATCACGGCCCTGGGATCAGAGGTCATGGGCGTGGATTTCGCGGCCGATGATTCGGAAATGATCGGCAAGGCCATTCGCAGCCACTTGAGCAAGGGCTGCGATCTCCTGCTTCTTAGCGGAGGCATGAGCGTTGATCCCGATGATGTGACACGGCACGGCATTCGCCTTGGCGGCGCAACGGAAGTCCATTACGGCTCAGCGGTTCTTCCGGGGGCTATGTTTCTGGTCGCCTACATCGGCGATTTCCCCATCCTGGGTGTGCCGGCCTGCGCTCTTTACCACAAGACCACCATCCTGGATCTCGTTCTGCCCAGAATTCTCGCCGGAGAGCATGTGACCAGGGCGGAACTCGCCTTTCTCGGCCACGGAGGTTTGTGCCGCGACTGCGAGGAATGCATCTACCCGCACTGCCCCTTTGGTAAGGGCTCCTAGAAGACTCATGTCCGGATCGGGATCGTGCCCGCTGGCGATTCCTCCAGCGCTTGAAGCTTTCCTGCCATGTAATGCAAGGAGTAAGCAGTATGAAGTAGGGAGTAAGCAGGAAAAAGACTGCCTACTGCTTTCTGCTTACTACCTACTGGATCCCAAGGCCCAAAGAATTCCTTGACCGGAGAATCCAAGATATATTAGACTATTATGCAATTTGAACCAACTGTCGACCCATGTCTGCCCGCAAGTTTTTGGTTGGCGGGTATCCTTTTGAAGGAGGCGATGAGCCTTGGAGAAGAACAAGGACGTTTACAAGAAGGAGTATCGGGAGGTTCGCGTGAAAACCACGGACGGAGTCACCTTGAGGGGAAAGGTGAACATCGGTATCAAGGCAAGAGTGGCGGATCTCTTCACAAAGACCGATGACCCCTTCATCGTGCTCTCCGATGTCAAGAGAGAAGACGGACTCAGAACGGTTCTCTTCGTGAACAAAAACAACATTGTTTGGGTGGAACCCGACGACCACTAAATACATAACACGCAGTTTCTGCCTTATAAACAGAATGCCGCGTGATGCGGCATTCGTTTATCCATTAGATCTTACGCCAGTCTATCCGTAACCGATCCCCTCCCTCACCTTTGCCGGAGAACCTCCAGGGCCCCTTCCAAGGCCCGGAGGGTTTTCATTCCTGCGGGGCAAGTTAGCTTTTCTTGGAGGTCACCGCTTGAAAGGAGGAGATCTGCTGCTTGATTTTGCGGCTCTTGCATTTCGGACACACCATTTTCTTCTTCTCGTGCTCTGAAATTGACAGAGTCAGGGTAAAACGCTTTTTGCAATTCTCACATTTGAATTCGTAATTAGGCATTGCAACCCTCCTTCCTGGGCGATCTCTAACTCAAATAAGCGAATCCTCCCGCCCCCCTTTACGCAGGGGAGGCGGGGGGTTTTTTGTTAGTACATGTCCTCAGAAGGCATTGGAGGCATTGCAGGGGCCTTCTTCTTTTCCGGCTTTTCAGCAACCATGGCCTCGGTCGTCAGGAGTAGACCTGCGACAGAGGCTGCGTTCTGAAGAGCAAACCGGGCCACCTTGGTCGGGTCAATGATTCCAGCTTCCAAGAGATCTTCGTACTTCCCGCTCTCCGCATTGAATCCGAAGTTGCCCTTACCTTCCGCCACCTTCTGAACGACCACTGAACCCTCAAAACCCGCGTTGTTGGCAATCTGCCTCATGGGCTCTTCCAGGGCCCGCCGGATGATGTTGACCCCCATCTTTTCCTCGCCCGTCAGGTCCAGCTTATCCAGAGCCTTGAGCACGCGCATGAACGCCACCCCACCACCGGGAACAATACCCTCTTCCACTGCGGCCCGGGTGGCATTGAGCGCATCCTCCACGCGGTCTTTCTTTTCCTTCATTTCAAGTTCGGTCGCTGCGCCTACATTGATCACAGCGACTCCACCGATCAGTTTCGCAAGGCGCTCCTGCAGCTTCTCCCGATCGTAATCGCTCGTGGTCTCGTCAATCTGCGCCCTGATCTGTTTCACCCTGCCTTCCAGAGCCTTTCGGCTTCCTCCCCCGTCCACGATGGTCGCGTTGTCCTTGTCCAGCGTCACTCTCTTCGCTGTCCCGAGATCATTGAGGGTCACGTTTTCGAGCTTCAAACCCAGATCCTCGCTGATGACCTGGCCGCCGGTCAGGATCGCGATATCTTCCAGCATGGCCTTACGCCGGTCCCCAAACCCGGGGGCCTTGGCGGCCGCCACCTTGAGCGTCCCTCTCAGCTTGTTCACGACCAGGGTCGCCAAGGCTTCGCCTTCGACTTCCTCTGCGATGATGAGAAGAGGCCGTCCCATTTTCGCGATCTGCTCCAGGATGGGAATCAAGTCCTTCATCACGCTGATTTTCTTCTCATTAAGCAGGATGTAAGGATCTTCCATGTGAACTTCCATCTTCTCGGGGTCCGTCACAAAGTAGGGAGACAGGTACCCGCGATCAAACTGCATTCCTTCGACTATCTCCAGGGTGGTCTCCATGCCCTTTGCTTCTTCAACCGTGATCACGCCTTCTTTGCCCACCTTCTCCATGGCCTCTGCAATGATGTCTCCGATCGTGTGGTCATTGTTTGCGGACACCGTGCCGACCTGAGCGATTTCCTTTTTCTCTTTTGTGGGTTTGGAGATCTTCTTCAGCTCTTCCACCACGATCTCGACCGCCTTTTCCAGCCCTCGCTTGAGCGCCATGGGATTGGCTCCGGCAGCGACCAGTTTGCTCCCCTCACGATAAATGCTCTGGGCTAGAATCGTCGCGGTGGTTGTCCCGTCACCTGCGACATCCGAAGTCTTGGAGGCGACCTCCTTGACCATCTTCGCGCCCATGTTCTCGAACTTGTCTTCCAACTCGATTTCTTTGGCGACCGTGACACCGTCTTTGGTCGTTTTCGGGGATCCCCAGCTCTTTTCGATCAGAACGTTTCGCCCTTTCGGCCCAAGGGTCACCTTGACCGCATCCGCCAGGGTGTCCACACCCAACATCATCTTCTCACGGGCACTCATGCCGTATTTGATTTCTTTGCCTGCCATCGCTCTTTCCTCCTCGCGTTACTTCTCGATAATTGCCAGAATATCGTCCTCTTTCATGATCAGATGCTCAACGCCGTCAATCTTGATTTCGGTCCCTGAGTACTTCCCAAACAAAACCTTGTCCCCGGCTTTGACATCCAGAGCGATTTTCTTCCCTTCATCATTCACCCTCCCGGGACCCACGGCAACCACTTTTCCCTCTTGGGGCTTTTCCTTCGCTGTGTCGGGAATGATAATACCCCCAGAGGTCTTCTCCTCTTCCCCAATCCGCAACACCAACACTCTGTCATTCAACGGCTTCACTTTCATTTTCAATAAACCTCCCTTTTAAATATTAAAGTGATCGGCTGCTCCAATCGTAAGGAAAGCAGCGGACCCCAAGTAACTGGCTGATATTATTGGCCTTACATAGATAGGCACAGAAATTTTAAGCACCTTCGGAGTTTTGTCAAGACGGGGTATTGAATTTATTCCGAAGAGTCATGCAAGAACCAGGTTTACCTTGCCCCTGACCAAATCGCTCCTTCCTCGGCAAGGATCTCATAGGTCGCTTCGAGCATGCTGTCTGAGAATTGCTTGGGCGCGGGGATTCTCTTGCCGCAGCGCGGGCAAAGGTCCGGCGCATTCTTGCCTTCACCGACGGATGAGCCCACACAGGCGCAGAGATCTTCTGTACCGGTCATGACGATTTTCCTCTCTGATCGGACCTTAGCACAAGAGCCTGCGGTTTGCCACCTTTCTTTGCCCTTGACCTCTGTTCCTCTTTTCTATATCCTCCTTTTAATTTACTTGGCCGATTCCGGCTCCAACATGAACCCTTACACAAGGAGGCGTCACATGGCAAACAGCACGTACAAAATCATTGAACTGGTAGGCACGAGCAGCAAGTCGTGGGAAGATGCAGCAAAGAGTGCCGTGGAAACGGCAGGCAAGAGCCTCAAAGAGCTGCGTGTTGCAGAAGTCACAAAGATGGACATGACCATTGAAAACGGGAAGGTCACGAGCTATCGGGTGAGGATCACGGTGTCTTTCAAGTACGTCAGGGGCGAATAACAAGAGCGGCAAAACACTCAGACAATAAAGCAGGGGGAGAGTCGATCCTCCTGCTTTTTTTGTTTCTAATTCGTGGTGAATCCGGCCGGGAGCTTCTTTTCGTCTTTTGCGGCTGGACCTGCCGGCAGGCTTTTCCCTTCCTGCTGATCCCTGTTGAGAATCGTGTGGTCCTCGACGCTGGCCTTTGCATGAAACACCAGGCCCAGTTCCTTCGCTTTTTCCTTGTAAGACCCGGAACCCAGGCGCAGCTCGCCGTAGGGCTCTACGACAATCGCGGATTCACCTGTGACCGGGCACTTGCACTCGCAGTACCCGCACCCGTTGCACCTGTCTTCATCGATCACCGGCACGGTGATGGGGTGTCCTGTCACGAACTGGGAAACAATCGCATTGTACGGGCAGATCTCGTCGCAGATGAGGCACTTCTTGTCCTGCTCCCAGGCAATGCACCGTGTCTTGTCGATTCTGGCTGTACCCACCTTGGCGAATGATTTTTCCTCAAGGCTGAGTGGCCTGATCGCCTCGGTTGGGCACACCTGGCCGCAGAGGTTGCACCCCTGCTCGCAGCCGGCCAGCCTGGCGGTAATTTTAGGGGTCCACATCCCTGAGAGGCCTGCCTCAAACCACACGGGCTGCAGCGTATTGGTGAGACAA
>Ga0209450_10000527_pt1 | contig 19439 bp, 16 predicted proteins | sample FrelakmetLWP11LW_FD_187149 | JGI IMG/M metagenome (GOLD analysis project Ga0209450, IMG submission 187149) | Freshwater lake sediment microbial communities from the University of Notre Dame, USA, for methane emissions studies - LWP11 LW (SPAdes)... | ecosystem: Environmental > Aquatic >...
GTCTCAAGAATTTTCTTGAGCAAAACGATTCTCGCTATTTTGGTTGGTTCATCATCTACCAGTATTTTGGTATGTGCATAATAGCCATTCACTCATTGTGCGAGGTCGAAACAATATTTAGCGATATAATGAGGAGCTAAGTCTTCCTTGGCTTTTATGATTATTTCATTGAGCATAAGCATCTTCTTGATGAGTGAGAATTCTTCTTCTTGTTGAAGCAAGAGTGAATCGAATTTTTTCATTTCCAGCACTCACATACTATCCATAACACTCTGCATCCTTGCTCAGGTATAGAGAATATATGCTCAGGTCTCTCCTTGCATATCCATCACCTCGTCTAAATCAAAGACGATGTCTTTGGTGATATCTCCTCTGATTAGGAAGAATCTCAATGCGGAAACAGCCAACGATTCTGCAACTGCATCCAATCGACTATCATCCTTTTCTGGATTCTTTTCTTTGCTTTCAAAATACGCTTTTTTGTGGAGCATATCGAGCATCTCGTCTAAGGTAACGGTCCATCATTTTCTGCTAGCAAACGGTAACTTTTTCTCCTTCTTCTCTTCGTCGCTGAGCTTGTATTTGAGTTTCAATAAGGTCTCTGGGGTAAGATAGATGACGCCGTATCCTAGGGGCAGATATTGTTTTTTTTCTTGATCATGACCAATGAGTTTCAATGCCGATCTTACGATTTCCTGTGGAGGAATCTGTCTGTAATCGATTACGGTGATAGCACTATCATAGTTTCCAAACCCATGTTTTTTGCCTTGCTGGGTATCGGTGCTCGTCGTATACATCTTGACACCCCTCGGGTCTTGCCGTGATTGTTCGTATCAGAAGTCTTTTTGTAAGTATCCAAGTTTCCGCATCGCGAAAGCGATATCTTTGGCTATATAGGTCGCTACGCCATCGGATTTTATCATGATTTGGTATTGTTTCTCTTCTTTTTGGTATTCTGGTAATGAGGACAGGTCTAATATTCGGCAGCCTTTTGCATCGCCCTCATCAGCATATTTTACAAATCATTGCTCTTTGAGAATAGTGATCGCGTCTGCAAAAAATTTCATATGCAGAATATTGGTCTCCCATGCGACAAGGTCAAAATAGGCGCCCATCCTCCGACAGCTCGCTATCTGCTGTTCCGTACACTCCTGAGTATATTTCTGATGCAATGCCTTGATATCGGTATCCGTACCTTCTTCTATCTTCAGTAAGGTGTCCGACAATCTCTGTTTGAATACCGGATCTTCTTCTAGCTTTCTCATCTCGCTATATACCTCTCCACAATAGTGATCGAATTTCTTTTTTGTTTCAAGTGGCATGCCGTAATACAGATGTCCTACTATATTATATCCTACGTTCACTCAGCTATCATCACCATAATCACAAGTGGTAACATCATAGCCTAAATATTCATAGATCCTTCTCATACTATCTCCTATACAGACATTCCTTGCCTGACCGATATGAAGTGGCTTATTGGGATTCGCGCTCATATACTCGATCAACACCCTCTCTTTAGACGGCTTGAAGCTTGGAGCTTGAAGCTTAAAGCTATCTGTGATGAATGTATTTTTGTTGATGTGTGCGTTGAGATATCCTCCGACCGCTTGAAATTTTTCAAAATATTCTGAACTGAATTTTTCTGCGAACTGTTGTGCAAGAATGTTTGGGGCTTGGCTTTGCTTGTTTAGCGAGTTGAAAACATGGAAACGCAAAATCGCCCGGAATGTTTTCGGGTGGAATTTCTATCATCGCCAAAAGCTCTTCTAGGGGAAGCTCTATCTCTTTAGCTAGTGCCTGTGCAAAATGTTGTTTGTATATTCCGATCATGGTACGAGAAAAACTACAAAAGTGATAAACAATAGTATTTACTCGGCTTGATTTATCAAGATAAGATACCTTGACTTTTTCTTATCAATAACTATAATAACAGCACAAAACACTTTATATGTATGTAAAAATCTCTAAAAACTTCCAGCTCAATAAACTTTCAAAAATCGAAAAGAAATTGGCGCGGAAACGTATTGTAGAGCTTAAGGCCTGCAACAATTTGGGAGAAATGAAATATGGTCGCCTTCATCCATTAAGAAAAAGATACTCAGGAGCGTATGGAATACGTATCGGCAGAATGTCACGATTGTTGATATTTCCTATACTATTCGCCCCTGACTACATGAACACCGGCACCATTAAAAGAAAAGATTTTGTCATCGGCATAGAAGTATGCTATTCTCCCAATCATTATCGATCAATTTATTAATAAACCCGCTCTGTTTATCGTTGCGGGTTTTCATTATATTTTGCGATAACGTTTTATCATTTTATCATCCGAAGAATATTTATCGACCGAATGTCGTTTATCAATATTTTATTCATCTATTGATGGTTGCTGTCTATTTTGTTTTTTTTGTCATTGATATTTTTTATCTAATATGCGCGCTTCACGCTCACTCGCTGGTATACTTGTAGATATTCTTTCTTTGGGTTCTTTCATCGCTTCGTTCAATAATTGTCTGAAATGATGAATCACTTTCTCTTTGTTCGCTATCTGCAGACGCTCTTCCTGACAAGTCATAATCAAGATACCTTCTTCGTGGTGAATCTGATGTCATCATAATTGGACCAACCTCTGTTTCTGTTCTGGCGTGAGATAATGAGAGTCGTGGATATTGAAAAATAACTCCGCTTTCGTCATCCTCTTGTTCACATTCTGGCCACCGTGACCTCAGCTTTTAGAGAAATGAAAGTGAACTTCTTTCTGTAAAATAGCATCTATAATCTGTTGGTTATTCATTGTATTTTATACTAAGTGCTAAATGCTTGAGGCTTAACGTTTGAGGCAGATAAAACAATATTACTTGTATTGTGCTTTATGCTTCATGCTTCTGGCCTTAAGCTAAAATTTATTTGTTCTTATTTCTCTCTATCTTGTTGGTCTCATATCTATCGAACTCAGGAGATATCTGATTTTTTGCCATATTTTTTCCTATATTTGCAGGTTTTTTGCCTCCGCTCACTGCACGTCACAATTCTTCCACTCCCAATCGCAAACCGCTTCCTATGGTATTTGCTATATTGATTTTACGTGTCTGCTCGAATTTTTTGAGGTCCGTAGTCATATGAAATAATCAATAATAAAACAAGAATATCTATAGTATAAAGTATGAAAAGTGGTCAGAAAATCAATGATATTTTTAGTTGATATTTTAGGTCCGGTTTGTATAATGAATACATATTTATTATCATAAATATAACTAAGCGCTTAACACAACCTAAAGCGGTTGTGTTTAAGGCTTACTATATATTTTACTTCATCATCATATGTGATGACAAAAACAAAAAAGATATTCGGCCGAGCGATGCTCGGAGCAATGGTTTTGCTATGATTCGCTCGATGAGCCAAGGTTACTTTTCAACCGCTCTATTCTGACGTAAGATTTCAGCCCATTGATCAACTTCATGCCGGATGTTCAAATTCTGCAGATATTCTCTTCTCTCCACAAGGACAGAAAATAACCAAAGTTACTATAGTATTGTATTACAATCCTGAAACATTGGAGATATTACGCATATTACCTACAGCGAACAATGGTACAGCAACATCAAAGATCGAATACGACAAGATCATCTTGGAAGTAATCAATCCCGTATTTGAGTCCTCCACTACGACGAAATCCTTCTTCCAGATCTACTTCAAAAGCGATGTGGTAGGCAAAGATACTATAAGAATAGGAACGTGATCACAAGCAGAAACTGCTACCAAAACCTATCCACTCGACGGCACGTTCAACCTCAGTTTTGCGCAAGTGCCAGAATGCGAACCGGACATCATCCCACCAAATATCAATCTCATCTATCCAAAAAATACGGACAATAGAATCAGTCTCGATCAATATTTCATCTTCGATATCAAAGATATCGGCAAAGGTGTAGACAAAAATAGTGTCATGATCAGCTTCGATGGAGAAGAATATTTCTACGGAGCAGACAATTTGAAATGGAATGGAAATTATCTGACCTTCTATCCCGGCACGTGGATTCCTATCGACGCATCGATGGATTTGAAGATTATGATTGCTGACAAACAAACCTATGGATGAGCGAACAAAACAGAAAGTCTCTATACCTTCCAGAGCGCTACTGGCATGATACTTACCAAAGACATCAGTCCTATGATGTTTAGAAAAATAGCTCAAGAAGCAGAAAAAATCTCTGCGTCTGTCGATGAATGTGAATTACTTGCTGACTTCTATGCAAAGGCGGATCTCGGATATCAGAGAGAACTCAAATCCATCATCCAAAAACTTTGATGCAACCTCGCATCGTTGGATACCTCACTTTTGGAGTCAGACGACAGTAAGGAATGAATGACTACAGAACAAGAGCAATATAGAAACATTTCTGTCTTCGCTACTTTGTGACGGATGCTCTTCTTCATCGCATTTACGCTCAAAATCCATTACCTCTTATCGTACAAAAAACATAAGAAACTAAATAGCGACAAGCGAAGCCCGAAACAATAAAAAACTAACAGTGAACAACTAACAGTTAACAACGAATGAATTGTATACTTACATACTATAGTAAGATACAATAGTTTATAAAGATACAAAATCCAACACTGTTAGTTATTAGTTGTTAGTTATATTTTAGTCGTTTAGTTATAAAGTATGGCACTAGAGATTGAAAAGAAATTTTTGATAAAACAAGCTCCTGCAGGTTTCGAGCAATTTCCTCACAAGGAGATTATTCAGTGATATTTTAGTGATCCCACTACCGGCAAAACCGTAAGAGTAAGGAAGATTGGCGATGAATATAAAATTACTAGAAAAAAATGACATGGACTCGTCAGGGAAGAATTCGAAGCAACTATCACCAAGGAAGAATTCGACCAATTACGATTCCAAGTAGAAAATCATTTTCTCGAAAAGACGCGCTACTATATACCGTACGAATGACTCACTATAGAATTTGATGTCTACAAAAATCTCCAATGATTGATGACTGCCGAAGTGGAATTTAAGACAAAAAGAGAGGCGAAAAAATTTATCACACCTGATCGATTCGGTGAAGATCTTACAAGGATAAGAGAATCGACCAATAGATATATAGCTGAACATGGCTTAGATGGTGAAATGCTTTGACTACTTTGATAAAAGCTCGTCTTCGCCTCACGATAAAAGTTCGCCTTCAGTTCACGATAAAAAGATACATGTATCATTTTATCGAACGAAGTTCTTTTATCGCCCGCATGGCCTTTATCAGTTTATCAGTTTCATTATGAAAACCGTCTTGCACTTCGGAAATATAGATCGGATATATCTTTTTCAGCCGGAAAAAAAAGAAATCAACGATCTCGTCAAAAAATATGATCTTCACGAACTTATCGAGGAAGATCTTTTTGAGCTCACGAATCAGGAAAAGATAGATATCTACGAAGACCATATGTTCATCGTTGTCAATTTCCCCAAATATGATGAGAAGACGAGAAAATATTTTCTGAATGAATTTAGCATCATCCTGGGAAAAAGCATCATCGTGACGATGACGAAATTTGATACGAATCATATCAAAACCATCATAGATGACTATTCAGAAGAATTGAAAACTAGAGAATCCGATGAAGACTTCAAAATATCGCCTTACTATATCTTGTATAAAGTCTTGGATACGATGTACGACAAGAGCATCAAGATGCTAAAAAAATCAAACAAGGATGTGGCTAATCTCGAAGAACAACTTTTCTCTTCATCCAAATTGGAAAGAGTATTGCTCGAACAACTCGTCATCAAAAGGCGCAACATCATTGGTCTCAAACACATGTTTGAACCGCATAGAGAAATTCTGGAAGAGCTTCAGAAAGCCTTGCCTAAATTCTACAAAGAAGATCTCGATGTGTACTTCGAAGATTTGGAATACAAACTAGACAAAATTATGAACATGATATCTGTTGGTTTTGAAAACATCGATTCACTCTCCGATACCTACAATTCATTGATGAATATCAAGACCAACTCTATGATCGGCGTCTTGACTATCTTCGCTGCAATCACCTGAATACTCACCTTGATTAGCGGAATATATGGGATGAACATATCACTACCTGGACAAGCATCATCGCACTTTTTCCTCATCCTCATGGGAATAATGTTCACCGTCCTTATGATCCTTCTTCTTATCTTCAAAAAGAAAAAACGAATATAAACCTAATTAACAACTAGTGAACAACTAACAGTGAACAACTAACAACGAATGAATTTATCTGTTTATTCAATAGCAATGACAGAAAGTATATTGAAAACAAAGAGTTATGAATTTAGTATCAATATAGTAAAACTATATCAACACTTATCTCAAGAAAAAAAAGAATTTATACTCAGCAAACAAATGGTAAGATCATGAACAAGTATTTGAGCATTAGTTCGTGAAGCTGAATTTTGACAATCAAAAGCAGATTTTATCCACAAAATGAGTATCGCTCTCAAAGAGGCGAATGAAACTCTATACTGGCTTGATATCTTACAAGATACTTGATATATCGACCAATCACAATATCAAAATATTTATCCATTATGACATGAAATACTCAAGATATTAATATCTAGCATAAAAACACTAAAAAACGAACAATAGGAGATTTCCAAAATTGTTAGTTGTTAGTTATTAGTTGTTAGTTGTATATTAGAAGTTCCTAAAGATATCCTGTAATTTTCTTTTTTCTTTTACTTCTTCTTCTTTTTCTTTGATTTCTTTTTCTAGTTTTCTCTGCTCTTCGGAAGCGAGGAAAATAAATTTATTCAATTTTTCCGATACTTGCATCTTCTTCTTAGGATCCTCTGTGAAATCCTGTATCTCATCGAACAGCAAGGTATCGTTGACCATCACTTCGAGTGATGATGTTTCTTGGTTGAAGGTAAATCTCAATTCATTGATAGCCTCTTCTTCTGTTTCTTTGTCCTGCTCTATCTTGGTGATAAAAATCATTGGTTCGTTTGTCTCATCCAAAAGAAATCTATATGAGATGAAGACCTTATCATTGTCGGCTCAGAGGATATCAAACGTATCTTCCGAAATTCCTAATTTTTCTTTGAATTCATATATCTTCTTTGTGGTAACATACAATTCTCCAAATTTTTTCTGAACATCGGTCTGAAATACATTATCTGATGCAATATCCACGGACTGTTCTTCCGATGATACTGGTTGTTGGACTGTAACCTGCACACCTTTCTCTGGAATCGCCTCTTCTGTATCTTTTGCTTGTATAGGAGCTGAAATATCTTCTTGTATGGGCGCTGGAGCTACTGATCATACTACTGGGGGTGTTGATATTACTGGTTCAGTTGAATGAATTTCTTCTTCTGTTTCAGGGATAGGAGCAAATTGATATTTTTTTTCCAAGACATCACCATAAGGAAGCTCTTCTTCTGCTTCAGGAATACTAGCAAACATATCTTCTCATCCCAAAATATCATCAGCATATCACTGATGTTGTTCTGATTTTTCAGGAGACAATTCCTGGATATGTGGTTCTTGAACAGCGTCAACCTGTTGTGGGTTCTGTTGTTGTCACTGTTGAGTTCATTGATCTTGCGGGGGTGTTTGTTGGATCGGATCGGTCATAACTCATTAGCTTAAAGATTAAAGCTTGAAGCTTAAAGCTTTTGGCTTTTGGCTTACAGGTAATTATATTCAGATTCCCTAATTTTGCAAATTTTTAACAGAAGATATTTGAAGATATGCTCTGATGATTTCAGAAGACAATTTTCACCTATGCTTTACAATTTCTATTGATTTTTATCACAAAAAAGTGAGCGTTTATCAACGTTCATCAGGAGTTTGTCGGACCTGTCAATCGTCTTGTAATTATGGAAAAATTCCGTAATTATGAGTCTATCAATTCTTTATTTTTTGTTTTTTTGGGTACATGTCAGAAGAAAACACTATTATCAGCCAGACAAAGCTTTTTGTCGGAGGGTTGAATCGAAAATTGAGATGAAAGGATCTCAGAGAAGAATTCTCAAGATTCGGAGAAGTCGCTTTCGCTAGAGTTAAACTCGATCCAGAGACTAACAAGAGCAGAGGGTTTGGTTTCGTAGAATTCGTCAATCCAGAAGATGCTGCTAGAGCACAAAAGGAGATGGATGGACAAGAAATCATGGAAAGAGCGGTCAAAGTTGATTTTGCCAAGGAAAATCCTGAAAGGCTTGCAGCAAGAGAAGAAGCTAGAGCTGCCGCTGAAGCAGAAAAAGAAACAGATCCTAACGAAATACCAGAGTTTTAGGTATATTATATTCTTCATGAATAACAAAAAACACGCGACAACTTTTGGTGAGCGTGTTTTTTTTATTTTATTTTTTTGTCTTGAAAAATCACTTCTTACCAATAGGCTCAAACTGACTGTGCGGTGCGTACGTAAGGGACGGAATATTACTTCCTATCTACCTTCTGGGAGCCATAAAGTTGGATCTCGTATCCAATGGAGCTACCCACTCTTAAGTCTTTAGGAGCACAACGTGCCTTCTACGACTGTGCGGTCATAAATTAACTAACAGTGAATAACTAATAACTAACAGTGAAGGATTTTATCTTATTATGAACTATTGTAAAATATGAAAAACTAATATACGTTCCCTCTTTATTTCCAAAAAGTATTATTGTAACTAATAAAGAATCTATTTTTTTAACGTAGTCACCTCATTCCGACACCAACAATAACGCCGAAATGAGTTCCTATAGGTAGGATACCTCCCCCTTCCAGTAAAGGGGGCATATCATTTAGTCTTAATGTAGTCAAATTTTATGAAAAAAATAAACGAATCATTCATCTGTATCCATTGTTGAAAACCGATCTCCCAGGCCGCCAAGACCTGCAGGAACCATTGTCCATATTGTTTTGTTTCGCTACATGTAGACTGAGATATCCCATGAGATAGATCCACGGAATGCAGAGGCTGTATGTATCCTACTGCGTATGAAATAAAGAATGGTTGAATGAAAATCCTCTTCCAATGCAAGCAATGCGGAAAGCTTCATCGAAACAAAAGAGCCGATGATGATGAGGTAGAAAAACTTGATGAGTATATCAAGAAATACAAAGAAATACTATATTAACTAACAGTGAACAGCTAACAACGAATAGTGATGGTAATATAAAATCATTGACTATAGTACACAACAATAGTCCATTTCACAACAACACCATAATTATTAATTATTAATTGTTAGGTATTAGTTAATTTATGCTGTAGTTTTTGATTGTTGTTTGGCGATAATCTCCTCTTCTATGTATCCTGCCATAGCAGGATATTCTTTTTTCACCACTATTAGTATCTGATCGATAGTATCTCATTTGTTATTTTTCTTTCCTCGTGCCTCTACACCATCGATTGTCATATCATTGTTCAAGAGATTTTGAAATATCTTTTCTTGTTTTGCTTTTTCTTTTCGATCCAAATTCTTCCGCTCTTTTGCATCGTTTTCTGCTTTATCCTTGGCAATAGCTTTTTCATTATTTTGTTTCTTCATTTCATCAATGGATTTGGGCGTATCGTGGAGAGAATCCTTGGATTGTTTCTTCATTTCATCAATGGATTTGGGCGTATCGTGGAGAGAATCCTTGGATGTACTAGGGATAGTTCAAGAAGAGTTATCAGAATCTAATGATTTCTCTTTCTTATCCTTTGTGGGTTGAGGATTGGGTTTTTGATCTGGTTTGGTATCTTGTTTAGGGTGTATTTTCTCTTTCTTCTTCTCAGGTTTTTCTTTTATGTCGTTACTCGGCATCGTAGCTGTAGTGCCAAAAAATCATATATTTTTTTCTCTGAACTTATTGACCCGCGTATCTCATTTTGTCTCATGCGTATCATATATCTGAAAACCAAATCATGTTTTTTTGCTCAATATCCTTGTTCCCTTCCACATACCTTTGAACATCTTACCTGGAGTATAGAGAAGTTTTTTGAATGGCTGCCATGCTGCTTGATTCAATCAACTCAACACTCCTGCTCCCGCTATCATAAACGGTCTTCGTGTGATTGCCGAAGCGAAATTTATGGCGCCTTTGCTTAATCTCTGATACCACTTTCCTTTGACGTTTCAAAAATTGAGAAAATTATCTTTCAAGGCATCTACTGTCTGTCTAGCAACTTCAGCAGCATTCTGCATACCACTAAATCATTGTCTAGGTATATTCATCACTGCATTGAACGCTTCGCCCATTATTCTTGGTGGAGTAGCAATGGTGTTTCCTATCCTACTGCCAGCAGTAGTTATATGATTTTTGAATGTTCCCATATATTTTTCTTCAAGAATAAATATACTATATTATAATTACTTTTTATTTTTTGTCAAATCCTGTGAATACGAAAAGGCCAGGATTCATATCTCCTGGCCTTGTTCAAATACCTTATACTTCAGGAATAATCGATATGTTATTATTCCTAAAATCACTATACCACCCATAGCAATATACCATGGTAAAGCATAGATAGACAACAACTCAACTAATCCCAAGAAGATTACTATACCTGCGAGCCACAAAGGAATTTCTCGTTTCTTTATAGTAATGGTTACGTTCTCTCTTTCCTCTTTTCTTTTCTTTCTTGCTGCTGTTTTTCTTCTTTGGATTTCTATCATTGCCTGATGGTTAGGATCATCCTTGAGTGATCTTCTTTCTTTGGGTGCCTTTATGCTAGGTACCTCTTCTATCCTTGACTCCTCGTCTTGTGTGACGAGAAAATCATAGAGAGTAAATTGATCAATAGGCTTTTCTTTTGGTTTTTCCATAATATATTTTTTTGTTATTATATATATCTTAATGTTAAAGTCAACATTATTGTATAAACCAAAATCAACCTCATTCATTCTAAATATCTGATTTTGTTTGCATTATGTGACCAAAAAACTAATTTATATGATGAATAATGAATGATTACCAGTGAATATTTTTGGTTTTGTCTCTTTATTCATTGTAGCGATATACAATAGCCTATAATAAGACAATACCGACATTATTCATTATCATATCTTCCTTCAAAAATGTTTTTTTTATTTTTGATTGAAGGATATGTAGTCGCCAAAATGAATACATATTCGGTTGGTAAACTATCATTTTTAATTATTAATTGTGTTTTAGTATGGACCTAGCTAGTTTCAAAACCACCTTTGACGGGATATTGGAAACATATGTCACCGAAAAAATAGAGCAATCCAAGCATCTCATCAGCGACAAAAAAATCAACAAATTTATAGAATATATCAACACCTTCATCTTTTCTGGTGGCAAGAGAATCAGGCCGTACGGGCTTCGGATTACCTATATGGGATTCGGAGGGCAGAACGAAAAATCTATTCTGAATTTTGGAGTTATTTTTGAATTGCTTCATTCTATGGCGCTCATCCACGATGATATCATCGATCAAGCAGACAAAAGACATAATGCATTGACAGTCCACACCTACATAGAAACTTTATTGGACAAACATTCCCATGCTGCACATGTCGCAGAAGGACAAGCGATATTGATAGGTGATCTGCTCCTTTCACGAGTATATGAACTTCGATACAAACAACATGATTTCGATGAAGCACTACTTTTTGAAGCGAGAAAAAATGTTCACAGTATGATTGAAGAAGTGATTCTCTGACAAATGATTGACGTCGATATGACTATTTCTGGACCAGCTGCTCTTTCTTTGATTGACAAAAAAAACACGTATAAAACCGCTTCCTATACATTCACAAGACCTATGCTCACCTGAGCTATCTTGGCATGAGCGAACAAAGACCAACTCAATCTCATCGAAAAATTGGGTAATTATATGGGTATGGCATTCCAGATGAGAGATGACTATCTCGACATCATCGGTGGCGACAAAACCAAATCCGCATTCACCGATGTACAAGAATGACAGCAAACCTATTTCACCAATTATATCTTTGAAAAAGGCACTCCAGAGCACCAAAATCTCTTGAAGTCCTGTATGGGCAAAAAGCTAGATGATACACAGATCAAAAATCTTCAAACCATGTTTGAAGCAAGTGGAGCAATAGCATTTGGTAAGGAATGAGTGATGAATTATAGTCACAAAGCCAGAGACATCCTCGATCAAACAACACTCAATGATGCAGCGAAACAGAGTATCTTAGGATTGATCAAGAAAATGGAAAAATTAGAACACTAGAAATTACTCCCCCTAACCCCTCTGAAACAAAGGGGAGAATATTCCTCCTCTATTTTAGAGGAGGGTTGGGAGGAGTAAAAAAACAAAACAAACATTCCCTCTTTTATTCTAAAGAGGGGGGACCCGTGAGGGTGGGAGATTTAACTTTCATCATGTATATGCATCTTCCCTACAAACCTTATTTGAAGAAGTATTCTCAAACCAACAGAAAAATTCCTACAAAATCAGAATGATTGGTTTGGAATATGCTTTTGAAATGAGATAGAACTGGATATAGATTTCTTAGACAAAAACCCATCGAATGATACATTCTTGATTTTTATTGTCCAAAACTCAAATTAGCGATAGAAATAGACGGCGAAAGTCATGAATGAAAAGGTGATTATGATGAAGAAAGAGATAAAACACTCAAAGATATATGAATCAAAATACTAAGATACCGCGATGAAGATATACACAAAAAACTTGATGCAGTAAGTATAGATATGTATGCAGAAATAGAACAAAAAGCCAAAATTATTAGTCTCTCTGACACAAAGAAGAAATAATAAAATCCCCCATCCGCAAAATGCGGATGCCTTCCCCTTCCAGTAAAGGGGGCATTTTTTAGTATCAGAGATTTTTTTGATACAAAAAAACTCCGCCGAAAATATCGTACGGAGTTCTTATGTGATATACCTGTTGCAAGGCAGCCCAAAAAGCCTTGTTATCTGATAATCACTGTTTGCGTATATGTGGCCATATCTTTCGTGATTTTAACGACATATATACCACGACTGAGAACATACTCTTTTTTTCCATCTATCATATCAGTCAAGATACACTGACCGATACCGTTATACATGGAAACAACTCCCCTTCCTGATACGGTGAAGACACCGGTACTCGGATTGGGATAGATAAACAAATGTTTATTATTGATATCGGAGATGCTACTCACCAACGGGTTATGTACCACATTGGATAATGCCAAACCGTTTACATCTTTTGCAGCTAAGGCTGCACCGACAAAGAACAAGCTATCATCGATAGTAGGCATATTGTAATTGGTTACGCTCCCTGAGACCATAGCTAATTCCACGGGGACCCAATCTTCGCCGAGTCCGTCTACAGCAAAGACATAATAGTTTGATACCACTTCTGTTTTTACACCCTCTATCAAGTATTCTGTCCATTCGATTCTGTACCCACTAGGGACAAGAGGAACGGTAGCTGTACTAATTGATTGATGGTATGCCGACTGAGGCGATTCATTTCCGCAGGTATCGATGGTGGCAATCTTATATCGCCAAGTCTGATTGACAGAGCTTACTTGATCTGTCCATCCTCCATCGAGATACGGAGCGTTTCCTACTTCTACGTAAACATTGCTACTTTCTTCTCTGTAGATAACCGTAGTCACATCTGTCAGCCCATTGATCGGCCAAGTAATTCGATTGTTTCCGCTTATGGTATCGATAGTCAAGAGTAGAATCTCTTCTCCATCATTGACTACAAATTCTACCAAGATTGCATCACTTGCTTGACAGCCGTTGCCATCTGTCACCGTAACCCCATAAGAGTTGGTAGTGCCTACTTCTATCGTTGGCGTAGTGGCACCTGTTGTCCAATCATATCCTGCAAATTCACCAGGATTGAGAACAATTGTTTCACCATCACATACCACCTGATCATCTCCTAGGTCCGGTTGTGGTGATACATAATCAATAACTTCTATTGCATCTTCAACCATACCACAGGCACCGGTTGTCACTGCACTATGGATACCGGGGGTTGGGACAGAAAGTGATAATGTTGTCTCTCCTGTATCCCAGAGATAGGTAAAGTCCTCTTGTGGATTGGTCTGAGCGTACAACGTGATAGTCGTCTCAGAACATTTGCTTACGTTATCTACTGTCCATGACTCTGTAGGAGCGATAGAGACGAAGTTGACATAGAACACTATATGAATATTTCCATCAGTAAACTCCCAGAATGAAGGGGAACTTTGGGTGATAATAACACTATCACCTTCAAGTGCGGGAGGATTGGCATTTGGAAGCCAGTATCCATACCCTGCCCCGTCAGGCTTATGGACAATTGCGCTGTCTGTTGTTAGGGCACAAACGTATAAATGATCATAATTATTTACACCATTTAATGAAAAATGGATTTGTGTTGCAGTTATTGGTAATGATCCAAAAATCAGCAACATGCTTATAAGTATAACTATTTTTTTCATATGTTTTGATTTTTATTTTTATTATTATTTTTGTTTTGGGCTACACTTTGTATACATATTTATCCCTATAAAGTCAAGTCTCATTGTGTTTTTCCTTTTTGTAAAATTTTACCCTCTTGATAAAGAGCAATTTCACTCAATAGCTCTTGGTATGTATACACTCCTCGTTATTGCAAGCATAGCGAAACTACATACTACCACTAAGATTGCTTCATTGTTTTACTCTTCGCAATGACACATACATAAAATTTTTTCCACTAGTGTAAAGTTTTTTTATCATACATCTCAATGTATCTTGCAAGACCTTTACACAACACTTTTTTTCTCCTCTATGTTATTCCCGACTACTTTCCTACGTCATTCCCCCTTTACTTCACCACGTCATTCCCCTGAAAAGGGGAATCCAACTTGCCTGCGGCAGGCAGGTTTGCTTAGTGTGGATTCCGGCCGCAAAACTTAACGCCGGAATGACGTGAACACGAAAAAAAAGAAAATGACGTACCCATAAGAAAAAACCTATATACCAGGAAGAACAAAATCATACACTACATATACCTAAAAAGTAATCATTCGAAATACTTTATAATGCAATATATTCTACTCAAACATATGCCAACACCAAGAGATGATTTTCACATCTCAAGAGAGATCTCTTTCATTGCTGTTGAAAAATCACAAAAATATCTTATCCTCAGTAATACGATTAATTTTTTTTCTGAGAAAAAAATTTATTTTTGATTTAATTTCATGTTAGTGTCCTTTGTGATTCCTTGTTACAACGATAGCCACATTCTTCCTCAGAGTCTAAAAAACATCGACATGTTTTTTCAGCATTTTGATCATCCCTATGAAATTATTTTTGTCGATGACGGCTCACAAGATACTACGCTGAAGATTCTGAAATTATTTCAACAACAACATCCTGACACCACACAGATTATCCACTATCCTGACAATCGTGGCAAATGATTTGCGGTCAAAACCTGAGTCATGCACAGCAGATGAGATTGGTTTTTTTTTATGGATAGCGATCTGTCTACCGATCTCAAAGAAATACATTCCTTTCTTGCACAAAGACAAGCGGGAACTATTTTCATTGGATCCAGAGTCACAGGACATGCACAAAGGACTTGGTATAGAGCGCTGATGGGAACCTTGAGTCGTTGTATAACAAATTTTTTTCTCCATCTTCATATCTGTATAACAAATTTTTTTCTCCATCTTCATATCTATGATACTCAATGCGGATTTAAACTTTTTGAAAAAAAAGCGAAACAGCTCTTTCAAGAGCTTCGTTGTGAAAGATTCGCTTTTGATCTAGAATTGCTTGTGCGTGCACAACAACAAGGATATACAATCCTAGAGCTCCCCGTCAAATGGAAAGAATGAGCTCATAGTCACGTCAAAATATCATCATATGTTCAGGCTTTTTTTGATCTTCTTCGTATCAGAAAGATTTCTTAGTTTTACTTTTTTCTTGTATTATAACGATATAGCAAGAAAGCGACAACTACAAAAGACATAAAAGAACCGATATATCACCACAAAAAATATTTGGGCTTATCATAGCTTAGTAGCATTTTTCCATGTCATTTTGCGATGATATAATGATTGCCACGGAAGAGTGGTAATTCATTATCCTGTTGATCTACAAGTGACATTCATGGAAAATAATTTAATGAGAGCGTAAACCGGATATCCTCGTCTGTAGGGAGGAGAATCTCATACGTATCATGATGCAATTTTTTGAGAGTTCCCGTGATGATGGTATTCGTCTGCTGTACAACGGGGAGAGGCTGATAGGGAATCGATTCCAGACTATATATAGTATGGTCTATAGCATCTTGTTCCAAGAGAGCAAAATGCTTATCAAAGATATTCCCCTGGAAAAACGGCTGATGTCTATCCAATACATCAATCGTCGGATGACTATATCCTATCACCAGATCATTGTAGACACCACTATGAGGAATAAGTTTGAAGAGCGTATAAGGGATATTATTGATATGCACTATTCCTTGATTTTGCCATTGCACTTTCGGAGTGCCGATAGCCAAAATCTCTTGGTAACAAAGCTTTTGGTCAGGAGTCAGATACGATATCCAATCAATAGGCGCTACTATCACCCATCAGATAGCAAGATCATTGACAGCATAGTCCCACAATTGGTTGATGAAGATGCAGCTATGTTCTTGGCTCTGGATATAGTCGGTAACAATATGCGTATCATCCAATAGCATAGCTATATAAGAATTGATAAATACATTGCTGAGATTGCTTTCCCAAAATAGTCCCTTTACAAAACGTAGAGGATATCAAGAAAGAGGAAGCACGCTATCGAGATTAAATCACATAGATCTATACGGGTCTATAGTAAACACTCTTTTCCCGTCATCGATACGTGCCACTATATCCATATTTTGTGTATGGAGAGGAAAGGTACTCATCATGCTGCGATACTTTTTGAGCCAAGATACCCCTACAGAGATTGCTATGATGAGTGAAATACTGCTTATGATGATCAATGATACTACTACACCTTTCCCATATCTTTTTTTGTCTTTGCTCCACAATACATCAAGAGTTCACAGCCCCGCAACCAACAACAACACTATAGCTGGAGCTACAAATCTATAATAATGAAATGGCGGCAACAAGGATATTCCCCATCTCTGTGTCCATTGATAGAGCACGGCTACTCCTATGAGCAGCACTCCACTGCTTGCGATAGCCATGAATTTTTTCTGTTTTCCATAGATCGCTAGTCACAAAGTGACGAGGGCAAGAATGATCGCAAAGAGAGGATACTGTACGAACGTAATCTTTGCTGAGGTCATAAATTCACTCGACAGTACAAAAGGCACAAAGAAAAAGCTTACTGAGAGAAGTATTCACAAGATGATAGCTACAAGTTTTTTGTCTTTTTGATAAAACGCAGTCATCCCTATGACCAAGAGCATCACCGGACCAACTACAAGATGACTCAACATCCCGGCACATCACAAGACAAATATCCACAGATATCTAGAGCTACGAGTACTCAAAAGCATAGTCAACAACAAAAACAAGAAACTTCCTCACAATATCTGTGATGTGAGTCAGGTAAATAAGAGATCAAAATATGACAATCCCTGATAATACATCATCGTCGCACCCTTATCCAGATTGAGAAAGATCAAGACAACAAGCATATATACTATTTTTGTCCATACCGATCTCCATCTTGTAGACAAGAGCAGAGAGGCACCTACATATCAACACAACACCAATGAAATCACCCACTGAAACGCGAGTAATGGGGTATGGACGATACATGAGACTATCCTGTAAAGCACATCTTCCAGAGGAGGATAAAAGAGATTTTGGATATATCAGAGAAATCGTGTATCATTGAATTGATGCATCCCCATCTGTCCAAAAAACAGTCCGCTCGCAAGATGCCCGGAGAGATCCACCTGAAATAGATTGGGAGTATTCCATAGTGCTAGCAACATCACTCAGAGATTGGCTATCATTATCACCAAGAGTGCTATATATATCCATTGCGCCAACGATCTTTTTGACCGAAACCATGCTTTCATAGATACTTTTTTGGTATAAAAAAATCAGATATTCTGTCTATAAAGAATATCCGATTATTTGCAATGATAAAGAAAAAACCTAGCATTATAAATACTAGGTTTTACTCTTTGTTTTTTTTATATATTATCAACGACACTGAGTATAACCATCTAATTGAGTTGCCGTAGTATGAGGAGGATTGTAACTACATACACAAAGATAATGATCTGTACTATCATAAAATATCGCTCAATAAGTTTCTGGTCAAGTACAAGGATTTACGCTGCTTGGATAAGAACCAACCTTCAATAGTCCATTAACCTCTAATTTCACAGATGGGGATCCTGTTCCAATTCCTACATTACCACTAAAATATCCTGTTCACTCTACAGATAAAGCCACATTAGCACTATTAGAACTTCCTATACCTAATCTACCATAAAAAATACTATTTCCATAAACTCTCAATCCAGTAGCAGAAGCTGATGAAGCCTGGATATCTAATTTCGCAGTAGGTGTCGTGGTCCCGATTCCTACATTTCATGAAGTAGTGATGGTCATTCTTGTGTTGGCTCAAGAGGTATTAAATTTTAATTGATTTGATGCTTCTATATAAGCATCAGTAGCATTTGAATATAATTTCAAATTATTTCCTATATGCACGGTACCATTTACATCAAGTTTATACGTACTGCTTGCACCAGTTCAGATTCCTACACTTCCTTTGAAGTATCCGTCACCGCCATATCCTTCCAAGATTATCCCTGTTGAGAAACCGTGTGTTGTTTTTCCAAGTATCAATTTTGTGTTTGTACTATCCCATATCAAGTCCGTTTCTCCCGCAAAAGTTCCTCCACTATTAAATTGAATACTTCCTTCATCACCGACCGCATTTCCTCCTCCTGCAGGCCATGTATTCTCACAAACATCATTGAGGCAAATACCATCAAAGCTTCCTGTCTGTGCCGTGATGACGCCAGCAAATTCACCATTACCATACTCTCCATCAAGCCAAATTCCTGTAGTTGCATTATTGCTTCCATTATTCGTTAGGATTATCGTCTTGAAGTATGATTTGATCTCAGTAGCTACGGGTGTGATATCAAATGCTCTCGTCATAAAAAGTACGACGGACATCCCAAAAAAGAACAGCGTCGCTCCCTTGAGGAAACTTAATCCGCCTGTTTTGCTCTGTAGATTTTTGCTTGTGAAGCTCATTGTATTGAATGTAGAATGTAAAAATGTTGAATTCAAAATTGATTGTATTTGCTTAAGATTCAAGGCATATGGCTCAAAGCCATATCATAACTAATAAACAGCCTTATCCCTTATGCTTCATGCCTTATGCTAGTTATTTAGTTTAATTATACTCCCGAGAGCAAAAAAAACAAAAAAACTAGCCAGTACTGACTAGTTTTGCTTGTTATTTTGTGAAATTGTGATATAATATTTCAACTAACAACTTACAA
>Ga0209450_10000528_pt1 | contig 19437 bp, 15 predicted proteins | sample FrelakmetLWP11LW_FD_187149 | JGI IMG/M metagenome (GOLD analysis project Ga0209450, IMG submission 187149) | Freshwater lake sediment microbial communities from the University of Notre Dame, USA, for methane emissions studies - LWP11 LW (SPAdes)... | ecosystem: Environmental > Aquatic >...
CCATAACGGAAATCGGTCCAGTGCCCGAGGATGACCAGCGCCGGGATCGTGAAGATCACGCCCGAGGCGATCGACGAGCCCGCCGACGCGCCGGTCTGCACGATGTTGTTCTCGAGGATGGTGCTGCCGCCGAGCATCCGCAGGACGGCCATGGAAACCACGGCCGCAGGAATGGCCGACGCGATGGTGAGCCCGGCGAAGAGCCCGAGGTACGTGTTGGCGGCGGCGAGCAGGACGGCCAGGACGATGGCGAGGATGATCGCGCGGGGCGTCAGTTGCGCGGGGGCCTGAGCGTCGGTCATGGATGCGTCCCGGCGGGTGAGTTGCAGCATTAGAGAGGCCGGCAGCGGCAAAAGCAATGCTGCGGTCGGGTCACCGCACATCGCATTTTCAGATGCCGCCCGGTTCCGCAAACAAGAAGGGCGGGTCTTGCGACCCGCCCTTTGTGCAATGCGCCGCCTGAACGGCTGAAGCGTGCTTACTTGCCCTTGCCCGGCTTGGTGCCGCCGCCACCGGACGTGCTGCCGCAGCCGGTGCCGAGTTTGGCGAGCGTGTTACTGGCCTGAACCAGCCCGTACCCGGTATAGACGTCACGACCTGCGGGGGCGATGTCGAGGGCATAAGCACCGAGCGCTGCCCGGATCTGGGCGTTGGTGCAGGCCGGCTTCTGGCTCCAGACGAGCGCCGCGACTCCTGCTACGTGCGGTGACGCCATCGAGGTGCCGTCAAAGTAGGCGTAGTCGTAATCCGAAGCCGTCACTGCGACCGAGCCCGTCGTGGAAGTCGTCAGCTGGGCGAGGACAGCGGTACCAGCATCAGCCGTGATGCCGACCGACGGGATTCTCGTCGCAACGCCCCCGAGCGTGCCGTAGAGCGCACCCGCTTCATTGTTGTAGATGATTGCAGCGACGCCGCCGCTGACCTGGCAATTGAGGACCTTGTCAGAGAATGAAATCGTGCCGCGCTGGATCAGGCAGATCTTGCCCGACGCGCCCATGCAAGTGCCGTCGCCGATGCCGCAATTGACGATTCCCTTGTTGCTGGCGGACGCGCGCGGCGAACCGTCCATCGGCTCCGCGGCCGGCGCAAGCGATCCCGCCGTGACCGATGCGGTCGACACGCTGCCAGTCGGGACGGTCGACAGGACGGCGACGCCGGGTGCGGCGAGCTCGACCTGGCTGTTGTACTGCGAGAACGATGCGCGGACGTTCTGCGAGTCCACCGCTGCAACCGAAATCACCGAGCTGTACGAAGCCGGGTAGCTGTTGCGCGAAGTGCCGTCGTTGCCTGCCGCCGCGACCGACAGCACGTTCTGGTTGGTGTAAGCGCTCGCGAAGGACGTCTCTTCGAACCGGCTCTTGAGCGAGCCGCCGAGGCTCATGTTGATGACCAGGTTCGTGCCGGACGTCTTCTTCTGGACACACTTGTCGAGCGCGGCAACCAGGCTGGACGAATAGGCCCACCCATCAGCGCCGAAAACCTTGACGATCCAGAGATTGACGGTCTTGCCCGGCAGGACGCCCACGACACCCAGCGTATTGTTCACCGCGGCGATCGTGCCCGCGACGTGCGTGCCGTGATGATTCTCGTCCGTGTACCAGTTGCCAGTGCCCGAGTCGTACTCACCCGCGAGCTTGTTCCCGGCGTGATCCTCGTGACCCCTGTCGATACCTGAGTCGATGATGCAGACGGTCGTGTTGCCAGCGGCGCTGTCGGAAACCTGGTCGGCCTGAACCTTGCCAATCCCATAAGGCATCGTCTGCGCCAGCGGATAGCGTTTGGCATCTTCTTCGACGTAATTGAAGGCCGGATTGCGCGATAGCCCTTCCACCGCAGCAGCTGGCACCGTCGCGGCATAGCCACGGCGGGCCAAGAAGTCGTGATGCACGTCCGCGCCAGCCATGGCGAGCGCGCGTTCGGCATTGCCGCGCTGCCCGTCCTTGTAGGCGACGATGACGCGGACCTGCTCGGCACCCTTGGCGCCTGGCGCGGCAACGGATGACGACCACGCGACGGTGGCGAGCGGTATCAGGGCCGCTGCGGCAGCCAGTTTGAATCTCTGCATGATCTCTCCCTGCGGAACGGGTGTTATTAGAATGTCGTGGGGCCGACTCTGCCCGAAGCTCCGATCGCTATGCAACCCGTCAACGCAATATGGAAAGTCGAACGATGTCGAATGCAATTTTCATCACCGGCGTCGGCGGCGGCATCGGCACCGCGACGGCCCGGCTCTTTGCCGCGAAAGGCTGGCGCGTCGGTGGCTGCGACCTGAGCATGGCCGCGGTCGAATCCCTGGCTGCAGCGCTCGGGCGCGAACGATTCACGCCTTACGTGGCGGATGTGCGTGATCGTGCTTCCCTCGCACACGCGATCGACGATTTCGCCGCACGGCACGGTGGCAAGCTCGGCGCCGTCTTTGCCAACGCCGGCGTGCTGTTCATGGCGCCTGACGACCAGGTCACGCCTGCACAGAAGGACCTGCAGGTCGACGTCAACGTGAAGGGCGTGATGCACACGTTCGATGCAGCGATGCCCTACCTGAAGGCAGCCGCACCGGGTGCCCATGCGATCGCGATGGCTTCAACCTCGGCCGAATACGGTTCTCCGCACCACGCGGTCTACAGCGCGACGAAGTTCTTCGTGCGTGGATACACCGAGGCCCTGAACATCGAGTACAAGCCCCAGGGCATCAATGTCTGCGGCGTCTACGTCGCGTATGTCGACACTGGCATGGTGCGGAACGCGCCATGGAAGGCGGCGTCGATCGAGAGCATGGGGGTCAAGGCGAGACCGGAAGACGTCGCGGCGATCGTCTGGAAGGCGGCGCATGGCAGTCGTGCGCACTGGCGCGTCGGTTTCGACGCGAAGATGTCGCACTACGCGGTGCGGCTGTTCGGTTCCTGGGTCGCGCCCATCTACGCGCGGCTGATGCGGATCTGAGGCAGTGCCGCATATCTGACCCTCCGGTGTTGCGGGAGGGTCAGTAACCGTAGCCGATCGCGCTTCTAGATGCGTTTCAGGTGCGCGAACAGCATCTCCGCCTTCTTCCGCTCGCAGCGTGAACACCGGTACTGATCACTCACGATGCGGCCTGCGATATCACTGCCTGCGCAGGGGGCGGATATGCGGGCAGCAGCGCCTAGCGCACCTGGGCGCATGACTCGCGCAGGATCAACTCGGTCGGCACCACGTGGCAGTAACGCTCGCCCACCTCGTCGCCGCGGATCCTGCGCAGCAGCTGTTCGGCGGCGACCCGGCCGACCTCGTCGAGGTTGCGGGAAATGACGGTCACGGGAGGGTCGGTGAGGACGGTCAGGTCGACGTCGTCGCAGGAGATCACCGAGAGGTCGCGGGGGATCACCAGGCCGAGGCGCCGGATGGCCCGCAGAACGCCGGAGAAGATCTGGTTGCCGCCCGCCACCAGTGCTGTCGGGCGTGGGCTGGCAGACAGGATATCGAAGGCTTGCGCGTAGCCGTACTGGGCGTCCAGGCGTCCCTGCCGCAGCCACTTTTCTGGTACGGGGCGTCCCTGCTCCGCGAAGGCGTCGCGGAATCCCTGCGCGCGCTCGCGCCCGGGGCGGATGTTGTTCGCGCCGGTGATGAGGCAGATGTCCCGGTGGCCGAGGTCGAACAGGTAGCGGATCGCCTTGCGCATGCCTGGGCCGTGGTCGTCACAGACCGAGTCGAACGGGCCATCCAACTGCCGGTCGAGCAGCGTGACGGGAAAGTCGACGGAGCGCAGGAGCGACCGGGTTTCCTCGTCGGTCTCGTTCGTCACGGCGATCATCAGGCCGTCCACCCTGCGCCGGATCAGCGACTCGATGATCAGACGCTCGCGGACTGGATCATTGTCCGTATTGGCGATCAGCAGGAAGTAGCTCTGCTCCTGCAGGACCTTCTCCGCGGCCTTGGCTATCGTCGCGAACAGCATATTGGATATGTCGTTGATCACGAAGCCAATGGCGAGCGTGCTCCGGGTGCGCATGCTACGGGCGACCGCGTTCGGCGTGAACCCGATCTCGCGCATCGCTTGATTGACCAGGGCCAGTGTCTCGGCGCTGACCGGCTTGCAGTTAATGACGCGGGACACGGTGCCGACGGAAACGCCGGCCCGCGCAGCCACGTCCCGGATGTTGACGCGCCTTTGCACCATGTTTCGGGCCTAGCGCATCACCATCCCGCCGTTGATGTCCAGCACGTGCCCGGTGATCGTGGCAGCGCGCTGGCTGGCGAGGAAGACGACGGCATCGGCGATTTCCGCAGTCTCGCTAGGGCGGCGTACGGGAATCGCGTTGACGAGGCTGGCGACCTGATCTGGCGAGAGGGTGCCAGAGATCATTTCCGTCATGACGATGCCGGGAGCAACGGCGTTGACGGTCACGCCCTGCGGTGCGAGTGTGCGCGCCAGCGCTCGAGTCATGGTGATCAGGCCGCCCTTGGTGATTGCATAGATTGGGCAGTCGGCGGCGCCGCCGGTATGGCCCGCCTGGCTCGTGACGTTGACGATGCGGCCCCAGCCGCGCGCGACCATGGAACGAGAGGCGTGCTGCGCGAGGAAAAAGGATGCACGCAGATTGACGGCAACCATCAATTCCCACTCCTGGGCGTCCGCGTCGCGGAAGTCGCGCCGGATGATGCAGCCGGCGTTGTTGACCAGAATGTCGAGGCCGCCGAAGAGCCTCACCGCGTGGTCGACGAGTCGCGCTGGCTCGTCCAGGCGGAAAAGGTCGCCGGCGACGATGGACACGCGCGCGCGGTCCTCGGGGCCGTCGCACAACGACTCAAGCGCAGCCTCGTTCAGGTCGGTCGCGAGCACGCGCACCCCTTCGGCGACGAGTGCCTGCACGATCGCGCGGCCGATACCGCCGGCAGCGCCGGTCACAAGGGCGGACCGGCCGGCGATCCCCGCGAAGGGTGCGTTCGTGCTTATGGTGCCGCTCTCGGCCATGGGGTGGTTCCGGGTGGTCCTCAGTTACGCGCGAGCACCGCGTCGACGATCCTCTGGACAGATGGAAGTGCGGCGTCCTCTAGGGGTGGGCTATACGGCATCGGCCAGTCGGGCAGGGTGACGCGCACCGGTGGGCTGTCAATGTAATCGAACGCTGAGCTCAGCGCGCGCGTAATGACTTCGGCGCCCCAGCCGCCGCTCTCGTGGTTCTCCTCGACGACCACCAGTGACCCGGTTCGGGCGACACTCTCGATGATGGGATCCGCCATCAGCGGGCGCAGGACGCGCAGATCGATGACCTCCGCCTCCACGCCCTGGGCGGCAAGCAAATCCGCGGCGGCCAGTGCACGTCGCACCATCGCCATCGAGGCGACCAGCGTCACGTCTCGTCCGGGCCGGACGACCTGCGGCCGCTGGACGGGCCAGCGGTCCGGGTCGGCCTCGAGTTCGCCTTTCACCGCCATCAGCGCCTTGTGCTCCAGCACGACGACCGGGTTGGGATCATCGATCGCCTGGCGCAGCATCAGGTAGGCATCGGCGGGCGAGGAGGGGCAGAAGACCTTCAGCCCCGGAAACTGCCAGACCCAAGTCTCGCCGGTCTGTGAGTGCTGGGCGCCGAAGCGAACGCCGCCGCCGCCCATGGCGCGGATGGTGACCGGCACGGCCACCTTTCCGCCGCACATGAAGCGGTGTTTGGCGATGCTGTTGACGATCTGGTCGAAGCACACACCCATGAAGTCGGCGAACATCAGCTCGATGACTGGCCGGTAGCCGGTGAGCGCCATGCCCATCGCGGCGCCGACGAATGCCGTCTCAGAGATCGGCGTATCGCGCACCCGCGATGGGCCGAACTCATCGAACAGGCCCTCTGTGGTCTTGAATGGCCCGCCGGCTGCGCCGATGTCCTCGCCCATCAGGATCACGCGCGGATCGGCGGCGAGCGCTTCGCGCTGCGCGCGCACGATCGCTTCGCGGTAGGTGGCTGACATCATCCTGCGCTCCTGGCCGCCGACGCGTCGGCGTACGTGGCGTCATGCAACGGCTTGACCTCCGGCCACGGCCCCTCCGCGGCCGCTGCTGCCGCGGCCCGCATCTGCTCGCGCACCCGCTGTTCGACGGCGGTGAGTTCGGCCTCGTCGAGCTGGCCCTCGGCGATCAGGCGCGCCCGGAACAGGGCGATTGGGTCGCGCTCGAGCCAGGCGTCCAGTTCGCCGGGCGGCCGGTACTTGCCTGCGTCGCTGCGCGAATGCCCGCACTGCCGGTAGGTCTTGCACTCGATGAACGTCGGGCCATCTCCGGCGCGCGCGCGCGCGACGGCCTGGAGGGTGGCCGCATGGACCTCGACGACGTCGTTGCCGTCCACCACGATGCCGGGCATCGCATAGGCGCTCGCGCGCACCACGAGGTCCCGCATCGGAGTGGTCGACAGGATCGGCGAGTACTCGCCGTAGAGGTTGTTCTCGCACACGAATATGACCGGCAGCTTCCATACCGCGGCGAGGTTCATGGACTCGTGGAAGGCGCCGATGTTGGTGGCGCCGTCGCCGAAGTAGGTCATGGAGACCTGTCCGGTACCGCGCTCGCGGGCGCTGATGCCTGCGCCTACCGCGACTGGCAGGCCGGCACCGACGATGGCGAACGAGCCGAGCAGCCCCAGCCGCATGTCCGTCAGGTGCATCGAGCCGCCGAGGCCGCCCGAGACGCCGGTGCTGCGGCCGAAGATCTCGGCGAAGGCGCCCTCGAGATCCATGCCGCGGGCGATGCAGGGCCCATGGCCCCGGTATGTGTACGTCAGGTAGTCATCGTCGCGCAGCGCCAACACGGTGCCTACCGATACCGCTTCCTGGCCCTGGCAAAGGTGGGTGGTGCCCTGCACGAGTCCCGCGACGAAGCTGTCATAGACCTTGTTCTCGAACTCGCGGATCAGCACCAGCTTCTCAAAGGCCGTCCGTGCGCCGGCGGTGCCGAGGACCGAGTTAATCGTCGCTGCTGCGCCAGTGTCCTTGTTGGACGTGCCGGCCACGTCAGGCCACCCGGTACTTGGCGATGAGCTTCTCGTTGAGCTCCAGGCCGAATCCGGGCCCGGTCGGGACGTCGTAGCGGCCCTTGTTGAACGGACGCCGGTTCGCCACCAGCTCGTAGAACAGCGGGTCGCGATCCGGGTGGAAGACCTCGAGGCACGAGCTGTTCGAGATCGACGCTAGCAGGTGCGCGGATATCTGCGGTTCCTCGTGGTGCGCCATGGTCACGTTGAAGCAGCGGGCCATGCCCGCCACGCGGCGCCACTCGCTCGGCCCCCCGCCCCAGCTGGCGTCGAAATTGCAGAAGTCGATTGCGCCATCCATCATGAGGTCGCGGCAGCCGGACCGACTGCGTTCGCTCTGGCCAGCGGTGACCGGCACGCCGGTCGTGGACCGCACTACGGCCATGGAGCGCCGGTCATCGAACCATCGGCAGGGTTCCTCGAACCACATGAGGTCCAGGTCCTCAACGTAGGAACAGAACTCGATGGCTTCACGCACCGTGAAGCCCTGGTTGGCGTCCACGCAGATGCGGAAGCTGTCATCCGCGACGCGGAAGGCAGCGCGCACGCGCTCCGCGTCCTCGCGCGGCGAGCGCCCACCGACCTTGAATTTGCAGCCGCCGAGCCCGCTGTCGCGCAGCTCGATCATCTCCCGCTCGTAGTCGTCGAGCGTGCGGTCCTCGCCGTAGTAGCCGGCGATCGCGATCACCGGCAGCGATGTCTTGGCGCCGCCCCAGATGCGAGAGAGCGGCTGGCCGATGGCCTTGCCGACCGCGTCCCAGATTGCGCTGTCGAGGCAGGCCTGCGCCTGTATCGCGGATGCCCGGTCCGCGAGGATATCGTAGGTCGGCGGTAGCATCGCATCCCAGCACTTTTCGACCTCGAACGCCGACATGCCGATGAGGGTGGGCGCCAGCTTGTGCAGCACGTCGAGCACGGCCTTCTGCCCCTCGAACTCGTCGCCGTTGTAGCACTCGCCCACGATGCCGTCGCGCGTGTAGATGCGCGTGATGATCGTGCAGCGATGGGACATATAGTAGTTGCTGCCCTTGAAGATCTTGGGCAAGGGCATGACGAGGGGAACGAACTCGATCTTTTCGATGATGAGTTCCCGCGGGTGGTCGGCTGCGATGGAAGCTGCGTTCATGATGGTTGTCCTCAAATCGAATGTTTCGCCAGTCCGTCCCAGTCGAGGCGGAACCCGAGCCCGGGCGCATCGGGCGGCGCAATGCGGCCGCGCCGCAGCTCGAGCCCCGGCTCGATGAACTTGTCTATCTGATAAAGGTCGGACCGCGTCCCAAAGGTTTCGACCGCCACCACGTTCCTGAAGGCCGCGGCCAGGTGCACGTTGATCTCCGGGTAGAGGTGCGGCGATACCGGCAAGCCCGCGGCGTCGGCGATGGCCAGGATCCGCAGCGCCGGCGTGATCCCGCCCACGACCGGCGTGTCCAGCCGCAGGACGTCCAGCGCCTGCGTGGCGATCAGTTCGTGGAAGTACCCGGGGCTGCCCTGCTCGTCGCCGATGGCCACGGCGACGGGCGAGCGACGGGTGAACTCGCGCCGCTGCGCCACGTGGTCGATGGGAAATGGATCCTCTATCCAGCGCAGGCCATGCCGCTCCCACAGGCGGGAGGCGCGCAAGGCGTGTTTCACCTCGGTCCAGACACCGTTGATGTCCGCCGCCAGCGCGGCCTCCGGCCCGATCGCCTCGCGCGCGGCCGCGATGCGGCGCTCGTCCATCTCGGGCGTCAGCATGCCGGCGGCGATCTTGAAGAAGCCGCAGCCCTCTGCCCGCCAGGCGGCGAGCTGGCGTTGCATCGGCTCGCAGTCGAGCGGGTCCGCTTCGTAGTACCCGGTCACGAGCAGGGCCTCGCAGTCGGTCCTATAGCCGCCGAGCAGCCGGTGCAGGGGGACTTCGGCCAGCTGCGCGCGCAGGTCCCACAGCGCAATGTCGACGGTGCCGATTGCGCGCATCACCGCGCCGGTGCGTCCGGCAAGGAGCGTGGCGTCATGCATGCGCCGCCACAAACGCTCCACATTCCAGGGGTCCTGTCCTATGAGCAGCGGCGCGAGGTTGTCATGCACGATCCGGTCCAAGGCGACTCCGCGCGACTTGTGAAACGCATAGCCGCAGCGGCCGCTGGCGAGCGTCACGCGCACGAGCAGGAAGTCGCGGAGCGTGATGTGCAGGCCGGAGGCCCATACCGGTCGCTCGAGGGGCAGCGACACGGTAAGGGCCTCAACCCGCTTGACCAGATCCGCAGTCATGAAACGTGCCTTCAGTGCGCCTGCGGCTTGTCGTACAGCTTGAGATAGCGGACGAGGTCTTCTTTCAGGCGCAGGCTCTCGGTGATGACGTCTATATCGTTGCAGCCGCGGTAGTTCACGCAGACGTACTCGAGGGCAATGTTGCCGTTGTAGCCCTGTCGCGCCAGCTCCTTGACGATCGCATCGAAGTCGAGGATTCCCTCCTCGTAGCGGCATTGGAGGCGCTGGCGGTTGGCCTGGCGGGCATGCACGTGGCCAGCGTATGGGATCAGGGCGTGGACATCCTCGATCGAGTGGCCCTGGGGCATGAAGTGCGAGTAGTCGAGGCTCACCTTGAGTCCCGGCACGTCGGCGAGCATTTGCTTGCAGGTGGCCAGCGTGCCCATGATCGACTCGCTGTGCGGCTCCGGACGTACCTCGACGCCGCGTTCGCCCGCGTAGTCGACCATGCGGCGCAGTTCCTCGCGCGCGATGGCGTAGATCTGCTCGAAGGAGAAGCCCTCTTCCTTGTACTTGATGCCCGAGCTGAGCGTGATGCCGGGACAGCCGATCTCCTGGCAGAAGCGGGTAAAGGACTTGAACATCTCGAAGTTGTCGTCGCGCGCCGCCTGGTCGGGCTGCGTCAGCGTGCACTTGAGTTCGTTCTTCAGTTCATCGACGAACTTGTTCCTGAACCAGATGAAGCTGTCATCGACCTTGAGCTCGAGCGGGTCCATGATTCGACGGACGTCCTCGGCTGCCTTGACGGGGTTCTGGCGGACGAGCGGCCAGTCGATGTGCGCCCAGCCGATGGCGGTATTGTGAAAGCCGAGTGCCTTGACGATCTGCGCCGCCCCGGCGAGCGGCAGGTAGCCCCGCAGGTGCTGAATTCCGAAGCTCCAGCAAGGAATCCCGAGTTCCATTAGCAACTCCTTCGAGATGACAACAACAAGAGGGGCCGGTCGATCTCTCGCGCCCGGCGGTACCGCGGTGCGAGGAACGTGATGCTTGAGACAAATGAAACGTTTTAATTTGGTTCAGGCTAGCATAGCGATACATCTGCAGCAATCCAGCTTGACCCCGGAAGCTCCAATGGCGATTTTTCTCGGATAAACGCAAGCGGGCGTGCTCTTTTTGGTAGCCTGAGGTCTGGGTAGGGACGGGGTGTCACTCAGGTTCGCTGGACGCCTTGTGGTTGAAACGATATTATCTGGCGCAACGAAACAAGTCCACCGGGAGAAATGTTTTGGAGGTCCTCATTGTCGGTGCCGGGACGATTGCCAGCCGTGTTGCGTTGGCCTGCAGCCTGTCCGGGCACGGCGTGAAGGTCCTTGGTCGCCCCGGCGGTTCCTACGCCAAGGCCCGCGAGGGGATCGACCATGGCTTCGGCGAACTCTCGGCCGCGGGACTGTTGCCCGCCACGGCCGATGGCTGGAAGGAGCGCATGTCCTTCCTTGGCGCTGGCAGCGGGGCGATCCTGGCGGACCTCGCGATCGAGGCGGTCAACGAGGATCTGGCGCTCAAGCAGTCCGTGTTCGAGATGCTGGAGCGCCGCCTGCCTGGTCACGCGATCCTTGTGAGTTCGACCTCCGGCCTGCCAGTCGATGCGATCGCCGAGCGCTGTGCGACGGCAGAGCGAGTCGCAGTCATGCATTTCGCCAATCCTGCCCACTTGATGCCGGCGGTGGAGCTCGTGCCGGGCACAAGGACGGATGCGGCGACCATGGATGCCCTGGAGGCATTCATCCGTGGGCTCGGCAAGCGGCCGATCAGGCTGAAGCGCGACATTCCCGGGCACATCTTCAACCGAATCCAGTTCGCCATGCTGAGGGAAGCTATGGCGCTTGTGCGCCAAGGCGTCGCGTCGCCCGCCGACATCGACGAGGTGGTGAAGCGCGGTCTCGCGCTTCGTCTTGCCGAGGAGGGCCCTCTGGAGAAGATGGATCTGGCTGGGCTCGAGCTCGTGTCGAGCGTGGCCACCTACCTGTTCCCCGACCTGGACGCTTCCCGCAGCCCCGACGTCATCGACGCGATGCTGCGGCAGGGCCGGCGAGGGGCGGCGAGCGGGCAGGGGTTTCACGCCTGGGATGAGCAGCGGGTCCGCGACGTGCTCGACCGGCGCAACGCGGAAGTCATTCGTCACTTGCGGCGCATTGCAGGAATCGCGGATTGACGGCGCCGCAGGGTCAGCGCGAGCTATGAAGATCAGGAGCCTCACCTAGAAGGGCCACAAGATGTATCCCGCAACCATAGATCAGTATCACCGACCCAAGACAGTCGACGAGGCGCGTTCAGCCTATGCCGCGGCAGGCGGCGAGGCGATGTACATCGCCGGCGGCATGAGCCTGATGCAGGCCATGAAGTCCAGGGTTCTATCCTGCAGGGCGCTGATCGACCTCAGCCAGGTCAGCGAACTCAGGGGCGTCGAGAACTCGGCCGGCCGGTTACGGATTGGCGCCATGACCCGCTACCGGGCGGTGGGCGAGGCACGTGCCGCGCTCGGCCCCTTTCAGGCGCTTGCCGACGCCGCGGACCGCGTTGGCGACCGGCAGGTCCGTAACCGCGGTACGGTTGGCGGCAGCCTTTCCTGGAACTTCGTCGTGGCCTGCACGCCGGTGGCAGCGCTCGCCTGCGGCGCCACCGTGTCAATCCTGCGGGTCGACGGCCGGCGCGAGTCGGTGTCGATCGACGACTTCCTGCAGGGCCCGATGACGACGGCGCTCGGCGAGGGCGACCTGCTGCTCGGCATCGAGATGGCCGTTCCTGCCGGCCCAGCGTCGAGCGCGTACGGGAAGTGGGGCGTAGTCACGGATGCGCTGCCGACCATCGGCGTCGCCGTGTTCGTCGAACTCGCCTCTGCCTCGGCGTGCCGCAACGCGCGGATCGCGGTGGTCGGCCTGCCGGGAGGCCCCGCCAGGGCGGCCAAGGCTGAAGCACGCCTCAAGTCCGCCAACCTCGATGATGCTGCCGCGTTCGCCGCTTGCGCGAAAGAGGCGGCGGCAGAATGCGAGACCGCCGCGGACCCGTGGGTCGGCGCGGACTACAAGTCGCACCTCATAGAGAGGCTCTGTCTCGAGATGATCGGCACTGCCGTCCGGCGTGCAAGGAGTCAACTGTCATGACCAGGGAAATCTCCGTCACCGTGAACGGCACCGTCCATCGCAAGAGCGTGCCCGTCCGGCTGCTGCTCGTGGACTTCATCCGTGACGTGCTCGAACTGACCGGCACCCACCAGGCTTGCACCTACGAAGGCGTGTGCGGCGCCTGCACCGTGCAGTTGAACGGCGAGGCGGTGAAGTCCTGCATGATGCTCGCCGTCCAGGCCGACGGCCAGCAGGTCACGACCATCGAGGGCCTCGCGAAGGACGGCGCGCTGCATCCGTTGCAGAAGGCGTTCAAGGAGCACCACGGCCTGCAGTGCGGATTCTGCACGAGCGGCATGATCATGAACGCGGAGGAGTTCCTCCGTGTGAACCCTCGCCCAACCGAGGAAGAGATACGCCACGCGCTGATCGGCAACATCTGCCGGTGCACGGGCTACCAAGGCATCGTCGCGGCCGTGTCCGCGGCTGCGGAAGAGATGTCCGCAGCCGGCACGCCGGCGCGGTCGGGATCCTGATGGAATTGCGGAGGACTGTGACATGACGACCGTCGAGAAGGGTTGGATTGGAGCACGGTACAGACGCCGCGAGGACCTACGGCTCCTGACCGGTAAGGGCCAGTACCTCGCGGACCTGCGCGTGGTGAGAGATCCGCTGGTGGTCAAGTTCGTGCGCAGCTCGGTGGCGCACGCGAAGATCAGTTCGATTGACGTTTCGGCTGCGGCGCAGCTCCCGGGCGTGGTCGCGGTGCTCACGGGAGCCGACATCCGCGACAAGATCAGGCCACTGCCCACGCCTTCAACCGTGCCGCTGCTGCCTGGGCACTATCCGACGCACTGGCCGCTGGCGGTGGATCGCGTGAAGTTCCACGGCGAGCCGGTGGTAGCGGTGGTCGCCACCGACAAGTACACGGCTGAGGATGCGGTCGAACTCGTCCGGGTGGAGTACGAGGACCTGCCGCTGATAATGAACCCGGAGAAGGCGATGGCGCCCGACAGCCCGCTGGTCCACCCCGACATCGGCACCAACGTGATGTTCAACATGGTGCTGACAGGCGGGCTGACTGAGGCCGAGCAGTCGGCCAACAAGGCGCGTGTCGATGCGATCTTTGCCAACGCCGACGTGGTGATCAAGGACCGGTTCTACGGCCATCGCTGCGGCGTCACACCTATGGAGACGCGCGGCGCGGTCGCGTCCTGGGACGCGGAAGCCGGGCTACGCGTCTGGATGTCCACCCAGCGTCCGCACATCGACCGGTTGGTGTTCTCCGAACTATTCGATATCCCCCAGAACCAGGTCCAGGTCAGTGCACCGCGCGATCAGGGCGGCGCGTTCGGCGTCAAGGCGCCGGTGTATCGCGAACCGCTCATGATCGTGTATCTGACCAAGCTGCTCGGCAGGCCGGTGCAGTGGATTGAGACGCGGGAGGAACACCTCATGGCCGTGAGCCAGGAGCGCGACCAGATCCACGAGCTCGAGCTCGCCGCGGACAAGCAGGGCCAAATCCTGGGGCTGCGCGACCGCGTTATCGCCGACAACGGCGACAGCTGCGAGGGCGTGTTCTGGGGTTTCATCATGCCGTTCTACGGGGCTGCGCTGGTCCCGAATGCCTACCACATTCCCGACTGCGACATCTCCATCACCGCCGTAGCGACCAACAAGTCGGCGCTTTCGCCGGCGCGTGCCTTCGGCAGCCTGCCCGGGCGATTCGCGCTCGACCGCGCCATCGACATGCTCGCGCGCCGGATCGGCAAGGACGCTGCGGATGTGCGCCGCATGAACCTGATCACCCAGCTGCCCTGCAACATCGCCACCGGTGTGCACTACGACAGCGGCAATTTCGTCGCGGTCTGGGACAAGCTGGTACAGGAAATCGACGTGCCCAAATTCCGGAAGGAGCAGCAAGTGGCGCGGGCGCAGGGGCGGTACATCGGCCTCGGATTCGGCGTGGCCGTGCATGCCTCTGGCGTGGCTTCGGAGGCGTTGGTGCCGATGGAGGGCCAGCCCGGCTATGGCTCGGCGACGCTGAAGATGGACTCGAGCGGCACCGTCACGGTGTTCGAGGGCGATGCGCCGCAGGGTCAAGGCCATGAGACGACGATGGCGCAGATTGCGGCCGAGATCCTCGGTTTGCACCCGGAAGACGTCACCGTCCGGGTCGGCGACACGAACAACACGCCGTTCGCCTCCGGCACCTTCGGCGCCCGCGGCGGCTCGTACACGGCAAGCGCCGTAGCCATGGCGGCCAAGGCCATCCGCGACAAGATCGTGAAGGTCGTGGCTCACGACAACAAGCTTGAGGCGGACCCGGCGCACTTCCGCTTCGAGGCGAAGTCGATCTGGCACAAGGACCGGGCCGAAGCGCTGACCACGATTGCCAGCATCTGCAACCGCATCATCATGAAGCCGCTCGACCTGCCACCTGGGGCGGATGCGAGCCTCGAGCACACCGCTTTCTTCGAGGCGAAGGAGCCGATGATGGCTTTCTCGGCGCACGCCGCATTCGTAGAGGCGGATCCATCGAGCGGCGAATTCAAGATCCTGCGATATATCAGCTCCGAGGACGTGGGCCGCGTGATCAATCCCCTCATCGTCGAGGGCCAGGTCCGCGGTGGAGTCGTGCAGGGCCTGTCGAACGCCATGTTCGAGGAGTTCATCTACGACGAGAACGGACAGCAGCTCACCACGAGCATGGAGAACTACATGCTCGCGAGCGCCGCTGACGCGCCGAACATCGAGATCCTGCACGCCGACACTCCCTGCGAGCACACGCCGCTCGGCACGCGCGGGATGGGAGAGGGCGTGCCGGGCCCCGTGCCGGGCGCGCTGTGCAACGCGATCTGCGATGCGCTCGAGCCCTTCGGCATCGAGATCCGCGACCTGCCCGTGCGGCCGGACCGGGTCTGGGCACTGCTGCAGGCGGCCAAGAGACGCGCGGCTGGCTGAGCGAGCAGCCTCAGCCAGTCGTCACTCACTGACTGCCGGTCACCTAGCAACATAATGCCCACGATCATCAAGATGCCGGCCTTCTCTGTCACCATGGAGGCAGGAAAGCTGCTGTCATGGCTCGTGGCGCCCGGCGACGCAGTCACCAAGGGCCAGGTGCTGGCGGAGGTCGAGACCGACAAGGCGGTCGCGACAATCGAGGCGCCGGAGGCGGGCAAGGTCGTCGAACTGCTGGTGACCGCCGGCGATGACGATGTTGCTGTAAACACCGGGCTCGCGGTGCTCTTGTTCGAGGGTGAGCCGGCTGCCATCGCGTCGTGTGCCGCCGCAGCCAGGCCCACGGCACCTATCGCTCCACCCGTTGCGCAGCGAGGGGAGGGTGACGCGCCGCAATCCGTGCCGCGCGTGCGGGCGAGCCCGGCGGCGCGGGCGATGGCGCGCAAGCGCGGCATCGACCTTCGGCATGTCGTGGGCAGCGGTCCCCGGGGACGCGTCGTGCGGGCGGATCTGACTGGCGTATCCGCCGCGGAAGCCGGCGTAAACGGGGCTGCAACGCAGGCGGCTGCCAAGCCCGCCGACCGAACGCAGCAGCTGCGCCTCGCCATGGCCCGCGCGCTGGTGCATACCAAGGCCACGGTGCCGCATTTCTACGCCGAGGTGGATATCGGCCTCGATGCGCTAATGGCGCTGCGGCAGCAGGTCGCGGCGACAGCCGCAGGCCGCCGCGCCCCGACTATCACCGCCTACCTGATCCGCGCTGCGGCGCTCGCGCTGCGGGAGGTCCCCGCGGCCAACCGTTCCTGGGCGGGCGACGGCATCCAGCAGCGCAGCGCCTGCCACATCGGCTGTGCAGTCGGTCTGCCTGAACGGGTCGCTCTACCGGTCATGCGTGACGCCGACCGAATGACGGTGGAACAGGTCGGCCAGGACCTGCAACGCCTGGCTGGACTCGCGCGTGCCGACGCGCTTACGCAGCGTGACATGGGCGACGCCTCGCTGACGATCTCGAACCTCGGGATGCACGGCATCGATCGCTTTTTCCCGATCATCAACGTCCCCGAGGCTCTGATGCTCGGCATCGGCCAGGCGCGCCGGGTCGTGTGCGTGGTCGACGACCTGATCGGCGTCAGGACAGTGATGAGCTGCACGGTGTCGGTCGACCATCGCGTCATCGACGGCGAGTTGGTCGGTCGGTTCCTGCAGGCATTCAAGCGCCTCATCGAGAGTCCGCAGCAGGTCGCGGGCTGAACCCAGGTTTGGTTCCCAGGAGATTCATTCATGCAGTTCGGCGGTCAGTACGAAGTGGCGATGCAGCGGAAGGCCCTCTGGCAGCGCCTGCATGATCCGGCGGTTCTCTCCGCCTGCCTGCCGGGATGCGAGTCCCTGGAGCGCCAGGAGGACGGCTCGATGAAGGCCACCATTGTCTCCAAGCTTGGGCCGATCCGCGCGCGCTTCGTGAGCCGGTTGCAGATCGAGGACCTCGAGGAGTTCGGCTCGTATCGTTTGACCGGCACTGGGGACAGTGGCCCGAGCGGCAGCGCAAAAGGCCAGGCGACCATCACGCTGCGCGACGGCGCGGCGGGCACGACGCTCAACTACGACGCCAACGTCGCCGTCACCGGCAGGCTCGCGCAGATCGGCGGGCGCCTATTGCAGGGCACAGCCGAAGCGTTCGCTGCGGATTTCTTCGCCAAGCTGGTTGCGACCGCTGCTCCAGCGGCGGCCGAGGCGGCGGCCGAGCCTGTTCCACTGTTCGCGAGACGGAGCGTTCGAATCGCTATCGTCGTCCTGGCGCTGCTGGTCCTGCTGTTGGTGTACTTGGCCCGTTAGCGCCAGCCCGGCCAAGGCTGCCCGCGCGAAGGCAGCGCGGCTGCGCCTGAAGGCAACTGCATCGCGGTCCTACAACCTTGGCCACGCGTTGACCATCGCGAGTGGTCTGGCTTGTAACGTTATAGCCATCAACGATTGGGCGGCTGACGGATTGTTGCTAATCCGCACCAATGCTCACTTAAATTCTAATCGCTAGGTGGTTAAAGCGTAAAATCGTAGTTGAAACGTTTCATTTCTGTGTTAACGTTCACTTGACGCGGCTGTCGGCTAATGGGTCGTACAGCCTTGGCATGGAGCAGTCGCAAGCGGCGCCTCGGGTTGATTGAATCATATATTATATGTGATATGACAAGAGTTCTCCCGCGGGGTTTGCGTTCGTGGTGTACACCATTTTGTCCATCTGGGGGATCAAGATGAAGTTCATGAATGGGCTTGAGAAGCGCGCGCGGAATTCTGTCCGTGAGCACGTTCGCTGGAAGCTTTCCTCCTGCGCCTTGACCGGCGCGGCAGCGACGTTGCTGCTGCCGATCGGCGCGCCGCCGGCCTATGCTCAGAAGGCTTCCGAGGCCGCACTCGAGGAGATCGTGGTGACCGCGCGCAAGCGCGCGGAAGACTTGCAGGCCGTGCCCGACAGCGTGGCCGCGCTGTCGGCGGAGACCATTGAGCGGGCCAACGTCATCCAGGTTCGCGATGTGACCGCACGCATCCCGAACGTCTCCATTGAGGAATCGCTGAGCCCGACCTCGACCTTCATCGGCATCCGTGGCGTCGTATCGACCCGCAACGGCGAACCCGCCGTGGCCGTCGTGGTCGACGGCGTGCAGATTGGCAGTGCGACTGAAGTCACGCAGGCGCTTTACGACCTCCAGTCGATCGAAGTCATCAAGGGTCCGCAAGGTGCCCTCTACGGCCGTAACGCGATCGGCGGCGCGATCATCGTGACCTCGAAGCCGCCGTCGGACGAGGCAGAGGGCAGCGTCACTTTCGGCGTCGGCAACGGCGACCTGATGGAGTTTCGGGGCTCCCTGACCGGGCCCCTGTCCGACGCTGTCAGCTTCCGCCTGGCTGCGAACTTCCGTGACTTCGGCGGTACCCTGGTGAACGAGAACCTGCGTGAACTCGCCGACGGTTCGAACACGTCGCCGGCCCTGAACCTGGGTAGTGGCCGTGATGCCTACGTGGACTTCGAGACCAACAAGGACGTCCGCGCCCAGCTGCTCTGGGAGGCTGGCGACGCGACGCGCGTGGACCTGCGTCTTTCTCACAGCGACCTGGAGGCCGGCTCCTACTGGTACCGTCCGTACATCCGACTTGAGTCCACAGGCGAGTTGTACAGCTTTCCAATCAACAACGACGTCAACACCGTCGCGAAGCGGCTCCTGGGGAATGCCACGCTGAAGATCGACCACGACTTCCCAGGCGTGACGTTAACGTCCATCTCGTCGTACACGGAAACCGAGGAGCGCTACGGCGTGCCCTACCAGGGGCGTGGCTCCAACCAGATGGGCGACGTGGACTTCTTCAGCCAGCGCTTCGTCGACCGCTTCACGGCGACGGCCGATCCGGTAGATGCAGCCCTGATCGGCACGCAGCTGCAGGGAGTCGGCTCGCATAACTTCTACGACATCCAGAACTTCTCACAGGAATTCCGCCTCACTTCGCAGGACGATGCGAAAGTGCGGTGGGTCGGTGGCGCCTACCTGCTGCTGACGGAGCGCAACGACACGATCCGCGCCGACCTGACAATTCCCGGAAGCCTCCCGCTCAGCGCGCGGCTGCCGAATGGGCTGCCTGGGGTGACCGACTTCGCGACGACCAGCGGCTTGCTATTCGATACGTCGAACACCCAAGACAATACCGCCTGGGCCGTGTTCTTCAACATGGACTACGACATCACGGAGAAACTCACGCTCACCGCGGCCGTCCGTTACGACGAGGACCAACGCGAGGTTACCCGCCTGGACGGTCCGACCGTCAACACGGGCGGCGTGGGCGTCGGCAATACCGTCTTCGGCGCGGAGTGCGTCATCGGCGTCGACGGCTGCGTGCCGCGCGGCTTCAAGGAGGAGAAGACCTTCAGCGCCGTACAGCCGAAGCTTTCGCTCGCCTACCGGATGAACGACGACGTGATGTTCTACGGTACAGCCGCCCGCGGCTTCCGCAGCGGCGGGTTTAACGCGTCCGGCGCGCTGCTCGCGGAGGTCTACGACGAGGAAATCCTGGACAGTTTCGAGATCGGCGCCAAGACCGAGTGGCTGGACGGAAGTCTGCGCGTCAACGCTGCAGCGTTTTACATGGACTATCAGGATGTCCAGGTATTCGAGTTCGACGGCGCAATCTTC
>Ga0209450_10000529_pt1 | contig 19412 bp, 15 predicted proteins | sample FrelakmetLWP11LW_FD_187149 | JGI IMG/M metagenome (GOLD analysis project Ga0209450, IMG submission 187149) | Freshwater lake sediment microbial communities from the University of Notre Dame, USA, for methane emissions studies - LWP11 LW (SPAdes)... | ecosystem: Environmental > Aquatic >...
TCCTTCGCAAACCGACACTAGCCGACATTCTTAGCAGTTTAAGAAGGGAGATGCACACACTTCCGCCAAAGAATGCCCAAAGCGACACTTGCTTATTAGCTATGCAATTGATTTTTCCAAAACACCCTCTATCCCTTTTACTTAATAACTTCTAATATTTTCTATTTTTATAAAATAAAACACAAAAAAATGTTGTAAAATGCTATATTATTATATTATTTTAATTGGACATTTCATAATGATTTAAATTTTAAAATACCATATATAATATTTATAAAAATGAAAAAAATAATAGTTATTGTATTCTTATGCATTACATCGATTATTACTGCCCCGGCATGGGCTGACATCACATCTGTTACTGTTACACCAGCTACTCCAACTGCTTTATCAAATGGAAATTCGTATTATTTAGCTGGAAGACAATACACCTTTATTGTTCAAGCGTCCGATCCGCTTGCCTCCGTACAGACAGATTGGGATTATCTCGATTTGTTTATTGAAAATGGAGCTAATTCAACATCTGTACGAGTTGATATAGATGGCGGCAATACAGCAACTGTAACTTCCGGGGATTCCTCTATCGTTCCAGGTGTTATTAATAGCTCAACGGGTTACTCAAACATCACTTATACAATAAACTTAACTTTTGCCTGGGATACTGATGAATTTGCTGCATCACCTGTCAGTGCGGTGAGAGCTGTAGTAAGAGAAATAAATGGCGCCCCATCTATTGGAACAGATACTAAGACATTTAATTTCGGAGTATGCTCTTCAATCCGCGTCGCTAACTTCGCGCAGAATCAGAACGGAGTTGGTGTAGTGCCCGGAGTTGCAGCAGACGGATATATTAATCCATGGCATAGCAGCTTTAGAGTAACCGGAACTATTGTATATAATGTTACCGGAGCCTCAATCGCTGACAGACTTGATTTAATAGATAATGGTGAAATTACCAGCACAACGTTATACACAGATGGAGCAACTACATATTTAGGGGGCGATCCAGGCTGGCGGGAAGATGACGCCATGGCAGATAACTGTTCGTATACAGTACCGGCAGGTAATGGCACTTTAGTACTAGGCAACCGTACTTGGACAATTCGTGTTACCATGACAACACCTGGATTCCCTGCCTTAGGAGAAATATCTGCAAATAGCCTTACGGTTAACTGTGACAGAATAAGAATAGATACTATTGCTTTTATAAACGGCGGTGGGACCAACTCACCATATTACAGAAGTGTTAATGTACCGGGAACACAAATTCAGATAAGCGCAAGCAGACAAAGCGGAGCAGCCGGCGTTTTAGCGATGATTGGCAATACAACTATAACCGTTCGCAACCTTACTAACACTCAGGATTTTACATTACTAATTGCAGATGGCGCTTTCACTGGCGTTGGAAATGTTCCAAATCCTTCAGTACTTCCTGGTAATGGGGCAACTGATCCAAGAACTTATCAGGTAATAAGTATTACCGGAAGTGCTTTTGATAATGAGCAGAATATTCTTGTTAATCCAGGCAGCATTACTCAAACACCACCTAATCCAGTTATTCTATGGGACCGGAACGACCCGCCTGGAAATAACGGCGCGCCGAGTGCCGGTCAAACTCCATTTACTGACGAACCATCTTTTGGGTACACCGTAACAGCAACTTCATTCACTTTAAACTGGCAGCCAGTTACTGCTTTACCTAATGATCCTCCATACGATGCCGATTTCTATACATACAGAATTTATTATAAACTAAGCTCAAGCTCAACATGGATAATTGTAGATCGTGGCACTCCTAATTACGGGCCAGCTCAAATTTACGACCTTAGCAATCCGGCAACTACAACAGCAACAATCCCTGGACTACAACCACTGACTAATTACGATTACTTTATGACAGCAGTTGATGTTTTTGGACAGGAAGTTGAACATCCAATACCTAACACACTAAGTAATAGTGATGCACTATATGACGGTGCCCCAAGTCCGATAGGGTATGGACAACTAACTACAAACCCCACTTCAATTGAAGCGTCTGTTACCGATGGAATAACAAACTATACATTTGCTCAATTCTCAGCAAGTATTAATGCATCGACCAGACCTCTTAGAAAATCTTCACTTCGAGTCACAATAGTTATTATTAGTGCAGGTGATCAGCCTGATAGTGTCAATTTAATTGTAGCACAGGATGACGGTGCTGGAAACGGTTTACCTGCCGGACCTCTGTACCCGCTTTCGGGTGCGCCACTTTATGAAAAAATTTCATGTGCCAAGTCTGCACCGAATACATGGCAAGGTTATATCCCAAGCACAAACCAGTTCCTTACAGAAGGCAACTATTGCAGATTCATTATCGAGTCAATTAGAAATTCGGTTCCGACATATTCTGACGTTACAAATAATGGAGATGCAAACGATCATGAATATAACTTTTTAGTTCAAACCCCTACAACCTTTACCCCATGGCCAACACGTGTGCTTAACAACGTCATAACAGATAAACATCCGCTATGCTATCCTTCGTACTACTTAAGCGACGATGCTTACGTGACAATAAAAGCGTACGACGTAAAAGGAAGACCTGTAGCCACTCTACTGGATAACGGGTTCCGCAAAGGCGGCCAGAACATAAAAGAAGGCGGGTGGTCGGGCGAGAACAAGGCGCGGAGGAAACTCGGTGTGGGTCTCTACTATCTCCGCTTTGAGGCAAAACGCGCCCGGGACGGCAAAATGATCCTTAACCAAACCGAAAAAGTCGTTATCGCGAAGTAGAGCAAAAAACTGAAATGATTGACAATTCAAAAAATTAAATATATTATTATGATAAATTATAACTAATGGCAATCAGGAGTTTGAAATGATTTTTCATGTCACAATAGAGCAGGCGGAAGACGGATGGTTCGTAGTCGAGTGCCCCGCACTGCCGGGCTGTGTATCGCAAGGAAAAAACGAAGAGGAAGCTTTGCAGAATATCAAGGAAGCTATTACGGCATGGTTATGGGCTGAAGATAAAAAAGCCGTATCAAATCTGTCAAAAAATAAAAAAGAACTCCCAATAATGGTCAGCGTTTAATTATGGGAAGATTAAATAATATTTCCGGCAAGAACGCTGTTAAAGTTTTCCAAAAAGCCGGGTGGAAAATCGCCGGGCAAGTGGGGAGTCATGTTGTATTGACAAAAAGAACGAGAAAGCAAACCTTTCTATTCCGCAACACAAAGAACTATCCATCGGTACATTGCGAGCATTAATCCGTAATTCGGGAATGAGCGTAGATGAATTTTTAAAATTATTATAAGGTAGCCTCTAAATATCATTGCCATGCTTACGTAACAATTAAAGCGTACGATGTAAAAGGAAGACCGGTAGCCACTCTCATCGAAAACGGATTCCGTAAAGGCGGCCAGAACATAAAGGAAGGCGGGTGGAACGACGACAACAAGGCGCGGAGGAAACTCGGCGTGGGCCTCTACTATCTCCGCTTTGAGGCAAAGCGCGCCCGGGACGGCAAAATAATCCTTAATGAAACTGAAAAAGTAGTAATCGCGAAGTAAAACGCTTTTAATTTATTAAATGCTGAGATAATTGATAATTTTTTTAATCTAATTTTAAATAAAATAATTAAATATTTTTTTGACAAAACTTATACAAATTCTTCTAAAATGAGGTACTAATTAAATGCCTAATATAAATATAAGTATTGAAACATTAGCGCAGAGCATTAAGCAGATGAATAAAAAAGATATGGAATCCTTGCTTCTAATTTTAACTGATGAAGGGAAAACTCTACTGAAAAGAAAACGCGAGATTGATCTCAAGAAAGTTAGACCTCTTTCACGGGAAGAGACCTTTAATGTTTAAAGACGAGTATCACCCGCAGGTCAAGAAAGATTTAAAAGCCCTCGAGAAATCTGTTATCAAAGATATTAAAGAAAAACATATATTTAATATTATCAATAATCCAAACTGGCAAAGCGCGAAAGAGCATAAGAACATTGATAAAGTAAATCCTTTACCATAATAAGGCAAATGACAATGCATCACAAAGTACTACAGGTATATCCTGCCGACAACTATAAAGTATATATCTATTTTTCCGATGGTAAAATAAAATTATTTGATGCAGAACAATTAATACATAAGGGCGTGTTCACACAATTACAGGATATTAATTTTTTTAAAAACGCGTGTACAGTGTTAAACGATACGCTGGCATGGGACCTTTCCGGAAAATTTGATCCTTCAAACTGTCTTGACCTTGATCCCGAAGAACTATATAATAATTGTCAGGAAGTTATTGAACAAAGCATCTTTACCGCATAAATATTCACCATAACTAAAATCCATCTCAAAATTAAGTCGAATATTTATTAAATTGGAATAACTGACAACAAAAAAAATTAAATAAATCCTGTGATATATTATAAGTAATGGTTACATCAAGATTCAGTTTTATGACGTAACCAAAAAAATGATTTATTTTTAACCGTTCTTAATCAAAAACGGCCAAAAATTGACTTGACTTCATTTTAAATTATGCATAGCATATATATACATTTTACATGGAGAAAAAATGAAAGCCACAATACTTGATTTACGATATAAAATGAAACACATTTTAAAAGCCCTGGAACGAAACGAAAAAATTACAATCCTGTATCATGGCAAAGAAAAAGGCATTCTTATTCCCGGAAGAAAAGAAAAGAAAATCCAGGTAAAAGACCATCCTTTTTTCGGGATGAATAAAGAGGAAAAGAAATCGGTCGTGGAACAAATGGATAAGCTAAGAGGCCCGCGCTACAATGCTTTTTGATACCGATGTGCTGATCTGGTTACAACGCGGATATCTGCGCGCCGCTGAAATAGTTGAGGCAGATGATGATAAATATATTTCCATATTAACACTTATGGAATTATTGCAATGCGCGTTAAATAAAAATCAGCAGAGGCAAATAAAAAGTTTTTTAACGGATTTCAGTTTTATTACTCTTCCATTGACGGAAAATATCGGCCATAGAGCGCTTGTTTATATTGAGGAATATTCACTTTCGGGAGGATTGAGGGCAGGCGATGCAATAATAGCAGCTACCGCTATTGAAAATGATCTTGCACTTTCTTCCGGAAATTTTAAACATTTTAAGCAGATTAAGGATTTAAAGTTAAAAATCTTTAAACCTTGAAAAATCGTCAGATGTTTTTCGTTTAATTGTTAAATTTTTAAGACTTATTTCCTCCGGAATCGCTTCGCTTCATAACCGTATCATATTCGATCTTGAAAAATTTTTATTTTTTCACATAGTCATCAACCACAAACTTCGCGAAATCCATTGAGGCAGTAAAAGCCGGAGAAATCGCATTTAATATGTGAAGACTGTTGGCTTCCTTAAGTATTTTAAAATCCATTACAAGCTCTTTCTTCTTCCAATCAACAAGCTGCGGCCTTATGCCTGCCTTGTCCGAGCTAATAACATCATTTGGATCTATTTCTTTTACCAGCTTTTTCGCGTCATTAAAAAAATACGGAGGATAATATTTCCTCGGCTCAATAAGGGCGACGTCCCTGAACTTAGGATCTGCAAAGAAAAGAATCGCCTCGCGCAGCAGAATTTCGAAAGCCTCAATATCCATGCCGGATAATATGCCGTAGTTTTCCCGGCCTAGCGCAGGTATGGCAGTAGGACCAAGATATACTTCACCGTCTATGCCGCGGGTGTAGTGCACGCCGAGAAACGGATTCCTTATGTCCGGCACAGGATAAATGCTTCCCTTGATCATCGAATTTTTTTCTTTTTTCAATTTTCTGTAAATGCCTTTAAACGGGATCAGCTTATATTCTTTACCAAGACCGAACGAATGAGCAATCTTGTCGCTGTATGCGCCCGCAGCATTAATAAAAAGATCGTAATATATTTCGCCATTGTTTGTTATTACAGAGCTGTCTTTGACAGACTCGAACTTTGTATTGAAAAAAATTTTTACTTTCTTTGTTTTAATAAGATCGTCATGAAGGCTTTTTAATATTTTTTTAGGGCTAACTACTGCGGTATAATGCGAATACAATGCTTGTTTAAAAGTTTTCGCGTTAGGTTCAATTTTATTTAGTTCTTTTTCGTTAATAATGTCTACCTTGGCGCCGTTGGCAATTGCCCTGTCGTAAAGCTGCTTTAGCGTTTCAAGCTCCCCTTCGTTTTTTGTCACAATTACTTTGCCGGATTGAAACAAAGGCAGCTTTTTCTGTTTGCAGTATTCCTTCATCATAAAATTGCCTTTAAGGCAGGATTTTGCCCTAAGTGTATCTTTCGAGTAATAAATTCCCGCATGCAGTACGCCGCTATTCCTCCCTGACGCATGAAGCCCGAGATCGCCTTCTTTTTCGATTATGATAATGTTCCCGCGGCGTTTTTTTATCAGTTCACGCGCAATTGTAAGTCCGACTATGCCAGCTCCGCAAATCAGAATATCTGCTTTTGTTTTCTTTTCCATATTATATCTTCCTGTTTGTTTTATTAGTCCCGAATCGCTTGTAAGCAAACAAAATCGCTATAAAAAATTCAAGCAAAATTCATGCAAATAAAGACTTCTCGGACTTGTTTAAAAACAATTTTAATAGATCAAATTATCGAGAATGGATTTTAATTTTATGTATTTATGGCGAGGACCGTCCGAGTCTTCCAAGTTTTTGTCCGAGTTCCGCAGCCATAAATACATAATGGTTACCTCTAAAAATTAAATTTTGATGTAACCATTGGGAACAAATCAGCGTAAAAATTATACTTTTATAAATAATAAAAGTATAATTTTTCGAGGTTCCCTAATATTTGAAATCCTGATCTTACGGTAAAAAATATCTATTAAAACAAATTCTAAGTACATATCCCGCTTAAAAATTTGCTAACTACATTAAACATCAAAAAAATTCACTAAATATTATTTCATTAAATCTTTATAAAAAGCCGATATAGATACTGAACCAATTTAATTATCAAGTTATTGAGACATAATTTCAGCACCGGATGATTAAAGTCTTTGCCGATTAGCGGCAGTGTCGCAATTCGAAGGAGGTAAAATCATGAAAAAATCCATTATGATAATCGGCGGAGGCTTGCTTCAGGTTCCCGCTATCCAGGCCGCAAAAAAGATGGGCTTAAACGTAATAGTAACGGATTACAATGCTGATGCAATTGGAATGCAGTATGCCGATATTCCGATTGTGATGAGCACACGGGACGTTGACGGCTCTGTGCGCGCTGCGAAATCCCAGAATCAGCTTACGCCAATCAGCGCTGTCCTCACTGTAGGCACAGACGCCTCAATGACAGTAGCTGCTGTTGCGAATGCGCTTAATCTGCCCGGCATTAAATTTGAAGACGCGGAAGCAGCAACAAATAAAATTAAAATGCGAACACGGCTGAAGGAACATGGAGTCCCGATCCCAAAGTTCTATCCGGTTTGGTCACTGACCGATGCGAAGAATGCGTGTAAAAAGCTCGGATTCCCGGTTGTTCTAAAACCTACAGGAAATATGGGAGCCCGCGGCGTAATGAGAATAGACGAAAAAAATGTGCTCCCGGATGCGTTTAAATTTGCGAAAGAAGCATCACCCAGCGGCGAATGCATAATCGAAGAATTCATGGAGGGCCCGGAGTTATCAATAGACGCCGTTATATATAACGGAGAAATATCATTTACCGGTGTTGCTGACAGAATTATAAATTACGAGCCGTACTTTGTTGAGATCGGCCATACAATGCCGTCGAATCTTCCAAAAAATATTTTAGACGATGCATGTAATGTAATGAAGATGGGAATAAAAGCACTCGGCATTACTACCGGCTGTGCTAAAGGCGATATTAAAATAACTTCAGAAGGAGCAAAAATCGGCGAACTGGCTGCAAGGCTTTCAGGCGGATTTATGTCCGCATACACATATCCCCTCTCATCAGGAGTTGACCTTATGAAGGCTGCTATTGAAATAGCACTTGGCGAAGAGCCAGGCAATCTCGAGCCTATCAGGAACAAAGTCAGCATAGAAAGAGCGATAATTACCGACGCAGGCATTGTTAAAGAAATTACAGGCCTTGAAGAAGCTTTGAAGATTCCGGGGGTAGCTGAAATATTTCTGAATGTAAAAAAAGGCGATAAAGTTGTTAAGCCGCGTTCAAATGTTGAAAAAGCAGGACATATAATAGCAGTCGCAGACACTTTGGAGCAGGCTGAACAGGCAGTAACAAGATGCAAAGAAATGTTAAAAATTGATATTATGAAAGACGCGGAAATGTCGTGGGAGACAATCAGAATAGCAGCAAGAGAAAAATTCAAGAAAGTTTGCTATGCTTGCAAAACCTGCGACGGCGAAAACTGTCCTTCGGGCGTACCGGGTATGGGCGGCGCAGGCACAGGAGAATCATTCAGAGAGAATGCAGAAGCCATAAAGAGATACAAAATTAACACAAGAGTCATTCACAGCATAACGGCTCCGGATACATCCACCTCCTTCTTCGGCATACCGCTTTCCTTCCCTGTTATGGCTGCTCCTATAACAGGATCAGTTACTAATATGTGCGGGGCTATTGATGAACTTGAGTATAACAGAGCCGTAATTACCGGATGTTTAAGCGCAGGCACAATAGCTTTTGTCGGAGACGGTGCAAGTCCTGAAAAATATAAGATAGGAATACAAGCCATTTCAGAGAATGACGGAATGGGAGTGCCAATATTCAAACCAAGAAGCGATAATAAAGAAATCATTAAAAGAATAAAGAAAGCCGAAAAAAGCCATGCTGCCGCAGTAGGTATGGATATAGATGCGGTTGTTTTTAAAACAATGGCTATGAAAAACCAGTCAGTAGGACCAAAGAGCGTTGAAGAACTTAAAGAAATAATTACAAGCACACAGCTTCCGTTTATCCTAAAGGGAATAATGAATCCGAAGGACGCGGCGCTTGCAGTGGAAGCAGGCGCTCATGCTATTATCGTGTCGAATCACGGCGGACGGGTACTTGACGCGATGCCGGGTTCAATGGACGTGTTCGAGGACATAGTAAAGGAAGTAAAAGGCCATGTGCGAATATTAATAGACGGCGGGTTCAGGACAGGCGTAGACATTATAAAAGCGCTCGCACTTGGAGCAGACTTTGTTCTTATCGGACGTCCTGTTGCAATAGCTGCGGTCGGGATGCTGGACAAAGGAGTTTCATTTTATTTTAACTCTCTCAAAAGAGAACTTGAGCTGGCAATGATATTAACCGGCAGCCAGACTATTGCTGACATCCCAAAAGATATTGTGACCAGAACAAAATCAAAGGACTTTGTTGCTATTTAAAAAAATTCAAATTCCTATTTAGATCTTAAATTTTTAAACAATTATATTCATTAGAATAAAGCGCATAACTCTTGTAGATCAAGAAATGCGCTTTATTATTTTTTACTATGACTTAAAATTATCCTATTATTAAAATGTTTCTATTAAAGAAACAAACTTGACAGATCATTTAACTTATCTATTATCACTGATCACTAAATACACTATAAAACATGGATTTAAAAAAAATCAGTTCAAAAAATACCTTCACCACCAATAAAACTGCCGAAAGAATCGGTCGCATAGATAAAGATAAAAAGCTTAGAGAAAGCATTCTTCCATATTGCCGGCTTAAAAACGGAGAGATATGGGAGGATAATATTTCCGGGCATAAGGTAGGCGTTCTCGATGCGACAAAACTCGACGAAATAAAAAAGATATCGCAGAATGATAAAGCCTCTTTAATAATCAACGACCCTCCCTATAACATTGAAATTGGAAGAGCAAATACTAATAATTTATTCAAAATAAGTAATAAGAACTATATGGGATTTTCCCGTGAATGGGTCAGAAATGCAATAGAAGTAATGGATGATAATGCGCATTTATATGTCTGGCTTGGCGCTGATTATAAGGATAATTTTCAACCACTGCCGGATTATATGATTATGATGAGAGATTTTAAGGTGTTAAAGCCTAGAAATTTTATAACATTAAGAAATCAACGCGGATATGGCACTCAAAAAAACTGGATGTGGATAAGACAGGAACTTCTGCATTATACAAAAGGAGATCCGGATTTTAAAGTTGTTTATACGGATATTCCAAAAGTTCTTAAAGGATACTACAAAATTGTAAAAGGAGAAATGCGGGAAAACATTGAACGCAGCAAATCAGATACAATAAGGCCCGGCAATGTATGGATTGATATTCAGCAGGTATTTTACAGAATGGAAGAAAATGTTCCTGGTTGTTATGCGCAAAAACCGCTTAAAGCAATTGAAAGAATAATAGAATCAAGCAGCAGAAAAAATTTCATCATTATGGATTTTTTTTCACATTCAGGCACAACTTTGATTGCAGGCGAAAGGCTTGGCAGAAAGGTGTTTACATTTGACATGGACCCGATATTTGCAGAGATAACAATAAGAAGACTTGAACATTACAGAACTACAGGTAAAACCGGATGGCAATGGAAAAGCCCATTCCCTGAATTAGAAATATTTCCGTAGGCATCCATATTTTGGGCAAATCGGATTTCTTTGCCATTACTTAATAATGACTTGACAATTATCAAAAAATACAATAATTATCTTATTTATAACACCGCGCTAATTCTTATTCTAATATAATTTATAAAAAATACTGAGAGGTAATATGAAAAATAAAATTTTTCTTACTATTGCGGCATTGTCTATGACAGGAGCAATATTATTCGCAGCAGGTAACGCGGAACAGCTTGTTTTAGATAAATGCCAAAAGTGCCACAAAGTCGGTAAATTTTGCAAACATCTCGGCAAAAAAGATGCTGCACAATGGACTAAGGTAGTTGAAAACATGATAAAGAAAGGCGCAAAGATAAACGACGAAGAAAAGAAAACAATTGCAACTTATCTGGCGGGATTAAAGGCCGGAGCAAAGCCAATTTGTAAATAATTTTTCAGCATCCTGCATTTCCAGAATCTCACGGGAATGCAGGATATATTATCTTCCCATTTATAAAACAATCAAATTCATCCAGTAAAGAATCACTTAATATCTTTATGATAATCCTGCAATGACTTCACTTCACCGGAGCTGTTATTCCTAAGATATTCCTTAATGCCTTCCGCAGCTGCTTTTGCAGCGGCTGTTGTTGTAATATAAGGAATCTTGTACTTAATGGCAGCTTTTCTAATATAAGAATCATCATACATTCCACTTTTACCGATGGGTGTGTTAATAATAAGTTGAATTTCCTTATTGTGTATCGCGTCAACTATATGAGGCCTTCCCTCGTATACTTTTTTTATAAGTGAAGACGGGAGATTGTTTTCCGAGAAAAATTTATGCGTGCGCCCGGTCGCGAAAATATTAAACCCGAGTTTATGCAGCAGCTTTGCAGCTTCCAGAATATCTTTTTTATCCCGGTCTATTACCGTTATAAGTACATTACCCGAAAGCGGCAGTCTTTGCCCGGCTGCTTCCTGCGACTTAAAAAAAGCCAACCCGAATGAATCTGCAATACCAAGGACTTCCCCGGTGGACTTCATTTCCGGGCCAAGCGTCGGATCAACTTCAGGAAACATGTTAAACGGGAAAACAGACTCCTTGATCCCGACATGCGGATATGTCTTATGCTTCAGCTTCATATCTTTTATTTTTTTACCAAGCATAAGCTGAGTGGCTATCCTGGCCATCTGTACGCCGGTTACTTTTGAAACCAGCGGAACGGTCCTGCTTGCCCTCGGATTCGCTTCTAGAATATAAACCTTGTCATCTGCAATCGCGTACTGAATATTCATGAGCCCTACAACCCTAAGTTCAATTGCAATCTGCTTTGTGTATTCATTTATTGTATTAATATGTTTTTTTGATAAAGTCCGCGGCGGAATTGTGCATGCGCTGTCACCCGAATGAATACCGGCAAGCTCTATATGCTCCATTATCGAAGGCACAAACGCATCTTCACCGTCAGCAATTGCGTCTGCTTCTACTTCTATGGCGTCTTCCAGAAATTTATCTATTAAGATGGGACGGCCTGGCGAGATATCAACCGCAGCCTTTACATATGCTGTGAGCATGACATCGTCGTACACTATTTCCATACCGCGCCCGCCCAGCACATATGACGGCCGTACCATAAGCGGGTATCCGATTTCGTGTGCCACATTTATTGCTTCGTCAAGATTAACCGCTGTTCCGCTATGCGGCTGCGGGATACCGAGCTTCTGTATAACGTTCTTAAAACGCTTGCGGTCTTCCGCAAGGTCTATGCTCTCTGTGGATGTTCCGAGAATCTTTACACCAGCGTCCTCGAGTTCCTTTGCTATATTGAGCGGAGTCTGTCCTCCAAATTGAACAATAACGCCTACTGGTTTTTCTTTCTCATAAATACTTAGAACATCTTCAACTGTCAACGGCTCAAAATACAGCTTGTCAGATGTGTCGTAGTCTGTGGAAACGGTTTCGGGATTGCAGTTCACCATTATAGATTCGTAGCCTTCATCTCTTAGAGCGAATGCGGCATGTACGCAGGTATAATCAAATTCTATTCCCTGCCCTATCCTGTTCGGGCCCCCGCCTAAAATCATTACCTTTGGTCTGTCGCTTACTTTTACTTCATTCGGCGCATTGTAAGTGGAATAATAATAAGCAGCGTCCGCGCCGCTTACAGGTACAGTGCACCATGCCTCAGTTTTACCGAGCGAGAGTCTCTTGTTCCGAATGCCTGTTTCGCTTATACCGAGTATCTGAGAAAGATATTTGTCCGAAAAACCGTCTTCCTTTGCTTTAATAAGAAGCTTGTCCGGCAAGGTTTTCCCTTTGTATTTTAATATCTCTTCTTCAAGATCAACCAGCTCTTTCATTTGCTGAACAAACCAGTGTTTAATTTTAGTCTTTTCGTGAAGCTCGTCAATATTAGCGCCCTTTCTTAACGCTTCATACATAATAAATTGTCTTTCGGATGACGGTTCTTTTAATAATACGAGAAGTTCATTAAGCGGAAGATCATTAAAATTCTTTGCAAATCCAAGCCCGTAGCGTTTGTTCTCCAAAGAACGGATTGCCTTCTGCAATGCTTCCTTGTAATTTTTCCCGATGCTCATTACTTCGCCCACAGCTTTCATCTGTGTGCCCAGCTTATCCTCAGCTTCTCTGAATTTCTCAAATGCCCAGCGCGCGAACTTAACTACAACATAATCTCCCGACGGAGTATAGCTATCAAGCATTCCTCCGCGGTAATACGGGATGTCTTTTAAAGTAAAGCCGCCGGCCAGTTTCGCAGAAATAAAAGCTATCGGGAAGCCAGTAGCTTTAGATGCAAGCGCCGAAGATCGCGATGTACGTGGGTTGATCTCAATAACGACAACTCTGCCGTCATCAGGATTGTGAGCGAACTGAATGTTTGTGCCTCCGATAACTTGTATTGCTTCAACAATACGGTACGAGTACTCCTGAAGCTTTTTCTGAAGCTCTTCGGAAATTGTAAGCATTGGAGCGGAGCAGAAGGAATCCCCGGTATGAACTCCCATTGGATCTATATTTTCAATAAAACAAACAGTGATCATTTTATTGTCTGCGTCTCTTACTACCTCGAGTTCAAGCTCTTCCCATCCGAGCACTGATTCCTCGATTAAAACCTGCCCTATAATGCTTGCTGAAATACCCCTGCTAACAATTGTCTGAAATTCTTCTTTGTTGAATGCAATTCCTCCGCCTGTGCCACCCATTGTATAAGCGGGCCTTATGACAACCGGGTACCCTAATTTGTCAGCGATCTCAAGCGCCTCTTCAATCGAATAAGCAAGAGCGCTTTCCGGCATTGGTATGCCGAGTTTGCTCATTGTTTTCTTGAATTCATTTCTGTCCTCACCGCGTTCAATTGCGTCCGCCTGAACACCTATGATCCGTACGCCATATTTTTTAAGAATGCCTCGCTTATTAAGTTCCGCAGCGAGATTCAGACCTGTTTGCCCGCCAAGATTCGGCAGTAATCCCTCAGGTTTCTCTTTCTTTATTATCTTTTCCAGAACCTCTATAGTCAGAGGTTCTATATATGTTGTGTCAGCCATTCCTGGATCCGTCATTATTGTAGCAGGATTTGAATTGACCAGCACGATTTTGTATCCTGCAGCTCTCAATGCCTTGCATGCCTGAGTGCCGGAATAATCAAACTCGCAAGCCTGCCCTATGATGATCGGACCTGAACCTATAATTAAAACTTTATTTATATCTTTTATTTTTTGTACTTTTTCCATATAGCGGGGTTCCTTGTTGAGATTTTCTTGTCCGGCATCGTATCAAAAATATGCGAACTCAGTCAACTGTTTTCAACTCAATTTATTAAAAATAGGATTCAATTAAAACATTTGAAATAAAAAGTCAGTACAAAGCTAACATAAGCAAATTAAGAAAAAATATTATAATAATGGTTTTTTATGGAAAACTATTGCCGATAATTTTTATTTTATTATTTAAAAAGCAGCTTGACAGGTATTCCATGTTTTCCTGACATTAATAAATAATCCAATATTCTCAAATATTGAAACAAGAATAAAAAATTAGTATAATATTATATAATTATATTTTTAATTATGGAGCTAGAATATGCCTAAAGACGCAAAAAAGAAAGAATTTACCGGCGCTTCCAAATACGTGCTGGATGAGGAACTCGCAAAAATAGTAAACATTTCAATGGCGCTTGAAATGCCGCTTCTGCTTAAAGGCGAACCCGGAACCGGGAAAACAATGCTAGCACACGCCATTACTGAAGCCCTCGGCTTAAGGTTGATTGTGCTGAATGTAAAATCAAGCATGAAACTGATAGATGCGCTATATCAATATGATACATTAACGCGTTTGAACGACAGCCGTTTCGGAGATTCCAAAAGAAATATAAGCAATATCGAAGAATATATACGGATGGGAAAAATAGGACAATCGTTTGTATCCGATGAACGAGTCATTTTACTGATCGATGAGATCGATAAGGCTGATACAGACTTTCAGGATGATATGCTGGATGTTCTGGACCAGATGGAATTCGATATAATCGAGATTGATAAGACAATTAAAGCAAAACACAGACCGATCATTATCATTACTTCAAACGCGAAAAAAGACCTCTCGGATCCGTTCCTGGGCCGCTGCAATTTTCACCATATAGCTTTCCCTGAACCGGACATGATGAGAAGGATCGTTCAGGTCCATTTCCCTGAAGTTGACAAAGAACTGGTAGACGCGAGCATAAAAACATTTTACCGTTTGAGAGAGATAAGAGGTGTCGAGAAAAAACCTGCAACGCGCGAACTTATCAACTGGATCAGAGCGTTGAAAGCTGATCCTGATTTTAAAATTAAAGACCTGAAATCAGAAATCCCTTATCTTGGAATTCTTTTTAAAAAGAGCCCGGACTATGTAGTTGCGCAGAACAATGTACCCAGATTAAAAGATAATTAATTTCCGGAAGATAATTACATTTTTTCTGATGCAGAAGAAATGATCCCTTAAGTTTTATAAGAAGAAGAATTATTTACCTCTAATTAATTAAAAATAAAGATTAAATAAGATATAAAATATATGTTTGTAGATTTTTTCTATTTGTTAAAAAAAGTCGGCATCCCGGTATCGCCGACTTCATTCCTTAGACTTCAAAAAGCCTTGAGCATGGGTGTTATTAATTCCCTTGAAGACTTTTACACAGGCGCACGGTCTATCATTGTAAAAAGCGAAAAATATTTCGATCTTTATGACCAGGTGTTCGCGCATAAATTCAAAGGCGTTGAGTTAAAGGAACCGGAAGAATATGAATTTGCTGAAATCGCACGCGGTTTGCTTGATGAATGGCTTAAAGACCCGAAGGGGCTAGCTGATGCGCTCGGGATCAATGAAAATGATTTATTAAAACTAAGCCCCGATGAGCTTCTTAAATATTTTCAAGACCGGCTGAAAGAACAGACGGAAGAACATCACGGAGGAAAAAAATGGATAGGCACAGGAGGGTTTTCTCCGGTTGGACACTCGGGCTATAACCCGGGAGGCATGAGAGTTGGCGGAGTCTCGCATAATAAATCTGCCGCAAAGGTCGCAATGGACCGCAGGTACCGCGATTACTCACAGGAAGGCCCTCTTACGCAGGCTCAAATCGGAGAAGCACTTAAAAGGCTCAGGAATATGGTACCGGTGGGGCCGAAAGATAGAGTCAATGTAGAGAAAACCATATACACTACAATGAAAAACGCCGGAGAGATCGAGATAGTATTCGACCGCAGCTTAAAGGATAGACTGAAAGTAATACTCGCGATCGACAACGGCGGATGGTCAATGGAGCCTTATGTGGAGTTTGTTCAGACACTCTTTAATTATGCTAAAGCTCAGTTCAAGGATTTAAAAACTTACTTCTTCCATAATACGATATACGGACATCTTTGGGAAGATCCTCAGAGACGATTTAAGCCTTTAGCCGTAGACGAACTTGTACGGCTCGACCCGGACACCAGATTTATTATTGTCGGAGATGCCAGCATGGCCCAATGGGAACTCATGGCAATTGACGGCTCCATTCATATTGAAGAAAGATCCGGAAAGCCAAGCTACGAAAGATTAAAATTTATCGCAAAATCATTCAAGCATTCTATCTGGATTAATCCGGTTTTACCAGAGTACTGGAATTATACATACTCAACCCAGGTAATCAGGGAAATTTTTCCGATGTTCGGGCTTACTCTTGAAGGATTGGAAAAAGCGGTTACTCATATTATGAAAAAAAACTAGCAGCAATCTAATCCTGTTTTGCAGGGGTCTTCCCTGCCAATGTATTATCAAGCGCGTCCGGATTATAAGCAATTGGCGGATGATAATACTTAAATAAAGTTGCGAAGCTGTTTCTCCATGAGCCTTCCGGCAGCAGAGTTTCTGACATAGTGCTTAAGTTGAATGCAAAACCGATATAAGTATGTCTTGTTTTATAACTATATGTCGAATGAGAATACCAGTATCCTCTTGTGTAATACCCGAAATCAATTTGAAAATATTTTAATAAAGTTTCCCGTATGTATGGAATTCCGCTCATCTTTAATGCAAAAATAAATTTCTGCCCGGAAACATCGCTTGTAAATTCCACCCATTTCTCTTTACGTTGTTTCCTGTAGTCTTTCGAAGGTAAGTATTCCATCTGAAAGCCGATAAGATTATCGATAGGAGGATACAAATCGAAAGCCAGTGCGATAAGCCCTCCGCCGAAATTCCATATCATATCGCCCCATGAGAATCCGTACGTGTCGCCGAATCCGTCCCCGACTTCTATTCCAAGACCCACTGCCTGGCCGAAAAGAAAACCTTTTAAAGCCGACCAATTCTTTGTATCGCCGCTTTTCTCAAATGCATAAGAGCCTATTCTGGAAATGACATAAATCCCCCATGCATGAGCGAATTTGTCCGCTCCGCCGGTATATGAATCCTGTTCGATTCCCCAATCGTCGTTTTTAAATTGCCATTTGGATGCTGTTCCCCATCCCCAAGCGCCAATTCCCCATCCGATCACAACAACCGGGATGCTGCCGAAAAGCCAGTACTCTGTAGTGTAATCTTTCTTTGATAAAGGCTTGGTTTCGCTTTGTTTGTCTAGAGTCGATACTGCAGCTTCCTCAGCATATAGATTTGTTACCAATAAAATAATTATTATCGAAAGAATAAATCTTTTTATATTATTATAATTTTTCACTTTTATCAAATCCCATCCATCCTGCTATCTTTAATATTATTCTCTCTGTTATTTTCGTAATCCTGTGCATTCTTTCTGTATCCGGCTAAATCAAGATTTATCTTAGCAAAAATCCTGAAATCAATACCAGGAGGATCAACACCGTACAGGTTTACAGTAAATATTATATCTGCAATTTCTTTGTATTTATAAACATTAAGATCAAGCCTTAAACGGTTAAGAACATTTTTCTTTTTATTATAAAAGATGTGAGCGTCGCCGTGATAATAATTGTTATTATAAAAGCATTGGTAGGATAAATTAAATCTTTCATTCAGGTAGCCGATTGCTCCGCTCCCGGCATGTCCGTATTGTGTAGCTTCAAAATTTTGCGAAAATGCGCTTAAATAATATGCAGCCTCTGCATAAAATCCTTTATAATTAAATCCAATAACAGGTGAGGTCGCAATATCCTGTTCTATCCTTACAGGATGTGAGTCTTTATTCAATTGGCCGCCCTTATGATGGTAATGGTTAAAAAATTTATAATAAAAATTTTCAAAAATATTATGATTGAAAATTAATCCAGTTATAAACTCTTCAGGATGCTCTTCAGTGTCAAGTTTGATCCAGTCAATATAAAAAGTGAGATCAACAGTTTTTCTCTGTAGTGTAAATTTTAGACCTGAAGAAACCGGCCTTTCCTCGAAAAATAAAAATTCATTGTATATTGTATTAGGAAATTTTGCCAGGTTAGAAAAATTACCTATCAGGAATTCCGATTTATTCCACGGGAAAAATACGGCATTCATATACGGATACATTCTTTCAGGAGACTTATCTTTATCATACTGCACGTATACATGCTTATACCAGCCGCCTAAATTAAGCTGTACTGGTGCGGAGTTTATTTGTAAATATGGAATGAATATATGCCCTAGATTTGTTCTGCCTGGATAAGGATGGTCATCGTATTCAAGATCCGAAAGGTCTATATATTGGTCTAATTTAATAATAGCTGAGTCGATGTCAGGAGCAAAAAAGATTTCAGCAAATAAAACATGATAAACAAGAAAATTAATTATTAAACAATAAAAAAATATTTTAACAAATTTCATAATGACCTTTAAGATAGTTTTATCCCGTTAATGCTTCAAGTTAAAAATTCTTTCTAGTTTTATCTATAATAACCTGAGCAGCAGGATTTACAAATACTATAGTTACTCTATAATCGCCGTCAAGAGCCCGGTCAATTGCACGGTTAATGACAAGCATAGGATCGAGTATAAAAGAAACGATCTTGCCATATACATTGTTTGGCATGCATTGTGTAACATAAATGCTGGACTGGCGAAGAGCCTCGCCCATCAGCACCCCTCCGAATGTAGTAAACACCATGTCATTGGCCGAGGTCTGCTCCCTCCATTCGCCGATATACTCCCATATCAAACTTCCTGCGAAAGTCCATGCTGCCGAAGCGAGAATGCCGTATTCGTTTGCACGTGCCAGCTGATAATATATCGTTCCCGCATAAATATGGTAAAGCGTATTCGTCCTGAAAGCATTTGTATCATACGACCATCCGTCTCTTACTCGCGGCCACACATCATCCCATGTATATCTATAGCGCCAGTCCTCCATATTCGCGTCTTTATTTATCCAGTAATTAGCTACGCCTAATCCAGTTAAAAATGTTAGTTCTCCAA
>Ga0209450_10000530_pt1 | contig 19388 bp, 16 predicted proteins | sample FrelakmetLWP11LW_FD_187149 | JGI IMG/M metagenome (GOLD analysis project Ga0209450, IMG submission 187149) | Freshwater lake sediment microbial communities from the University of Notre Dame, USA, for methane emissions studies - LWP11 LW (SPAdes)... | ecosystem: Environmental > Aquatic >...
CCCGCAGCCCGTCCGAGTGCGCCGGCCGCTCGCCCGAGCGCCCCCGCGGCACGACCGAGCGCGCCCGCCGGCGGCGCGCGCGGCGGTGGTGGCGGCGGACGCAAGCGCTAAGGAGAGATGAAGATGAACTTCGAGAAACTTCCGGTGACGCGGTGCGCCGCGTTTGCAAAGGCGGTCGCACTGGCCGCGGTGCTGGCGCTCGGCAGCGGCGCGGCGCAGGCCGTGCAGAAATTCTTCGCCACGCCGCAGGCAGCGATGGACGCCTTTGGCGAGGCGATTGCCACCAGCGACAGTGAGGCGATCAAGGACCTGCTTGGCGACGACTACCGCCGGCTGATCCCGCCGCTGGGCGCCGAGGTCCGCTATCAATTTATCGCGGCCTGGGCCAAGGCGCACAGCATCACGCCGCAGGGCGAGGCGCGCGCTGAGATCGCGGTCGGCACGCAGGGTTGGACGCTGCCGATTCCGCTGGTCAAGAGCGCGCAGGGCTGGCGCTTCGACACCGCCGCAGGCGCGGAGGAGATGCGGTTACGCCGTATCGGCCGCAACGAGCTGGCGGTAATGCAGGTGATGCTGGCGATCTACGACGCGCAGCGCGACTACGCCAGCATCGACCGCAACGGCGACGGCGTGCTGGAATACGCCAACCGCATCGCCAGCACGCCGGGCAAGACCGACGGCCTGTACTGGCCGACCGCGGCCGGCGTGGCACAGAGTCCGCTCGGGCCGGCAGTGGCCGCCGCGCAGGCGGCTGGCGGCAACGCCGAGGCCGGCTACCACGGCTATCGCTACAAACTGCTCGACGGACAAGGCGCGCATGCGCCCGGCGGCGCCTACGACTACACGGTCAGAGGCCGCGAGATCGGCGGCTTTGCCGCGGTCGCCTGGCCGGCCAAGTACGGCGACACCGGCGTGATGACCTTCATGGTCAGCCACGACGGCCTCGTCTACGAGAAAGACCTCGGCCCGCAGACCGCGGCGCGCGCCGCGGCGCTCACGCGCTTCGATCCCGACTCGAGTTGGCGCCGCGTCAGTCCCGGCACCTGAAGCGCCAGGCGCAGGAGGGAGTCATATGAAATCCAAAGACAAGAAAACGCCAACCCAACCGGATGCAGCGCCGATGAAAGAGAAGATTTCGGCTGCGCCCGCAAAGGAAAAACTTTCCAGCAAGGACTACGAGCGCGAGCTGAAGAAGCTGCACGTCGAACTCGTCAAGCTGCAAGAGTGGGTCAAGGCCAAGGGGCTGAAGGTCTGCATCCTGTTCGAAGGGCGCGACGGCGCCGGCAAGGGCGGCACCATCAAGGCGCTCACCGAGCGCGTCAGCCCGCGCGTGTTCCGCGTGCTGGCGCTGCCGGCGCCGACCGAGCGCGAGAAAACCCAGATGTACGGCCAGCGCTATCTGCCGCACCTGCCGGCGGCGGGCGAGATCGTGATCTTCGACCGCAGTTGGTACAACCGCGCCGGCGTGGAGCGGGTGATGGGCTTTGCCAGCGTTGAGCAGGTCAAGGGCTTTCTGGACGTGACGCCGCTCTTCGAGAAGCTGATGGTCAAGTCGGGGATCATCCTGCTCAAGTACTGGCTGGAAGTCAGCCCCGAAGAGCAGACCCGGCGCCTGACCGCGCGCATCGACGACGGCCGCAAGATCTGGAAGCTGTCGCCGATGGATATCAAGTCCTACGACCGCTGGGACGACTACACCCGCGCGCGCGACGAGATGTTCGCCGCCACCGACAGCGCCTGGGCGCCGTGGTACGTGGCCCGCTCCGAAGACAAGAAGCGCGTGCGGCTGAACGTCATCAGCCACATCCTGAAGCAAATTCCCTACGAGGCGCCGCCACGGGACAAGATCAAACTGCCCAAGCGCAAGATCGGCAAATACAAGGCGATCGACTATCCGTTCAAGTACGTGCCGGAGAAGTTTTGAGGGGGTGCGAAAGACGGGGCTGGCCGAGGACGGGATAGCGCGCACAGAAGAACTCGACCCTGGCCCGTTTTCACGCGTTTTCACCGAGGTGAAGGATGAAGCGGCGACTAATCTGGCTCGCTATCCCGTTGCTCGCAATTGGGGCCGCGGGCGGGTGGTTCTGGATGGGACCTCTGTTGGATCCGCAGAGCACATACGCGGTCGCCGAAAGCGCCTTCCGGGGGCTATCAACGCATATGGGACTGTCGACCGCCGATTTCCAAACGCCGGCCTTGAGTTCCGTGCCCGCTAGCGACCGAATGGTCGTTCTTACTTGGAACAGCAAGTCTCGTGAAAACTGCCGAATCGAGGTTGACGTTGATCGGCGTTATTCGAACGCCCGACCAACTTGGGCTTGCGAATGAGCGGAAAACTCGATCCTGGCCCGTTTTCAATCGAACTGGCCGCCCTCATCGGGGATTGAGAGATGCGCAAGAAGATCAAGGTGTCCGAGTTGCCGGCGTTCGACCCCGCCGAGCACATCAAGGACGAGAAAGACATGACCGCGTACCTGACCGTAGTGCTGGAGGAAAACGATCCCGCCGCGCTGGCGCACGCTCTCGGGGTCGTGGCACGAGCGCGCGGCATGACCGAGATCGCCAAGGCCAGCGGCATCGGCCGCGAGGCGCTTTACAAGGCGTTGCGCCGGGACGCCCAACCGCGCTTCGATACGGTGGCGCGCGTGTGCGCGGCGCTCGGCGTGAAGCTCGTGGCGGAGCCGGTGTAGACACGCCGCGCGTGCGGCGGCTAAGCGGGCCAAGCTCAAGTTACCTTTTGCCACCGGGATGAACGAGCAACAGAAAACTCGACCCTGGCCTGTTTTCCTCAGTAATTGCACCGCGCGCCGGCCAAGCCCTGTTGGTCGAACCGATTGCCAAGCAAGACATGAAACCGGCTCGTGCAAGGGCGTAGAGGCGGACGCGGCGGCGGCGCTGCGTCACTGCCCGACCTTGCCCGGTCAACCGGCTGGTACTGACTGAAGCGCCGCCATCGCCTTGAAGAACCCAGAATCAATGTCAAGCGTGCGCCGTTTGAAACGCCAGCCGGCGGCGGTCTTCACCACCACACTCCGGTTGTAGCGGCCGGTTGCAACGATCTTGGGAATCTCGGCCACTTCCAGCACCACCATGTCGTTGGTCACGTGAACTTCGGTGGCGCTTACTGCCTCGATGACAACGTTCAGGCTCAGATGCCGCTTGCCGTTTGCCATGCCTCCGGGGCCGACATGCGCCTTTTCAAAGGCGTGCATCGCCTCCCACGTGTCAAGCTTGCCAAAGGCGCCGCTGTCGTAGCCGCCAAATTCGGCCGGCTCAACCCACGTCTGCATAAAGCCATCGGCGTCGGCGTTATCCGTGGTGACGCAGTAAAGTGATACGAGATTCTGGATCTCGGCAACATCATCGGCAGTGATCGGCTTCATCCTTTGTCTCCATCCGCAAAAGACTAAATGTATATGACCGCCATCCCCTCGGCGCCCGTCACAGGCTGCAACGGCTCCCGCCCCTTTCGGGAGATGCCTGGGATCGCGGACGCTGCCCGACGCCGTCCAAGATGCGCCACAGACAGATGACGCCAGTGGGCCTGTTGCCGATGCGAACGGGCACGGCCGTCAAGTGCGCGCTGCTGCTCGCGATGGTGCCCTGCCTCATTGGCTGCACCACCGTCTTCGACAATCAGCCGCTCAATCGGCCGATGTCGGAGGTGTTCGTGCCTCAACCCGAGGGGGCGCGCGATCTCGTGAGCGAGAACGTCATTGCGCTTTCTTTGTCGGGCGGCGGTCTTCGAGCGGCCGCTTTCGCGCTTGGCGTCCTGCAGGCGCTGGATGAGGGCGAAGGTGGATCGCCTGACAAGACCGGCTGGCCTACTGACCTGTACGACGACATCACGTTCATTTCAAGCGTGTCCGGTGGATCGCTGACCGCCGCCTATGTCGCCCTCAAGGGTCGCGATGGCTTGTCGACCATGCGTGAGTCCGTCCTGCTGCGCGACCTTGAGCGGGATCTCAGGGTCACGCTCTGGTCGCCCACCAACCTGTCCCGCCTGCTGGCCGGCGGCCTGAACGATCGCAGCAACCTGGCTCGCACGCTGGACAAGGAGGTGTTCGCCGGCGCGACCTTCGCCGACCTGCAGCGCCGCCGCAAGCCAGAGGTGTGGATCAACGCAACAGATCTGTACAACCGCACGCCCTTTCCGTTCTCGCCACAGGCGTTCCAGTCGCTGTGTAGCGACCTTGCATCACTGCTTGTGTCCGAAGCCGTGGCGGCTTCGATGGCCGTGCCGCTCTTGTTTGCGCCGGTCGTGTTGAAGACTTATCCGGACCACTGTCGAACACCGCTGAATCCGCTGTCGGCGCAGTTGCTCAAGGACCCGGCGCGCGTGGCGACGGACCCGGTGGGCGCGGTGGCGCGTGCGATGTCGAACTACCGCGACCCCTCGCGCATGCGCTATGTGAAGCTCGCCGATGGCGGCCTCACGGACAACCAGGGGCTGGCGAGCATCCTGATTGCGCGATCTCTCGGCGGAACACCGTATGCCCCCTTTTCGGAAGCCGATGCGGTTCGCATCCAGCGGATGCTGTTCCTGATTGTCGATGCCGGCCGCCCGCCGCTGGGGGACTGGGCGATGACACTTGATGGGCCCTCCGGGGTCGGCGTCGGGCTTGCGGCTGCCGATGCCGCGATCGATTCGGCGACCCGACTGAGCGCAGATGCGTTCCGCACCATGGTGCGCGAATGGCGTGACGCCGTCGTACGCCACCGCTGCGGCATGACGGAAGCGCAGGTGCGCCGATTTGTCCCAGACCGCAAGGACTGGCGCTGTGATGACGTGCAGTTCATCGTCGGCACCATCAGTGCAGAGAGCCTTGATCCCGCGCGGGCCAGGCGCTTGCGTGAAATGCCGACGCGGCTGAGCCTGCCGGTCGCCGACGTCGATGCCGCCATTGACGCCGGGCGCGCGGCAACGCGGAGCAACACGGCATTGCATGAGTATCTCGGAGCGCGGGCGGCAGCCCGTGCCGAGATGGCTGGCGCCAAGGCACCAAGGTAAGCCGGGGACGGCTCGCTCCTTTGAAGTGAACCTAAACGGGCCAGGGGCGATTTAAGTTAACACTAGAAGGGTCAGGCTCGACTTATGTCTGCGTTCGCGCGGGCGCGCTCAAGCTCTCAACCCCCCAGTGCCTTGATCGCCCCGACCAGCAACACACCGACCACCATCAACGCCAGCCCCGCGCGCCAGGGGCGGGCGATGTCGGCGTAGCGGCCGAGCGTCCAGCCGCCGGCGAACAGCATCGCCAGCGCGATCAGTTGCGAGGTGCGCAGCGCGGGCGCCACGGCGTCGAAGAACGCGAACGGCAGCACCACGGGAAAGGTCGCCGCCACGACCCACAGGAAGACCGCAAAGGCGGCGACAAAGTCGCGCCGCCCGAGCAGCGGGCGCGCATCGGCCGGCAGCGCCAGCAGGCGCTGGCGCAGCGACTCCAGCAGGGTGGCATCGCTGGCGGCGCCGAGCCGCCCCGGCAGCGCCGCCGCCAAGTGCGCGCGTGCCGCGTCCGGCTGGCCGCGCAGCCGCTCCAGCAGGCGCGCGTTGCGCGTGCGCTCGACGGCGGTGCGCACGAGATACATCACCGCATCGGCCAGCCCCCAGGCGAGGTTGCAGCCGAGCGCGGCGGCCATCATCGTGCGGATCTCTTCGCGCCCGGCGCTGGCTACGCTGATCGAGCCGGTAAAGGTCAGCGCCATCAACAGGCCGAACATCACCTCGGATACCCGGTCTACGGGATCGAGCACGCGTTTCTCGGTTGTTTGATCTGGCATAAGGGGCCTCTCGACCTCGCCCTGCGTTGCCGGGCTGCGGTGCTAGCCTAGCTTGAAGTGAATGCAAGGGCACGACGCGAAGGAGAACGACGGTGAGACTCTGGCGAAACCTGCTTGCGCTCGGCCGCATGGCCTGGGCGGCGGTCGCGACGCTGGCGGCGACACCGGCAGGGGCGTCGATGTTCTCCGGCGAGGCGCTGGACGCGGCGGCCGACGTGCTGGCGATCGTGGTGCTGATCCTGGTGCCGCTGGTCGGCATCGCCGTGTTCTGGATCGTGCACGTGCTGCCGGAGAAGATCGCGCACAAACGCCACCACCCGCAGCGCGACGCCATCCAGACCCTGTGCCTGCTGTCGCTCGTCTTCGGCGGACTGCTGTGGCCGATCGCCTGGTTGTGGGCCTACACGCGGCCGGTGACCTACAAGATGGCCTACGGCACCGACCGGCACGAGGACTACTACGAAGAGATGGGCGCGCGCCTCGGCAGCGGCGGTCTGACCGCAACCGACATCGCGCACCTGCGAGAAGACCTGGCCGCCATGGAAGCGCGCGGCGCGCTGTCGCCCAAGCTGCGCGCGCTCAAGACCGCGCTGGACGATGCCGCCCCAGGCGCGGGGCCGGCCACCGGAGGGCCTGCCTGATGGAAGTCCTGCTGCTCGGCATCTATGCCGCCATCGTCTGGCTGATCTTCATCAAGTTGAAGTGGCTGCCGTGGAACACCGGCACGCAGGTAGTCGTCGTCATCATCCCGATCGTCGCGCTCACGGCGCTGATCCTGATCCTGAACGTGGTCGCGCCGTCCTCGGCCGACGTGCGCGTCTACAAGTACACGGTGCCGATCGTCTCGCAGGTGCGCGGGCGCGTGATCGAGGTGCCGGTGGTCGAAGGCAACGTGCTGGTCAAGCGCGGCGACGTGCTGTTCCGCGTCGATCCCACGCCCTACCAGCTCGACGTCAACGTGCTGGAGGCGCAACTGGCCAACGCGCGCGGCCAGCAGCGCAACCTCGAAGAGCAGGCCAAGGGCGCGCAGGCCAAGATCGCCGAGTCGCGCGGCGCCATCGAGCAGGCCGGCGCCCGCGTGCGCGCGGCCACCGCGCAGCTCGAGCTGGCGCGCACGCGCGAGGCGCAATACCGCGAACTGCTGCAAACCGGCGCCGGCAGCCGCTTCGACCTGGAGCGCGCGCAGACCGACGTGCTGGAGGCCGAAAGCCAACTGGCCGGCGCCCGCAGCGCCGAGACGCAGGCGCGCGCCGGCGAGGGGCAGGCGCTGGCGGGCGAGCGGCAGGTGCAGGAACAACTCGGCGCCAAGGTCAATGGCGAGTATGCACAGGTCGCGCAGATCCGCGCGCAACTGGAAAACGCCAAGTGGCTGCTGGCAGAGACCACCGTGCGCTCGCCCTGCGACTGCTATGTGGTCAACCTGCAATTGCGGCCGGGCACCTTCGTGGCCGCGGTGCCCTTTAACGCGGTGATGACGCTGCTGGAAGCCGAGGGCCAGGTGGTGGCGCTCTTCAACCAGAACGAGCTGCGGCTGGTGGAGTCGGGCAACGAGGCTGAGTTCTCGCTGCAAACCATCCCCGGCCGGATCGTCAAGGCCAAGGTCGATTCGATCATCTGGGCGCAGGGACAGGGCCAGTTGCCGGCGAGCGGCACCATCCCGATGTCCACCGCGCTGGCGCAGCCGCCGGGGCGGTACGCGGTGAAGTTCGACATCGCCGAGCGTGACCGCGAACTCTTTCTCGCCGCCGGTGCCGCCGGCAGCGCCGCGATCTACACCGAGCACGGCGCGGCGATCCAGATCCTGCGCAAGGTAATCCTGCGCGTGAACTCTTACCTGAACTACCTGGTGCTGAAGCTGCACTGATGCGCGCCTGCACACCGTTCCTCGCTCTGGCGCTGGCCGGCTGCGCGCTGGCGCCGCCGCCGCAGCGCGCCGAGCTCGACGCGCAGGCGCTGCCCAACGTCAAGCCGCCCGCGGCCTGGGCGGCCGCGCCCGCGGCAACAGGCCCCGTCGCCGATCAGTGGTTGGCCGGCTTCAAGGACGCGCAGCTCGATGCGCTGGTGGCCGAGGCGCTCGCCTACAACTTCGACCTGCGCGTCGCCGCCGCGCGGGTCGAGCAGGCCGCCGCCTACGTGCAGGCGGCCGGCGCCACGCTGTACCCGCAACTGAAGCTTGCCGCAGCCGGCTCGTTGGGGGCGGATTCCAACGGCGTGCAGGGCGTGGGGCTCTTTGCCAACTGGGAGCTCGATCTTTGGGGCCGCATTCGCGCCGGGCGCGAGGCGGCGTCGCTGCAGGACGCGTCCGCCGCGCTCGATGCCGAATACGCGCGTCAGTCGATTGCCGCGCTGGTGGCCAAGAGCTGGTTCCTGGCGACCGAAGCGCGGCTGCAAAAGGACTTGGCCCAAGACATGGCCGGCGCCGCCGAGCGCCAGTTGAGTCTTGCGCAAGATCGTCTGCGCGTCGGCGTCGGCGCCGAGGCCGACGTGGCGCTGGCGCGCGCGAGCCTGTCCAGCTACCGCGACGCGGTGGCGAGCCTTGATCAGTCGTATCGCCAGTCGCTGCGCGCGCTGGAAGCGCTGCTCGGTCGATACCCAAGCGCCGCGGTGCAGGTGCCGGCGCAGCTGGCCGCGATGCCGGGCGCGGTGCCGTTGGGCATGCCGTCCGAACTGCTGGAGCGCCGCCCCGACGTGGTCGCCGCCGAGCGGCGCGTGGCGGCGGCGTTTTATCGCACCGAAGAAGCCAAGGCCGCCAAGCTGCCGCGCATCGCGCTGACGGGGTCGGTGAACTCGATCTCGAGCGAGGTGTTCGTGCTCCAGCAGCGCGATAACCCGGTGTGGAGCCTGGGCGGCAGCATATTGCAGCCGCTTTTCCTCGGTGGGCAGTTGCAGGCGCAGCAGGACATCCGCACCGCGGAGCAGAAGCAGGCGCTGGCCGAGTACGGCCGCGTCGGTGCGCGCGCCTTTGGCGAGGTGGAAGAAGCACTCGCCGCCGAGTTCAGCCTGATCGAGCGGGCGCAATTGCTGACGCAGGCCGCCGCCGACAACGCGCGCGCGCTGGAACTCACCGAGACGCGCTACCGCGTCGGCGCGGTCGATCTACGCGCCGTGCAGCAGCAGCGCTTAGCACTCGCTTCCGCCCGCACCGCGCTGCTGCGCGTGCAAAGCGAGCAGCGGGTGCAGCGCGTGAACCTGTATCTGGCGCTGGGCGGCAGCTTCGAGGCAAAGCCCGCCGCCGAGCCGCTGGCCGCCGCACGCTGAGCCGCGGTCGTACCGTCTCGTCACCGCATCGGCGGCTCGGCGCGTTCGACGAACCGCCGGAGGCTTGACCTAGCTCCAAGTCCGCCGCCGCTTCCGCGGTGTACCCTGCCGCCCGGCATCGCCGGCCGCAAGACGCCGGTGCAACGGAGGATCGCAACATGCGCAAACTGGGGCTGGCGGCACTGCTGCCGTTGATCGTCGTGGTCGGCTGCGGCAAGAAAGAAGCGCCCCAGGCGCAGCGCCCGCCGGTGCCGGTGACGGTGCAGACCATCGCGCCGCGGGACGTGCCGGTATGGCGCGAGTTCGTCGGCCAGACGCAGAGCTCGCGCCAGGTGCAGATCGTCGCGCGCGTGAACGGCTTTCTGGACAAGCGGCTGTACACCGAAGGTGCGCCGGTCAAGGCCGGGCAGGTGCTGTTCCAACAAGACCCCAAGCCGTTCCAGGCGCAACTGGACGCGGCCCGGGCGGCGCTCGACGAGCAACTGGCCCGTCTGCAAGTAGCCAACGACAACCTGGCGCGGGTCCGGCCGCTGGCGCAGCGGCAGGCGCTGTCGCAGCGCGAGCTGGACGACGCCATCGGCCAGCAGAAGACCGCCGCCGCCGCGGTGGAAGTGGCCCGTGCCAACGTCGACACCGCGCAACTGAATCTGTCGTACACGACCATCACCACGCCGGTGGCGGGCATTGCCAGCTACGCACGGGTGCAGGACGGCCAGTACGTGAACGTGGCCGACAGCCAGTTGACCTACGTGGCGCAGATGGACCCGATCTGGATCGAGTTCAGCCTGTCGGAAAACGACATCCTGTCGATCCGCAAAGACCGCGAAGCCGGCCGCGTGCGGCCGCCGGCCAACGACCAGTACGTGGTCGAGGCGCTGCTGGCCGACGGCTCGGTGTTCCCGCACAAGGGGCGGATCACCTTCACCGATGCCGACTTCAACCAGCAGACGGGCACCTTCCTGCTGCGCGCCACACTGCCCAACCCGCAGGGCCTGCTGCGGCCGGGGATGTTCGTCACCGTGCGGGTTTCGGGCTCGGTACGGCCGAACGCAATCGTGGTGCCGCAGGCCGCGGTGCTGCAAGGCGCGCGCGGCAACTTCGTGGTGGTGGTGGAGCCGGACAACAAGGCGCAGTTGCGCTGGGTCACGGTCGGACCCTGGGTCGGGCCGGACTGGTTCATCGACACGGGTTTGAAGGCCGGCGACGTGGTGGTGGTCGACGGCATGGCCAAGCTCTCGCCGGGCGCGGAGGTGCAGATCGTCAAGCGGGTCGAGGACGCGCCGCTGGCGGCGCCGGCCGCAGCCCCCGCCAAGCCGGAACCTGCCAGTGCCGGCAAGGCCGCCGCGCCCGCGGCCAAGAAGTAGGCGGGCGGCGCGATGTTCTCCCACTTCTTCATCGACCGGCCGATCTTCTCGACGGTGCTGGCGCTGGTGATCAGCATCGCCGGCCTGGTGGCGATGGTGCAACTGCCGATCGCCCAGTACCCGCAGATCACACCGATCCAGATCCAGGTCTCCGCCACCTACCCCGGTGCCAATGCCGAACTGGTGGCGCAGAACGTCGGCGCGCCGATCGAGCAGCAGGTCAACGGCGCGACCAACATGCTGTACATGTCGTCGACCAGCAGCTCGACCGGCAACTACACGCTGACGGTGTACTTCACCATCGACACCGACCCGGAACTCGCCCAGGTGGACGTGCAGAACCGCGTCAGCCAGGCGATGGCGCAACTGCCGCAGTCGGTGCAGGCGCAGGGCGTGAACGTCGCGCAGAAGTCCAGCACCTTCCTGATGGTGCTGGCGTTTTATTCGCCCGACGGCACGCTCGACCCCAATTACGTCGCCAACTTCACCAACGTGCAGATCCTGGGCACGATCAATCGCATCCCCGGCGCCAATCAGGCCTCGGTCTTCGGCGTGCCGGAGTACGCGATGCGGATCTGGCTGAAGCCGGACCGAATGGCGCAACTGGGCCTGAGCGCGACCGATGTGGCCAACGCGGTCACGCAGCAGAACCAGCAGTTCGCGGTCGGGCGGATCGGCCAGGCGCCGACCCCGTACCCGGTGCAGCAGACCTTCCCGGTGACCACGCCCACGATCACCGAGCCGGCGCAGTTCGAGGACATGATCTTGCGCGCCGACAAACAGGGCGCGGCCATCGTGCGCCTGGGCGACGTGGCGCGCGCCGAGCTGGGCGCGCAGAGCTACTCGCTGCGCACCAGTTATCAGGGCCAGCCGGCCACGCTGATCGCCGTGTATCAGCAGCCGGGGTCGAATGCGATTGATGTCTCCAAGCAGGTGCGGGCCACGCTGGCGGACCTGTCCAAGACCTTCCCGCCGGGGCTCAAGTACGAAGTTGCGCTGGACACCACCAAGTTCGTGCAGGCCTCGATCGACGAGGTGATCAAGACCTTCTTTGAGGCCGTGGTGCTGGTGGTGCTGGTGGTGTTCATCTTCCTGCACAGCCTGCGGCTGACGATCATCCCCACGCTCGCGGTGCCGGTGTCGATCCTGGGCGCGCTGGTGGGCATGCTGCTGCTCGGCTTCTCGATCAACATGCTGACGCTATTCGGGATGATCCTGGCCATCGGCATCGTGGTGGACGATGCGATCGTGGTGGTCGAGAACACCGAGCGCAACATGGTCGAGTTCGGCCTCGATCCGAAGGCCGCCGCCAAGCGGGCGATGGATGAAGTCAGCGGCCCGGTGGTGGCGATCGTGCTGGTGTTGAATGCCGTGTTCATCCCGGTGGCTTTCCTGGGCGGCATCACCGGCGCGCTGTACAAGCAGTTTGCGGTGACGATCGCGATCTCGGTGGTGTTCTCCGGCATCGTCGCGCTCACGCTGTCGCCGGCGCTGGCGGCCATCCTGATCCAGGCCAAGCACGGCCCGAAGAAGGGCTTTTTCGGCTGGTTCGACCGGACCTTCGAGCGCATTGCCGGCGGTTACGTGAGCGGCGTCAAGTGGCTGACGCGGCGCTGGCTGGTCGGGCTGGCGCTGTTTGCGGTGGTGGTGGGCGGCGCGGCCTGGCTCTTCAAGGCGCTGCCCACCGCCTTCGTGCCGCAGGAGGATCAGGGCTACATCTTCACGGTCTACTTCCTGCCGGACGCCGCGAGCCTGGACCGCACGCACGAGGTGGGTGCCAAGGCCAAGGCCATTTTGCGCGAGCACCCGGCAGTGGCCAACGTCACCCAGGTCGACGGCTTCAGCCTGATCGACTCGCAGATGAAGACCAACTTCGGTCTGCTGTTCGTGGCGCTCAAGGACTATGAAGAGCGCAAGTCGCCGGAGCTGTCCGCCGACGCACTGATCGCCAAGGCGCAGCGCGAGTTCTATCCGATCCAGGGCGGCGCGGTGGTGCCGATCAATCCGCCGGCGATCCCCGGCCTGGGCGTCACCGCGGGCTTCCAGATCTGGATCGAGCAGCAGGGCGGCGGCAATTACGAGCAACTGGGCGAGCTCGTGCAGAAGATCATGGCCGAGGCGCGCAAGCGGCCGGAGCTCGCCAACATCAACAGCACGATTCGCACCGAAGGCCGGCAACTGCTGGCCGACGTGGACCGCGCCAAGGCCGAGGTGCTGGGCGTGCCGGTGCAGGATGTCTACAGCACGTTGCAGACGATGTTCGGGTCGCTGTACGTCGGCCAGTTTCCGAAGGACTCGCGGCTTTATCAGGTGGTCTTGCAAGCCGAGCCCGCGTACCGGATGACGCCGGAGGACATCGGCCGCTTCTACGTGCGCAACAAGGACAACAAGATGGTGCCGCTGTCCGGGCTGGTCAACACCCGCTACGTCAGCGGGCCGGACCTGGTCACGCGCTTCAACAATTACCCGGCCATTGCGATCAACGGCGCGGCGGCGCCGGGCGTGAGTTCCGGCCAGTCGCTGGCCGCGATGCGCGAGGTGGTCGAGCAGACGCTGCCCTTCGGCTACGGCTACTCCTGGTCGGGCGAGGCGCGCGAGGAAGTGAGCTCCGGCTCCACCTCGATCATCGCCTTTGCCTTCGGCCTCATTTTCGTTTTCCTGATCCTGGCCGCGCAGTACGAGAGCTGGTCGCTGCCGTTTTCGGTGATGCTGGCGGTGCCCTTCGCGATCCTGGGGGCGCTGGTGGCGATTGCGCTGCGCGGCATTCCGAACGACATCTACTTCCAGATCGGCTTGCTGACGTTGATCGGGCTGGCGGCGAAAAACGCGATCCTGATCGTCGAGTTCGCGGTCGAGAAGAACCGCAAGGAAGGCCTGAGCTTCTTCGACGCCGCGGCCGAGGCGGCGCGGCTGCGGCTGCGGCCGATCGTGATGACTTCGTTCGCCTTCATCCTGGGCGTGGTGCCGCTGGCGATCGCCACCGGCGCTTCGGCCAACAGCCGGCACTCGATCGGCACCGGTGTCATCGGCGGCACGCTGGCGGCCACCGTGATCGCGATTTTCTTCATCCCGATGTTCTACTGGGCGTTGTCCACGTTGTCGGAGAAGTTCTTCGGCAAGCCGAAGCCCGCGGCACCGGCGGCACCCGCCAATCCGCCCGTCGGCGGCGCCCCGACGCAGAGCGCCCCGCATGCGCCGCGCGAGGGGGACTGACCATGCCGCGCCGCTCCCTCAAAATGGCACCGTCATTCCCGCGCAAGCGGGAATCCAGTGTCGTTCGCGGCAGCCGCTGGGTTCCCGCTTTCGCGGGAACGACGAAGGCTGTGGCCGCATCACTCGCCGCCGCATTCCTCTCCGGCTGCCTGGTCGGCCCCGACTACAAGCGGCCCGAAGTGTCGGTGCCAGCCACGCTGGGCGCGCTGCCGCCCGACGCCGCGCAGACCGCCGACACAGAGTGGTGGAAGCAGTTCGACGACCCGGTGCTCGACCGCCTGATCGCCGAGGCGCTCGCCAACAACAAAGACCTGCGGATTGCCGCCGCCAACGTCGAGCAGGCCGCCGGTCTGCTGGAGCAGACGCGCTCGCCGCTATTCCCGCAGATCGACTACACCGCCAACGGCGGGCGTTACCGCTACTCGCAGCAAAGCACGGGCGCCGCGCTCGCGGTCAACCCGAGCAACGCCTACAACGTGTTGGCCGGCGCGAGCTGGGAGCTCGACCTGTGGGGCCGCATCCGCCGGCTGTCCGAATCCGCGCAGGCGCAACTGCTGGCCACCGAGGAAGCGCGCCGCGGCGTGGTGCTGACACTGGTCGCGCAGGTGGCGACGAGCTACGTGCAACTGCGCGCACTCGACGAGCAACTGGTGGTGGCGCTGCGCACACTGGAGACCTACAAGGAATCGCTGCGGATCGTGCAGGACAAGTTCCAGTTCGGCCAGGTGTCGAAGATGAACGTGGCGCAGGTGCAGTCGCAGGTCGAAACCGCGCAGGCGCGCATCCCGCAACTGCGCAGCCAGATCAAGCAGACCGAAAACGCACTGGCCATTTTGCTCGGCCGCAACCCCGGCACGATCCCGCGCGGCAAGTCGGTGCTGGCGCTGACGCTGCCCGCGGTGCCGGCCGGCGTGCCCTCGCAATTGCTCGAACGCCGGCCCGACCTGGCGCAGGCCGAGCAGCAACTGATCGCCGCCAACGCGCAGATTGGCGCGGCCAAGGCGCAGTACTTCCCGACGATTTCGCTCACCGGCGCGCTCGGCAGCGCCAGTACGGCGCTGGGCGATCTCTTCACCGGGCCGGCGGCGACGTGGAACTACGCCGGTTCCATCGTCGGGCCGATCTTCACCGCCGGCGCGATCTCCGGCCAGGTAGCGCAGGCCCAAGCCAGCCAGCGCGCCGCGCTCGCCGCCTACGAGCGCGCGGTGCAAAACGCCTTTGCCGACGTCGATCTGGCACTCAGCAACCGCGTGGACCTCGCCGAGCAACTGGCCGCGCAAAAGCGGCTGGTGGCCGCGCTGCGCGAATACTCCGAACTGGCGCGGCTGCTGTGGGACGGCGGCTACGCGCCGTACTCGACGGTGTTGCAGGCCGAGCAGGAGCTCTTCCCCGAGGAGCTGAACCTCGCCGCCACGCAGGGGCAGATGTTCGCCTCGCTGGTGGCGATTTACCGCGCGCTGGGCGGCGGCTGGGTCGATCTGGCCGCGCAGTCCGCGCCCGCGCCGCAGCCGGGCGGCGGGTTGTTTGCGCCGCAGTTGCCGGCGGCGAAGAGCGCGGCCGCCCAACCCTGAGCGCCCGGTCGGCGCGCAGCGTGCTGCGCGCTGCCTCGATCAGCCTGCTTGCAGCACGACTTCCGGGTTGCGCACAGCGATCTTGAGCAAGGTGCGCGCGGCACCGGACGGCTCGCGCCGACCCTGCTCCCAGTCATGCAACGTGCGCACCGAGACGCCGGGGAGCTTGGCAAAGTCCTGCTGCGACAACCCGACCCGCGCACGCGCTTGCGCGGCCGGGGGCGCGCTCACCGCGGTCGCGCGCGCCACCCGGCCGCGCTTTATCTGTCGCACCGATGCCAGCAGATCGCGCTGAAACTTGCGCATTTCCTTGTCCATCCTCGACCTCTTCTTTCGGTTGGGCGATAAACGTCGACGCCAGGGCGTCGAACTTGGCACTGGCTGCCGGCGCCCAAGGACGGCTTCATCCTGATGATGCGTCTGTACTGGCCGAAGGAGAAGCCGCCCTCGATCCTCGACGGCAGGTGGAAGGTGCCGCAGGTCAGGGAAGCGTCGTAACGCCGCGCAGCTCACCTGTAATTCCTCTTCCAGACCAAGCGGGCAATTTCGTCGTTCCCGCGTAAGCGGGAACCCAGCCGGTCTCGCTGCGAAGTTGGATTCCCGCTTGCGCGGGAATGACGTGCCTTTGTTGTCGGATTGAAGTGGAAATGGAATAACAACCGGATCATCCCGCCTGATCGGCGGGTTCATCCGCCACCACGCCCCCAACTCGGCTGCGCAAAGGCCTGGCCGGCTTGCGTGACATAGACCTGCCCTTCCGCGTGCTCGACGACCCACAGGGGCATGAAGCTGCTGTAACTCTCCCGGCAGGGGCGCCAGCCCAGCGCGGGCGGCTGCCAGCGGCGTTGCTGCGGGAAGGCGGCTTGCGCCAGAGCGAGCGCCTCGGCGGCCGGCAACAATTGCAAAACCTCGCGGCCGGATACCGCGGCCACCGATTCGATCGCCAGCGTGTCCGCGTCCATTTGTACGAGTCCGTGCCGCCGGAGCGCGTCGCACAGCGGAACCAGAAGGTAGTGGCCGCCGCGATCCAGGCGCTCCACGCGCACCGGCGCGCCGACCTGCGGCAGCGGCGCGCCGGGCGGCAGTGGATAGTGCGCGCCATACGCGGCGCGCGCGGCGCGCGCGACCGGCGCCTCGACCGGTGCCGCGCCGCTTACGGCCATCTCAGATGCCGCGGCCGTCGAGCGTCAGTTGCGCGAACAGCGGCCCATCGATGCGTTGGTAGAAGGTGAACGGCCCGGCGACGATGCGCCAGAACGGCAGATGCGGCGAGAACGATTGCCGGCACGGCCGCCAGACCAGTTGCTTGTCGACGCGGAACTCGCCGCGGCGGAGCAAGACCCGCCCCTTGTCGCGCGGCAACTCGACGCGCTGCCCGACCAGCTGCGACTCGATCTTGCGCGGATCGCTCTCCAGCGGCTTGGCCGCGCGCTTGAGCGTGAACAGGCTTTCGAGGCTGCCGAAACGGGCATCCATTTGCGCGTACCCGAGCACGCGCGAGTTTGCCAGCGACGGCAGCAGGTAATAGAAGCTGCCCTCCGCATCGAGCCGCTGCACCAGCAGCGGCGCGCCGAACTTGCCGCGCGCCACCCGCGCCGTCGACTTGGTTCGGTTCAGCGCAAAGCGCTCCAGTTCCTTGCCGACGACGTCGACAATCTGGCGCGGCTCGACCAATTGGCGTCCCTCGAAGTAACGCACCGGCGCGAGTTGGCGCGGCGCTGCGATCTTCGGTTCGGACGGGTCGCACACACTCAGGTACTGCAGCGAGCCGTCGCCGCTGTCGTATTTGCAGCCGGTGAAGTACGTGCTCTGCCAGGCGCTGTAGCTCACCCATTGGTTCTCGACCCCGTGGCTGCCGCCGGAGCCGCAGATGTCGCCAACCGCGTGCGGTTCGTTGTTCTCGTGTACGGGATTGTTGACCCAGAAGCCCTGGATCGCATAGGCCCCGGTGGCCGGGTTGACGTCGGTTTGTACGCCGCATACGACGATCCAGTGCGCGCAGCCGTAGACCAGCACGATCGGCGATACGCCGTAGTGCTGCAGCGTATAGACGAGCTTTTGCGAGCCTTCGGTTTCGGTCGGCTTACGGTAGACGACGAACGTGTTGGAGAAGCTCGCCGGCTTGCGGTGGACCATCGTATAGCGAACGCCCTCCGGATCCGAATACCACCCGCCCTGGGCGTTGTGGTTGTGGTTGGAGTCGTATAAGTCGTCCTGATCGAGGCTTGCGTGGCCGACGCCGATCTCGGCCAGGACCATCATGGCGCAGGCCGCGCCGCAGTAGTAGCCGGTGTCCTGGGTGTGGTACTTGCATCCCGTGTTCTTGATCCATGGCATGACAGACCTCCCTTGCGTGCTGCTGAGTGTGGAAGCGTCTGTGCGTACGGCGCGCAGGCGCTCCGTTCGTGTCGCCTGCTGCACGGGGCGTCCGCCGAGGGCGGCGCGGGATGGGCGCACTGGCGCGCCTGCTTTGCTTTGGCCGCGCCAGATGTGCGGCCCACGCTGCGCTGTCGGATCGACGAACGAGACCGGAACGGCAGCGACGCAGGCATGCTATCGCGTCGGCGGCGCGATGCGCATTGCACCTGCCAGTTTGCGCAGGCGAATCGGCGTTTCGTACCGTCAACGGGCGATGGCCGGCTCCATCGCCAGTGGCGGGCGGGGCCCGCCTCAGCGCTTCCGTGCCGCGGCGATCGCCTCGTGCAACGTGAGGAAGATCGCGTCGGCCCCCAACGCAGCGACGATGCCGTGCCGCTGCATGTCGCTGCGCAGCGCGGGGCCGACGCGGCCGAACAGCGGGCGCACGCCGCGGGCGCGCAGATCGTCGAGCAGTTCGCGCAGCGCGCGGGCGGCCGAGTAGTCCAGATCGGCGACCGCGCTGGCATCGACGACGACGCAGCGCACGGGCGCGGGCGCGCCGTCGACCAGCGCGCGCAACTCGCCGGTAAAGCGCTGGTCGTTGGCATAGAACAGATCGGCGCCAAAGCGGTAGACGATCAGCCCCGGTTCGCTCTGCACCCCCGGCGTGGCGGGCTGCGGCTGGTTGCGCCCGGCGGCGACGCGCACCAGTACGGCGGTATGCGGCAGGTAGCTGTGCCGCACGTGCCGCAGCAGCGACAGCGCTACCGCCAGCAGCGCGCCCTGCTCGACACCGACCATCGCCACCGTCGCCGCCGTCACCAGCGCCAGCGTGAACTCGCCGGGGCTTTCGCGCCGGACTTCGCGCAGGTCGCGCTGGTCGATCAGGCCCAGCCCGATGGTGAACACGATCGCCGCCAGCACCGCGTGCGGCAGGTATTGCAAGGGCCCGGTGGCGAACAGCAATACCAGCACGATCACGGCGGCCAGCGTCAACTGAGCCCACTGGCTGGCGGCGCCGGCTCGCTCGGCCACCGCCGTCTGCGTCGGGCTGCCGTTGACGACGAAGGCGCCGCTCACCGCCGCGGCGGCGTTGGCCGCGGACAGACCGAGCAGGTCGGCGTTGGTGTCGTCGTCCTCGCGGTAGCGCAACGCGCTGGCGCGCGGCGCGAGCGGGGCGAGCGCACTGGCGAAAATCGCCGCGGTGGCCGAGTCCGCCGCCACCACCAGATGGCGCGACGAGGCCAGCCCCGCAAAAGCAATGGCCGGCAGCAGCGCGGTGTACAGCCCCGCGACCACCGGGGTGCCGGCAATCCGCGTGTAGCCCAGCAATTGCGGAATGTTGACCGCGGCCAGCGACACCCCGGCCAGCGCGTCGCGCAGCAGGCGGCGCGGCTAGAGCGGGCGCAGCGCGCGCGCCAACGCTGGTCGCGGCCGTGCGGCCGGCGTCATCCGGCGGCGGTCAACTGCGCGGCGATCGCGTCGGCCAGCAATTGGTCGATCACGACCACCTGCGAGGCGCCGGCGCGCCGCAGCAGATCGGCGCGGCGCGCGTCCTCGGCGCAGGCGACCACGCGCAACGCGGGGTTGCCGCTGTGCGCCATCAGCGTGATCGCCACATTGCGATCCATGTCGCTGGTGGCGACGATCAACGCGGCCGCGCGGTCGGTGCCGGCGCGCAGCAGCGTGCCCTCGTCGATGCCGGCATCGCCCTTGACCACCAGCAGGCCGTGCTCGGCGGCGAGCGCGGCGGCGTCTTCGTTGCGGTCGATCACCACCAGCGGCTGGCCGGCCTGGCGCAGGCGCTCGGCCAGCACGCGGCCAACGCCGACATAGCCGATCACCA
>Ga0209450_10000531_pt1 | contig 19355 bp, 17 predicted proteins | sample FrelakmetLWP11LW_FD_187149 | JGI IMG/M metagenome (GOLD analysis project Ga0209450, IMG submission 187149) | Freshwater lake sediment microbial communities from the University of Notre Dame, USA, for methane emissions studies - LWP11 LW (SPAdes)... | ecosystem: Environmental > Aquatic >...
CTTCGTCGCTGGTACGCAGTCCCACTTTCAGCCAGCGGCCCTCCGGGTCCGCGGCCTTCGAGGGCCTCATGTGGCGCATTGCGCTGAGCACGACGCTCAGGCACTGCTCCTCGCTGATGTGCATTACGTATTCACGAATGCGCGGCTTCACGCAGAGCTCGTTGCCGTCGCCCGGGGTCGTGTCGAGGGCGCCAAGGCTCGGTGCCGGCAGCGGTGGCAATTGACCGAGCCCGGTGGGGGCCGGGCTGGCGCGCGGGATCGAGGGGGCCATGATCGGCACGGGTAGCCCCCTGCTGGTCAGCAAGTCCAGCATCGCTGCGGCCCGCGGCACGTTGGCCGCGACGTCACGGCCCTTGATCAACCGGAACGCGAGCAGCGCCATCGCGACTTCGTCGCCGCGCATGGCAGCGTGCTCCAAGCACAGCGTGCCCAGCGCGCGGACGTCGGCCGACGGGTCCTCCCCGTAGAACACCGCAAGGGTGGTCAACGCGCGGGGGTGACTCGACTCCGCCGCGGTGCGCACGCGCTCCAATACCTGTGCCGCATCGAACGGCACCAGGCGATCGCCCATGGCGAGCGTCGCCAATTGGTAACTGGCTTGCGCATGGCGTTCAGCCTCGGCCCGGCGCAGCCACTCCACGCCTTCGGCGGCGTCGGTATCGTCCACCAGCCCGAACACCAGCAGGCGTCCGAGGTCGAACTGCGCCGGCGCGAAGCCGGCCGTGGCCGCCTTCTGGAACAATTCGCGGGCACGCGGAATCTGCCCCGCCTTCATGGCGGCGTGCCCTTCGCGCCACTCCGCCTGCGTCGGCCGACTCGCCTCGTTCATGGAGACACCTCAGCGAGTGTCCGGTCGCACCCGGAAAGTGCGATTCGAGCCGCTCTTCTTCAGGAACCAGGCGCCCATCGCGCCACGCGACACGACGACCGCGTCGCCTGGCTCGAAGACGATCCATTCCTGGGAAGAATCGGCCTGGATCCAGCTCGTGCCGTCCTCGAGGGCAATCACCCAGGTGCCCGCCGGCAGCCGCGTGGCCGACCTGATCCGGGACTCGAACGAATTCGCAGGCTTCGTTGCAGCGACCGGGCTCGGGGTTGTGGATCCCGCGGCAGCCACTGCAGCGCCCGGTTGCGCCGCCCCCGCGTTCGCGGCCGCTGCGGCAGTGCCAGCACTCGAGGCCGTGATGTAACCGGCGTCGCTGCGTCCGGTCGCCGCGTCGTAGCACGCGAGCCGGGCGGTGTCGTCGGTGATCGCCTTGCAGCGGGCAATCGAGACCGGCATCTCGGCTGCGCGGGCCGCCGAGGCCAGCAGGCACAGGGCCATCGTCAGGCCGATCATCGCGTTCATCGAGCGCATCGCTCTCTCCGGCACGGGCATAAGTTCTCTAGTGTGCCAACCTGACGGGCCATTGCCAAAGCTCGTGACGAAACTGCCGCGCCGGCCCCGTGGCGTGCCCTGGCGGCCGGCTCAGCGCCGACTCGACGGCCGGGTGGACACCCGGGTCTTGAACTGGAACTCATGCCGAGGATAGTCGACTGCGAAATTCGGCACCGTGCCGAGCAGGTCCATGCCGAGCAGCAGCGCGGGCTCGTCGAGCAGCTCCCACACCTTGAAGACGTGCAGGTCGCCGAACGTCACGGTCAACTTGGTCAGTCGGGCCCCGCCGATGGTGATCATCGGCGCCTCGTACGACGTGCCCTCCACAAGCTGCGGCGTCGCCCCGATCACGGTCGTCGTCGTTCCATCGTCCCGCCGGCGCTCGGCCGGAATCAGCTTCTTGCGCAGCACTTCGTTGCCGAGGCTGCGCTCGGCACCGGTATCGAGGATCGCCTTGACCTTCACGCCACCGATGCGCCCGTTCATGAGCAGCAGCCCGCCGTGGTGCACTCGCGCCGGGAGGACGAAGTACTCCGGACTCGCACGCCGGCCGGTCGAGCGGCGGATCGTGACCAGGTCGCGCTCGAAATCCACTTCCACGCGGGCGTGCTGCAGCGAGTCGACGCCGAGGATGCCGTCGGCGCCGCCGAACACCGCGGCGGGCAGTACCGGCATGCGCTGCTGCTCGAGCGCGAGGTCGCCGGCACGGAAACTCTGCACCTCCACGAGCGGCAGCACCGCAGAGCCGGTGATGCCGTGCACGCTTGCCATCGCGCTCTCCTCGAGCACGAGGCCCGCAGCCTCCGCGGTCGCCGCCGACATCGCCGAGCGGTTCGCGCCGGTGTCGAGGATGAACCGGAACGGACCGCGTCCGTTGATCTCGACCGGGGCGAGAATGCGGCCGGCGCGGTCGCGCGTGGTGGCGATGGCGAACCGCGGACCGTCGGGCTCCGGCTGCTCGGCGACGGATGGTACTGGCGGAGCAGGCATCGCTCCGGGATTCTGTGCAGCAGGCGCCGCCGCGGACGCTGCGATCCCGAGAACGAGCAGGCTCGCCGCCGCGCAGTTCATGGCGGCACCGGCAGCTCGACGCTCTTGCGCACCGTGCGCAGCGCGAAGCTCGACTGCACGCGCGCCACGCCCGGCAGGCGCGTCAGGTGCTGGCTGTGCAGGCGCTCGAAGTCGGCGGGATCGCTGACGGCGACGCGCAGCAGGTAATCCTGCGCGCCGGTCATCAGGTAGCACTCCATGACCTCGGGCACCTTCTTCACCGCCTCCTCGAAGGCCGCCAGATCCGTCTGCTCCTGGCGGTTGAGTGTGATGCTCACGAACACGCTGCCCGGCAGCCCGACTTTCGACTGGTTGACGAGGGCCGCGTAGCGGTCGATCACCCCGGCCTCCTCCAGCGCCCGCACGCGGCGCAGGCAGGCCGACTCGCTCAGGTGCACTTTCTCGGCCAGCTCGCGGTTGCTGAGCCGCCCATCGCGCTGCAGTTCCGCCAGGATCGTCCGGTCGGTACGGTCGAGCTTCATTCGCAGAATCCACCGTGAATGCCAAGTCTTGCAGAATCTTATTGCGTCCGGGGACCGTTTGCGCGCCTGATTTGCACGATTTGTCGCAGTCTTGCGCGTATCCTCGCGCCAAACGAACCATCGCCCGGAGGGGGAGACCATGCGCATCGGAGTGCCCAGGGAAATCAAGGTCCACGAGTATCGGGTCGGCCTCGTGCCCGCCGCTGTCCGCGAGCTGGTCGACAACGGTCACGAGGTGCTGGTGCAGACCGGCGCCGCCGCCGGCATCGGCTTCGCGGACGCCGACTACCAGCGGGTCGGCGCAAAGATTGCCGCCACCGCGGCGGACGTCTTCGCCCAGGCCGAAATGATCGTCAAGGTGAAGGAGCCGCAGCCCGTCGAGTGCGCCATGCTGCGCAAGGGCCAGGTGCTGTACACCTACCTGCACCTCGCCCCGGATCCGCGCCAGACCGAAGCGCTGATCAAGTCGGGCGCGACCTGCATCGCCTATGAGACTGTCACCGCGCCGGACGGCTCGCTGCCCTTGCTCACCCCGATGAGCGAAGTGGCGGGACGCATGTCGGTGCAGGTGGGCGCCTACTGCCTGCAGAAGGCGAACGGCGGACGCGGCATCCTGCTGGGCGGCGTGCCGGGCGTGGCGCCGGCCAAGGTCGTGATCCTCGGCGGTGGCGTGTCCGGCACGCACGCGGCCGAAATGGCCGTGGGCTTGCGGGCCGACGTGACCGTCGTCGACCGCTCGGTCAAGCGCCTGCGCGAGCTGTCGGCCATCTTCGGCCCGTCGCTGCGCACCGAGTACTCGACGCAGGAACACGTCGACGCCCTCGTCATCGATGCCGACCTGGTCATCGGCGCGGTGCTGATCGCCGGCGCGGCGGCCCCGAAGCTCGTCACGCGCGACATGGTCCGCCGCATGAAGGCGGGCGCCGTGCTGGTGGACATCTCCATCGACCAGGGCGGCTGCTTCGAGACCAGCAAGCCGACGACCCACGCCGAGCCGACGTTCGTCGTGGACGACGTGATCCACTACTGCGTCGCCAACATGCCGGGTGCCGTGCCGCGCACCTCGACGTTCGCGCTGAACAACGCCACCCTGCCCTTCGCGCGCAGGCTCGCCGACCACGGCTGGAAGGCCGCGATGCAGGCCGACGCGCACCTGTCGAACGGCCTCAACGTGCACGAAGGGCACGTCACCAACGAGGCGGTGGCGCAGGCCCTCGGCCTGCCCTATACGCCCGTCGCGCAGTTCCTGAAGTAGTCTGAAAATAGGGGACAGGGTACGCTGCGGAACGCGGCCAGCGGCCGTCGGACAGGAGTGGCGACCATGGCAAATCCCGGAGTGACGTTCCGCGGCCGGACGGTACTCGTCACCGGCGCGTCGAGTGGCATCGGCCGCGCCACCGCCCTCGCCTTCGCCGATGCCGGGGCGAACGTGGTGCTGGTGGCGCGACGCGCGAACCTGCTCGCCAAGGTCGCGGCTGAGGCCCGCAAGCTCGGGGCCGCGACGATGGTGTCGGCCACCGACGTGACGCAACCCGAAGCGGTCGCCGCCTGCTTCCGCAAGGCCGTCAAGCGCTTCGGCGCGGTAGACGTCGTGGTGAACAATGCCGGCGTGCTGATTCCGTCCCGCGTCGTCGACCTGCGCACTGCCGACCTGCAGCGCATGCTCGACGTCAACTTGATCGGCGCCCTGCACGTCATGCAGGAAGCCGTGAAAGTGATGCGCCGGCAGGGCCGCGGCCACATCGTCAACGTCGGCTCCCTCGCCGGCCGGCGCGGCTTCTCGCCGCTCGGCGGTTACTCGGCCACCAAGTTCGCGCTGGTCGGGCTCACCGAGGCGCTGCGCACCGAACTGGTCGGCGAGCGCATCCACGTGTCGCTGGTGTTGCCGGGCGTGGTGGACACGCCGATGGCGACCCACGCGCAGAGTACCCCGGACACGGCCGACGTCTGGCCCGAGGCGCTCACCATGCCGCCGTCCTGGGTGGTGTGGTCGATCTTCCTCGCGATCCGCTTCCGCCTCACCGAGATCGCCGTGCCGCCGGGCTCGGCCCTGGTCGAGAAGCTCGCCGCGCTCGCACCCGGCGCAACGGACGCCCTGCTGCGCCGCGCCACCGACGCTGCGCGCCGATTCAGCCAGCAGCGTCGCCCTGCATCCTGAGCGAGCCGCATTCCGCAACACTGCCGACGGGAATCCCATGACTTTCGAGAACCTGACCATCGAACGCGACGGCGGCGTGGCCCTGTTGTGGCTCGACCGCCCCGAGAAGCTGAACGCCCTGCACCGCGCGCTATGGGACTCGATCCCGGCAGCGGTCGCGCACCTGGATGCCGACCCCGAGGTGCGCGCAATCGTGCTCGCCGGACGCGGCAAGGCGTTCTGCGCCGGCATCGACCTCATCGACCACGCGGCGGCGCTGGCGGGTGGCGGCGCGATCTCGGGCCGCGGCGAATCGGCGGTCGGCAAGCGGCGCGCGCTGTACGACGACGTCCGTCGCTACCAGCAGACCTGCAGCAGCTTCGCGAATACCAACAAGCCGGTGATCGCGGCGATACACGGCGCGTGCATCGGCGGCGGCATGGACCTGATCACGGCCTGCGACATCCGCCTGTGTGCCGCGGACGCGGTGTTCTCGGTGCGCGAAACGAAGATCGCCATGGTGGCGGACGTGGGCACGCTGCAGCGCCTGCCGCGCGTGATCGGCGACGGCCCGGCGCGCGAGCTGATCTTCACGGGCTGCGACATCGGTGCAGCCCGCGCGAAGGAGATCGGCCTCGTCAACGACGTGCTGCCGGATGCCGACGCACTCTTCGCCCGTGCGCGGCAGATGGCGCACGAGATCGCCGCCAACTCGCCGCTCGCGGTGCAGGGCTCGAAGCAGGTGCTCGGCTTCGCGGTGCGTCGCGACGTGGACGCGGCGCTCGACTACGTCGCGCTGTGGAACTCGGCGTTCCTGCACTCCGACGACCTCACCGAGGCGATGAAGGCGTTCATGCAGCGGCGCAAGCCCGAGTTCCGCGGGCAATAACAACGTCGTGCCGGCCTTGCGGTGACCGGCGCGTGTGCAGGCCGGGAGAGTCGGGTCGCGCAGGGACGCCGTAAAGCCTTCCATGGCGGCTCGCGCGCCGCGTCCGTGTGGCGCGACGCCCTGCGCGACCCGACTCTCCCGGCCTGCCCACGCGCTGACACAGCGGTGGCGGCGGAATCGTTCCAATCGCGCCTGGCAGGAGTAGTATCGACTTCCTGCCGCGAGGCAGCCTTGGGCTCTTGCGTCCGGAGGGCTGGCACATGAGCTATCGCGACCAGTTCGGCGTTCCCTTGACGGCGGGTGACGCCGCAGCACTGCGCCATTACGACGCGGCCGTCGCCAAGCTGCTGATTTTCAACAACGACCCGGTTGCCGAAGTGGACCAGGCGACCGCGATCGACCCCGGCCTCGTGATGGGCCACGCCCTGAAGGGACTGCTGTGCGTGCTCGGTACCGAGAAGGCGCTGCTGCCCGACGCACGGGCGGCACTGGCCGCCGGCCGCGCGGTTGCCAAGGGCGCCGCCGATCGCGAGCTGCGGCACCTCGAAGGCCTCGGCTGTTGGATCGAGGGGCGCCTGCACGATGCGTGCGCGGCGTGGGAACGGATCCTCATCGACCAGCCGGACGATGCGCTGGCGATGTTCGCGGCGCACCAGGGAGATTTTTTCCTCGGCCAGTCGAGCGAGTTGCGTGACCGCGTCGCGCGACGCCTGGGGTCGATCGACCGGGGATCGCGACTCGACGGCTACTACCAAGGCATGCATGCATTCGGCCTCGAGGAAATGGCCGACTACGCGACCGCGGAGCAGGCCGGGCGCCGTGCGCTGGCCAGTGACCGGCGCGACGCCTGGGCCGTACACGCCGTCGCACACGTCATGGAGATGACCAATCGCGTCGAGGACGGTCGGGAATGGCTCGAGTCGCGCACGGACGACTGGTCTGCGGACAACTTTCTCGCGGTGCACAACTGGTGGCACCTGGCGCTCTTCTACTTCGACCAGCAGCGCTGGAACGAGGTGCTGGGGATCTACGACACACGCGTCCGCGGCAGTGACTCCACGGTGATCCTCGATATGCTGGACGCGAGCGCACTGCTCTGGCGGCTCAAGCTGCACGACGTCGACGTGGGCCAGCGCTGGCAGCGCCTGGCCGAGGCATGGGAGCCGCGCATCGACGATGCGTGGTATGCGTTCAACGACACGCACGCGATGATGGCGTTCGCCGGCGCCGGCCGTCGTGACCTGGCACAGCGGCTGCTCACGGTGATGCAACGCACGGCCGCGGCGTCGACGGACAACGGCACGATGACCCGGACCGTCGGCCTGCCGGTGGCGAACGCGATACTCGCCTATGCCGAGGGACGTCACGCCGACGCTGTCGACCTGCTGACGCCCGTCAAGGCGATCGCGGCGCGCGCGGGAGGATCGCACGCACAGCGCGACCTGATTGCACAGACACTCGTATCCGCGGCGGAGAAATCAGGCCAGGTGAGGCTCGCACGAGCATTGCTGAACGAGCGCCTGGCGATCAAGCCGCGGTCTGCCCTGAACCAGAGTTGGATGGGGAGGGTCGCATCGGCCTGAGGGCCGCCGGGGCAGGCGGGTGAAAGATCGCGGGGCGTCGCGCGGCATGGACGCCGCGCGCGAGCCTCCAGGGACGGATTTACGGCGTCCCCGCGGGCTTTTACCCGCCTGTCCCGGCGGCGCGCCGCCTACGCGCGCTTCTGCAGTGCAGCCACCGCCGCGTCGCGCAACTCGCGCCGCAGGATCTTGCCGACGTTGGTCTTCGGCAGCTCGTCGCGGAACTCGATGTACTTCGGCTTCTTGTAGCCCGTCAGGTGCTGCTTGCAGAACTCCATCAGCGCCGCTTCCGTGAGCGCGGGATCCTTGCGCACGCAGAACACCTTCACGGCCTCGCCCGACTTCTCGTCCGGGATGCCGATCGCCGCGCACTCGATCACGCCGGGGTGCATGGCGACCACGCCCTCGACCTCGTTCGGGTACACGTTGAAGCCCGAGACGATGATCATGTCCTTCTTGCGGTCCACGATCTTCGTGTAGCCGCGCTCGTCCATGACGCCGATGTCGCCCGACTTGAAGAACCCGTCCGGCGTCATCACCTTCGCCGTCTCGTCGGGCCGCTGCCAGTAGCCCGCCATCACCTGCGGGCCGCGGATCGCGATCTCGCCCGGCTGACCGAGCGGCACCGGCTGCCCGGCATCGTCGAGGATGGCAATCTCCGTGTTGGGGAACGGCAGGCCGATCGTGCCGTTGTATTCGCGGGCCATGGCCGGGTTGGAGGTCGCCACCGGCGAGGTCTCCGACAGCCCGTAGCCCTCGATGATCGGGACGCCGGTGAGCTTGATCCACTTGTCGGCGACCGCCTTCTGCACCGCCATGCCGCCGCCGTTCGAGATGCGCATGCTCGAGAAGTCCAGCTTCTGGAAATCCGGGCTTTCGGCGAGCGCATTGAACAGCGTGTTGACACCGGGGATCACGTTGAACCGGTACTTGGCGAGCTCCTTCGCGAACGCCGGGATGTCGCGCGGGTTCGCGATCAGCACGTTGAGTGCGCCGAGCCGGATGCCGCCCAGCATGTTCACGGTCAGCGCGAACACGTGGTAGAGCGGCAGCGCGCAGATGTACACCAGCTGCTCCGGGACCGGGCCCCGGCTGGTGTCGGTGAGCGCCGGCTGCACCCAGGCCTCGAGTTGCAGCACGTTCGCCACCAGGTTGCGGTGCGTGAGCGTGGCGCCCTTCGACACGCCGGTGGTGCCACCGGTGTACTGCAGGAACGCCACGTCCTGCGGGCCGACCTGCACGGGCGTGAGCTTGCCGCGCGCACCCGCGTCGAGCGCGTCGTTGAAGCGCACGTGCCCCGGCAGCGAATACGTCGGCACCATCTTCTTGATCCGGCGCACCGCGAAGTTGACGATCGCGCCCTTCGGGAAGCCGAGCAGGTCGCCGATCGAGGCCACGACGACGTGCTTCACCGCCGTCTTGGCGATCACCTGCTGCAGGACGGTAGCGAAGTTCTCGAGGATGACGATCGCCTCGGCACCCGAGTCCTTCAGCTGGTGCTCCAGCTCGCGCGGCGTGTAGAGCGGATTGACGTTCACCACCACGTAGCCGGCACGCAGCACGCCGGCCAGCGCGATCGGATACTGCGCCACGTTCGGCATCATGAGGGCGACCCGCGCGCCGCGCGCGAGGCCGAGACCCTGCAGCCAGGCACCGAAGGCCGCCGAGTGGCGATTCACCTCGTCGAAGGTGAAGTAACGGTCCATGAACGCGTAGGCGTTGCGCGCGGCGTACTTCGCGAACCCCTCCTCCATGAGCTGCACCAGCGATGAATACTGGTCGACGTCCACGTCGGCCGGCACGCCCGGCGGATAGTGCTTCAGCCAGAAGCGATCCATGGTCTCCCCTCCGATTCCGGGCTGCCCGAGCCCCGTCACTGTCGTTTAAATTGCCTCGCGCGGGGCATCGTCGCAATCCGGATTAGTCGCTGTAAACCCTTGTTTTTGCTGCGCCGCAGCGCGCTACGGCACCGCCCGCACGGGCAACGGCACGTTGCACAGGTCGATGTAGCCGGCCGGCACCCGGTACCAGTCGTCCCGCCGGTTGCGCCGCGCCTCCACCAGCGCCGTGAACGTCGCCGTGTCCGTGCGCAATGCCTCGAGCCGGGTCTGCTCGGCGGTCGGGACGTCGGCGGCGACCCGCAGGCGCCGGATCGGAACGTGCTGCGACGGCTGCTCGTAGAAGCCCATGGGCACCGGCCCGCGAGGCAGCACCGACAGCAGTTCCATGCCCCACAGCACCCGCCCGACGAGCCCGATGTTGCGATCGAGCTGGCGCGGCGCATGGCCGATGACCACGTACAGTTCCGCGCCGTTGCCGCTCTCGGGTTCGTTGCCGCGCCCGGCGCCGACCATCCCGTAGCAGTGGGCGAGCCAGGCCGTGCCGGCCGCGGGGTCGCGTGCGGCGGGAAAGCCCTCGGAAAACCCCACCTCGGGTGCATAGCCATCGGCGTCGGGCAGCCGCACGAATGGCAGCGCCGGCGTGATGGGCACGGTGAACTCGGGCGGCAGCGTCGAGCGCGCCCCGCCGAGCGGGCGCTCATTGTCCGGGTCACCCCACTGCACCACGAAGTTGTCCTGCGAGCGGATGATCGCCAGCCCGTCGAAATAGCCCTGCCGGGCGAGGCGACGGATGTTGGCAGCGTGCTCCGGCGCGAAACGGGGTGCGAGCTCGATCACCACGCGGCCCGGGTCCAGGTCGAGATACAGGGTGTTCTCCGGATCCAGCGTACGCCAGTCGGACGGCTGTGACGCCGCCAGCACCTCCTGCAGGGTGCGACGCGCCGGCGCATCGGCCGTCGTGGCCGCCACTGCGGCGGCCGCCGCCAGCGACAGGACTGCACCGAGCGCGGCGGCGCTTCCAGCCTGGAACAGGCGCCCGGGGCGCGCGCGCTGCGCGTTCATCATGAGCCGGCCCTCTTGACCATCGTGGGATTCCCGATGGTATCCAGCGCGCGGCGCTTCGGCCAATATCCACCCATGCACGACGTGCTGATCCTCGGTCCCCAGTTCCGAGCGCCCAACCTGCGCGAGGCACTGGGGCGCGCTGGCATCGACGGTCCGGTCGCGGCCGTGACGGCCGGCTGGCAGGAGCGCGAGGGCGAGCTCGATGCGCTGCAACAGCACCTCGGCCAGCCCGTGCGCGACCTGCGGCTGTACGAGCGGGCCGAGGCCGTGTTCGCCCAGGACGGCGAGCTGCACGCCGCGTACCGGACGCGCCAGAACGAGTTGCGCCGGATGCAGGACTTCTACCGGCTGCGGCTGTGCCACGCCAAGGCGGCCGTGCGCGAGCTGCAGCAGGCGCAGGACGGCAGCGCCGTGGCGCGGCAGGCCCTGCGCTCCGCGCTCGGCGCCCTGCGCCGGCTGGACGCCGGGCACCTGCGCGAATTGCGCGCCGTGCACGCGCGATTCGAGCGCGCCTGGTCGGCGGAGAAGCACACACTGCTCGCGCAGCAGCGGCTCGACATCGAGCGGGTCATCGCCTCGGCCGGCGCAGTGTGCATCGCCGGCGGCCACGTCGCCGTGCTGCTCAATCGGCTGCGGCTGTTCGGTCTCGGACGCGCGCTGCGCACCCGGCCGCTGGTCGCCTGGTCGGCCGGCGCCATGGCAGTCGCCGAGCGCGTCGTGCTGTTCCACGACCACCCGCCGCAAGGCGCGGGCAACGCGGAACTGTTCGAGGCCGGACTCGGGCTGGTGCCGCGCGCCGTCTTCCTGCCGCACGCCGCCAGCCGGCTGGCGCTCGGCGACCCCGGCCGCGTGGGTTTGCTGGCGCGGCGTCTTGCGCCGGACATCGGCTACACGCTCGACGACGGCGACGAGCTGCGCTGGCACCGCGGGCGGCTCGCGGCCGCGCGCGGGTCGTGCCGCCTCGCGCGCTCGGGCACGACGGTACCCGCCGGAGACGTCGCATGAGCGCGCGCACGCCGGTCCGGGATGCCATCCTCGACAGCGAGACCGCCGCGCTCGCCGGCACGACGCGCTCGCCCATCGTGGATCCGGGCGGCGTGACTTTCGTGTACCACGGGAGCGCGGACGCGGTGAACCTGCGCTGCTGGATCCACGGCCTGCCGGCGAGCCAGCCGTTCGAGCGCGTGGGCGATGCCGACCTGTGGGTGCTGCGGGTCGAGCTGCCGGAGAGTTCGCGCATCGAGTACAAGTTCGAGGTGGTGCGCGACGGGCGCGAGGAGTGGATCCTCGACCCGCTCAACCCGCTGCAGGCCGTCGATCCGTTCGGGGCCAACTCCGTCGCACAAGGTCAGGGCTACCAGCGTCCGGAATGGACGCTGGCGGATCCGGCGGCGCGGCCGGGCACGCTCGACGGCATCGCGCTCAGGAGCGCCGCGCTCGACGACGACCGCCACGTCACCGTGTACGTGCCGGCGCGTTTCCGCCGCAGCCGGCGCTACCCGCTGCTCGTCGTGCACGACGGGCTCGATTACCTGCGCTACGCCAGCCTGCAGGGCGTGCTCGACAACCTGATCCACCGGCTCGAGATCCCGCCCATGATCGTGGCGCTCACCCAGTCGCCCGACCGGCTCACCGAGTACGCCGGACACGACGGGCACGCGCGCTTCGTCGCCGAGGAACTGCCGGCGCAGCTCGAGCACGCATTCCCGCTGCACCCGAGTCCTGCCGCGCGCGGGATCATGGGCGCGAGCTTCGGCGGCGTGGCCTCGCTGCACGCCGCGTGGCGTCATCCCGGCGCGTTTGGCCGCCTGGTGCTGCAGTCCGGCTCGTTCGCCTTCTCCGACATCGGCCATCACCGGCGCACGGTCACGTTCGACCCGGTGGCGCGCTTCGTCAACGAGTTCCGCCGCCGGCCCGGCCGGCCGGCCGAGCGCATGTACCTGTCCTGCGGCATCTACGAGTCGCTGATCTACGAGAACCGCAGCCTGGTGCCGCTGCTCCGGCACCACGGCATCGAAGTACGTTACGAGGAAGTGCGCGACGGCCATAATTGGGAAAACTGGCGCGACCGGCTGCAGTCCGCGCTGACGTGGCTCTTCCCCGGGCCGCTGTGGATGGTGTACGAGTAGCTGGCGGGAACGCCTGCAGGGAGACGACGCGTGGCTCACATCAACCGGCACATCGGCCTGTCGCTCGGCGCCGACATCTGCTGGCCGATCTGCTTCGAGGCGATCCTGAAGCGCCTCGACCTGGCAATCCCCGCCGGCGGCGACACGCTCGGCTTCGAGGTGAGCCGGGTCACCATCGAGCCGTTCGACCTGCGGCAGCCCGTGCGCTACGACCTCGTCATCGACCGCCTCACGCACTGGTACTTCACCAGCCGCGAGTGGATCAAGAAGGCGGTGGTGCTGAACGACACCTACGTATTCAACAACCCGTGGTCCCTGCAGGCGAACGAGAAGCACACGAGCTACTGCGCCATGATGCGCCTCGGGCTCAAGGTCCCCGACACCTGGATGCTGCCGCCCAAGGCCTACGAGCAGGCGGCCGACCTGCAGCCGACGCTCACGCGCTACGCGCGGTACTTCGACCTCGGCCCGATCGGCGCGCGGCTCGGCTATCCGCTGTTCATGAAGCCGTACGACGGCGGCGGCTGGGTCGGCGTCTCGAAGGTGGACGACGAGGCGCAGCTGCGCGAAGCGTACGAGGCGAGCGGCACCAAGCTGATGCACCTGCAGTCCGCCGTGCTGCCCTACGAACGGTTCGTACGCTGCATCGGTCTCGGCCCGCAGACACGGGCCGTCAACTACGACCCGCCGGCGCCGCTGCACGACCGCTACCGCCTGGATCGCGACTTCCTGGCGCCGGAACTGCGCGCCGAGCTCGAGGACATCACGCTCACGATCAACGCCTTCTTCGGCTGGGACTTCAATTCCTGCGAGGCGCTGCTGCGCGACGGCGAGTGGCACCCGATCGACTTCGCCAACGCCTGCCCGGACTCGCAGGTCACCTCGCTGCACTACCACTTCCCCTGGCTGATCAAGGCCAACCTGCGCTGGGCGATCTTCTGCGCGGCCACGCGCCGCCGCGTGCGCCACAACCTCGACTGGGAGCCGTATTTCGCGGTCGCCGCGCAGGACCTGCCCTACCGCGAGAAACTGCGCCGCTACGCGCGCATCGCCCGGCAGACGTTCGACGCCGAAGCCTTCGAGGAGTTCTGCGCACGCCACCTGTCGCACCTCGACGCCGTCGCCGACGAGTTCTTCGGCACGGAGCAGGCGCGCGACGCCGTGCGGCAGAAGGTCGTTGCGCTGTTCCCGGCGCACGAGGTGGAACAGTTCACCGAACTGTTCTACGGCCGCATCCAGCAGTGGCGCGCCGAAGAGGCTCGACGCTGATGCGGCGCGACTACTTCGGCTGGCACACGCATCGCCTGCCCTGCCCCGCGCGGGTCCTGCGCTGGGGCCACTGGGGCACGCCGGTGCTGCTGTTCCCCACCGCCGGCGGCGACGTCGAGGAGCCCGAGCGCCAGGGGCTGATCGGCGCCCTCGCCGGCCTGATCGACGCGGGACGGATCAAGGTCTACACGGTGGACAGCGTCGCGGGACAGCACTGGATCTCGCGGCAGCACACGCCGCAATACTGCTCGCACGTGCAGAACCTGTTCGACGCCTACGTGTACGAAGAGGTCGTCCCGCTGATCCGCAGCGACTGCGCCGCGCCGGACATCGAGATCATCGCGACCGGCGCCTCCTATGGCGCGTTCTACGCGGTCGCGAGCCTGTGCCGTCATCCGGACGCGTTCCGTCTCGCGCTGGGGCTGAGCGGCACGTACGACCTGTCGGGGTACCTGCAGGGCCAGTGGAACGACGACTTCTACTACTCGTCGCCGCTGCATTTCCTGCCGGGGCCCGGCGACGGCTGGCAGCTCGACGCGCTCCGGCGGCGCTTCGCGCTGCTCGCCACGGGCTCGGGCCGCTGGGAGTCCCCGGGGGAATCGTGGCAGATGGCGGACGTGCTCGGCGCCCAGGGCATCCCGAATCGCGTGGACGACTGGGGCCCGGCGGTGGACCACGACTGGCCCGCCTGGCTGGCGATGCTGCCGAAGTACCTCGCCGAGTTCGCCTGACGGCCCAAACGCTTGGCCCGGGCGCGCGCCACCGGCGCCGTCGCCCGCGCGCCGGTTCAGCGCGACCCGAATTTCGGCGCGCGCTTCTGGCGGAACGCGGCGACGCCCTCGAGGAAATCCGGGCCGTCGCCGAGCCGGCCCTGCGCCAGCGCCTCGAGCTCGAGTTGCTCGACGAGCGAGCCGCTGCCGGCGCGCGCCATGAGCTCGCGCACCGCCAGGAAGGCGTCACGCGGCCCCGCGGCGAGGCCGTGCGCCAGTTCGAGCGCACGCTCCATGAGCCGGGCGTCGTCCACGCACTCGGCGATGAGGCCGATGCGCGCCGCTTCCTCGGCCGGGATCGGGGCGCCGGTGAGCGCGAAGGCCCGGGCCTTCGCCTCGCCGATGCGTCGCGCCAGGAAGTAGGTGGCGCCCATGTCCGGCGCGAGCCCGAGCTTGGGGGCGAAGACGTACGTCAGGCTCGCCGAGCGGGCCGCCACCGTGATGTCACCCATGAGCGCGATCGAGGCACCTGCGCCGGCGGCCACGCCGTTCAGCGCGACGACCAGCGGCACGGGCAGGCTCGTCCACATCAGCGCCGCCGGGTTGTAGGAGGTGCGCAGCCGGTTCGCCAGCAGCTGGCCCATGCTCTGCCCCGCCGCCGGAATGTTGCCGGGGTCGGTCAGGTCGGCGCCGGCGCAGAAGCCGCGGCCTTCGCCCGTCAGCAGCACCGCACGGATCGCGCGGTCGCGCTGGATCGCTTCGGCACAATCCCGCAGGTCGTTCAACAGCCCGACCGTGAGGCTGTTGAGCTTGGTGGGACGGTTGAGCGCCACCTTCAGCACGCCGTCGATCCGCTCGCACGCCAGGTTCTCGAACTTCATGCACGCATCCTCGTCTGTCTGCCGGGCGGACGGTATCATCGCACGGACCCGGGCTGGCAGTGTTGCAGCGCAACGTACCCGGGTCGAGCGAGGCGAACATGATCGTGAAGTTCTCGACGCGCACCGGCGCACTCACCATGCACGGCGACGCCGCCGTGACCCTGCTGAAGGCCATGGGGCATTCAGGCACCGTGCCGGGGGCGATTCTCGCCGCCGATCTGCCCGACGCGCTGGCGCTGCTCCGGCGCAAGCTCGAGGACGATGCGAAAGCCGCTCCGCCTCCCGCCCCCCCTCCCGCACCCGCGTCGGCTGATGAGGATGACGAGCAGGAGCGCGAACCGCCGGTCAGCCTGCGCATGCGCTCGGTGCCCCTCATCGACATGATCGAAACGGCGATCGCGCGCGACTCCGACCTGATGTGGGAGCGGGGATAAGCCTGGTGCGCACCGGTGCCCTGCTGCTGCTGCCGGCGTTCGCGCTGCTGCTGCTGGGTGCGCACTTCTTCCGCGCCGCGCTGGTGCCGCTCACGGTGGTGTGTCTCGGCCTGGTCGCGCTGCTTTTCGTGCGCTCAGCCTGGGCGGCCCGCACGCTGCAGGTCGCGCTGGCCCTCGGCACGCTCGAGTGGCTGCGCACAGCCTGGCAGTTCGCCTCGATCCGGGTCGAGCTCGGTCAGCCCTACGGCCGGCTGCTCGTGATCCTGGGAGCGGTGGCCTCGGTGACGGCCCTTGCAGCGCTGGTGCTGCGCTCGCCTGCCGCACGCGGGCACTTTCGAATCGGTGGCTGAAGAGGAATTCCATGTCGTTGAAAACGCTGATCACCGGCGCCGCCGTTGCGGCCTCGCTGGCCACGGTGGCCACGGTCGGCGCGGCCGACACTGCAGCCGTGCCCGCTAATCCGTTGCTCGTCCCGTGGAGCGGCCCCTACGGAGGCGTGCCGGCCTTCGACAAGGCGAAGGTCGAATACCTGAAACCCGGCCTGGAAGCCGGCATGGCCGAGGCGCTCGCGGAAATCGACCGCATCGCGGCGAACCCCGAGGCCCCAACGTTCGAAAACACCCTCGCCGCCATGGAGCGCGGCGGTCGCATGCTCGACCGCGTCATCACCGTCTACGGCATCTACAGCTCGACGCTCAACGACGAGGCCGTGCAGGCGGTCGAGCGCGAGATGGCGCCGAAGCTGGCCGCGTTCAGCGACCAGATCACGCAGAACGAGGCGCTGTTCAAGCGCATCGCCGCGGTGTACGAGACACGGGAGACGTCCGGGCTCACCCCCGAGCAGCAGCGGCTCGCGTGGCTGCAGTACACCAACTTCGTTCGCGCCGGCGCCAGGCTCGACGCACAGGCCAAGCAGCAGCTCTCCGTAATCAACCAGCGACTCGCGGGCCTGTACACGAAATTCGGCCAGAACGTGCTGGCCGACGAAAACGACCAGCAGCTCGTGATCGAGACGGAGGCCGACCTCGCCGGCCTGCCGGGCACGGTGCGCGCCGGCGCGGCGCAGGTGGCGGAATCGCGGGGCCAGAAAGGCCGGTGGGTGATCGCCAACACACGCTCGAGCGTCGAGCCGTTCCTCACGTACTCCGACCGCCGCGAACTGCGCGAGAAGGTGTGGCGGATGTTCGTGAACCGCGGCGACAACGGCGGCGCCACGGACAACAACGCGATCATCACCGAGATCCTGCAGCTGCGCGCCGAGCGGGCGAAGCTGCTCGGCTACGAGACGCACGCGCACTGGCGCCTCGAGAATTCGATGGCGAAGAATCCGGCGCGCGCCATGGAACTCATGGAGGCAGTGTGGACGCCGGCCGTGGCCCGCGTGCACGAGGAGGTCGCCGACATGCAGGCGATCGCCGACAAGGAAGGCGCCGGCATCCGGATCGAGCCGTGGGACTACCGCTACTACGCCGAGAAGGTGCGCAAGGCCAGGTACGACCTCGACGAGACCGAGATCACGCCCTACCTGCAGCTCGAGAACCTGCGTGAGGGCATGTTCTACATGGCGCAGCAGGTGTTCGGCCTGCACTTCAAGCCGGTCGATCCCGCCAAGGTGCCGGTGTACCACCCCGACGTGCGCGTCTGGGAGGTGAACGACCCGAAGGGCAACCTGGTGGGCCTCTGGTACTTCGACCCGTACGCGCGCAAGGGCAAGCGCTCGGGCGCGTGGATGAACGCCTACCGCCCCCAGGAGCGCTTCGACGGCGACGTGAAGACCATCGTCTCGAACAACTCGAACTTCGTGAAGGGCAGCCCTGGCGAGCCGGTGCTCATCAGCTGGAAGGACGCCGAGACGCTGTTCCACGAGTTCGGCCATGCGCTGCACGGCCTGAGCTCGAACGTGAACTACCCGTCGCTCGCCGGCACGCGCGTGGCGCGCGACTACGTCGAATTCCCGTCGCAGCTGCTCGAGCACTGGCTGTCGACGCCGGAGATCCTCGACCGCTACGCCCTGCACTACCAGACCGGCAAGCCAATCCCGCAGTCACTGGTGGACAAGATCAGGAACGCCGACCGGTTCAACCAGGGCTTCGACACCGTCGAGTACCTGTCGAGCGCGCTGATCGACATGAAGCTGCACCTCGCGGGCGCGCAGCCGATCGACCCGGACAAGTTCGAGCGTGAGACGCTGGCGGCGCTCGGCATGCCGTCGGAGATCGTGATGCGCCACCGCACGCCGCAGTTCAACCACGTCTTCTCGGGGGACGGCTACTCCGCGGGCTATTACAGCTACCTCTGGTCGGACACGCTGACGGCCGATGCGTGGGAGGCCTTCACCGAAGCGGGCGGCCCGTGGGACAAGACCGTGGCGAAGCGGCTCCGCGACCACGTGTTCTCGGTGGGCAATACCCTCGACCCGGCCGACGGCTATCGCGCATTCCGCGGCCGCGATGCCGGCATCGCGGCGCTGATGCGCAAGCGCGGCTTCCCGGTACCGCCCGCAGCCGCACCGGCCGCGGCAAAGTCCAAATAGGCGGACGCGGCCGCACTCTCCCTTGGGGCCCCAAGGCCCCAGGGGAGATTTCCAGCGAACGGTCAGACTGCCCTGCCTGGGCTACCAGACAGCAGGCAGAGATTCTGTCATTTGAAGTGACTGTTCCTGGCTGATCTCACCGCTCTTCAGAGCGGACACCGACAGGCGAAGGTCGACCCAGTCCGGCCGGTCGCTTGCCAGGTTACCGGACGTTCGCGAAGTGCCGGAGACGCCTGGAGGCAGACGGGTCGATTGGCTGGGCTTGCAGTTCAGGCACGTATACCTGAGTTCGATTCCCATGACCCGTCCCGGTCATTCAGGCACCACACGATCGCAGTTCAGTAGTACCACTTGAAGACGACGCCGATAGCGTTGAGATTCCTATCTTCCGGCAGACGATCGACCTGTCGCGCGAAGTAGAGCTCGTAGCGGAAATGATCGTTCTGGGTCACCTCGGCGCCGAGCGTCCATAGCGTCCTTGCCCAATCGTCGTAGCGCGTGTCGTAGATCCATTCGTAGTTGAAGTGGGGAACGACAGTGTGGTCGAGGACAGTGAACTCACGGGTTGCGTCGACCCGAAAGCGGTAGCGATTCGAGTATTCGTCCCCGATCCAGCGGAAGTCGGCCCGCGTGCGAGCCTCCAGCCAGATCGATGCCGGCAACGGGGCTCTCCCATAGATCGCGATCACGGCGCGATCTTCGGCAACCTCTGTTCCCGTTGAATCGGTCGTCTCGAAGATGCGGTCGTAGCCGATCCTTGCCCACAAATACTTGCTTCGCTGCCAGTCTTTCGACAAGAGCTCCGGTCGAGCGATCGGTTTGAGGGCAATATCCAGGCAAGCCGCAACATCCATCGACCGGACGTCGGATTCCTTGCCGCGGGCGTGCGCCGCGTCGAAGCAGGCCCGCGACCGGTCGTTCAGTTGCACGAATACGCCGATCTCCGGCCAGAATTCCGACGCAACTTCGGCGCGAGC
>Ga0209450_10000532_pt1 | contig 19337 bp, 13 predicted proteins | sample FrelakmetLWP11LW_FD_187149 | JGI IMG/M metagenome (GOLD analysis project Ga0209450, IMG submission 187149) | Freshwater lake sediment microbial communities from the University of Notre Dame, USA, for methane emissions studies - LWP11 LW (SPAdes)... | ecosystem: Environmental > Aquatic >...
CTTCACGGAAGGTATCGACAGCGACGGCGACGGCTTCGTCAACGAGGACCCGCCGGGCGGGACCGACCTCAACCGCAACTTCGCCCACGAGTATCCCTTCTACAAGCCCGAGGCCGGCCCCCACATGGTCAGTGCGGCCGAGGCCCGGGCCCTGATGGCCTGGATCGTCGCCCGCCGGAACGTCGCGGCGGTCCTGACCTTCGGCGAGAGCGACAACCTCGTCGTTCCGCCGACCGGCGCCGGCCGGCTCGGTCCGGCCCGCGAGCTCGATCTCGTCCGGTTCGCCGGCGCGGCGACCGCGGGCGCCCGGTCCGCCGGGTTCATCCAGACGGGCGGAGCCATGGGCTTCGGCCGGGGCGGCCGGATGATGATGGGCGAATTTTCGATCGACATGCTCATGGGCGGCGGCGCCGGAGGCCGGCAGAGCCAACGGCAGACCCAGGGCCCGGAATCCCCGCGCTTCATGATGCCCGACCGCAAGCCGGCGACCACGGTCGCCACGGCCGATCACGACTATTTCAAGGCCGTCTCGGACAAGTACATCGAGCTCACGGGCATCCGCCAGCCGCTCTTTGTCCGCGAGCCGCAGGGCGCCTTCTTCCAGTACGGCTATTTCCAGCTCGGTGTCCCGTCCTTCTCGACGCCGGGCTTCGGCCTGACCACCGTCGAACCGTCCCCCGGCCAGCGCCGGATGGGCGGCGCGGCCCCCGGGACGGGCGAAGCCGGTCCGCCGGCCCAGTCCGGCCAGGGCGCTCCCGCGGCCCGGCAGACCACCATCGTCGCTTCGGGCGGGCCCGAAGGCTTCATCATGACGCAGGCGGGCCCGGGCGGATCCGGCCAGGGTCAGGCCGGGGGCGCGGCGTCCGCCGCCGCGGCGCCCGGCATCGACAAGCAGGTCCTCAAATGGCTGGACGCCGAAAAGATCGACGGCTTCGTCAAATGGACCAAAATCAAGCACCCCGAGTTCGGCGAGGTCGAGGTCGGCGGCTTCAAACCCTACGCGGTCGTGAACCCGCCGGCCGCGAAGCTCCCCGAGCTCGGCGCGTCCCATGCCAGGTTCGCCGTGCACCTGGCCTCGCTGTTCGCGCGGATCAAGGTCGCTTCCCTCGAGGCGGTCGCCCACGGCGGCGGCCTCTACCGGATCAAGGCGGAGGTCGAGAACTCCGGCTTCTGGCCGACTTCGCTGGCCCAGGGCCAGACGGCCCGCTCGGTCAAACCGACCATGGTCCGGCTCGGCGTCGACCCCGGCGCGGTCCTCTCGGGCAGCGCCAAGACGTCGTTCCTCCCGGTCCTGGCCGGATCGGGCAGCCGGGCCGGATATGAATGGCTCATCAAGGGCAAGGCCGGCCAGGTCGTGGAACTCCTGGTGCAGTCGGAAAAGGGCGGGTCGGCCACGGCCCGGGTCACCCTGAAGTAGAGGAGGGCGAAAATGAGAACACGCAAGATCCTGTCCTTCATCCTGGCCGCGGCGGCCGGGCTCGTCCTGACGGCGCCCTTCGCCCCGGCCCAGAAGGCCTCCGATCCCGCCTTCAAGGTCAAGCTCGACTTCAACCGCTGGCACGACACCGACGAGCTCTACGCCGACATGAAGCGCCTCCAAGCGGCGTTCCCCAAGCTCCTCAAGCTCGAGTCCATCGGCAAGAGCCACGACGGCCGCGACCTCATGCTCATGACCGTCAACAACCCCGCGACCGGCCCGGAGTCGGCCAAGGCGGGCATGTACATCGAGGCCAACATCCACGGCAACGAGATCCAGGGCGGCGAAGTCTGCCTCTACACCATCTGGTACCTCATGGAGAACTACGGCCGCCTCGCCGACGTCACCCGGCTCGTCGACGAACGCGTCTTTTACATCATCCCGACGGTCAATCCCGACGGGCGGCAGTACTTCATGGAGGGCCCGGGCGGCAACGCCCGTTCGGGGCATGTCCCGGTCGACGACGACAACGACGGCGTCTTCGATGAGGACCCGCCGGAGGACGTCAACGGCAACGGCATCGTCGAGCAGATCCGCAAGTCCGTGCCCGGCCAGGGCAACTACCGGATCAGCCGGACCAACCCGGACATCCTCGAGCCCGTGCCCTACGGCGAGAAGGGCGATTACATCCTCCTCGGGCAGGAGGGCGTCGACAACGACGGCGACGGCATGGTCAACGAGGACGGTCCCGGCAGCTACGACGGCAACCGGAACTGGCCCAGCGACTGGCAGCCCAACTACGTCCAGAGCGGGGCCATGGACTATCCCTTCCAGCTCCCCGAAGCCAAGGCGGTGGCCGATTTCCTCAAGGGCCACCGCAACATCGCCGGGGTCCAGTCCTACCACAACAGCGGCGGCATGATCCTCCGCGGCCCGGGCGCCGAAGCGGTCGGGGAGTACCCCGCGACCGACGTCCGGTTCTACGACGAGCTCGGGCGGAACGGCGAGCGCATTCTGCCCTTCTACCGCTACATCGTCCTCTGGAGCGGGCTCTACACCGTGCATGGCGGGTTCATCGATTACACCAACGACGGGCTGGGCATCATCTCGTTCTCCAACGAGCTCTGGAGCAACGACCAGTACTTCACCAGCCCGGCCCTCAAGGATGAGCAGGCCGATCCGTCGAGCCCGATCGCCCCGGCCCAATCCCGCTATTACTTCGACAAGCGCCTCGAGTTCGGGGACGAATTCGTCGAGTGGAAACCCTTCGACCATCCCCAGTTCGGTCCGGTCGAGATGGGTGGCGTCTGGAAGAAGTTCCAGGGCCGGGTCCCGCCCCGGTTCATGAACGAGGAGCTCTGCCACCGGAACATGGCCTTCTCCCTCTATCAGGCCGACGAGATGCCGCTGATCCGCATGACAGGGACGGAGGTCGAGAAGATCGGGGGGGACGTCTACCGGGTCTTCGTCGACATCGCCAATCCCAGGGTCGCCCCGACCATCATGGCCCGGGCGGCCCAGAACGGCACGGTCAGGCCGGACCTCCTTCTCGTCGAAGGCAAGGGCGTCGAGGTCATCGCGGCGAGCTTCGTCGACAACAAAGCCGTCTACCAGGCCAACCCGTCGGTGACCCCGCTCGTCGATCAGAAGGATCTCAAGCGGATCATCGTCCGGAACGGCCACCCGGGCAAAACGACCCGGACGGCGGTCCTCCTGGTCAAGGGGTCCGGGACGATGACGGTGACCTACGACAGCGTCAAGGGCGGCCGGGCCGGCGCGACGGTCACTTTGAAATAAAGAGGGGAGGGAACTCTTTCCGGAAGGTCTTCGTCTCTAAGGATAGAAGACGGAGGTGCGCATGAAAAAGACGATGGTCCTGACGATCCTGTTCGCGGCCTGTGCCGGAAGCCTGGCCGCTTTCGAGACGAAAAAGTCCCTGGACCTGCCGGCCCAGGGCCTCCGGGAGCTCGAGATCAAGGCCGGGGCCGGATCGCTGACGGTGGCCGGCCGGGAGGGCCTGAGCGCCATCCAGGTCGAAGCCGAGATCGTCGCCCGGCATGTCGGGGATGACAAGATGGAGAGCTATCTCCGCGACCGGGTCGAATTGACCTTGGAAAAGCGCGGGGATGCCGCCGTCCTCGTCAGCCGCATCCGCGAGGGAGGCGGGCTGTTCCGGTCCGACGACGCCGTCATCAATCTGAAGGTCTCCGTCCCGAAGACCCTGGCCCTCGATATCGACGACGGCTCGGGGAGCATGGTCGTGGAGGACCTGGCCGCGGCGCTCCGGATCGAGGACGGGTCCGGGTCGATCCGGGTCGACCGGATCGGCGGGGCGGTCACGATCGACGACGGCTCGGGCGGGATCGAGATCAGCGACGTCGCCGGCGACCTCGCGATCGACGACGGCTCGGGCGAGATCAGCGTCCGCCGGATCGGCGGGACGGTGACGGTCGACGACGGCTCTGGCGGCATCGACATCGCGGACGTCGACAAGGACGTCCGCATCATCGAGGCCGGGAGCGGCGGGCTCGATATCGCGAACGTCAAAGGCCAGGTCGTCCGCTCCCGCTGAGGCCGGCTCAGAACAGCCCGGTCACCTTGCCGGTCTTGAGGTCGAGGTCGACGTCGTAGTAGACCGGCCGGGTCGGCAGTCCGGGCATGGTCCTCATATCGCCGCAGAGGGGATAGAGGAATCCCGCGCCCACGCTGGCCCGGATGTCGCGCACCGGGATGCGGAAGCCCTTGGGCACGCCCTTCAATTCCGGATTGTGGCTCAGGCTGAGGTGCGTCTTGGCCATGCAGATGGGCAGCTTGTCGAAGCCGAGGCGCGTGTACAGCTCGATCTTGGCCTCCGCCTCCGGGGTGTAATCGACGCCGTCGGCGCCGTAGATCTCGGCGGCGATGGTCTCGATCTTCTTCTTGATGTCCCACTCGAGCGGATAGAGGAATTTGAAATTCGACGGCTTTTCGCAGGCCGCCATGACCGCCTTGGCCAGGGCCACGGCCCCGGCGCCGCCCTCGGCCCAGTGGTCGGCCATGACCGCGTCCTCGGCCCCGGCCGCGACGGCGGCCCGGCGGACCATCTCGATCTCGGCGTCCGTGTCCGCGGCAAAGCGGTTGACGGCCACGACGACGGGCACGCCGAAACGCAGGGCATTCTTGATGTGGGCGACCATATTGGGCAGCCCCTTCTCGAGCAGGGCCAGGTTCTCGTCGGTGTATTCGGGGGCCAGGGGCTTGCCGGCCACGACCTTGGGGCCGCCGCCGTGCATCTTCAGGGCCCGGATGGTGGCCACCACGACGACGCAGCTCGGGACGAGGCCGCTGGCCCGGCACTTGATGTTCATGAACTTTTCCATGCCGCAGTCGGCCCCGAAGCCCGATTCCGTGACGACGAAGCCGTCCGCGCCCACGAGGCGCAGGGCGATCTGGTCGGCGATGATCGAGGAGTTGCCGTGGGCGATGTTGGCGAACGGCCCGGCGTGGACGATGGCCGGGGTGTTCTCGACCGTCTGCATGAGGTTGGGCATGAGGGCGTCCTTCATCAGGACGGTCAGGGCGCCGGCGACGCCGAGGTCGTCGGCCGTGATCGCCTCGCCGGCCCGGCTCGTGCCGATGACGATCCGGCCCAGGCGCTCGCGCATGTCGGCCAGGCCGGTCGTCAAGGCCAGGATGGCCATGATCTCCGAGGCCACGGTGATGTCGAAGCCGGTCTCCCGGACCATGCCCTTCTCCTCGGGGCCGAGCCCGATCTTGACGACGCGGAGGAAGCGGTCGCTGATGTCGAGCACCCGGTTCCAGGTGAGGCTGGCCGGGTCGATGTCGAGGCGGAACATCCGCCGCTTCTCCTCGGGGGTCAGGTCGGCGGGGTTGGTCTTGTCGATGCCGAGCTTTTTGAGCCGGCGGAGCATGATCGGGGAGAAGCGGCGCTCGCCCTTCTTGTTGGCCGGGCAGAAGGCGTTGAAGAGCTTCTCGTCGTCCTGGCTCGACTCGTGGAGGATGCGGACGTCGATGGCCGCGGCCAGCAGGTTGTGCGAGGCCGTGATGGCGTGGATGTCCCCGGTCAGATGGAGGTTGAAGTCCTCCATGGGCACGACCTGGGAGTATCCGCCGCCGGCGGCGCCGCCCTTGATGCCGAAGGTCGGCCCCATGCTGGGCTGGCGGACGACCGTGACCACCTTTTTCCCCAGATGGGCGCCGAGGGCCTGGCTCAGGCCGACGGTGGTGGTCGTCTTGCCTTCGCCGAGGGGCGTCGGGGTGATGGCCGTCACGTCGACGTAGTGGCCCTGGGGGCGGTCCTTGAGCCGGTCGAGGACGTCGAGGTGGATCTTGGCCTTGAACTTGCCGTAGAGGTCGAGGTCGTCCTCGACGAGGCCGAGCTGGGCGGCCACCTTGACGATGGGGTCGAGGGTCGTCGCCTGGGCGATGTCGATGTCGCTCGGAACGGGCTTGACGGGTTTCACGGACATGTTGCGGGCCTCCCTTCCTTCAAAGTGGCCCTATGGTAAAAGGAAACGGGGCGGAAAACAAGCCCGCCTCCGACGCTACATGCCGATCGAGATGCTCCGGCCGCCGTTGCCGAACCGGGGGTTGACCACGTTGCTCCGGGTGGAGCCGAAGGAGAAATTGAAGCCGACGGACAGGGAGTAATCGTATCCGGTGGCCAGCTGCGTTTGGCGAAGCAGGATCTCCTCGTACGAGGCCCCTCCGGCCGGCAGCGAGAGCTGGTCGTGGATCTGGGCATAGCCCGCGTCGACCTCGAAGCTCAGGCCCCGCCAGATGCGGATCTCGAGCTCCGTCTCGAGCTCGATCCGGTTCTTGCTGAAGTCGTGGAAGTAATGGGAGCCCTCGAGCCGGATGGTGGCGTTGCCCCACGGCCGGACGACCTCGTAGGCGCAGGTCAGCGCCTCCTGCAGGAGGTTCTCGGAGGTCTTGAAGTAGATCGTCTCCTCGATGTAGCGGGCGTGGGTGAAGCCGAGCCGGTAGAGGAAGCGGAGCTGCTTTTTCGTGTGTTCGGAGTAAGGATAGACGTTGAACTCGACGGCCGGGGCGACGGTGAAACCCAGATCGAGATTGGCGAAGGTCGAGGATTCGGCCTCGGCGTAGCCGCCGGCGGACCAGTGCTCTCCCAGGCTCTTGACGACCAGGCCCGAGGCCCCGAAGCCGTGGGTGGTGCTGTCGTAGGTCGTGCCGTCGCCGAAGTCGAACCACGTGTCGTTCTGGTTGTAGTAGACGGAGGTCTGGACCTTGAGCTCGGGCCGGACCCGGTTGGCCGAGAAGGATGCGAAATACGAGCCGCTCCGGTACTGCGTCTCGCCCATGAGGAAGGCGTTGCCGCTCAGGCTGAAGATCCAGGAGTTCCAGGGATCGTTGACCGCGGTCGGCTTGGCCTCGTCGAGGAACCGGACCGTGAGGTCCCGGGAGACAGGGGTCTTGGCGGCGTAGCGCAGCAGGCCGAGCTTGATCCTCCCGGCTAGGCCGCGCCGGACGTCCTCGGGGCCGGCGCCCGGCTCGGGCGTGAACGTCAGGGCGTTGTCGTCGCCTTGGAACTCCCCGAGGCCGGTGAAGATGAGGCCGAACTTCCCGCTCCCGGGAGGCCCCTGGGGCGAGACGACGACGTGGACCTGGGCCCCCGCGAGCTCGGGCACGAGCTCGACGAAGGGGATCTCTTTTCGGAGCAGCTCGACGTCCCCTCCCGGCCAGTCGACGAAGACCCGCGGCCGGGGCGGCGGGGGAGCGCCCGGCCCGGGCGGGGGCGCCTGGGCGGCGGCCAGGCCGGCCAGTCCGGCCAGCGTCAGGAGGAGGGCGGCGAGAATTTTGCGGGGATGTCTCACGGTCGTCTCCTGTCCCTTAGTGGATATTGATGCGCATGCCGCCGCTGCCGGACGTCCCGAAGCGGGGATTGATGACGTTGGTGAAGATGGAGCCGAACTGGAACTGGAAGCCCACGGCCACGAAATAGTTATCGACCATGGGCAGCTCGCGGAGGCGCAGGAGGATCTCCTCGTAGGTCGGCTCCCGGGCGATGAGCGAGAGCTGGTCGTGGACCCACGAGTAGCCCCCGAAACAGTAGACGCTGAACCCTTTGTAGAGCCGGAGGTTGAGGATGCTGAAGAGGTCGATGCGGTACTTGCTGAAGTCGTGCAAGTAGTTCGAGCCTTCGGCGCTGAGGCTGACCGTGCCGAACTTCTCCCGGAGATCGAGCGTCAGGGACAGCTCCTCCTCGAGGAGCGTTTCTTCGGTTTTGCCGTAGATCGTCTCTTCGACGTACCGGACCGCCTTCAGCGACAGGGTGTAGAGGGCCCGCAGCTGCCGGCGCGTGGACTGGGAATAGGGGAAGAAGTTGTACTCGATGGCCGGGGCGATGCTCGCGGCGAGGTCCGTGTTGCTGTAGGTGGATGCCTCGACCTCGGCGGAGGCGCCGGCGGACCAGTGCTCGCCAAGGCTCCAGACGTAGAGGCCGGAGGCGTTCCAGCTTTCGGTCGTCCCGGTGATCGGCCCGTCCTCGAGCTCGAACTCCTGCGTCGCACGCTCGGCGGACAGGCCGAGCCGGACCTTCGAGGCCTCCGTGACCCGGTTGGCCGAGACCGAAAGGTCGATCATCCGCTCCGCATAGCTCTCCTCGCCCGAGAACCTGCCCTGTCCCGACAAGCTGAAGAGCCAGGAGTTCCACCGGTCCCGGCCCTCGGCGGCCCTGTTCGGGGGGGTGTAATCGACGGCGATGCGGCCGGCGATGGGGGTCCGGGCGACGAAGCCCATCAGGCCCAGCTTCAGGGCCTTGACCAGGCCGCGGCGGACGTCGTCGTCGGTGTCGGTCTTGGAGGAATAATACTTCTGGAGGTCCTTGGCGTCCTTGAAGTCGTTCTGGCCGATGAAAGTGATCGTGTATTCGACGCCCCCGCCGCCCGTCGCCTGGGTGGTGATCAGGATGTGTACCTGGGCTTCGAGGCGGTCCCGGACGTAGTTGACGAAGGTGATCTCCGTCTTGATGTACTCCGTGTCGCAGAAATCGCAGTCGAGGAAGACCCTGACGGCGGCCTTCTTCAGCTCGTCGACGCCGGCCTGGCCCTGCGGGGCCGGGGGGGTCTGGGCCGCGGCGAAGGACGCCAGGCCCAAGGCCAGAGCGACGAGGACGTTCAGGGTCTTTCGCATGCGCCAGCTCCTTCCCGGTCCCGGGCGGTCCCGCGGCGGGTCTTTCGTTCTTTATCAGAGGACAGCAATTCCCGTGCCATGAGCGCTCCGGCCCCCCGGACAGGCCAGCCGGGCCGAGGCCGTCGGAGTATATACGCCTGAATGTAAGGAATTGTTACTACACCGGCCAGGACGTCTTTCGCGCTCCTCACCGCTTTGGACGCTGAGCGAGGCACATTCTTCCCCCGGCGATCTGCGGGCGCGGGAGAGGATGGGGACCCGGGGCCTAGAAGAAATAATAAGCCGCGAAGAGGACCCGGACGTTCCGGACGAAGGCGGCGTCTGCAGCCTTGCCGAAGGCGTCGGTCGTCCCGTACGATGCCGCGGTCAGCTCGATCTCGCCGGCGAAGCGCATCTTGCCGATGTTGTAGAGAAGGCGCGGCGACAGCCGGTAGAGCTCGTCGATGTTCGGGCCGCGGGCGTAATTCGCGCCGGTGATCGGGTCGGGCGCGCCCAGGTTCCTGGAATAGCCGGCGAAGAGGCCGGTCTGCCAGCGGGCGCCGTTGGTCATGATCTCCGACCAGAAGGAAACGATGTCGGTCGGCGTGTAGGCCCAGTCCTGGCGGACCTCGTCGACGACGTCCCGGACGCCGTAGCCGCCGAGCATGGTCATGTGGTGGAGATTCTGGCCCCAGACCGCCTCGGCCTTCCAGGTCCACTTGGCCCATTTCTGTTTGAAGAAGGCCATGGCCGCGAGACTGGTCACCGATTCGTCCGTCGCGTAGCCGGCCGCCGTGACGATGCGCGGCGCGATGGTCATGATGTCGCCGCCGAGGCCGGCCACGGTCTCGGTCTTCCGGGCGTCGTTGCGCGAGGCGTACTGGAGCTTGAGGTTGAATTCGGGCCGGGCCGCGTTGCGGAGGTAGACCGGGGTCACGCCGTCGGGACCGTTGCTGGCGAAGTCGCGCTGGGTCAGGGCCGTGGCGGCCAGGCTGACCTTGCCGAACATCTGGGTGAACCGGACCTGGGGGCTCCGGTTGAAGGGCTGGAAGGGCGCGCCGGTGTTGAACGAGACCACGTCCGGGAAGCTCTCGGTGACGAACATGGGGTGCCAGAACTGGCCGATCATGAGCTCGGAGTGCGGCCAATTGAGCTTGAGGTAGGCGTGGCGGAGGCGGAAGCCGTTGACGTCGGCGTCCGAGGTGCCGAAGAACTCGCCTTCGAGGTAGGCCGACGTCTTGGCCCCGAGGGCGTCCGGGCCCGTGATCCTGCCGGCCAGGCGGGTCTGGATGGACAGGATGTTGAACGACGGCTGGGCGTTGACGTCCGTCCCGTCGGGGTCGTACGAGGGGCCTTTGGGGTAGAGCAGAAAATGCCCTTCGCGGATGCTGACGGTCTGGCGCGTGTCGTAGAAGATGTCCGTCTTGACGAAGCCGGAGAAGGTGATGCCGAACGTCGGGGGCTTCTGTTCGGTCTGGGCCGCGGCCGGGCCCGCGGCGGCGGCCAGGCCTAGCACGGCGATGAGCCCGATGGCGGCGAAGCGGGATCCGGTCCTTTTCATTTCATCCTCCAGGGCGGGCGTTCCGCGGTATTCCCGGAATTATAGCGGCCAAGAAGGGAAAGTCAAACTGTGCTAAAATCCGCCCCGTCCCGTGGATCGCATGGTCTTGGAGGTCCGCATGAGAACCGCCCGCACCGTGTTCGCCGTCCTGGCCGTCCTGGCCCTGGCTTCCGGGCTGGGCGCCCAACAGCGGACGTTCCGACTGGGGGAGAGCGACTTCCTCCTCAACGGCAAGCCGTTCCGGATCATGGCCGGCGAGATCCACTACCAGCGCATCCCGCGCGAGTATTGGGCCGACCGGCTCATGAAGATCAAGGCCGCCGGCCTGAACACGGTCGGCACGTACGTCTTCTGGAACGCCCTCGAGCCGGAGCCGGGCCGCTGGGACCTCTCCGGCGGCAACGACCTGGCGGCCTTCATCCGGACCGCCCAGCGGGCCGGACTGTGGGTCATCGTCAGGCCCGGGCCGTACGCCTGCGCCGAGTGGGACTTCGGCGGCCTGCCGGCCTGGCTGCTGCGGACGCCGGACATCAAGGTCCGCTGTTCCGATCCTCGCTATCTCGAGGCCTGCGAGCGCTACATCACGAAGCTGGCCGAGGTCCTCCGCGACCTCTTTGTCCGGCGCGGCGGGCCGGTCCTCATGGTCCAGATCGAGAACGAGTACGGCAGCTACGGCAACGACCGGGAATACATGCTGGCGCTGAAGGGCTTCTGGGAGAAGGCCGGGATCGAAGGGCCGTTCTTCACGGCCGACGGCGCGACGCCGTCCATGCTCGAAGCCGGCAGCCTGCCCGGCGCGGCCATCGGGCTGGACCCCGGGACGAACGAGAAGGACTTCGCCGAGGCGGCCCGGCTCGAGCGCGGCGTGCCGGTCTTCTGCAGCGAGCTCTACCCGGGCTGGCTGACGCACTGGGGCGAGCCCTGGGCGCGGGTCAAGACCGAGGAGTTCCTGCCCGACCTGCGCTGGCTTCTCGACAACGGCAAGTCCTTCAGTCTCTATATGTTCCACGGCGGAACGAACTTCGGTTTCACCGCCGGGGCCAATTTCTCCGACAAGTACCAGCCCGACGTGACGAGCTACGATTACGACGCCCCGCTCGACGAGGCCGGCCGGCCGACGCCGAAATATCAGGCCATCCGCGACCTTCTGGCGCGCTATCAGCCGAAAGGGGCGGCGCTCCCGGCCCTGCCCGAGCCCCTGCCGATGATCACCGTCCCGGCCATCGAATTCGGCGAAACCGCCTCGGTGTTCGACAACCTGCCGCCGGCCGTCCGCAGCGCCCAGCCCGGGCCGATGGAGTCCTACGGCCAGAGCTCCGGCTTCATCCTCTACCGGGCCAGGCTCCTGGGCCACCGCGGCGGCAAGCTCACCGTCACGGAGCTGCATGATTACGCCACGGTCTTCGCCGACGGCCGCTATCTCGGGGCGATCGACCGGACGAAAGGCGAGACCTCGATCGACATCCCCAAGGCCGAGCCGGCCAACCAGACGATCGACATCCTCGTCGAGGCCATGGGCCGGATCAACTACGGGCCGCGGCTCCTCGACCGCAAGGGCATCACCGACCGGGTGACGCTGAACGCCATGACCCTCATGGGCTGGGACGTCCACACGCTGCCGATGGACGAGGAGTACCTGGGCCGGATCAAGTTTGGGGCGCGCCCCGCAGAGCGGCCGGGCAATTTCTTTCGCGGCGCGTTCGATCTCCAGAAGATCGGCGACACCTACCTCGATATGAGCGGCTGGAAAAAGGGCGTCGTCTGGGTGAACGGGCACAACCTCGGCCGCTACTGGGAGATCGGACCGCAGAAGCGGCTCTTCTGCCCGGCCCCTTTCCTGAAGGCGGGCCCGAACGAGATCGTCGTCTTCGACCTGCACGTCCTCCGGCCCGCGGCCGTGGCCGGCTTCACCGGCCTCGAGTAGGCCCGGCGCGGTCGCCGGGACAGGCCCTAGAGCGTCAGCCGGAAACCCAGCCGGGCCGCGCGTCCGGGCGCCCCGTATCCCCAGACGGTCTCGTAGCGCGTGTCGAGGATGTTGTCGACGCGGAAGAAGACCTCGATCTGCGGGCCGAGGGTGGCCGTGAGCGCGGCGTCGAGAAGAAGGTAGGGCGGCATCTCGACGGTGGGGTAGGGGTAGGCGCTGAAATCGCGGTCGAGGCGCCGGCCGACCCAGAGGGCGTGCCCGGCCAGGTCGACCCTGCCGAAGAGCCGGAAGCCGGCGTCGGCCGAGAACTTGTCCCGGGGCCGGCGCAGGAGCTCCGTCCCGGAACCGGTATCGAGGGCCGACAGCCGGGCGTAGGAGGCGGCGAAGCGGAGCCCGTCCGCGGGCCTCGCCTCCGCCGAGGCCTCGAGGCCGCGCGTCCGGGCCTGGCCGATGTTGACGTAGCCGGCCGCGTAGTCGAAATCGACGAGGTCCTGGAACGTGTTCTCGAACCAGGTCAGGGCGAGGACCGCGCGGCCGGAGGCCAGGCTCTGCTCGATGCCCGCGTCCCAGCCGAGGGCCCGCTCGGGCCGGAGCAGGGCATTGCCGACCGGGCCGAACGAAGTGGCCGGGGCGAAGAGCTGGTAGAGGGACGGCGACTTGAAGCCGGTCCCGAGCGTCGCCTTGAGCCGGGTATTTGTGGCGGCGATGAGATAGGCGGGGGCGACGCGGAAGGTGACCGCGCCGCCGGCCCGGCTGTGAAGATCGGCCCGGACGCCGGTCGTGACGAAGAAGCGGCCGCCGGTCTCCCAGTGATCGAGGATGTAGATGCCGGCGACCCCGGCCCGGGCCGTCGGGAAGCGGGATTCGTACGGGCCGTAGACGCTCTCCGAGATATAGTCCGAGCGGCCTTTCTCCTGCTCGAGCTCGAGGCCGGCCGTGAGGGTGTTCGTCGGCTTGAGGAAGAAATTGTTCTGCCAGTCGAGCTTGAAGAGGCCGCTCTTGTAGAGGCCTTCGTCCCACTCGTCCGGATGGCCCTCGTCCGTCGGGTTGTCGTTCGACCGTCTCGCGCCGAGCCACGATACGGACACGGCCTGCTCCCAGCGGCCGCCGCGGGCCAGGCTCCGATACTGCCCGCGGACGAGGACGCTGCCGTAATCCTGGACGCTGTTCGGATCGTCGCCGCCGGGACCGCCGAAGTTGTCGAGCTCGGTCCGGGCGTCCACGGCCCGGACGGTGAGCGTCAGGCTCGCGCCGGGCCGCGGCGCGTAGGCGTAGCGGGCGGACAGGCTCAGGTTCCGGTAGCCGTCCTTCTCGACGTTGCCGGGATACGCGACCGAGGCCGCCGACAGGCCGGCCGTGCGCTCGTGGAAGAGGGCCAAGGAGTATTCGGTCTTCCGTCCCGTGCCGGCGAGGGAGACGTCCGCGTCGAGCGAGCGCAGGGTGTCGGCCGACGAGGCCAGCGTGAGCCGCGGCCGGCCCCGGCCGGTGCGGGTGATGATGTTGACGACGCCGCCGAGCGCATCCGATCCGTAGAGCAGGCCCTGAGGCCCGCGCAGGATCTCGACCCGCTCGACCTGGCTGAGCGGCATGTGGGAGACATCGTACGAGCGCGAGGGGTTGATGGGATCGTTGAGCTCGACGCCGTCGAGGAGGAAGAGCGTGTGCTCGCTGTTGGCGCCGCGCACCGAGACCGAGGACGCCGCGCCGGGCCCGCCGGCCCGGACGGTCGACAGGCCGAGGGCAGCTTCGAGGGCGTCGAGGACGAAGGACTTCCCGGTCCGGACGAGCTCCTCGCCGCTGATCACGGTCAGGGAGCTGCCGACCTTCTTCTCTGGCGTTTCGATCCGCGTGGCCGTGACGACGAGATCGTGCTTGATGGGCGCGGCCGGCCCGGTTTGGGCCTCTTGGGCGCCGAGGACGGAGGGGATGAACGCGGCGAGGGCCGCGACGAGGACCGATCGTAAAGACATGGCAGGAGCTCCGCAGCCGCCCCCGCCGCTTTTCGTCCGCCGTCTTCCACCCGAAGACCGGCCGGCCGAGGCTTAATGCAGGTATCCTGACTCCCGGATCGTCCTCCTCCCGAGCCTTCCAGCCTCGCGGCCGTGGCGTCATTCGGGATTCGTCCCCGGTTACAGTAGCGGGGGCTGTGTCCGCTTCTAACGGACTTCCCTTCGGAATAAGCCTGGGGAGATTCTATTCCAAAAAAAAGAGGGGGTCAAACCTAAATTCTTATACTTTTTGGCCCGGGATGGCTCTGCCGATCGGCGATCGCCCGGCCAAATTATAAGAATTAAGGTTTGACCCCTTTCGGAGGAGGTTTGGTCTATCGACGATATTCGAAAGGAGGTCTTGGCTGGCCATTTCTGTCACTCAAAATGTAGTACCCGGCCGTGAGCGGAATCGTTGCATTTTCAGGAAAGCCGGGAAAAGGGGATGGGGCGGACAGAGAGGTAGAAAAAACCTGTTTTTAGTTTTTTTCCGGAGCCCCCTTGATAACCATTCCGAATTATACCACAAGTGGCGTCGGGATGCAACACTTTTTTGCATTATTTAGAAAAGATCATTATAAGGTCATCGGCGGACGGCTCTTGGGCCTGAAAAGGGCTCCTTTTTCCCAGTTTCCGGGAAACCCTAGGGGGCAGGCGTTCTTCTGGCGGTCATCCCTGAAAATAGAGTATATTGAGGAAGCCCTCCAGGGGCGGAAACGCCCTGGAACGAGGAGAATTCCATGAAAAGCGACGATTTCAGGCGCGTTGGCTACCAGTTCGTGGACTGGATCGCCGATTATTTCGAAAATGTGGAGAAATACCCGGTTGTCGCCCGGGTCGAGCCCGGCGATATTAAAAAAATGATCCCGGCCGTCCCCCCGGCCAGAGGGGAGGCCATGGAGGGAATTTTCAGGGATTTCGAGAGGACCATCATGCCCGGGATCACCCACTGGCAGCACCCGGGCTGGTTCGCCTACTTTCCGGCCAATAGCAGTCCGGCCTCGGTCCTCGGGGAGCTGTTGACGGCCGGCCTGGGCGCCCAGGGCATGGTCTGGCAGACCTCCCCGGCAGCGGCCGAGCTCGAGGAGGTCGTTCTCGACTGGCTGCGGCAGATGATCGGGCTGCCGTCCGGCTTCTCCGGCGTCATCCAGGACACCGCCTCGACGGCCACTCTGTGCGCCCTTCTTTCGGCCAGGGAAAAGGCGACCGGGTTCGACGGGAACGAGTCCGGCCTCCGGCAGCCCTTGGTCGTCTATGCCTCGGAAGAGGCGCACTCGAGCGTCGACAAGGGCGTCCGGATCGCCGGCTTCGGCCGGAAGAACCTCCGGCGCATCCCGACGGACGACCGCTTCGCCCTCATCCCGGAGAAGCTGGAAGAAGCCATCGTCCGGGACCGGGAGGCCGGTCTCGTCCCGGCGTGCGTCGTGGCCACGGTCGGCACGACCTCGTCCGGGGCCGTCGATCCGCTGAAAGAGATCGGCGGGATCTGCCGGGCGCACGGCCTCTGGCTCCACGTCGACGCGGCCTGGGCGGGGACGGCCGCCCTGCTTCCGGAGAAGCGCTGGATCCTGGCCGGGGCCGAGCTGGCCGATTCGCTCGTCTTCAATCCCCACAAGTGGATGCTGACCAATTTCGATTGTTCGGCCTATTTCGTGCGCGACCCGGGGGCTCTCATCCGGACCTTCGAGATCCACCCCGAATATCTCAGGACGGGCGTCGACGCCAAGGTCAGGAACTACCGGGACTGGGGCATCCAGCTGGGCCGGCGCTTCCGGGCCCTCAAGCTCTGGTTCGTCGTCCGGAGCTACGGCGTCGAGGGCCTGCAGGCCATGGTCCGGGAGCACATCCGGCTGGCCGGGCTCTTCAGGGACTTCGTCGAGTCCGACGCCCGGTTCGAGCTCCTGGCCCCGGTCGATCTCGGGCTCGTCTGCTTCCGCCTGAACGACGGCCGCGGCGACGCGGCGCTCGACGACCTCAACCGCAGGCTCCTCGCGGGCGTCAACGCCGCCGGCCCGATCTTCCTGACCCACACGACGCTCCGCGGCAAGTACACGATCCGGTTCGTCGTCGGCCAGCGGACGACCGAAGAGCGCCACGTGCGCGGCGCGTGGGACATCATCGCCGCGGCCGCCGCCGAGGCCCTGAAGTCCTGAGCCGGCCGCTCATTCCGGCTTGAGGGCGCAGCGCAGGGCGCCGTCCGGATCGGCAACCGGACGTAATAACCCCAGTCGCCGGTCCCCGCCGGGTCCTAGCGCGCGGGACGGCGCTGTTTTCGGAGCCAGCCGGTCCGGACGTGCGACTTCCGGTCCCGGCCGGTGTAGGGCTTGATGTCGAAGACGGGCGTCCCGTCGACGAGGTCGAGGCCCGAGACCTCGAGAACGGGGCCGTCCCGGGCCAGGAGCCTGAGGACGCTCATCCCGAGCGGGTTCGGGCGGTGGGGCGACCGGGTGGCGAAGACGCCGCGGGGCTTCGTCTCGCCCGGCGGCACGACCTCGAGCTTGGCGGCCCCGGCCTTGTGGAAATGGAACAGGACGATGATATGAGAGAACCCTTCGAGGCCGTCGAGGCCGGCGGCGAATTCGGGGAAGACCTCGATCTGGCCGGTCGAGCGCTCGAAGAACCGGGGCGGGGCGAAAAGCGGCGGGGGCAGATCGGCCGGCTCTTTGAAACGCGACCGGACGACGCCGATGGGACCAAGCCGGACGCCGGCCGCTATTTCCCGATGTAGGTCAGCCACTTTTCGTAGCGGGGTTCGCGGCCGGTGACGGCGTCGTTGAAGGCCTTGATCATGCCCAGGGCGACGGGGCCCGGCTTGCCGGTCCCGATCGTGTGCTTGACCCGCGGCGCGGCCGGCTCGGACCCGTCCGTGACGGTGACGATGGGAATGACCTCCACGGCGGTGCCGCAATAGAACGCCTCGTCGGCGCCGAAGAAGTCCTCCTTGGTGATGGGCGCGACGACCGTTTTGTAGCCGAGGTCACGGCCGATCTCGAGCAGGCTCGTCCGGGTGATGCCCTCGAGGACGGATTCGCTCCGGCCGTTGGTGATGAGGGTCCCGCCCTTGACGATGATGACGTTCTGGCCCGGCCCTTCGGCGATGCGGCCTTCCATGTTCAGGAAGATGGCCTCGTCGAAGCCCTCCTCGCGGGCCTCGAGGCCGCAGATCGTCGATTGGACGTAGACGCCGCCGAGCTTGGCCGTCATGTTGAACTGGGTATGGTGGACCCGGCGCTGGGGGACGATGAAAGCGTTGACGCCGCGGGCCGCGTTCTCGCCGAGGTAGGCCCCCCATTCCCAGGCGCTGACGGCCAGTTCGACGGGGCAGGCCTTGGGCACCAGGCCGAGGTTGCCGTAGGAGTAGAAGAGGAGGGGCCGGATGTAGCAGCTGTCGAGCCCGTTCTCCCGGACGGTCGCCGTGATGGCCGCGGCGATCTGGTCCTTGGTGTACGGACACTTCATCTTGGCCACGGCGGCCGAGACGAGGAAGCGGTCGTTGTGTTCGGGCAGCCGGAACACCGCCGGTCCCTTGGCCGTGTGATAGGCCCGGATGCCCTCGAAGACGCTGGTGCCGTAGTGCAGGGCGTGCATCATGGGGTGGAAGCCCGCCTCGGACCAATCGTAGAACTTGCCCTCGTACCAGTATTTCTTGGCGTTGGGGAAATGGGTGTTCAGGAACATGGCTCACTCCTTCAGGGAAGTGGGGCGGTGCGGCCCGGGGGAGGATTTTGGAAATATAGGGCCGCTCGTTCCGCCGGCGGCCGGTCTTCGCTTATAGAAGGCACTACCTCATATGACGATCGGATGTCCGGTTCAGGCCTTCCGAGGAGGAATGCTATCACAGCGCCGAAGCCAAGTAAAGCTATCGCCGGACGCCGGCGAAGTAGGTCTTCCCGCCGTGGTCGCGCCGGCGGATGCGGCCGCTGGCGAGGAGCTTCGACAGGGCCTTGAGGACCTCGTCCCGGTGGCGGCCGAGGGCGGCGGCGATGTCCGCGGCGGTCTGAGGCCGGCGGCCGACCGTGACCAGGATGGCCCGGTCGAGATCGCCGGAGGCCGGAGCCTGCTTCCGTTCGGCGAACGAAGCGACGACTTCGGCCTTCGGTCCCAGGCGCGCCCGGATCCTGGCCAGCGCGGCGGGGCTGAGAGCGCCGGCCCGGCGGTCGGCGGGCGGCCGGACGACCGTGTTCAGCTCGATCCGGTCCGGGCGGATGCGGACGACGGCTCGTTTAATGGCCTCGATAGCCGCCGGGGAATCGTTGACGCCCTTGACCAGCATGATCTCCAGCCGGATCTCGCCCGCGAACTCGTCGCGGAAGCGGACCAGGCCGTCGATGACCTTCCGGTTGTCGAGGGAGGCGTGAGGCCGGTTGACCCGGCGGAAGAGGGCTGCGGGAACGGCGTCGAGAGAGGGCCCGACGATGTCGGCCGCCGCGAGGTCGCGCCGGACGTCCCTGCGGCCGAGGAGGGTGCCGTTGGTCAGCACCGCGACGGGGATCCCGGTCATCTTCTTGATGGACCGGATGAGGAAGCCGAGGTCCCGGCTGAGGGTCGGCTCGCCCGAGCCCGAGAAGGTGATGACGTCGATCCTCTGGCCGGAGTCGATCGCCTCCTTGATCTGGGCCAGGATGGCTTCGGGCGGGAACCAGCTCCGCCGGCGGACGGTGGGCCGGCCGGCCGAGCCGAGCTGACAGTAGACGCAGTCGAGCGTGCAGGTCTTGAAGGGGATGATGTCGACGCCCAGGGAGAAGCCGAGGCGCCGTGAGGCGACCGGTCCGTAGACGAAACGGGTGTCGGCCATCAAGCCTTGTCCTTGTAGATCTCGATGAACCGGCGCAGGGACCGGTCCCAGGTCCGCTCCACGTCGTCCGGGAACAGGCAGGCCGGCAGCTCGCGGTTCCGCCAGTGGAAGGCCAGGCAGTCGCAGCAGACGCCCTTCCGGCTGCAGGGCTCGTAGCTGCAGTTGCACCGGGCCTTGTTCTTGGCCGTCTTGCATTCGCTCATCCGCGCTCTCTCTCGTCGCCTATATAAGGAATATATACCTTATTATAGTGTTTCCCAGACCACCAGTGAATCCCTGACATAAAACCTCCCGGCTCGCCGGATTCCGTGTGGAGGCGAGAAATGACGGTGAGGAGGGCAGTCGAACCCGATATTGGAAAAGTTTAGCCGGGCCGCGTGGCGGACGAGGGAAGTTTCCCTGGAAACCGACAAAACGTGTTTGAGCGAGGCTTAGCGCAAGCCGAGCGAGTTGTTTTGGCGCCGAGTCCGGCGCACGGCCCGGCGTCTTCAAACTTTTCCCATGAGGGAGAGACTGGCCTC
>Ga0209450_10000533_pt1 | contig 19325 bp, 19 predicted proteins | sample FrelakmetLWP11LW_FD_187149 | JGI IMG/M metagenome (GOLD analysis project Ga0209450, IMG submission 187149) | Freshwater lake sediment microbial communities from the University of Notre Dame, USA, for methane emissions studies - LWP11 LW (SPAdes)... | ecosystem: Environmental > Aquatic >...
GCACACCGACCCCTGGGGCATCAAGGTGTCCATGGTCGAGATCAAGCATGTCGACCTGCCCCAGGAAATGCAGCGGGCCATGGCCAAACAAGCCGAAGCCGAAAGAGAGCGCCGGGCCAAGATCATCCACGCCGAAGGCGAAAACCAGGCCTCGGCCAAACTGCTCGAAGCGGCCAACACCATGTCGCAAAATCCCACCACCCTGCAGCTGCGCTATCTGCAGACCCTGGTCGAGATCGGAGCTGAAAATTCGACCACCATTGTTTTCCCCATGCCCATCGATCTGCTGAAAGGCCTTTTTGAAAAAAAGTAAATGGAAAAAACTTATTTTGACATCAGGGTCACATTTGTTCATGTGGTCATTTTCTTGATCGCGGTGATCGCCATCGGCATTTTCCTTTTTTACATGGGCTACCAGGCCGGGCACCGCTTGGGAGACCAAACGGCCGGGATAGTCGATGCGACCGGACAGACCGAACCGGCCGCCGTTGATCCTGAAAAGATCAACATGGTTGACGACAAGCCGATCAAAACCGTCAGTGACAAAACGATCAGCCCGCAGTCGATCCCCGCTGAAATGAAACTGCACGAAAAGCAGCTGCCCGGGGAATTGCCGCCGGCGGCCCGGAAAGGCGTGTTTCCGGACCAGAATTACTCCATCCAGGTCGGTGCCTTCGCCGATTTTGTCAATGCCCAGAAATACAGTGAAAAATTCGCCAAACTGGGCTATCAGACCGAGATCATCGTCGAAAGCATCAACCAGAAAAAACTGCATACCGTCCGCGTCGGCAGCTTCGCCTCCCTGGCCGATGCCCAGAAAGAAAAAGACAGGCTGGAAGGCCTGGAGAAAAAGAAATTCAAAATAAAAAAAGGACACTGAATTATAAAACCCTATGTCTTTGGCTGACCGCCAGCCTGGCGTATGGCGCGGCGTTTCCCAAAACGCAGATCGCTTTTCTGGCATTTGTCTTTTGTATTCCCCTGCTCCTGGCCGTTGAAGGGAAAAGCAGCGCCGCGGCGTTCCGGATATTTTTTTATTTTGCTTTTTGCTCCAACCTGATCATTTTGTATTGGATCCCGCGAGTAATGGTCCAATATGGCGGCACCAGTGCTTTCCTGGGCGTCACCGGCCTGGTATGCCTGGCTGCTTTTTTAGCCATTTTCCCCGGGCTAGTCGGCATGATCATCAAGCGAAAAATGGAACACAGCTCTGCCTGGGGCATGGTCATCTGGATCCCGGCACTTTGGATCGCCAAAGACCTGGTTATCGAAAAGATCTTCAGCGGCTTCCCCTGGTGCCTGATCGGATATTCCCAATATAAAAATATTTACTTTACCCAGGTCGCCGAGATCGGCGGTATCCACCTGGTTTCATTCCTGGTCATCGCCGTCAATGTCCTGCTGTATGAATTTTTAAAAACAAAAAATAAAAAAATACTTATTGCCCTGCTGGGGGTTTGCCTGATCATTTACGGCAGCGGTTATTGGCTGCTGCAAAAACAGGGGCGGTTGTCCGCGGCGGTTCCCTGGCACCGGGCCGGGATCGTCCAGCCCAACAGCAACCATGACCAGCTTTTCAATTTCGCCAACACACAAAAAATCCTGGACAAACTTTTTAATGATTCGTTGACGCTGAAGAAGCAGGGCGCCGAATTGGTCGTCTGGCCGGAATTCACGGTCCCGATCTATCCGTTGCAGACCCTCTTTTACAAAGAACAATTTACCGCTTTCAGCGGGCGTTTTGTCCCGATACTGGCAGGTTTTACCGATTTCCGCAATGCCGACAATGTTTTTAATTCGGCCATGCTCTTCAACGGCGAGCGGATCGAAAAATACGACAAGTTCCACTTGACCCCTTTCGGAGAATATGTGTTGTTCAGGCGCTGGTTGTTTTTTGTCAAAAAGATCACCGATCAGATAGGGGATTTTACTTTCGGCAAGACACTGCACAATCTTGAATTTGCCGGTCACCAACTGGCAACTCCGATATGCTATGAAGTCATTTATCCCGAACTTACCCGGGAACTGGTGGTCCAGGGCGCCGACGTCATTGTGACCATCTCGAACGATTCCTGGTTCGGGAGATCGTCCGCTCCCTACCAGCACCTGGCCATGGCCGTTTTCCGCAGCATCGAGAACCGCCGTTTTCTGCTGCGCTCGACCTCCAACGGCATTTCGGCCCTGGTCGACCCGGCAGGCAGAATCATCTACCAGTCCCCTTTGCACAAGGCCGACAGTTTCCTGGCATCGTTCCAGTATCTGCAGCATAAAACCATATTTACCCGCTGCGGATACCTTTTCCCCTATTTTTGTTTTTTCCTGATATTGGCGGACCGGATTTGGGCGCTTTTAAGGAAATTAAAAAAACAGTTTCACCAGCCCTGAAGGTTGTAAAAAAAATCCCCGGTCGAACCGATCATGCGAAAATGATCGGCCGGAATTTTTACGGATTTTGAAATGCCCATGAAATAGTTCAGGTTGAAAAGCGGGATCAGGGGCAGGGATTGGAGCCAGCATTCATGGGCGTCCATATAGATCTGCCGGCGCTTTTCTTCATCCATCTCTCGCAAACCGGCATCGAGCAGGGCATCCATTTTCGCGTCGGTCAGGCCGGCGTAATTAAAATAGCCCGAACTGGACAGGACATCCTTCATATTCCAATCCATATCCAGAAGAAAAGCCGAAACAGCCAGATCAAAATTGCCCTGTTTTAGATACTTCAGGAAAGTCTGGTATTCGACGAAAACAGGCTCCAGTTCAACGTTGAAGGCCTTCATTTCTTCGCATAAAAACAAAACCAACTGTTTGCGTAAGGTAGACTCACTGTTCGCCAGAATCCTCAGGCGAAGACGCTGGGAAGGGGCAACCGCCGGCATTGGCTTGGTGCTAACATTTCCATTCAAATAAAGGAAAGGAGAAAAAACCGTTTCCCCGGCGCCCCTTAAAAATGTGTCCAGGAAAGGGGAAGCCTGCAAATGGTTGTAAAACAATTTGCGCAAATTCAGATCGATGAGCGGGTTTTTTAAATTAAAAACCACGTAGGTATAACCGAATTTTCTATATTTCTGCAGGCGGAAACTTTCACGCCACCGGGGCAGCTGGTCGTACGACTGCGCTTCATCCGCTCCGATTTCTACCGCAGCCAATTCATCGTTGAGCAATTTCAGCGGCCCTTGGCGTGGATCGCCGAGCAGCGAATAGATGATTTTTTTAAACGAATTGCGCGTGGCGCAAAAGGGATTTTCCTTTAGAACGATCGCCCGCGGTTCTTTAACGGCTTCCACCTGATAGGGTCCGCAACCCAGGGGGATGTGCCGCCTGAATTCGCCGGGATCCAAGCCGAGAAGTTCGTCGGCGCTCAGGATTTTAAAAGTCAGATAATTTTTCCAGGGGGCATATTTCTCTTTCAGCGTGATGCTGAAATTCAAGGGATCAATGACAATGATTTTTTCTATAAAATTCAGGTCGGAAAGATAGGGATATTCATAAAGGGGATTTTTCAGCAATTCGATCGTGGCCATGACGTCCCGGCTTTGTACGGCGGCGCCATTGGAAAAAAACATGCCCTTTTTCAATGTGATCGAGACCTGCAGCCTTTCATCATTCCAGCGCACGGAGTCGACCAATTCGGGACGGATCTTCCCGGCCGGGTCGAAATAAAACAAAGCCTGGTGCAGCTTGTTCATGATCCCCTGCGCCGTCTCGCTGGTCGCATAAACCGGATTCAATCCCGCAGGAAAATCGAGGCAGCCGATGCGCAAAACTTTTGCTTCAGCGGCAAGCAAAACCAGCCGGGATAAAATAAAAATGAAAAAAAGGCGTTTAGACAAATTCAAGAGCGACCGTTATTTTACCAGGCGAACTTCAGTGATCTCGGGAACATCTTCCCTCATCACCTGTTCCACATAGCCCTTGATGGTGAAGGTGCTCATCGGGCATCCGAAACAAGCCCCCTTGAGGCGGACCAGCACGACTTTTTCATCGGCAAGCACATCGACCAATTCGATGTCGCCGCCGTCTCCCTGCAGGGCCGGACGCACTTTCTCAATTACCGCGCTGACTTTTTCTTTCAATTCCATTTCTTACTCCTCAAGCAAATTTTAACATCTCTTCCAGGGCCTGGAGAGCTTTTCCAGCCACCAACGGATCCACGGAAATTTCATATTTGTCTTCGTTCAAAGAATCATACACGTCTTTAAGGGTCGTGCGCTTCATGTTGCTGCAGATCTTCGGGGTCAAAGCCGGATAAAAGATCTTGCCGGGATTTTCTCTTTTCATCCTCTCCAGCAAACCCTGTTCGGTGGCCACGATAAACTCTTTTTGTGCCGAACGCGAAACATACTTGAGCATGCCGCTGGTCGACAGGACTTCGTCGGCGAGCGCGGCCACTTCCGGGCGCACTTCGGGATGAACGATCACCCTGGCCTGCGGATACCGGGCCCGCATTTCAATGATTTCTTCCTCTTTGATGCGATTGTGGACATAACAAAAACCTTCGAACAAAAACAGTTTTTTGGCGGGGACCATTTTCTGCACATAATTCCCCAGGTTCTCGTCGGGTACAAAGATGATTTCCCGGGCAGGGATATGGGCGACCACCTGGACCGCGTTGGCCGAAGTGCAGCAGACATCGCTCTCAGCTTTGATCTCGACCGAGGAATTCACATAGGTGACCACCGGGGCGCCCGGATACCGCTTTTTCATTTCCCGCAGGTCGTCCACGGTGATCATGTCGGCCATGGGACAGCCGGCATCCAGGCGCGGCAACAAGACTTTTTTTCCCGGCGAAAGGATCTTCGCCGTTTCGGCCATGAATTTCACCCCGGCGAAAACGATGACCGCTTGGGTCGTCTCGGCCGCTTTCCGGCTCAATTCCAGCGAATCTCCCAGAAAATCAGCGCAAAGCTGCACGTCCTCGACCTGGTAATTATGGGCCAGGATGACGGCATTTTTCGCTTTTTTCAACCTGGCAATTTCTTCACTGAAAACGATCATTTCATCCATGCATTTCTCTGGGATTATTGTATGCTATTTTCACGACCCAGTCAAAGGTTAAAAATTAACTTAAACTGGTTGCCAGCGTTAAAAATTCGTAATGATTTTTTTTCTTGAAATGGACTTACAGGCAGGCCGGAATGGTGTATAATATTCACTGGAGATAGATCGAATGAAAAAATCATATTCCGCAATTCCTTTCCTGCTGGCGCCGGCTTTGATTTTTTTCCCGGCCTGTTCCATAAAAAAACTGGCCATGAATCAGGTAGCCAACGCCTTGACCACGCCAACTTCCAGTACCGTGTTCAGCGGCGACAATGACCCCGAATTGGTGGGCGACGCTCTGCCTTTTGCCATAAAATTGTATGAATCCCTGATGGCGGCCTCTCCCGGCCATCTGGGTTTGAAATTGAAGACGGGAAGCCTTTACATCATGTACGCCAATGCTTTTCTGCAGACTCCGGCGCTCTTGCTCCCCGAAAGCGATTTTAAAATGCAGGAATTCAATTACCAGCGCGCCAAAAATCTATACCTGCGCGGCCGTGATATTCTCCTGGCTGCGTTGGAGCAGAAGTACCCCGGTTTCAAGATAAATTTGCAGAAAAAGCTGTTCGCCCAAGCGTTGAAAACCACAAGCAGAAAGGATGTACCGCTGCTGTACTGGGCCGGAGCCGGCTGGCTCGGCGCATATGCCATCGACCCTTTCGACATGGACTTGGGAATGACCCTGCCGGCCGCGGCCGCTCTGATGAACCGGGTCCTTGAGCTCGAAGAAAATTATGCCGGCGGCGCCATCCATGAATTTTACATTCTTTATTACGGGTCATTGCCAGAATATATGGGCGGTAGCCTGCGCAAGGCCCGCGAACAGTTCGATAAAGCCGTTGCTATTTCCGCCGGGAAATCTTCGACTCCCTACATCGCCCTGGCCACTACCGTTTCTGTAAAAGAACAAAACCTCGATGAATATCAAGCATTGCTGAAACAGGCTTTGGCCGTCGATCCGGACGCGGACCCTGAAAACCGCCTGTTGAACATTCTGAATCGGCGCAAGGCACTCTGGCTGACCGAACACGCCGACGATTTTTTCCTGGAAGCCGAAACGTCGGCCAGCGAAACCAAGGAGTAAGGACAATGAAAAGGATAAAAACGATCATCCTATTGCTGCTGCTGCCCCTTCTCGGCGGCGCGCAAGTAATAAAAATCGGCAGTATCGCGCCGGACCGTTCGCCCTGGAACGATGCCTTGAAAGAGATCGGCCGCGAATGGGAAAAAATCACCAACGGCCAGGTGGTATTGAAAATCTATCCGGGCGGAATAGCCGGCGACGAAGACGACATGATCCGCAAAATGAAATTCGGGACCCTCGGCGGCGCCGTCCTGACCAATATCGGGATCACGGACATCAATGCCGATGCGTTTGTGCTCAACATTCCCTTCCTGTTCAATTCGGAAAGGGAAATGGCTTATATCATGGGGCAGCTGGTGCCGATTTTTGAAAAACAGAATAAAGAAAAAGGCTACCAGACAATTATTTGGACCATGAGCGGCTGGGTCAATTTTTTCTCGAAAAATCCCGTGCTTTACCCCCAGGATTTGAAAAAACAAAAATTATCCGTCAGCAGCGGCGAGCCGGAAATGGAACAAGCCTGGAAAAAATCCGGCTACCATGTCGTGCCCACCGAATTGAAAGACCTGATGATGTCCCTGCAAAGCGGCATGGTCGAAGCCTTTTACCTTCCGCCCCTGTTGGCCGGTGCCGGCCAGTATTTCCCCTTTGCTCCCCACATGAATTCCATGAAAATAGCCCCCCTGGTGGGAGGCATGGTGATCGCAAACAGGATCTGGGAAAAAATTCCGGAAAACTACAAACAGCCCATGATGGCCGCTGTCCAAAAAGTCCAAGCCACGCTGAAAGGAAAAACCGACGCCTTGGAAATAGAAGCGCTGGCTTCGATGAAAAAAAACGGCCTGATCATCCATGAAGCTCCGGCCGACAGCCTGCCCCAATGGAAGGAAGCCGCCAGCAAGGGCATGGACGAACTGGTCGGCAAGAAATTCAGCAGGGAAATCTACGACAAATTGCTGCAGATGCTGCAGGAGTATCGCCAGAAAAATGTTCAATAAGAAGTTTATAAATCTGGCCAATCGATTTGAAGATTTATTGGCTTTTTTAACGATTTTTTTGCTGGCCCTTTTTCCTTTTTTGGAAGTGATCGCCCGCACGTTCTTTCACACCGGCATAGCCAATTCCACCGAATATACCCACCACCTGGTTTTGATCCTGGCATTTATCGGCGCCGTCATCACGGCCAGGGAAAACAAACACCTGTCACTTACCTTGAATTGGAAACTGCCTGCGGCACTTTTAAAGCGCATCCAGGTGGGCAGCGCATTGATCAATACGACGTTCTGCACCGCCTTCGCCTGGACTTCATTTTCGTTCCTTTTAAACGCCTTTGGCGCCGATGAAAAAATTGCGATTTTCCCGTTGCGTTGGATCGCCATGGTCATGCCCTTGGGATATTTGCTCATGGCCTTGCGCTTCATCACCCATACCCCCCCCAAGCCCACCGCGAAAATCATAGCGGCCCTGGGGTTGATCCTGGGAACCCTGTTGGCTTTGGGGGCGATCGCGAATGTTTCCCACGTACTGCTTCCCCAGCATGCCGAATTCCTTGATTCCCTGGTGCCCGTTTACAACCAGGTTATCGCCAAATTGGTCGCGCCGCTGATCATTGTATTGATCGTATCGGCGATCTTTGGGGTTCCGATTTTTATTGTCCTGGGCGGCCTCGCGTTCCTCCTTTTTGCCAAAACAGCCCAGCCGCTCGAAGTCATAGCCAACGAAGCCTACTCGCTGTTGACCAGCCACGCCATCCCGGCCATACCGCTGTTCACCTTCACCGGCTTTATCCTTTCCGAAAGCAAGGCCAGTGAAAGGCTGGTCAAACTTTTCAAGGCTTTTTTTTCATGGTTTCCCGGCGGATTGGCCATTATGGCCATCATGGTCTGCACTTTTTTCACCACCTTTACCGGGGCATCCGGGGTCACTATCCTGGCAGTGGGCGGTTTATTATCCTATGTACTGATCAAGGGCAATTACAGCCCAAAATTCAGTACGGGACTGCTTACCGCCACCGGCAGCATCGGTTTGCTTTTTCCACCCAGCCTGCCGATCATCATTTACGGCGTCACGGCCCAGATCAGCATCAAGGATATGTTCATCGGCGGCATCGTCCCCGGAATCGTCCTGGTGCTGACCATGGTCGGATTCGGGATTTGGCATGCTTTAAAAAATAAAGTGCCGCGGGAGCAATTTGTTTTGCGGGAAGCGTTTGCCGCTATTAAGAGTTCGTTCTGGGAATTACTACTGCCGGTCATAGTTGTATTCGGATATTTCGGCGGCATCACCACGCTGGTGGAAAGCGGAGCCATCGCCGTGATTTACGCCCTTTTTGTTGAAGTAGTGATCCACAAGGATCTGAAGATCAGGGATCTGCCCCGGGTAATGCTCAAATGCATGCCGATCATGGGCGGCGTCCTGGCCATCCTGGCTTTGGCCAAGGGCCTGTCCTACTTTGTCGTTGATGCCGAGATACCCATGCAGTTGACGGCCTGGGTGCAAAGCAACATCAGCTCCAAATATGTTTTCCTGCTCCTGCTGAATATTGCCTTGCTGATCACGGGTTGTTTCATGGATATTTTTTCGGCCATCCTGGTGGTCGTCCCGCTGATCATCCCTTTGGGCAATCTCTTCGGCATCCATCCGGTGCATTTGGGGATCATTTTTCTGGCCAATATGGAATTGGGCTACCTGACCCCGCCGCTGGGCCTGAACCTTTTTCTGGCCTCCTATCGCTTCAATGAACCGATGAGCAAAATCAGCAAAGATGTCCTGCCTTTTTTAATGATACAATTGGTGGCGGTCATGCTGATAACCTATGTGCCGCTGCTATCCACCGGTTTGCTGGCCTTCTTTAAGTAAATCGGCGCCGAAAAAGCGCACGTGTTTGCCGGGAAGAAACCGGACACCTATTCGAATTCGAGCGAATTGCCGATCAGGATCGAAATGATCCTGGCTTTATTCGGGAGAATTCGCCGTTTTATATCAACGCCCTCGCTTTGAATGACGAACAGCCCATCCACGCCATCAATTTTGACATACGGGGTATTTTTTTCGGAAATTCCCACACTGACCCGGGGATAATTGCTGCGCAATTCTCCCAGATTGTTGTTTATCCCGATCCCCTTGCCGGTTTTAAATATTTCACTGATAATGGCTATGCCCCAAACCCGGCCTTTGTTTTCGTAGACAAAAAACAACGGCTCGTTGCTTTGGTCGAGTATCTTGTAAACATCATAGTAGATATCACTGACCAGCACTTTTCGCTTTAAAACAACATAAGAAGAAAGCAGTAGGGTCTCCAGCTGGACGGTGGGCATGCCCAAGGAAATGTTCCCGAGACCCTTTCCTGAAATCAACAGCTCGGGAGCGATCGGCTTGCCGAAAACACCATTGGTTTTGAATTGCACTTTAAAAAACATATTCCCGGGCTGAAGGGCCGGTTTGATTATTTCCAGGCCGGCCGCCCGTAATTCAGCGGCGAAACTCTCCAAATTACTCGCCTTAATGGAGTCGAGCACCCGATTTATTGTTTTGATGAACCCTTTTTGGGGGGTTATTACGGTAACTTCCTCAGAATGTACATCCCGGTTTTCCAATTTTTCTTCAACACTGATCTTAAATCCCCGGAACTCTCCTCGGGTTGTCCTGCTGACCGTATTTTCTTTGCCGGGCGATTTGCCGTCTGCGGATATTTTGAAGCGAATTTTCAAGGCATCGACCATGGCGGCCAACTCAGGGTCGATCAACGCGGAAATGACCGGACCACCGGCCTTGACGGTCATGGGTGCCTGCCCGGCAAACTCATCATCAGTTAAAAGCAGGATCGGTCCGGAAGCCTGACGACGGGCCAATTCGTTCTTCAAGATGCCGCTGGCATCCATTTTATCAATTGTACCTGCTTCCTCAAGCTGTTCGCTCGCTATCGGCTTCGGCATTGTTTTTTTATGCCGCCCCTGGATGATCAACAATAAAAACATTGCCAAAAAAAACACAATGATCGCCAGGGAGATCCAGATTATCTGCGGTTGGGACAATTTCTTGAACAACCCTTTTTTTACGCCAACGGACCGCGATTCGACATCCAAGCCGTTGACATTGACAGGATCGATCGCCGGGCCATCTCCCAGATTGGGTTCACCCATTGCTGCCGTCGGGGGCAGCAATCTGGTCTGGCCGGGATCTAAAACTGCTCCACTTTGTTGCTTTTTAAGATCGTCGGGTTCGGGAAAAGTTCCTGGTTCAAGCGAATTCTTTTCAGTCATTGTCAACTCCGCAACCAAAATAAACCACTGCCGTTTTTTTGTCAACTATTCCGATGAAGCAATTTATTTTCCCCAGACCCCGGGGATCGCTTGCCCGCAGAATTGGCATTTTCCGGAGCGCAAGGCAAGTATGTCGGTCTGGTATCCCAGGCGCGCGATCAATTTTTTCTTACAGTGCGGGCAAAGGGTATCGTTCCAGCGGTCCGATGACAGGTTGCCGCCATAAAGGTATTTCAAACCCATTCTAGCACCCAGGCGCAGAAATTGATGGATAGAATCCTGCGCAGTGGGTTGAACTTGCTGCAAGTGATATTGCGGGAAAAACCGGGACAAATGCCAGGGCATGCCATCATTGATTCCCAATAAAAATGAGATCAGCTGTTTGATCTCTTCTTCATCATCATTCAGTCCCGGGATCAGCAGGGTCGTGATCTCCAGCCAAATTCCCCGCGCCTGCATGGCGGCTATTGTTTCCAGAACGGGCCGCAGCCGGGCCGAACAATATTTTTTATAAAAATCGTCATGGAAAGCTTTCAGATCGATATTCGCCGCATCTAAAAATGGTCCCAAGCGGGACAACGCTAGGCTGCTTAAATAACCGTTGCTGACCATGACATTCTTCAAGCCTTCTCGCTGGGCCAGCCGGGCAGTCTCCAGCATCAATTCAAAAAAAACAGTTGGTTCGGTATACGTATATGAAATTGAATCGGCCTTGTTTTTCAGGGCAGTTTGCACCAAATGCTCCGGGGAAATGTTTTCTCCAACGATGTTTTTTTCTACGTCGACCATGGAAATCTGATGATTCTGGCAAAAACAGCAGGAAAAATTACAGCCCATAGCTGCAATAGAAAAAGTGCTGGAACCAGGCAAGAAATGATACAGCGGTTTTTTTTCGATCGGATCCAAATGACTGGCGACCACGTGGTCGGAATTCAATGAATAAAGCGTGCCGGAGATATTCTTCCTGACCCGGCAAATTCCAGCGGTTCCTTCAGGCAAGCGGCATTGGTGGGCGCAGAGCCGGCAAATGACCTGAGCCTGAATCCCGGTCTCGAAAAGCTCGGCTTTGATCACCCGCCCTCCGTTCTTATTTTTAACACGCGTTAAAAATCATCGCCGCGATCTGTCCGTCCATTTACTCCAAAGAAGCGAGGTAATCTTCGCAAGCGAGGGAGGCCTGGACGCCCATGCCCACCGAGATCGACACTTGCCGGCGGTTCCCCTTGATGACTTCCCCGGCCACGAACAATCCCTTGCTCCGGGTGGCCAACGAAATGTCGGTAATCGCATAGCCGGCGTCATCCAGTTCAACAATATTTTTTATCAGTTCCGTGTTGGGGACCGTGCCAATTGCCAAAAAGGCCCCATCGCAAGCCAAGACCTCCACGGCGGCGGTCTTTTTATTTCTCAGTTCAATCCCTTCCAGTCTCTGCGCGCCCGTAAAGCTGAGAACTTCCCTGTCCCAGAGCAATTTGATCTTGGAGTTTTTAAAAACCCTGTCCTGAAGTATTTTTTCCGCCCGCAACTGGTCCCGGCGGTGGACCACATAGACCGTGGAGGCGAATTTAGCCAGGTGCAGGGCTTCGGCCAGGGCGGTATCGCCGCCGCCAAGGACGGCAACCTGGCGATCCCGGAAAAAAGGCGCATCACAGGTGGCGCAGACCGATACGCCGCGGCCCAGCAATTCTTTTTCGCCATTCACATTGAAGAAACGGTGCGTGGATCCGGCAGCGAAAATGATCGCCTTGGCCGTATAAAAGTTATTGTAAACATCGACCCGCCACGAATTATTTTCGTAGTGCACCCCGGAGACCTCATCATTTTCCAATACGACCCCATAGCGCAGGGCTTGTTTGGACATTTGATCCATCAGTTCGGCGGGAACGATGGGCTCGGCAAAACCGGGATAATTTTCAATAATATCCGCACTGACAATCTGCCCGCCGAAAACCTGTTTTTCAAGGACCAGGGTTTTGCGCAAGGACCGGCCGCAATAGATCGCCGCCGCCAATCCGGCCGGCCCTCCGCCGACAATTATGATATCCCAGTTTTTTTCCATTACTGGACTTCACTCAGGGTTTTCTCGATTTGTCCGGGATTGACGGCCCCGATGAGCTGTGTTTTCACCAATCCGTTTTTAATGAACAAAAGGGTCGGCAGCGTGCGCACGAAAAAACGCGAAGATGTCAACGGATTCTCGTTCACATTGACTTTCAGCACTTTCACGTTTTCCGGGTAATTGGCGGCTATCTTTTCCAGGCCCGGTTCCATGAGTTTGCAGGGCGTGCAGGTCGGAGCCCAGAAATCGACAATAATCGTCTTGACACTATTCATGAAACTGTCAAAATTCCCATCGTTGGCAGAAACAATTTCAGCCATGGTCATTCGCCTCCCCCAAAATTTTATTATATATTTTTTTATATTCAGGCACCACCATTTCCCACGAAAAATCAGCCCGCATGCCATTATCCTGAATTTGCCGCCACGTTTTTTTGTCGTGATACAAAGCCAGCACTTTTTTTATCAGCAGCATAATTTCAGCCGGTTCGTTGCTGGCAAATTTGAAACCGGTCCCTTTTTCGGTATTCGGATCGAAATCCTCCACGGAATCCGCCAAACCCCCGGTAGCCCGAACGATGGGGACCGTGGCGTATTTCATGCTGTAAATCTGATTCAGCCCGCAAGGTTCATATTTTGAAGGCATGAAAAATATGTCAGCCGCCGCTTCCAGCCGATGGGCCATCCGTTCATCGAATCGGTTCAGGAAAGTAAGCTGCCCGGGAAACTGGGTCGCCAGCAACTGCAATTTCTCCGTCCAAGACCTTTCGCCCTCGCCCAAAATGATAAAATGCAAATCTTCCTTGAGCAGGACCGGAAAAAGTTCCAACAGCAATGCGATCCCTTTCTGTTCCGTGATCCGGGAAATAATGATCAGCAGCGGGGAGTGGCAATTTTTTGCAATTTCAAGTTCCCGGTATAAGACTTCCTTGTTTTTCTTTTTGATTTCCAAACTCCGTTGCGAATATGGATACGCAATAAAACGATCGGTTTCGGGGTTCCATTGGCTGTAATCGACCCCGTTTAAAATGCCGCTTAATTTAAAGGAATATTTCTTGAGCAGTCCGTCAAGGCCAAAACCGTTTTCGGATAAAAGAATTTCCTGGGCATAGGTGGAACTGACGGTAAACAGCCAATCGGAAAAGATGATCCCGGCTTTCATAAAATTCAAGTCGCCATAAAATTCAAGATACTCGGGGGAGAAAAGATAATCGGGCAGGCCCGTTTCCTTGAAAAAACTCCCGCTGAAAACTCCCTGGTAGCCAAGATTGTGTATTGAAAAAACGATTTTTGTTTTCAGTAAAAAAGGCGGTGCCGCCGGGAATTTGAGCAACAGCGGGATCAGGGCCGTCTGCCAATCATGGCAATGAATAATGTCAAAAAACATTTCCCGCCGGCGAATGAATTCCACAGACGCTTTCTGAAAAAAGAAAAAACGGAGAAAATTATCGGGATAGGCGCCGGAAGAATCCCCATAAAGAAATTCCCTGGCAAAAAAAATTTCCTGAGAAACAAAATACACGGTGAAGCATGAAGAAATCGCCGCTTTTTTTATTTGGGCCTGGAAGGAGCGGGAACCGATCTGAACGGGAAATGAATCGACTGTTTCCAGCGCAAGCTTTCCGATCTCTTCGGTCTTGTATTCGGGAAGTAGCAAGGACACCTTTTCGCTATTGGCCAGGACGCGAGACAGAACTCCAGCCACATCGGCAAGTCCGCCGGTTTTTGCAAACGGCACCGCTTCGCTTGCTATAAAAAGAATATCCAACGTTTCCCCCTAAGAGTGTTATTTCATATCGTTGGCTATTCTACCCTAAAAACACTAAATGTCAACATAGTTTATTTAAAAAACACAAAATATGGGGGGGGTACAAAATTTATTTCTTTTTTTTGAAAACAGAAAACACCGATTGCTTTTTTATTCCGGGCACTAATTCGGCGAGTTTGGTCAACGCCAGTTCATGGTCCGGATCGATCGCCAAAGCTCTTCTAAAAAAATTCTCCGCCCTTTTATCCATTTTTTCCGTCAAAAACAATAAACCCAAAGCCGCCAGCGGTTCCGCATTCCATGGTTCCATTTCAACGACTTTTTGAAAACTCTTTTCGGCAACCCGCCGCAAAGTCGGAATATTGGACTGGCTCAAGCCCAACAGAAGATAGTAGGACGCCTTGCCGGCATCATTCCGTACGGCTTCTTCCAAAAGACTGGCGGCTTCCCAGAATTTTTTTTGAGCATAAAGAGTTTTGGCTTTCCGATAAAACAAATTGGCCTTTTCAAGCAAATTTTCGCTGATCTTATCCAGATTTTGGATCTCTTTGTAACCCTTGGTGTCATATTCACGCCGCTTTTCTTCATTACTGAGGACTTCATACGCTTTATTGATATGCGCAAAAACAAAATTGGCCTTTTCCCTTAACTCGGGATCTTGAGCGTCGCCGAAGCGATCGGGATGAAATTTTTTTGCGTATTGATAGTACGCGTCTTTAATGTCAGTGAAAACCACCGTATTCTTTAAATTGAACAGCTCATAATAATCGATTTCTTTCGTTTTCAATTTCTCATAAAGTACAATCAACTCTTCAACGTTTTCAATTATTTCTTTATCAACGGTAACGTCGGTGAATTCCAAAACATTCAGCAAAAAAAAGAGCATGAGCTTCTGCCAATAAAGCGCATCGGGAGTTTTCATCATGTCGGCTATCTGCCCGGCCTGCCGGGGAGAATGGCTCGCCATTTCTTTGAAAAACTCAATGTCTGCGGGACTGAAAAAACTCTTGATTTCATTTGAGAGGAGTTTGGGCTGGAGGACCCGATGGAAAAAATTATTTTTAAACAGGGGTAAACTTTTAAAGCGCTGAATACCTTCGAAAAAAATCACCGGCAATTCGATTTTAAATTTTGAATCCTCGGGAATATCCGGGAGCACGGAAGAAAACTCCCATTCGCCGCTGGTTAGAGAGAAGGTGGAGAGCGCGATGACCCGCAATTGATAAATCAGGCTGAAATAAAGATCTTTTTGGCTGAGAAAATTGTTTTTGACCATCAGCGTGCCAATTTTATCTCTTTGTCCGGAAAGCAATTTGTGGATATCCCAGAACTGCGTTTGATCGATTTTTCCTATTTTAAAAAGTATTTCACCCAGCCGCTCATGAAGAACATTTGTTTTGGCAAAACAAAGGTTGCCTTCGCAGAAATACAGATTTTTTTCGAATTGTTCGCTTTTTAATCTCAGTTCACCGCTGCTTTTCTCGATGAATATTTTTCTTAAAACGAATGGCACCGGGGATTCAATTATGCGTTTTCCCATTGATTTCCTATTTCTCAAACTCTGAATTGATTTTTACACTATTTCTTTTTTTTTGTCAACGCAGACATGGCCATGGTGAAGAAAATAAAACTATTTTGTGGACGGGATATGCCAGCGGCCTTGAAAAGCGCCGGTTTTTTTCATTTTCGACCTGATCACATTCAAAACAACCTGCTTGTTCAGGGCCCATTCGGGCGCCACAAAAATTTCCCTTTCTCTTTCAGCCGAAAGTCGATGGATCACAATATCCGGATCAAGGCGTTGGAGGAGAAAAACAATAAGCTCGGCGTACTCATCCCGACCGAGCAATGAAAATGGTTTTTTCAAGTAGCGGCGATGCAATGCGGTGTCTTTCAAAACGTGCAGCAAATGAAACTTGATGCCCGCGGGTTTCAAGCGGTTCATTTCTTCAATGGTGGCCAGCATGTGATCGCGGCTTTCGCCGGGAATGCCTATGATCAAGTGAACTACCGTGTCAATTTTTCCGGTTTGCAATTTTTGGAAGCATTCCAGGAATTGCGCATAGGTATGGTTGCGCTTTAAAAGGGATAAACTCCGGGCATGGATCGATTGCAAGCCCAGTTCGACCGTCAGGTACAGCCGCTTGCGCAATTCTTCCAGAAGCAAAAAAGCAGGGTCAGAAATCATGTCGGGGCGGGTTCCGATAAAAAGTCCGACAACATTCTCATATTTAAAAACCACCTCATATTTTCGTCTCAATTCCGAAACCGGGCCGTAGGTATTGCTGTGCGATTGGAAATAAACAATATATTTCCGGCCCGGATGGACCGCGATGTATCTTTCGATCTGCTGTTCGATCGATAGGGGGGAGGACCGGATCGGGCCGGCGGCATACGGGTCGCAAAAAACACACCCCTCCTGCGAAAGCCAACCATCCCGGTTGGGACAGGAAAACCCGGCCGCGACAGGTATTTTAAGTATTTTTTGACCGGGAAATTTTTTTTTTAAGAATCCGCCGAATGAATTAAACAACTCATCCATACAGAATGGCTTGAACACCTTTGAACAATTCCTCAAGATTCAATGGCTTTTCGTAAAAGCCGTCTAAATAAATATCGTCGATTTTTTCTTTGATTTCATTTTTTTTGTAAATTCCCGATATGGCGATAATGGGGATAAAAAAAAGGTCTTTGATTTTATGCATTACATCAATACCGTGTTCTTTGGGCAGCAATAGGTCGGTGATCACCAGGTCCGGATGATGCTTTTCGGCAAGCTCAAGGGCTTGCTGGCCGTCCTCGGCCACGAGCACTTCAAAATCCTTGTTTTGGAAAAATTCTTTCAACAGTGAACGGATCCCCTCTTCGTCATCAACTATTAAAATCAAGTTTTTTTTGTTCATTTTTCTCTCGCATATATACCAACAAATATTCAAGCCAGGACCACAGCAAAAAGGCAAAACTCAGGACAATTAAAAAACGCTTGAGCAAAAATAAATTTATTTTTTCATTTAAGTCGATGATAAAAACAAAAATCAACAGGCTCAATAGCCCGAAGGTGAACTTCCCGATCAGCAAAGACGGTTTAACCATCTGCTTGCCCTTGAACAGCAAAAAACTGGCCCATAAAATCAGGATGTCGCGTAGCACAATAAAAACAGCCAGCCACAAGGGGAAATCAAATTTGATGGTCAGGATGAGCAGGATGGAAAACACCAAGATTTTGTCTGCCAGCGGATCAATGATTTTTCCCAGGTCGCTCTCTTGAGAGAAATTGCGGGCAATGAAACCATCCAAAAAATCAAGGAACACGGCAAAGACATACGTAATGACCAGATACGGGAAGATCTGGTCGTTGATATTGATCATAAAAAAAACAATTATCGGGATCATGAATATGCGTAATAAACTCAATATATTGGGCAGGGTGATCGTTTTTTTCATTACGATTCAAAAATATAACATTTGCCAGAGAAAAGCAATACGGAATGCTTTAATTCAGATAGATATCACCATAAATATTATTGATGACAATTTCTGGTTTTTGGCCGCTGCGATTGGCAAAACTCTCGTCCTTTTCCTGGAAGATATCCAAAGCAACGGGCGAACCGTTGAATATCCGGCCATGTATTGTTTTGATGCTGAAAACCGGATCCTCCATAACTCCCAAGGCAAGCTTGATTCTTGCATACCGCGATTCTATGTTCAATCTGCCGGAGATGGTTTTGCTCTGAAAATCAAAATTGCCGTTTTTTAAAAGTATATTCAGGCTGTCTCCGGAATAGTCCGCGACCGAGATATCGGCAAATGAGTTTTCCAACACCATGTTCCTGGAATTAACATGGCGAATTTCAATTTTACTCGATCGGCTCGACAGATGGACATCGCCGACAATATTTTCAAGAACGATGCTTTCGAAAGCATTGGTAAGTTTGACGCCGTTTTTGATATTCCGCACCGTTATCGCGCTATGGCGCCCGAATACTTCCGCCTGTCCGGCATCATCCAATGTGATTTTCCCGAACGCATGCTCAATGAACACATGGCCGCTGATTTTTTTCAGCATGCAATCCCCATGCCTGCCGCTCAGGCGCAGCGCCCCGACGTTCTCCAAAACAATATCGGTTTGCTGCGCATCGATGGCGATATTTCCCGCAATGTTCTTTACGTTGAGATTCCCATGCCTGATTTCCATTTGGGCCGAAGACGGGATATCTTCCAAAACCACATTCCCATTTTCCTGGCGCAGAAAAATATTTTTGCCGACATGGCGGATGGAAACATTTCCTTCATGATTGCTGGCAGCCAATGCCGTGCCTTCAGGGACCAGCAATTGCAAGCGGATGCGCAGCCGCTTATATGGGAAAGCCGTTGGGTAATCCACGGAGATTTTCAATTCACCATTTTCGATTTTGGCAAGGACACGAGTATTTTGTTTGATCCTCTCCACATCGGCCTTATTCAAAAAATAAACCCGCAAAAAGGCCAGCAGATGAACCTGGCCATCGGCGGATCTATCGACGGTTATTTCACCGGCCGGATTGGCCATGGTGATTTTGGCTAGTGCCGGAAATATCTTTTCTTCTTGTGGAAACTCCAAATAGTGTTCGCTGATCAGGCGCGTTTCGTTGAAATATCCGGAAAAATCGTCAATGAATTTGATTTTACCCTTCTCAAATGCATTGTAGATGAAACCGAAAGCGATCAGCAAAACAATTAGGAAAACTTCCTTTTTTTTCATTGATTTTTTTTTGCATAAAGGTAAATATTCTTTAATCCGATATAGATCAAGATCAACGGCCAATATTTTCCGATCAGGTGCCAGACATTGATCTCAAAGCCATAGTTTTTCATCAGAAAAAGCACGCCCAGCACCAGGATGATGAATCCCCAAAAAAGCGATTCTTTTTTAGCTTTTGCCATTTTTGTTCTCCTCTCTTTTAAAATAGTTGTACACGATCTTGATGCCAAAAACGATCAGCACCAAAGGCCATAACCGCGTAACCTGGCGATAGGTCAGCAATTCAAAATTGGCCAATTGAAAAACGATCCCGATCATCAGTACAATGACCGCCGAAAACATGGAAAGGTCCTCTTTATAACCGGCAGGATT
>Ga0209450_10000534_pt1 | contig 19298 bp, 17 predicted proteins | sample FrelakmetLWP11LW_FD_187149 | JGI IMG/M metagenome (GOLD analysis project Ga0209450, IMG submission 187149) | Freshwater lake sediment microbial communities from the University of Notre Dame, USA, for methane emissions studies - LWP11 LW (SPAdes)... | ecosystem: Environmental > Aquatic >...
CCCCTGGTAATAGAAAACCTCGGCCTCCTTGAATGCCTTGACGGCCTTGTGCTCGGCGTAGCGTCCGGCCGGGTCCGTGATCGAAAGCAGCCGCACCATGGGCGAAGCGGTCTGCTCGGAGGGAATGAGGTTGATGCATTCGGTCTGCCGCCAGGCATGGTTGCGCGCAGCCTTCTCCACCAGCGCCCGCACCTTGGGCAGCGGGTCGGCACCCGCCGCGGCCGCCCGCCGACCGCTGCGCAGCGCGTTCCACGGAATCGGACACGCCCGCGGCGGGGCCTCGTTGCGCAGGTGATAGGGCACGATCACTGCGCGGGCCAGTTTGCCGCGGATATCGATTTCCACCCCATCGTTTTCCCCCAGCTCGCTGTCCAGCAGCGCAAGCCCGATGGCCCGCATGCCCTTTTCTTCGGTTTGCCGCGAATCGATGCCCGCTCCCGAGTCCAGCCAGTAAGGCACCATGGTGCCGCTGGTGACGAAACCGACCGGTCTGCCATCGCGCACGACCCGCAGGCCGGCCCGGGCGATGCCCTTGTCCAGCAAGGCGAAGGGCTGCACCATGCGGGGGAGATCGGCGCGGTGGCTGAAATCGCGATCCAGGATGCGGCGGAACGCTTCGAATTGCCGGGCCAGCGCCTGCCGGCCGATGAAATCGCCTTTCAGCGCGGAGAAGCTGACGGCGAAGCGCGCCAGGCTGCAGGCAAAGATCGGTATGTCTTGGCCCTCGGGGTCCCGCCCCAGCTCGTGCCCGTAAAGCGGCAGGGCGGCTTCCAGACGCAGGGTGTCGCGCGCCCCCAGCCCTACGGGCAGCGCGCCTCCCGCAATCAGCCGGTCCCACAGGGCCGGCGCCCGGGAGGCGTCCGGGAACAGCTCGAAGCCGATCGGCTCGCCGGTATATCCGGTGCGGCCCAGCAGGAGCGGGGTACCGTCGAAGTCGGCGCTTCCCAGACGGTTGCGCATGGGATCGGGCAACCGGTCGGACTTGATAATGGCAGTCAGGATGTCTCTGGCGGCCGGCCCCTGTAGGCTGATCATGGCGAGCTGCGCGGTGAGGTCCGTCAGCTCCGCCGCGGGGAACCGGCGGCGCAGCGAATTCAGGTGTTCCCAGTCCCGCTGCCGGTTGGAAGCGTTGACCACCAGAATGAACTCCTGCCCGACAAACCGGTAGAGATAGGCGTCGTCGATCGCGCCGCCCTCGGCGTCGGGGATCATGGTGTACTGGGCTTCGCCGACCTCCAGCGCCGCGGCATTGTTGCTGAGGGCATGCTGCAGCAAAGGCAATGCGTCGTCCCCGCGCACCCGGAAGCGCCCCATATGGGACACATCAAAAAGGCCCGCGTTCCGACGGGTCGCCAGGTGCTCCTGCACGATGCCCGTCGGGTACTGCACGGGCATTTCCCAACCTCCGAATTCCACTAAAGTAGCGCCGAGGCGCGCGTGACGATCGTGCAACACGGTCCGCAACAACTCTGCCATGGCTTCCTCCTTACGATGGGTAGGCCGGCGCCAGCGGATGACTCGCCGAGTGTGCGTGCATTTAACCCTGAAACCGCCATGGGTGTCAATCGCTTCCCCCCTCGCTCGACTTTCCGCCCGAATTGAGTTAATCGAGAATTCATATGCGCTGCGTGCGCAACACCCGAAAAAGGAGGTGCACTCATGGCCGTCACGACAACCCTGCGTTGGCTCAACGACATGCATTTCGTAGGCATCGACTCCGGCAACCACTCGGTGGTTCTCTCCGGCCAGGCCGACGGCATCGGCGTCAAGCCTTCGGAGATGCTGCTGATCGCATTGGCCTCCTGCTCCTCGGTGGATGTGGTCGAGATTCTCGCCAAGAAGCGCCTGAGCCTCACTATGCTCGAGGTGGTGACCACCGGCGAGCGCGACCCGGAACCGCCGTGGCCATACCGCAAGATCCATCTGAAGTATCGTCTCGCCGGACAAGGACTGACGCCGAAAGCCGTCGAACAGGCCATCAACCTGTCCCAGGAAAAATATTGTTCGGTGGCCGCTACGGTCCGCGGGGTGGCGCAGATCACGAGCGATTACGAAATCATCGCGGTTCCCTGATCTCTGTCTTCTTGAACCCAAGCGGCATCCGTTTGGAATCGGTCCAGACCCAAGGCGCCGCGATTCTGCAACCGCAGACGTGACGGACCGCGGCGACGACTGCGGAGGACGCGACGGCCGGCATGGACCGGAAGACGCCGTTTCCGGAAGAACACCGCGCAGGAGGCGCGCGCTTCTATTGCTCCATCTGAGATTCGGACAGGCAAGGAGTAATAGCGCATCGTCCCGATAGATTTATAACCGTCTAATTTAAATACACATTTAACAATTTCTAGATTTGACTATCTCGCTGGATGCTGCTAAAATAGAAGTATTTAAATCACCCGCGCGCGACGAGGCGCCCGATGTGGGCATCCCGGCCGCCGCGAACACTAAATCCAGAGGAAACGCCCTCTATGCCGACCGCTGATCCGCAGCTGGGAAAATACGGCATCACTACCAAGCTCTTCAGCCTGATCGGTCTCATGCCTAAGAACCAGCAGCTGGTTTTGCTGAGCCAGCTGGCAGGCGATCGGATCGCCGAACAGCTGTTCAAGCTGATCGTGGACTTGTCTGAGGAGCAGCAGATGCTCCTCTTGGAGCAGCTGGGCCAGCCCCTGGAGTATGAGGCGCCCGAGACGACTATCAGCCTCGAGGGCACTGAGCCTTCGATGCGCGAGAATCCCCGCAAATCCTGTCTCATCAACGCCCATTACAGCATCCAGGGCAACAGCTTTCTTAGTTACATCCTGGACATCAGCATCGGGGGGGTATTCATCGAAACCAGCGAACGGGTCCCGGTGGGTGAAACTATCACTCTCAACTTCACCCTGCCGAGCCAGTCGCAGCCGTTTACGATGTCGGGCAGGATTGCCTGGAGCGGTCCTCAGGGGTTTGGAGTAAAATTCGAGCGCATCCCCAACCCCCAGGGGAACGCGATCAAAAAATACATCGAGATCGAATAAGGCCTGCCGGCCGACCCGGCCGAGTCCGGACCGGGGGCGCGGCGCACAAGGACTCAACCATAGTTAAACCGATTGGAAACACATGAAATTTCGAATCCTGATTGCGGCTATTTTCTTTGTAATCCCGAGTCTGTCATACCTCAGCGCGGATATTTATCGCTGGACCGACTCAAACGGCAACGTGGTGTACGGCAACCAGCCCCCTGCAAACGCCAGCAACGTCAAAGTAATGATTTCCGAGACGCCCGGCAGGGCCGGAGCCAGTTCATCAGCCCAGCCCGATAATTCGAGCAGCGTAGAGGCGATTCTCAAAGGAGTTGAAGAGGAGAAGCAGGGCGTGGAACAGCCTCCCGAGGAGTCCGGGGCGACTAAGCCGAGTGCGCCTCAGAGCCGCGAGGAGATGATCGCGCTCGAGCGGGCCAAACTCGAGAAAAAGATCCAGGATCTTGAAGAGTTGCCTCTTGACCATTTCGGCTCCCAGAAAAACAAACGCGTGCGCATCGGCTACTACCAATACCGCTTGGAAACCCTGCTCGCCGATCCGGACAATTATTTCAACAACCCCGAACCCTTCGAAGGCAACATCAAGACCCCCGGAAAATCCCCCTAATTTTTTCATTGCCTTTATCCCCAAAACCGTCTATATATTGTATATACTCATGTTGGGCACCCCTATTTAAGGGTGGAGGAGCGTTTCCCGCCCCAATTCCAACTTTTGTTAAATCCCGGGCAGACGGGCCTGAATCCTATCGTTGCCATTTCAGGGACATGGAAGTTACGCGAAGGCGCCAAAAAAGAGGCTGAAAATGCACGAGCACGAAAGCAACCCCAAAGAAGATTTCGTAATGAGTGGCAAACAGGCGAGCGCTGAGGACCGAGAGGATTCTTATAGCTACTCCCAGACGGGAGACGGCAGCCGCCAGAAATCCCTGAAACCCGTCCTGATAGGGGGTGGTGCTCTCCTTGTGGCCGTCATCGTTATTCTCATGTTCCTTTCAACCGCACCCAAGACGGCCGAAAGAGACCTGATTAAAGGGCTCGAGACTCGGCTCAAAGGCATGGAAGAAAAAATTGCCAAGCTGGAATGGATCGATACGGGGATGGCCCGACTGGAGCGCAAGGAAAAGGAAATCGCATCTCTCAGCGATCGCATGGCCCAACTGGAAAGCAACCTGACCAGAAAGGTCGATCAGCTTTCCAAAGACATGGTGAAACCCGCGCCCAAGGCGCCCGAACCTGCCGTTCCCAAAGTCGAAGCTGCCGCCCCGAAGCCCGAGGCCGCCGCTCCGAAACCCGCTGCCGCTGCACCGGCAAAAGTCGAGAAAGAACCCAAGGCCAGGGTGCACGCCGTCCAAAAGGGTGAAACCATTTACGGCATCAGCCGCAAATATGGCATTACCCCCGACCAACTGAGGAAGCTGAACAAACTCGGCCCCAACGATCCCATCAAGCCGGGTCAGCAGCTGATGGTCGGTCCGGCCAAAGTGAGCTGAGGCAGATTCTTCCGTTTTATTTCCGCTTGCCTTTCAATCTGAAGCTCCAGCCTCGATTCTGCGGTCAGGCTGGAGTTTCTTGTTTGGCAGCTCTCAAGCCAGGCTGTTGAGTCATCCCCGATCTGTATCACCGCGGCTCGTTATCGCCAATAGGCCCCCGCCGATTTGACCTCCGATCCCCCGACCGAACCGCCCGCTAAACATTACTAATAGAGTATAAAATATTATAGTAATTTTTACATTAATTAAATTTTTATCTTGACATATTGGTTTTCGGTTTTAAATTTCCGGCCATGAGCAACAGAGCAACTGAAAAAAAACAACGCATAAGGAGGTATGACATGATCTACAGACGGTTCTGGGGGTTTCCGAGTTGGGAAGCGCGGAGCCCGTTCGCTGAGCTCGAGCGCATGAAGCGGCAAATGGATAGGCTTATGGAAGGTTTTTCCGGCACCTATCAGCAGCCGTACGCAGGCGTTTTTCCTCTGATCAATCTGACGGAGAACACGGAAAGTTTCGTGATCCGCGCCGAACTTCCGGGAGTGGCAACTGGCGACCTGGACATTCAAGCGACCGCGAACAGCCTCTCCATCAGCGGGGAACGCAGGATTCCGGCCGAGAACAAGGATGCCGGCTGGCACCGCCGCGAGCGCGAGGCCGGCAAATTTTCCAGAATGATCGCCCTGCCGAGCGAGATTGACCCCAACAAGGTGGATGCCGGGCTGGTCAACGGGATTCTCACGGTCACCATCCCCAAGGCGGAAATTGCCAAACCCCGGCAGATCGCCGTTCGATAGCCTTGAAAGGAGGCGGGTAAAATGCCAGACACCAAAGACATCAAAGTGCGCGAGAAACAGGAAGTGACGACGAAGGCCGAACTGACGACTCCCGGAATGGTCTTCACACCGCAGGTGGACATTTTCGAAACCGAGAAGGAACTCACCTTGCTGGCCGACATGCCGGGCGTCACATCGGATAAGCTCAACATCGACTTGCGGGACAACATCCTTACCATCACCGGCGATGTCGCGCCGAGCGCAGGCTCCGGCGAAGAGGACGTGCTCATCGAATACGAGACGGGGCGGTTCTTTCGCCAGTTCACCCTCTCGGAGGTGATCGACCAGAACAAGATCGATGCCAAACTCGGCGATGGCGTCCTGCGCTTGACACTGCCCAAGGTGGAAAAGGCCACTCCGCGTAAAATTTCGATAAAGGCAGCGTAATGCGTCTCTGGCCGGAGCTTCGCGTCTGACTGGCGTGGAGTTCCGGCCGTCGTTTGGTGCCGATTTCTCCCGGCTGTTATTGAAAGCGTCTACGTTGGATGGGGCGATGAGGCATGGCCAAAAACTACTACATCCTGCTGGGCATAGACCGCTGCGCCGACGCCGGTCAGATCAAGCATGCCTATCGGCGCATCGCCAAGCGGCTGCACCCCGACCGCTCCGTTTCGTCGGCAGATGCCGAGAGGTTCATGGAGGCCAAGGAAGCGTATGAAACGCTGGCAGACGCCGAGCGGCGCCGCCGGTATGACGCCGAACTGACCCGTGGGCAGTCATCCCCGCGGATGGCCCGGGTTCCGGAGATCGTTCGGGACCGCGGGCGGCTCTACCGCGAGTGGGAGCAGCGTGAATCCATGGTGGATGAATTCTTCGAAGGATGGGTTCCCGGATTCTACACCCTCCCGCGCCGGCGCGGGTTTGAAAAAGACATCTACTTGGAGGTGATCCTGTCCTCCCGCGAGGCGCGTGAAGGCGGGCTATTTCCGATCCGCTTCCCGGTAGTGGAGCCCTGCCCGCAGTGCCACCGGGCCGGGATTTTGGAGGAGTTCTTCTGCCCGGTCTGCATCGGCCGCGGCGGCGTCAGCACCGAGCGGGAATTCTCGCTCAGCATCCCGCCCCGCACCGTCGACGGCACGGCGGTGTCGCTTTCCCTGGAAGATATCGGTCTGAGAGAAGTGCAGCTGCACGTCGCGGTCCGCGTGGATCCGCGGCTTGAGGATTAGCACCGCCGACCCATCCAAGAGCCTTTTTCAGTGCATCCGCGCGATCTCGCCGGCGGTTTTGATTTCCGCCGGCAGGTCCTCGATCTGGATCACCAGTTCCACGCCGAGAGCGAAGGCCCGCTCGATGACATTCTCCAGCTGAATCACGTTTCCCGGCCAGTTGTAGCTCAGGAGATAATCCATGGCCTCGGGCGCCACGGCGAGCACCTTTTTGGCGCTCTTGGCGTTGAAATGCTCCAGAAAATGATTGATGAGCAGGCAGATGTCCTCCTTGCGCTCCTTCAACGCCGGCATCTGAATGAAGACTTCCGCGAGGTGGGCATGCAGGCTCGGTTCGAGGGTGCCTTTCGCGAGCGCCGCCTTGACGACCCGGTTGGTGGCTGCAATGAGCCGCGCGCCGGGCGCTCCGCCCGCCTCCACCGTCGTGCGGGATTCGGCCAGGATTTTCGACAGAAGCGCCTGGGCGGACAGGGACAGTTCGCAGATGTCATCCAGGAACAGCGTGCCTTCCCCGGCGCTGTTGAGCACCTCATGCAGACGTTCCTCCTGGCCGTCTGCGGCCCCGCCCTTGAAGAGGCTCTTGCAGGCCACGCTCACGAAGGGATCGCCGCTGTGCGGGCCCAGGCGATGGATCACGTGAGCGGCGAGCTCCTTGCCCGTTCCGCTTTCGCCTTCGATCAGGACATTCGGTGCCCCCGCGCGGATGCGGTCGAGCGTGGCATAGATCTCCTGCATCTTCAAGCTGATGCCCACCAGCCCCTCATAGCGGTGCCGCTCCTTGACCCGCGCTTTCAGGACGACCGCTTCCTGCTTGAGTTTCTTGGCCTCGAGAATGCGGTCGATGATGACCTTCAGTACATTGAGTTTGAAGGGTTTCTGAAGATAGTCGTAGCTCCCGTGCTTCATGGCCTTGATGGCCGATTCCATCGAGCCGTGGCCGGTGACGATGATGACCTCGGTCTCCGGCCGGTGATCCTTGATGGCCGACAGCAGCTCCAGTCCGTCGATGTCGGGCATCTTGATGTCCGTAAAAACGATGGCATACGGCTGGGTCTTGATCCGTTCCAGGGCCTTGACGCCGTTGTCGACCACCTCCACCCGGTAGCCGGTTTCGGTGAGATACTCGCGGACCAGGTCCAGAATCGTTCGGTCGTCGTCCACAAAGAGTATTTCCGCATCGCTCGTCGACATCATGAATCCCCCGCAGGTTTATCGAGCTGGTACCGCTTGATCTTTTCCACCAGCGTGGTCCGTTTGATTTGAAGCAGGTCCGCTGCGCGGTTCTTGACCCAGTTGGTTTTCTCCAGCGCCGTCAGAATGAGCGCTTTTTCGAACTCCGAAACCGCCGTTTGAAATGAAATACCCTCCTCGCCGCTCGCCTCACCCCGCCGGCCGGGCGGTGGCGCGTTCGTCCGGACTTTTTCCGGCAGGTCTTCCGCCGTCAGCGAGTCCCCGTCCTTGAGGACCACGATGCGTTCGATCAGATTTTTGAGCTCGCGCACGTTGCCGTGCCATGGAAAGTTCATCAGCAGCTGCATGGCATCCGGAGCGACGTCCATGACCTTCTTCTGGTTCTTGCGCGCGAACTCCTCCAGAAAGTGGTACGCCAGAAAGGGGATGTCGCTCTTGCGCTCCCGCAGGGCGGGCAGCATGATGGGGATCACATACAGCCGATAGAAGAGATCCTCCCGGAACTGGCCTTTCTGAACCTCTTCTTCCAGGTCGCGATGCGTCGCGGCAATGATGCGTGCGTCCACCTTGATGGTCTCGCGGCCGCCGACGCGCTCGAACTCGCCCTCCTCCAGCACGCGCAGCACCTTCACCTGCAGATCCGCGCTCATGTCGCCGATCTCGTCCAAAAAAATGGTGCCGCCGTTGGCCAACTCGAATTTCCCGGGCTTGTCCGACACCGCGCCCGTGAAAGCGCCGCGGCGATAGCCGAAGAACTCGCTTTCCAGCAGCCCCTCCGGCGTCGCCCCGCAGTTGATCTGCACGAGCGGTTTGCCGCGGCGCGGTGAACACTCGTGGATGGCGCGGGCGATCATGCCCTTGCCCGTCCCGGTCTCGCCGTTGAGCATGATGGTGGTATCGCTGCCGGCCACCTTCTCGATCATGCGGAAGATCTTCTTCATCGCCGGGCTCTGGCCGACAATGTCTTTGAACGGTGATTGCGGAGCGGGGCCGATCGAGATGATCTTGGTGAACGTAGGGTTGGAGCTGCTCATGAAAGTCTTTCCGAAATGCGGGTCCATCAGGCTGCCAGTGGATTCTCCGACGTTTTTCTGATAGCAGGTTTTCCTGTAATTCGCAATTGCGGAGTTGGGAGCCCGACGCTTTCCGAATCGAATGAAAATCTCTTTGTCCATCGGCGTGCGCGAACTGGTCGAGTTCGCGCTGCGAAGCGGCGACTTGAAGGTCGAATTCACGGGAGCCTCCCGCGCGGCCGACGCCATCCGTCTGCATCAGACGATCCAGTGCGCCCGGCCGGCCGGATATACGCCGGAAGTCGCCATCGCCCGCGAGGTGCAGACGCCGGACTTGGTGCTGGCCATCGGCGGCCGGATCGACGGTGTGTTCGAAGGCGGCGGCGTGCCGGTGATCGATGAGATCAAGACCAGCCGCCGCAACCCGGAGGAATGTCTGCGCGAGGAGAACCCGCTGCACTGGGGGCAGGCCAAGGTCTATGCCTTTCTTTACGCGGCCGAACACGGGCTGACCCAGATCGGCGTTCAGCTGACCTACGCGCGGCTGGACACGGGTGCCACCCGGGAAGAGCGCCGCTATTTCACCCTGGCCGAACTTCAGCCCTTTTTCGAAGAAGTCGTGGCGCGCTATCTGGAATGGGCCACGCTCCTGACCGACTGGCAGCGGCGGCGCGACGATGCCATCCGGGGCCTGGGTTTTCCCTTCCACGACTACCGCCCCGGCCAGCGCGAGATGGTGGACGCAGTCACCCAGACCATCCTGGCCGGCGGCCGCACCTTCATCCAGGCCGCCACCGGCATCGGCAAGACCATGGCCGTGCTCTTCCCCGCCGTCCACGGCATCGCCGACCGCGCCTGCGCCAAAATCTTCTACCTGACCGCCCGCACCACCGGCCGCCTGGCGGCCGAAAAAGCGCTGGATGAAATGCGGAAGCACGGCCTGCGCCTTAAGCATCTTTCCCTGACCGCCAAGGAAAAAGCCTGCTTCAACCCCGACCGCGCCTGCAGCCCCGATGAATGCGAATTCGCCCGGGGCCACTACGACCGGCTCCCCGCGGCCCGGCGCGCCCTGTTTGCACGGGATGCCTGGACGCGGGAGGCGGTGGCCGATGCCGCTCGGCAGTTTCGGGTCTGCCCCTTCGAATATTCGTTGGACCTTTCGCTCTGGGCCGACCTGATCGTCTGCGACTACAACTACGCCTTCGACCCCAAGGCCTATCTGCGGCGCTTCTTCCTGGAGCAGACCGGCGACTACGTGTTTCTGGTGGATGAAGCCCACAACCTCGTGGACCGCTCCCGGGAGATGTTTTCGGCCGAGCTCCGCAAGCAGCCGTTCCTCGATCTGCGGCGGGCGGTGAAGGGCGTTCTGCCGGCCGTCTACCGCAGCCTGGGACGCATCAATACCTGGATGCGCACGGCCCGCAAAGGCATGGAGGCGGCGGGCGCGCCGACGGCCGAACGCAGCGCGCCGGAGGAGTTGTATCCCCTGCTGCGCGACTTCATGGCCGCCGCTGAGAAGTGGCTCGAGAAGAACCTCGATTCCGATTTCCGAGAGGATCTCCTGGAATGCTATTTCGAGAGCGGCGGCTTCCTGAGGGTGGCCGATCAGTTCGACGATGCCTACGCGACCATCTACGAACCGCTCTCCAAGGACCTGCGCCTCAAGCTCTTCTGCATCGACCCGTCGCGGCAGATGGGCGACGCCTTGAACCGCTGCCGCTCGGCCGTGTTCTTCTCGGCGACCCTGACCCCGCTGGACTACTTCCGGACCATGCTGGCCAGCGAATCCGCCGAGACCCTGTCGCTGCCTTCGCCGTTCCCGGCCGAAAACCTGGCCGTGTTCGTCGCCGACCGCTTGTCGACCTACTATCGCCACCGCGACCGCACCAAGGCCGAAGTGGCTCGGGTCCTCCGCCGCCTGGTGCAGCCCCGCGCCGGCAACTATCTGCTCTTTTTCCCGTCCTACCAGTACCTGCGCATGGTGCTGGCGGACTTCCAAGCGGCCGGCCCGGACATCGACGTCGTCGTCCAGGAACCCGGCATGGGCGAGCGGCAGCGCGAATCGTTCCTGGCGCGCTTCGAAACCGACAACCCGCGCACCCTGGTGGGCTTTGCCGTCATGGGCGGAATCTTCGGGGAGGGAATCGACCTCGTCGGCACACGGCTTTCCGGCGCGGCCGTCGTCGGCGTGGGACTGCCCGCCGTGGGCCTGGAACGCGAGCTGATCCGGGAGTACTTCGCGGAGCGCCTCGACCAGGGCTTCGAATACGCCTACATGTATCCCGGCATCAACCGCGTCCTGCAGGCCGCCGGCCGGGTGATCCGTTCCGAGACCGACCGCGGCGTGGTGCTCCTGGTCGACCAGCGCTATGGCTCCGGGCACTACCGGGCCTTGCTGCCCGACAGCTGGAATCCGGTAAGAGTCCGGCAGCACGACCAGCTGGCCGCCGAACTGGGGCGTTTCTGGTGAGGCCTGCTTCAAATTGACATCAATCGCGTTTTCTCCTATAGATTTAAAGTGTTCGGGGACAAATGGGTTTCCGGGAGAGACGAAATGAAATCCATGTTGATGGGTGTCACGATCCTTCTATGGCTGATCGCATCTTCGGCGGCCTGCGCCCAGGGCAAGGTCTACACCTGGACCGATTCGCGGGGGAAGCTGCACCTCACGGACGAGCCTCCGCCGGCCGAGGCCAGCGTCAAGGACGTCGTTGAAGCCCCTCCGGTGACGCCGGCCGAGGCCCGACAGCTCCAACAGCAACGCCAGCAGCGCGGCGAGGCGCGGCTTGAGGAGCAGCGCCGCTCCGAGGTCGAAGAGCGCCTGCGCCGGTCGCGCGAAGCCGACGAACAGGCCCAGGAGGCGGTCCGGAAGGCGGACGAGCAGACCCAGCAGGCGCTCGAATATCGCAAGCGCTTCGGCAATACGCCGTCCCGGCGGGAGCAGTTCAAATACAAGATCCGCGCCGAGGAGGAAAAGGCCGAGGCGGCCCGGGCGGAAGCGCAGCGCGCCATCGACCGGGCCCGGGCGGCGTCGGAAGAAGCCCGCACATCCCTTAACCCGCCGGCGGCGGGAAACCAATAGAAACGCAGGCAAATGATAAACGTGTATCGCGACTGGTTCTTGGCCGCCCGGCCCTGGTCGTTCACGATGACGGCGATTTCCGTCAGCGTGGGCAGCACGGTGGCCGCGGTCGAAGGCGCCTTCTCCTGGCCGCTGTATTTCCTGACTCTGATCGCGGCGGTGCTGATGCACGCGGCCAGCAACCTCATCAACGACTTCGACGATGTGCGCCACGGCGTGGACAGCCCCGACGTCCCCACGGCGCGCTACCGCCCCCATCCCTTGATGGAGGGACGGCTGCGGCTGGACCAGGTCCGCCTGGCGGCCTACCTGCTCTATATCCTCGCCGCCGGTATCGGCATCTTCCTGGCGGCCACCCGCGGCCCGCTGGTGATCTTCCTCGGGATCGTCGGGACGGCGGCGGGCATCACCTACACGGCCGCGCCGCTCAATTACAAATACAAGGCTCTGGGCGAATTCTCGGTGTTTCTGATGTGGGGCCCGCTGATGGTCACCGGCGCCTATTACGTTCAGCAGCAGGCGGTCAGCGCCGACGCCCTGCTGATATCCATCCCCTTCGGCGTCCTGGTGGCGCTGGTCCTGCTCGCAAACAACATCCGCGACGTGGTCTACGACCGCGGCAAAGGCATCCAGACCCTGGCGATCGTGTTGGGCGAGCGCAGGGGGATATCGGTCTATCTGGCCCTGATCGTGGCGGCCTACCTGGCGGTGGTCGTCATGGCGGTGTTCGGGCCCCTGACCATCTGGTCCCTGATCGTCCTGCTGTCGACCCCGCTGGCAGTAAAACTGCTGCGGCAGATGGCCCATAACATTCCGCTGGACGCCGACGCGCAGACCGCCAAGCTCGATACGGCGTTCGGTCTGCTGCTGGTCCTCTCGCTGGTCGTGAGGGTCTGGTGGTGACCCCGGTCCGGTTTCGCCCCGTCCGGCTCGCAGCGACCGTGATCCTGGCCGCCGGGCTGTGGTTCATCACCTTTGCGCTGGGGTGGACCTCCTTCTGGATCAAAATCTCGCTGTCGGCCTCCCTGCTGGCGGCGATTTCCATCCTGCTGCGCCCGCCGCGACGCGAAGATTTCCGTTTTGACGGCCGCGCCGTTCTTTTAGGACTCCTCTCGGCCGCAGCGCTCTATTTCATCTTCTGGGCCGGAAAGCAGGTTTCGACGGCCATTTTCGATTTTGCCGGCCAGCAGATCGGAGGAATCTACCACAAGGGCACCGGCACTCCCATGTTGACGATCGCCCTGCTGCTTTTCCTGGTGACCGGTCCGAGCGAGGAGATCTTCTGGAGGGGCTATCTGCAGCGCAGCCTGATGGAACGCTTCGGCCGCTGGCCCGGATGGGCGGCGGCCACGGCGATCTATGCCGGCGTCCACGTCTGGTCGTGGAACTTCATGCTGGTCGGCGCCGCAGCGGTGGCCGGCGCCTTCTGGGGCGCCATGTACGCGCGCCTCGACCGCCTGGCGCCGGTCATTGTCTCGCACTCCATCTGGAGCACGGTCATCTTTGCCGTGTTTCCGATGCGCTAAACCCGCCGCGCCGTCGTCGATGGCTTCTTAGGCTTTCATCACCGCTGCCGTCGCAACCAGCCGGCGGATCGCATCCAACAGCGGCGGCTGCAGGGTCCGCCAGCGCGGCTGGATCGCCCCGCCCTCGGTCCAGTTGAAATCGACGGCATCGTACTTCTCGGGGATCCGGCGCTCCCGGTGCTCCCCGTAAACGCTCTCCGGGTAGTATTCGATGTAGAGCATGCGCTGCGGGTCGATCTTGAAATCCCGGGCCACCGAGGTGGCGACGTGGCCGGCGCAGCTGCGGACCGACATGCGGCTTGCGGGGACATCCGCGACCACGGCGATAAAGGGGCGCAGATGAGCCATGGCGCCCTTCGGCTCCCGGCTCAAATCGTAAAGCCGCAGCCGACAGCTCCCGCTGGACAGCTTCAGCCGCCCCCCGAACCCTTCCCAAGAATAAATGCCGTCGTGAATCAGCATAATGCCCTTCTTCCGTTATCCTGCCAAATGCTGGAAACACCTGAGCGAGTCTTTTGGCCGTCCGGCGGCTGCGCCCAAAGGCCAACTTCAAGGCGCGCAAGCCCCGCGGCCCGAGGCGTGCTTCCTGCACGCCGCAGGGCCCGCGGGGCGCCGCGCAACGCCGAAGCTGGGCTTTCGGCGTAGCCGCCCCTCCATCAGCGGGTTAGCGTGGTGTACACCCGCAACAGCCGCTCCGGCAGCTCCCGCACGTCGGATATCACGTGGTGACACGTCCGGCCGTAGAGCTCGTCCAACTTCGGATCGGCAGGCAGGTTGACCGTCAGGGCATGGAAGCGAATATGCAGGGAGCTCAACTCGAGCAGCGCCTGGCGGGTGTCGGCCACCGCATACGGTCCCTTGTAGCCGGTATCGTTGGGGAACCCGTCGCTGAGGATGATCATCAGCCGCACCCGAGCGGGCGCCGCCGCCAGCTGGCTGGCCGCATGGCGGATGGCCGCCCCCATGCGCGTGTTGCGCTGCGGCCGCAGCGCTCCGATGCGCCCGCGCACGGAATGCGACAGCGGTTCACCGAAATCCTTTATCCGAAAATAGTCCACGCCCCGCCGCCCGCTTCCGGAAAAGCCCCCCGCTGCAAAAGCGTCTCCCAGGATGGACAGGGCCTCGCACAGGACGACGATGGCCTCCTTTTCGATATCCAGAACCGAAGACTCCGTCCCCGGCACGCCGTTGGCCGTGGAGCGGGACACATCGATCAGCACCAGAACGGCCACGTCGCGACGGTCTTTCACGCGCTTGACGAAGAGCCGGTCCGACGGCAGCGCTCCGGTACGGCGATCGACCCAGGCATCGACCAGCTCGCGATAATCGAATTCGTCGCCGTCGCGCCAGCGCCTCAGCCGCTTCAGCCCCTCGGGCCGCAGGCGTTCGAAGGCGGTTCGGGTGCGGCGCACGAGGTCCTGGTGCCGCTGCAGCACCTCCCCGTAGAAACTCCCGTCGTCCTCCGCCGCGGTCAGCTCCCGGAGGTGCACGTGGTCCTGAAGGTAGTCACCGAGGCGAACGTCCCATTCCGGATAGCGCCGCACCGCACCGTCTTCGCCGGGGAGCTCGCACGGTGCCAAGCCGTCCGGGTTCCCCAGGCGCAGCAGCTCTTCCAGCCGTGTGGCGCTCAGATCCTCTCCGAACAGCGCGCGGATATCCGCAGGTGCCAGCGACCCGGCATTCGCCGCCAGGCGCTGGCGGATGTCCGCTGCGTACGCCACATGCCCGGCGGCGGCAAACAGGCCTTTGAGCCGCCGTGCCTGCGGTCCGAACGCGGCCGTGCCGTCTGAAGCCGGGTTCGGCCAGGGTCGCCAGCCGAAGGGCGGAACGAGCCCGTCCCCGGAGCCTGTCGCCCGCGCCTGCTCGAATAACCGTGCGGTGAGATCCGCGCTCATCTCTACGGGGCTGTCCGGGCCGATCCCGGCCTCGAAGGCGGCGGTTGCCTCCGCCAGGGCCGCATCGACGGCGGCATCCGGATGGGCCCATTCCGGCGCCGGCATCCCCAGCCCCACCCTCAGCAGCAAGCCGTCACGGAATGAGACGCACGGCCGCGGCCGGTGCCGCAGACTTCCCATCGCGGCCGTGCGCAGCATGGGGTAGACCCGGCGGACGAGGCCCGGGTAATGACGCTGAAGGCGATGGCGGATGCGTCCGAGTTCGAACGCCGTAAATAGGTCGGCGGCAAGCCCGCTGTCCGGGAACCGGCTGAAAAAGTGTTCAAGATCGGAGGCGGTGAGCGTATCGGCGGGCGGGGCGCCTTCGTCCTCAAGGGCGGAGGCGTCTTGCGCAAAGCGGTCGTCCGGCCCGGGGCCGAAAAGGGTGCGCACCGATGGATAGCAGTCCAACGCCTTTTCCAGATCGAAATCGATCGTGCCGAACTCGTGAAACGAAGCCTCCAGGCGCACCAGCGCCTTCGCAAGGGCGAGGTTCGCGTCCTTGCTGTCGAAAGCGTCGATCTCGTCCGGGACATAAATGGCTTCGCCGTCGGAACAGACCATCCGTTCCCGGCCGATGCCGCCGGAACAAGAGGCGGGAAGGGCCGAGAGGGGCCGCACGGCCAGTGCCCGTCCGGTGCGGGCCAGCAGGTAGCGCCGCAGCCGGTCTTGAACCTGGGCGAATCCGATGCGCACCTGCAGCCCGGCGAAGGCTTCCTGGCTGGAACGCGATTCCAGCGCCAGCCAACGCGGCGTGAGGTCGGGGTGGCGCGCGTGTTTCTGCAGGGCCGAATCGACAAAAGCCGTCAGGACGTCGCCCTCCAGCAGGTCGAGCCCCTTGGAGAGCCCCGCCAGAAACGGCTCGATCAGCCGATGGTCGACCCGCAGGACGCGGCCCAGGGCCGCAAGCTGCCGGCAGCGGCGTACCGGTGCCAAACGGAGGGCCGTCCGCGGCAGCGCCCCGGTGAAATAGCGGGCCTCCTCGTAGCTCAGCTCTCGCCGAAAGGTCTCGGCCAGCATATCAAGATAGGCTGCGGCCCCGGCCCTGTCGCCGCTTTTCAGCAGAAGGCCGAGCGCCTCCAGCGGCGCTCGCAGCGCGTAGCTCCCCTTGCCGGCCATGGCGGCCCAGGCCTGGTGGAATCGACCCAGCAGGTCGGCATCGCCATGGATGAGCACCGGTGGAAGGCAATCGGCCATGATGGCGCCCTGCGTGGCCCCTACCGCCCCGGCTTGGCGCACGCAGCTCCGATAGGCGTCCAGGCCGGCCGGGCCAACCGTGCCGATCAGGTCGGCGTATCCCGCTGCCACGCTCCGGCCGAAGGAAGCCTCGACGTCCAGCGCCCACAAGGTCTCCTCAACCAGCAGCTCGATCCTATCCGTTTCGAACGTCCCCCCTTCTGCGGCCAGCCGTGCAGAAACGAACGCCGCCACGCCGGGATTCACCCGCATGAGATGTTCGAAAGATTCAGAAAACATCTTCGATCAGGTCGTAGAGCGTCTGCAGCAGGCGCTCATCGTCGGTCAGGGGCAGGCAGACGGCGGTGCGCAGGGCCTCCCGTTCGGGAATGCCCTTCCCGATCAGTAGCGCCGCGTGGATGAGCAGACGTGTGCTGGCGCCTTCGGTCAGGCCCTGTTCCCTCAGGGAGCGGACCCGGGCGGCCAGAGTCACCAGGCCCAAGGCCACATCCGGCGGCACCCGACCCTCGTGCGCCACGATCTGCGCTTCCTTCTGTTTCTCGGGGTAGCTGAACTCCATGGAGACGAAGCGCTGGCGGGTGCTCTGTTTGAGGTCCTTGAGGACCGACTGGTAGCCGGGATTGTAGGAGATCACCATCATGAAATCCGGGTGGGCGCCGATGCACTCCCCGGTCTTGTCGACCGTCAGCCGCCGCCGGTGGTCCGTGAGCGGGTGGATGACCACCGTCGTGTCCTTGCGGGCCTCGACCACTTCGTCGAGATAGCAGATGGCGCCGAAGCGCACGGCCTGCGTCAGCGGGCCGTCCATCCACACCGTCTCGTCGTTTTGAATCAGATAGCGGCCCAGCAGGTCGGCGGCGAAGAGGTCTTCGTGGCAGGCAACGGTGATCAGAGGGCGCTGGAGGCGGAAGGCCATGTGCTCCACGAATCGGGTCTTGCCGCAGCCCGTCGGCCCCTTGAGGAGTACCGGCAACCGTGAAGCGCAGGCGGCTTCAAAAACGGCGACCTCGCCCCCCGCCGGCACGTAGTAAGGCTCACGGTCGATTCTGTAACTCTCCAGCGCCATTGCACCCCTCCCGTCCTGCGGATGTCATTCTGGTGCCCATCCCGAAGCAACCGGGTTCCGGTATTCGTCGGCATGGCAAGCGTTATGAATTTTTGGCATTTTGCGCAGCCATCGAAGTTGCCATGTGCTCTTGGATGTAATAGACTACTAGCAAAAACGCATTAGGGGCTTTGCACGCGACGGAACCCTTGGCCTTTTTCACCGCCTGCGCCCAAGGGTTCCTTATTATATATCCGGAGCCACATGACAGAAAACACGAACGCAATGGTCCACCGCCTGAACGCCGACGGCAGGGAAGTCATCCTGGTCGGCACCGCCCATGTTTCCCGGGAGAGCGTACGCCTGGTGGAAGAGGTGATCCGCGCCGAAACACCGGACGCCGTCTGCGTGGAGCTCTGCGCCGCGCGCCATCAGGCGCTGCGCCAGAAAGACCGCTGGCAGAACATGGACATCGTCAAGGTCGTCAAGGAAAAAAAGGCCTTTCTCCTGCTTTCCAACCTCCTGCTGGCGGCGTTTCAGAAGCGCATTGCCCGGAAAATGGACGTAACGCCCGGTGCCGAGATGCTGAAGGCGGTCGAACTCGCCGAAACCTCCGGTGCGCAACTGTGTCTGGCGGACCGGGATATTCGCGCCACGCTGTCGCGGGCCTGGCATTCGCTGGGTATCTGGAGCAAGGCCAAGCTTGTCTTTCAGCTCCTGCTCTCCATGGGCCAGGCGGAGGACATCACCGCCGAGGAGATCGAGCGCATGAAGCAGCAGGACGTGCTCGAAGCCTTGCTCTCCGAGGTCGGCCGCTCCCTGCCCATGCTGAAAACGATCCTGATCGACGAACGCGACCGGTACCTGGCCGCCAAGATCCGCCAGGCCCCCGGCCGGAAAATCGTCGCCGTGGTGGGCGCCGGCCACGTGCCGGGGATCAAGCGACACTGGGGCGAGGCCATCGATCTGGCCGCTCTGGAACAGCTCCCGCCGCCCGGGAAATTCGGCGCGCTCATGAAGTGGCTGCTCCCCGGCAGCATCGTCGCCTTGTTCATCGCCGGGTTCTTCTACGGCGGCAGCGGCGCCGGAACCGACATGGTGGTCCTCTGGAGCGCATGCACCGGCGTGCTCGCCGGGCTGGGCGCCGCGGCGGCGCTGGCCCATCCGGCCACCGTGCTCTCTTCGGTCGTCGTCGCCCCGTTCACCACGCTGCACCCCATGATCGCCGCCGGCTGGGTCTCGGGGATGGTGGAGGCCTTTTCCCGCAAGCCGAAAGTCAGAGACCTGGAAAGTCTTCCGGACGACATTCTAACGTTCAAAGGGTTCTGGCGCAACAAGGTCACCCGCATTCTGCTGGTGGTCGCCTTCACCAACATCGGCGCTTCGATCGGCACCCTGGTCGCCTTCCCGGTCATTTTGAAGATGCTGCTGGGCTGACCTCTCCTGAAGCGGGTTCATGACGAAGGAAATGCACCCGACGCTTTCGGCCCCCTGGGTAAGCCCAGCCGGCCCCCTCGCGTCACCGGCCCCGCTTCCTGTCAGCGCTGTTGCATGGGTGAAGGCGGGTGGCTGGCTGGCTTGCGTCGTGGGCCTGGCGCTGCTGGCCCTCTGGGGCTGTGCCGGGTCCACGCGGCTTGCGGATGAACGGCCGCCGACCCGGCCGAGACCTGCGCTGCCTTCGCTGCGCTATGCCATTCAGGCCGGCGCCTTCAAAAACATCGACAACGCCGTGCGGCTGACCGGCAAGCTGCTGGCACACAAGCTGCTCGCCTACCACTTCATCGATGAATCCGGCTTC
>Ga0209450_10000535_pt1 | contig 19286 bp, 12 predicted proteins | sample FrelakmetLWP11LW_FD_187149 | JGI IMG/M metagenome (GOLD analysis project Ga0209450, IMG submission 187149) | Freshwater lake sediment microbial communities from the University of Notre Dame, USA, for methane emissions studies - LWP11 LW (SPAdes)... | ecosystem: Environmental > Aquatic >...
GGGAGGCCTGCCTGCTCACGGGCTCGGGCGTGGCGGCGGTCGCGACCGCTCTCATCGGGCTGCTCAAGGCCGGGGACCACGTCGTGTACTTCGCCGAGCTGTACCCGCCGACGCGCGCCCTCGTGCGCAAAGTCCTCGGCCGCTACGGCGTCACCGGCACGATGCTGTCCGTGACCGACGCGGCTGGCCTGGAGCGCGTGCTCGCGGCGACGCCCACGCGGCTGGTGGTGTTCGAGTCGCCGACCAACCCGGCGCTCAAGGTTGCGGATGTCGCCCGCGTCACGGCGCTTGCCCGGTCGCACGGTGCGCTCACGCTGCTCGACAACACGCTCGGTGGCCTGCACAACCACGGCGAGTTCGACGTGGACCTGTTCGCGCACAGCCTGACCAAGTACGCCTCAGGCCACGGCGACGTGATGGGCGGGGCGGTGGTCGGGCGCCGGGAACTCGTCGATGAGCTCCGCGACGACTGCATCAACCTCGGTCCGACCCTCGATCCGCACGCTGCGTACCTGATCCTGCGCGGCCTGAAGACCTATTTCCTGCGCTGGGACGCCCAGTGCCGCACCGCGTTGAGCATCGCGCAGTTCCTGGGTTCGCGCCCGGAGGTGGCCCGCGTACGTTATCCGGGCCTGCCGACAGACCCGGGGCATGCGCTGGCGGCCCGGCAGATGGACGGGTTCGGCACGCTGGTCACCTTCGATCTCGCCGGCGGACTCGACGCCGGCACGCGTTTCGCCGAGGCGCTCGAGCTGTTCAGTATCGCCGCGAGCTTGGGCTCGACCGAATCGCTGGTGGTGGCCCCGGCGATGCAGCAGCCGCGGGGCATGAGCGAGGAGCAGCGCCGCTGGACCGACATCAACCCGGGCACCGTGCGCCTGTCGATCGGCATCGAGGACGGCGACGACCTGATCGAGGACCTGCGACAGGCACTGGCGCGCGCCTGACCCGGCCGCGCGCACCGACCGGCCGCGTCGTGCGCCCGAGCGGGGATATCCTCGCCTGAGGCCTCTGGTATCCTCGGTTGAAACGACGAGCTGCTGCCAGGGGTCATGGAAGCCGCCGACCTGCAAGGAAGTTTCAGGCTCGGGGAGTGGCTGGTAGAGCCGCGTCACGCGCGGCTTTCCGGCCCGGCGGGACAGGTCGTGCTCGAACCATCCGACCTAGCGTTGCTCCTCGCGCTTGTGGCCTCGCACGGCGAAGCCGTGGGTCGCGCGGCGCTGCGCCGGGCCGCATGGCCCGTGGGCGGCGGGAGCGACCAGCAGCTGCGTCAGAGGATCCGCCGCCTGCGCGAATTGCTCGGCGGCTCGGCGGGGGACCGCCGCTACATCGCGAACGCCGACATGGGCGGCTTCGCCCTGATCGCGCACGTCGAGCTGCTGCAGCCGAGTCGGGCCACGCCGCCGGCCGGCGGCGACCGGTCCGCGCCGCGCAGTCTGGCCGGCCGGGTGCAGGCCTTCATCGTCGAGCTCAGGCGCCGCAACGTCTACAAGGTGGCCGGCGCGTACCTCGTCGGCATGTGGATCATGCTGCAGGTCGCGGAGGTGACCTTCGAGCCGCTGCGCTTGCCCGAGTGGTGGATGACGGCGCTCACCATCCTGGCCGTGCTGGGCCTGCCCATCGTCGTGGTGCTCGCGTGGTCCTACGAGATCACGCCGGGCGGCATCGTGCTCGACGAGGGCGACCGGGCCGGCGTGGCCATGCCGCGCGCGCGTCGCGCGATCGCGCCGGTCACCGTGGCGGGAGTCTCGCTGATGGCGGCCGTGACGGGCGTCGCGTGGTGGCGCTCCATCGAGACGCCGGCCACCCAGGCAACGGAACCGGCCGAGCCCGGACCGCGATCCGTCGCCGTCCTGCCGCTGGTGGACATGAGTCCGGCCGGCGGTAACGCCTACCTTGGCGACGGCTTGAGCGAGGAACTCTCGGCGCGGCTCGCGCAGATACCGGGCCTGCGCGTGGCGGCACGCACCTCCGCATTCGAATTCAAGGGCCGCAACCTGGACGTGCGGCGCATCGGCCAGGCGCTCGGCGTGAGGCACGTGCTCGAGGGCAGCGTGCGGCGCGACGGCGACAACCTGCGCGTCACGATGCAGATGATCGATGCGGCCAACGGTTATCACGTGTGGGCGGGGAGCTACGACCGTACCTGGCGCGACGTGATCAGCATCCAGAACGACATCGCGCAATCCGTCACCGAGGCGCTGCGCATCGTGCTGGCCGATGATGCCGTCGTCGTCAGTGCGGATGCTTCCGCGACTCCCGACGTGCGCGCCTTCGACCCGTACCTGGCGGGGCTGGCGATGCTCAGGCAGTCGGGCGACCTGAGCCGCCTCAAGGAGGCCGAGCTCAAGTTCAGCGAAGCGGTCACGATCGCCCCGTCGTTCGCCCGGGCGCACGCGGGCCTCTGCCAGGCCAGGCTGCGCATCTACGACCGGACACGCGACCCGGCGGACGTCGCCGGGGCCGAGGAGTCCTGCCGCCTCGCGCTGGATCTCGATCCGGCCCTCGTCGAGACCGAGAAGGCCCTGGGCGCCCTGTACCTGTCGAGCGGGCGGCCCGTAGAGGCCGAACGGATCTATCTGGCGCTCGTGGAGCGCACCCCCCAGGATGCGGATGGGCACATCGGCCTTGGGCGGGTACTGGAGCAGCTCGGCAACTATGAGGCGGCCGAAGCAGCCTTCCGCGCGGCGGTACAGGCGGAACCGGCGTTCTGGGGTGCGTACAGTGCCCTCGGCGGCTTCCTGCTCGCGCGTGGCCAGGCGGAGGAGGCGATCGAGGCGTTCCGCGAGGTGACCGAGCTGGCACCGTCGAGCGCGTCGGCGCACAGCAACCTCGGTGCAGCGCTGCAGATGCAGGGCGACCTGCAGGCGGCCGTAGCCGCGTACCGCCGGTCGCTGGCGATCGAGCCATCCCGCGCCGCCTATTCCAACCTCGGCACCCTGCAGTACTTCCTGCACGACTACGCCGAGGCGGCGGCCAATTACGAACGCGCCATCGCAATCGCGGGCCAGGACCAGACGCTTTGGGGCAACCTCGCCGACGCGCTGTGGCAGATGCCCGGCCGTCGCGAGGAGGCGGTCGGCATGTACCGCCGTGCGATCTCGCTGGGCCAGCGGGAACTCGAATCGAATCCGGCCGACGGCCTGCTGCTCGCCCAGCTCGGCTACTACCATGGGCGAGCCGGCGACGTCGAGCGCTCGCGCGACTACCTCGAGCAGGCGGCGGCTGCACAGCCGGACGGCTACGTGGTGTACTACTTCACCGTCGCCGCGGCGGATCGCGGCGACCTCGAGGAAGCGCGGCGGGCCGCGGCGGAAGCAGTCAGGCTCGGATATCCTGCGTCGCTGCTGCGGGTCGATCCTTCGCTCGATAAGCTGCACGCAGCCCGCCCGGCCGGGTAGCGGGGACGGTGCCCTGCAACACAGGAGGGGGAGAAACGATGACCATTGAACTGTTCATCAGGGTCGACGGGAACGCCGTCGTCATCGAGGACGCGCACGGAGTGCGCGGCGGCGACCTGAAGGTGAGTACCGGTGACGCGGTGAAGTGGGTCAATGAGACGCGGCGCACCTGCCACCTGATGTTCCGCGAATTGCGCCTGGGCCCGGCGCCCGGCTACGGCCCGCGCGTCTGGCCGTTCTCCGATGGTGACCCCGGCGGCGACCTGAACATCCCGCCGTCCGGCTGGATCGGCACGGTCTGCAAGGCGAACGTGTCGCCCGGCCCGGGCTCCGCCTACGTCAAGTACGACGTGAAGGTGACGGGCGGCGGGCCGCCGCTCGGCCTCGACCCCATCATCATCATCGACAACTGAGCCCGGGCACCGAGGCACGGAACCCGCCCAGCGGCATGCTGACCGATCATTCCGGCCTGAGCCGCTTCGAGCGCCTGCTCACACTGTTCACGCGCGTGCGGCCGGGTGAAGGCCGCAGCGCGCTGCTGTTCGTCGTGCACGGGTTCCTGCTGCTGTTCTCCTACCAGGTGGTGAAGGCCCTGCGGGAGGCCTTCATGCTCACCAAGTTCTCCGCGGAGGTCCGCGCGTACGCGGTGGCGATCATCGCGCTGCTGCTGATGCTGCTGGTGCCGACGTACACGGCGGTGCGCCGGCGCCTCGACGGCGAGCGGCTGCTCATGGCGGTCACGGCGTTCTTCGCGGGCAACCTGCTGCTGTTCTGGCTCGCCGCCGTGGCGGGCCTGTCGATCGCCTTTCCGTTCTTCGTGTGGGTGAGCATCTTCGGCGTGATGGTGATCGCCCAGCTCTGGGCGTTTGCCGCCGACTCGTTCAACCTCAAGAGCGGCCAGCGGCTGTTCCCGGTGATCATGCTCGGCGCCAACCTCGGCGCCCTGGCCGGGGCCAAGTCGGCGCAACTGGCCGTGTCGGCGTTCACGCCGGCCGGTCTGATGCTGGTGGCCACGGTGGTGCTGCTCGCGACGCTCGCGCTCGCCGGCCCCGAGCGTCGCGCCGTTCCGTCGGGATCGCGGCCGGTGGTCGCCGAGCACGGCGCGCCGGTCCCACGGCTGCTGGGCGGCATCGGGCTGGTGCTGCGGGACCGCTACCTGCTGCTCATCGCGCTGCTCGTGGTGCTGCTCAACTGGATCAACACCACCGGCGAGTTCATCCTCGCCGACTTCGTGCAGCGGGACGCGGCGCAGCGCGCCGCCGCGAGCGGCGGGTCCCTGGATGCCGGTACGCTGATCGCGGCCTTCTACGGCAGCTTCCAGTTCTGGGTGACGCTGGTCGGGCTCGCCATCCAGCTGTTGCTGGTGGCGCGCATCTACCGCCACGTCGGCATCCGCGGCGCGTTGCTCGTGCACCCGGCGATCGTGGCGCTCGGCTATGGCCTGATTGCGCTCGGGCCCGCGCTTGGCGGGTTCGTGCCGGTGTTCACGCTGATCCGGCTGGTGAAGATCGCGGAGAACAGCATCGACTACTCGCTCATGAACACGACGCGCCACGCGCTGTTCCTGCCGGTGGACCGCGACGCGAAGTACGAGGGCAAGACGGCGATCGACTCGTTCTTCTGGCGCTTCGGCGACCTCGTGCAGGCCGGTGTGGTGTTTGCCGGGCTGAACTGGCTCGACTGGGGGGTGCCGCAGTTCGCCCTGCTGAACCTGGTGCTCGCGCTCGTCTGGATCGGGCTGGCGTTCGCCATCGGCCGCGAGTTCGGCCGCAAGGCGGCGCAGAACGTGATGAACGTGGCCCCCGAGATCGGCGAGCCGCTGCCGGACCTGGCGTGCCGCGCGGGGCGACCGGTCGACTACCACGTGCCGGAGAACGCATTCGTGGATGCCGACCCCGGCGACGTGCTGCACGTCACCGCGTGTCAGGCGGATGGCCGTCCCTTGCCCGCCTGGCTCAGGTTCGACGCAAGGTCGCGGCGCTTCCGCGGCCAGGTTCCGGAGGACTTCACCGGGGAACTGGACATCACGGTGATCGCGAGCGACGTCGACGGACTCGAGGTTTCGAGCAGGTTTCGCCTGCGTGCCTCGCTGCTGAGCGCTCCCTGACCTTCAGCGGGCCGGGGCAGGTGACGCGCCGGCCAGCTCGAGGATCCGGTCGCGTCTCTGCAGCAAGGCCTTGACCGATCGCGGCCCGACGAGATCGCCGATCGCGGCACCGACGTTCTCCGGCGTGAGCCGTCGCAGCCGCGACTGCATCTCGGCGCCGGTCTTTGCCAGCGGACCTGCCAGTGCCTTCTGCAACTCCGTCGCCGTGCCGAACGCCGCGCCATGCCCGGTCAGGACCAGCGTGGCGGCGTCCGCGTCGTACAGGTACCGGTCGAACGTTCGGCCGCGATTGTCGATCAGTGCGTCGAAAGCGTAGCTCAGCTGGTACTGGGCGGCCATGTCGCACCACCCGCCGGCGGGCAGGCGCGGCGCGCGACCGTCCGCGGGCAACGTACGGCGCGCGGGCTCGGCCTGTGGTGCGCTGGAGATCGTCTGGCACGCGAGTCCTGCTCGCGCCTGGTTCCTCGCATTGAGCCGATCCTGTTCGCTCGCCCAGTTGGCGGGCCGTCCCTGCAGGATGCCCTCCTGTCCGTCCTTCGAGCGTGCGACGGTGGCCGGCACGAGACCCAGCCCGAGCAGGCGGTCGAGCCGGTAAGCGGCGATCTCCCGCTGCACGACGTCCTGGCCCGCCGCCTCGACAATGGCGTCGACGCTGCGGCCTTCGAGCGACACCTTGACTTCGTACACACCGGGTGCGCACGTCTCGGTGACGGCGATCGTGCCGCGCGCCAGGATGTCGGCGACGCCGTCCTCGTCGATCTGCTGTGAACTCAAGTACAGCGGCTCGGCCGGGACGGCGGCCGGCGGTGTCGCAGGCATGGCGTAGCTGACCATGGATCCCGTGCGGTCGCTGATCAGGGCCGCCGGACGGCCCTGGTACACCGCGCGGTTCATGCCGGCGTCGAGCTTGATCACCGCACCGTCGAAACGCGAGACGACCGTCGCGTTGCGCGCCACGGTGTGGCCGATGACCACCCGCCGGGCGCCCACCTGCCGCAGCCACGGCAGCAGCACGTCCGCCTCCGCGCACTCGTTGCAGAACGCCGCGCCTCGATACCAGTTGGGTCCGCTCGGGCCGAGCAGCGGGTCATCGTCCGCGGCCTTGAAGCGCGCCACCAGGGCCGCGAGCGCGGTGGTCGAATCACCGGGTGGCAATGCGGCGACGCGTGCGGCGGCAGCATCGGCACGACGCGCGTAGCTGTCCTCGATCTGCAGCAGCCCGGCAGCGCGCAGCTCGGACTCGACCGCCAGGTACCCACGCAGTGCAGCGCGGTAGTCGTCGTTCAACTTCTCGAGACTGCGGCCATGCAGCAGCGACGCAGGGCCGCCATGCATGTACACCGTATCGTTCAACTTCACGGCGGTCGGCAGCTCGAGCAGCCAGCGCCCGTAGCGACCGTCCGGGCCGAGCAGCCTGCGGTGCCCGAAGTAGCCGGGTGGAAACAGCCGCTCGAACTCCGCAGCCGCGCTTCCCGGCTGCCGCGCGAGGAATGCAGCCTGCTCGCGCGCCCGTTCGGCAGCATCCTCGTCGGCCGCGTAGGCCGCATACTCCCCGGGGTCCACGTAGCGCAGGTCGCCGAGGACGTTCATGGCCTCGTGATTGCCGAGCGCCACGTGCACGCGCCCGCCGGCGGAGGCCGCTTCGCCCTGCAGGCGCATGAGCAGGTCCATGACCTTGCGGGAGTCCGCGCCGCGGTCGAGCAGGTCGCCGACGCTGACCAGGTGCGTGCGCCCGCCCACCCACCTCAGGTCGTCGTCCACGACGCCCGTGGACCGCAGCAGTGCGGTGAGTTCCACGTAAGCACCGTGCACGTCGGCGAAGGCGACGACCCGCTCGACGCCCGTCCACTGGGCCCCGGCCTGGTCGGAAGGTGCGGCGCGGCCGGGCGAAGCGACGAGCAGCAGCGCTGCGCACGCGGCCAGTACCCGACGGTGACGTTCCGGAGCGCGCATCGGGTATGTGCTCACGGCCGAACCTCCTCGAGGACGCCCAGGCGCCCGTCGTCCACCAGTTCCAGCAACTGCTCGAGCCGTTGCGCGACCCGCTCGATCTCGCGCTTGCGCAGGCCGAGCTGGACGACGCCGTCTTCCTGGCGCACTCCGCCGTGCGGCGCGAGGTTGGCACCGGGCGGGGTCGCGATCCAGCGGCCCTGTTCCAGCCGCCATTGCGCCAGCACACCCAGGCGGCGGTGCAGTTCGTCTGGATCGACGCGCCGCAGGCGCTCCACGGTGTCCGCCGGTAGCCGCTCGACGCGCATCTTCTTCCACGCGTCGCTGCGGTCGCTTTCGTTGTAGGCGAACGAGACCCCGTTGTCCACGGAGAATACCCGCGGCGAGGCCTCGGCGCGGGACAGCAGGAAGTTGCCGACGTTGGCGTCGCCGTGCTCGATCAGCCACGTGAGGACGTTGAGCTGGCCCACGTGGCGTGCGTAGCCCGGATCCGCCGCGAACCGCGCGGGATCGTAGACGTCGGCGACGACCTTGACCTCCTGCAGCCAGTACTGCAGCACGACGAGCACCTCGTCCGAGCCGCGGAAGGTCGGCTCGGCCTGCGGCGCGTACGGCCGCAGTTCGGCGAGCGGCAGCATGCGCAGCGCCGTCGGGGGCACGACGTACTCGCTGGGGTCGAGGAACAGTTTCTGCAGCTCGTAGGCGGCGAGGTCGTAGCGCGGGCGGTTGTTGAAATCCTCGGCGCCCGGCTCGGCACGGCGGAGCTTGACCCGGTACGGCGGCTGGCCTGAGAACGAGATCTCCGCCTTGAGCGTGATGTCACCCTTGGCCTTGGGGCGGCTGATCTCGGCGGAGACGATCCCGAACGGTTCGGTGGCGAGCTGTCGCTCGAGGGCTTCGGCCGGTACCGGGACATTGACGTCCGCCACCGCCGGCAGCGCAAGCGCGATCCAGCCCAGGCTGCTGGCGAAGCAGGCGCGCGACATCGCTCCCATGCGAGTTCCTCGACGACCGTAGTGGCGGGCAGAGCGTAACCGGGCACCGCGCGCCGGTGCAAAGTTCTCAGCTCGCGGGTGTATCCGCCGCGGGCTCGATCCTGAACAGCGCGATCTCGTGGCCGTCCCCGTGGAAGCTGCCGACCTGCCACGCGCGGTACGGTCCGCAGGCGGCGACCGCATCCAGGAATCGGCGCATCTTGCCCGCTTTCAACGCGTAGAGGTTGTGCTCGCGCTCCAGCAGTTCGCCACAGAGGTCCTCGGTCTGCAGCAGCCGGGAATGCGGACGGTCCGGCCCGCCGATGCGCACGCTCTCGGCCTTGAGGTCGAGATACAGGGTCAGGCCGAAGAAGGCACGCATGTCGATGAAGGTGATCTCGTCGATGTCCCCGAGGTCGACGGTGTCGCGGATCTGCTCGGCCATGCGCCGTGCGTCCCGGTCCGTCGGCAGGTAGGCCGCGGTCCCCTTCAGGGCAAGCAGCACGACCGCCGTCGTCCCGGCGATCAGCCGCAACCGGCGTCCGTCCAGCCACGCCCACCCTGCGAGGGCGCGCGCAGACATCAATGCCACCGGCACGAACAGCGGCAGGACGTAGAGCTGCAGCCGCGAGCGGGCGAGGAAGAACACTGCCAGCGGCACCAGGAACCAGTAGAGCAGCAGCAGCGTCTCCCGATCGCGCCCGCCAACGCGCTGCCGCAACGTGCGCCAGGCGGCCGCGGGTCCGCCAGCGGCCTTGAGTGCCAGTGCCGTCCAGGGCAGGGCTCCCAGCAGCAGCACCGGCAGGTACGCCTCGAAAGCGCCGTACCACTGTGGGTTGCGATCATGCGCGGCCGTGAATACCCGGTCATACACCTCGTAACCGAGGAAGTAGCCGAGACTGTCGGGCAGCCGGCGCACGATGAGCACGAACCAGCTGAGCCCGACGACCGCAAACAGCACCAGGCCCGCCGGTGCAAATACGCCGCGCAGCCGCGCGCGATCGTGCAGCGCGAGGAACGCGACCATCGCCAGCAGCGGCAGCAGTGCCGGCGGGCCCTTGGTCATGAAGGCGAGCCCCCAGCAGCACCACATGCCGAGCAACCAGCGGCGGCGATCGGTGCCGTCGCGGCACCAGGCCTCGACGAACGCGTACATCGCGGCCGTCTCGAAGAACATGAGCAGCGCGTCGGTGGAGACGACGTTGGCGCCGGCGAGCGGCGCCAGCGAGAGCGCCCACGCCAGGGCCGGCAGCGACGGTTGCGACGGGCAGAAGCGCCGGCCGAGGCCGAACAGCAACAGCCCCGTGCCCACGAACGCCAGCGCGCCCGGCAGGCGCGCGGCCCATTCGTTGTAGCCGAAGGTGCCGACGCTCGCGGCAATTGCCCAGTAGACGACGGGCGGCTTGGTGAGATGCGGCCGCTCGCCGTCGAGCGTCGGCACGAGCCAGTCGCCGCTCTCGAGCATGTTGATGCCGGCGGCCGTGTAGCGGCCTTCGTCCGGCTCGAAGATGGCGCGCGTGCCCTGGAAGGCGAACGCCAGGACGACGAGCAGCGCCACCAGCCACCAGGCCGGCCACCGGTTGGTCACAGGCTGCTGAATACGCGCACCCTGTGCTTGTGGTAGGGGAGGACCTCGAGCACGTCGCCCTCGCGCAGGCGCTCCTGGATGCCCCGCCACCAGTCGGCGGTGAGGATCTCGCGGTGCGCGCTGAGGAACACTTCCTTGAGGTGCGGGTCGAAGCCGAGGAAATTGATGAACGTCTCGGGAAAGACGTCGCTCTCGCCGACGAAGTACCAGGTCTCGGCGAGCATCTCGTCCTCCTCGTAGCGCGACTCCGGGATCTCCCGGAAGCGGCAGTCGGTGACGAGGCACAATTCGTCATAGTCGTAGAAGATCACCCGGCCGTGGCGGGTGACGCCGAAGTTCTTCAGCAGCAGGTCGCCGGGGAAGATATTGGTCACCGCCAGGTCGCGGATTGCCTGGCCGTAGTCGAGCACTGCCTTTTCGGCCTGTTCGCGCGGTTCTTCGCGCACGTACAGGTTGAGCGGCGTCATGCGCCGCTCGATGTACATGTGGTCCACCAGCAGCTGGTCGCCTTCCTCGTGCACCGTCGCCGCGGTCTCGGTGAGCAGCTCGTGCAGCAGGTCGGGCGCGAAACGCGCCTTCGGGAACTTCAGGCGCTTGAATTCCTGCGCGTCGACCAGTCGCCCGGCGCGGTCGTGCTTGAAGACCAGGTCGTATTTCTGCAGCACGTCCTGGCGAAGGATGTTCTTCTGGTAGGGGAACTTGTCGCGGATCAGCTTGAACACCACGTCGAAGGACGGCAGGGTGAAGCAGACCATCACCAGGCCCTTCTCGCCGGGGGCGAGGACGAACTGGTCGTCCGACGTCTGCAGGTGGCGGAACAGCTCGCGATAGCGCTCGGTCTTGCCCTGCTTGGCACGGCCGAGCACCGTGTACAGCTCGCTCACCGGCTTGCGGGGCAGGATCGCCTTGAGGAACTGCACCGCCTCGCCGACGTGTGCGAGATCGACGTGGAAGTACGAGCGGGTGAAGCTGAACAGCACGCTGACCGTGGCTTCCTCCAGCATGATGGCGTCCACCACCACGCCGCTGTCCTGGTTGCGCAGCGCCACCACGAACGGCAACGACCAGTCGCGGCCGGAGATCCGGCCCACGAGGTAGGCGCGGGTCATCTGGTAGAAGACTTCCTTGATGACCTCGAGCCGGTCCACCGTGCGTCGCTCGCCGCCCCCCTCGAGCGAGGCCTTCAGCTCCTCGCTGACCATGCGCACGCTGCGGTCGAAGTCGCGGTAGGGCGTGCGGAAGCGGAAATCGGCCAGCAACTCCTCGACCAGCAGCTCGATGGAGCCGCGGTTCACGTACACCTTGGTCTCGACGTGCGTCTTGACGCTGCCGAGCGGGTCGAGGTCGAGCGCGACGAACTCCACTGCCGGGTCCACGCCGGTGGTGTCGAACAGCGTGCGCGTCACCGAGCTGAAGAACGTCTTCGAGAACTCGTTGTCCGGCAGGGGATCGATGATCTCGGCGAAGCGGCGCCGGATGCTCGACCAGAGCGACCGCTCCTGCGCCTCGTCGCCGAGGCGCTTCTGCATCGTCGCGACCGTGTTCGTGACGTACCGGCTGTAGAGCTCGATGCGCTCGACCGCGTCGCGCTGGCTGCCGTGCCAGTCGCGCTCCTCGAAGCGCCGGCGCGCGCGCCGCGTGACGGCGCGGAACTCGGTGTTGTAGTCGGCGAAGATGTCGACCAGGGTCTGCGCGCAGTCCCGCACCAGCTCGTCGCGCGAGCCGGCGGAGATGACCGGGGGGGGCAACGCCACACCCCGTCCCGGTCCGTGGCTGCCCGCGCCGGTCACAGGTTGCGGATCAGGGCATCGCCGAACTCGCTGCACTTGACCTCGGTGGCGCCCTCCATCAGGCGCGCGAAGTCATAGGTGACCGTCTTCTGGCCGATGGTGCGGTCCATCGCACCGATGATCGCGTCGGCGGCCTCGAGCCAGCCCAGGTAGCGCAGCATCATCTCGCCCGAGAGGATGACCGAGCCCGGGTTGACGCGGTCGAGGTTGGCGTACTTCGGCGCCGTGCCGTGCGTGGCCTCGAACACCGCGTGGCCGGTCATGTAGTTGATGTTGCCGCCCGGCGCGATGCCGATGCCGCCCACCTGCGCGGCCAGCGCGTCCGACAGGTAGTCCCCGTTCAGGTTCATCGTCGCGATGACGTCGAACTCCTCGGGGCGCGTGAGGACCTGCTGCAGCGTGATGTCCGCAATGGCGTCCTTGATGATCACCTTGCCGGCCGCCTTCGCCGCGTCCTGCTCGGCATTGGCCGCCTTGGGGCCCTTGTCGGCGAGCGTGCGCTCCCACTGGTCCCAGGTGTAGGTGCTGTCCGCGAACTCGCGCTCGGCGAGCGCATAGCTCCAGTTCCGGAAGGCGCCTTCCGTGAACTTCATGATGTTGCCCTTGTGCACGATCGTCACGCTCTTGCGCTGGTTGTCGATCGCGTACTGGATCGCGGCGCGCACCAGGCGCTCGGTGCCTTCGCGCGAGACCGCCTTGATGCCGATACCCGAGGAATCCGGGAAGCGGATCTTGCCGTACAGCTTCGGGAACGCCTCCTTGAACAATGCCTTGAACTTCTCGTTGTCGGCGCTGCCCGCCTCGAACTCGATGCCGGCGTAGATGTCCTCGGTGTTCTCGCGAAAGATCACCATGTCCACCTTGCCCGGCGCCTTCACCGGGGACGGTACGCCCTTGAACCAGCGCACCGGGCGCAGACACACGTACAGGTCGAGCATCTGGCGCAACGCCACGTTCAGCGAGCGGATGCCGCCGCCGATCGGCGTGGTGAGCGGGCCCTTGATGGACACGAGGTACTCGCGGCAGGCCGCGACGGTCTCGTCGGGCAGCCAGGTGTTGAACAGGTCGTTCGACTTCTGCCCGGCGTAGACCTCCATCCAGTGAATCTTGCGCTTGCCGCCGTATGCCTTGGCGACCGCCGCGTCGAGCACGCGCACGGAGGCACGCCAGATGTCCGGGCCGGTGCCGTCGCCTTCGATGAACGGGATGATCGGCTGGTCGGGGACCTGCAGGCGTCCGTTGGCGATGGTGATCTTCTGGCCCTGGGCGGGCACGGTGAGCTTGACCGAACTGGACATGTGTCGGGCTCCGGATTGATGCGTCGCAACTGGAAAAATCAGGCGGAAATCGTAGCACAGACGGGCGACCCCGGGCCGGCCCGGCGCCCGATCAGCGCAGGCTTGCGAAGGCCGTGCGGACCTGCGACGGCTCGCCGGCGTCGGTCCATGCGAACAGCAGTCCGTCGCCGGCGGCAACCATCTGCGGGAAGCCGGAGGAGCGTTGTACCGTGGTGCCGGCGATGACGACGGCGGGTCCCGCGACGCCGTCCGGTGTGAATGGCTGGGCGCGGATCTCGGCCCCGCCCGGGGACTGCTGCATCCAGCTCACGATCGCCCGGCCATCCTCGAGGAGCACCACGTCGACGCGACCGAGCACGTCGCCGTTCGCGACCTCGATCGGCGGGGCGAAGCTGCCGCCGGAGTCTGCCGAGAACGCCAGCCTCACGCGCGGCACGTCCGGCGCCGTGAACCAGGCGACGGCCACGGTCCGGCCGTGCGCGTCGATCGCCGGACCGTTGACGGGACACGCGTCGATCGTCCAGTCGTCCGCATGCACCCGGACCGGCGCGGACCAGCCGCCGTCCTGCCGTCGAACCACTGCGATGTCGCGCACTTCTCGCTCACTGCGATCCCGATATACAGCCACGGGCCCGTCGGCCGCGATCGCGACGTCGGTCTGGCAGCAGTCGCAGACACGGCCGTCGATCTCCTCGTCCAGGCCGGAGCGACGGCCGTCGGTGCCGACCGCCGCGCCGCGCAGGGTCATTGCGCCGGATTCGCCCGAGTGGTCGTGACCGCCGCCGGTGTGTCGTCCGTCGAGCCAGATCGCCTGCGCCGTGCCGCCTGCGGCATACAGCGTGACGAAGCCATGCTCGGTCGGTGTGCCGTCGTCGTGAGGCGACATGGGGACCGACCAGCTCGTTCCTGCGTCGCTGCTGACGGCGATGCGCACGTCATAGGAGTAGATGCCGCCGGGCGTCTGCTCAAGCCAATGGGCGGCCAAGGTCGTGGCGTCGATCGGCACGACGGACGGAAAATCAGCCCAGTTGACGAACCAGTCCTCGCCGTTCGCCACGACACCGACCGGACCCCAGCGGCCGTCATGCCAGCGGGCGTGCTGCAGCGCATGGCCGCCCTGGGGCAGGGCCTGCAGCCAGCTGAGCACTGCCTAGCCGTGACCCGCAGCAGCGAGGTGCGGGTATCGGCTGGCTGGGGCGGCCGGGGCGGGGACCGCGGTGACCTCGCCGAGCCAGGGCGCCGTGGGCCCGGCCCTGTGACAGGCCGGGACGGCAAGCACGGCGAGCAGGGTGATGCGAAGGGCGACGCGTGCGTGCATGGGCGCATTGTGCCAAGACGCCAGGTGTGTTTCGAAATTACCGTGTCCGCAGGCACTTTTGCTTGCGATCCATGGTCACATGGGGGTAGGGTTTGGCCCCGGTCGTCAACAGGTACAAGGCGTGAATCCCGGCCTGCGTTGGGTCAGAAGGCGTCAGCACTCCCTCGCCCGGGTGGTGCTCGCGCTGTTCTGTGCCGCGTGGCTGCAGGCAGCCATCGTGCCCTGCGTGATGGCGCACACCGCCGACCTCGCCCCGGCGGGCCAACCGCTGGCGCACCAAGCGCACGATGCGCACGTCGGTCACGAGCACGGAGCGACGGGCCCGGAGCAGCCCGCCGCAAGCGCGTCCCACCCCTGCCTGTATTGCCCGCCGGCCGAGTCAGGAGCCGCGTCCTGCGAGGGGCATGGCGGTTGCGCCTACCCGCACGACCCGCAGGTCGACGCACGCGCCGCAGGAGTGTTGTGCGCTGCGGTACCGGTTTCGTTCGTCACTCCGCTGCCGGCGACCCTCGTCCTTGCGCACCGCATGGATGCCGCGGTTGCCAGCGTGGTCCCCAAGGTCAGTCTCTCCGTCAGCTACTGTCGCTTCATCGAGTAGCCCCGCCTCCCGGTAGACGCCCGTGCGGGCGTGCATACGTTCAACGTCCGGAGGTGGATCATGGCTCGTTTTCACCCGGCGCCGAGATGGCGCTGGTTCAACTCAGTTTCCAACGCACGTCGCTGCGCGCCGCTGGCGGTGCTCGGGTTGTGCACGGCTGCGTGGCAGCCGGCGTCGGCGCTCGGCCTCGCCGATGCCGAGCGCATCGCGGTCGAACGCGACGCCGTGCTGCGACAGCTGGCGTCCGAGTCGGAGTCGATGCGCGAGCGCGGCGTGGCCGAGGGACAGCTCATGGATCCCAAGCTGCGCTTCGGCGCGGTCAACGTGCCCGTCGACTCCTTCAGCCTCGACGCCGAAGACATGACCATGCTCGAGGTGGGCGTAAGCCAGGAGTTCCCTGCCGGACGCACGCGCGAACTCGCGCGCACGCGGATGGAGCAGTCGGCTGCCGCGGCCGACGCGGTGGCGGGCGACCGGCAGCTCGTCGTGCGGCGCGAGGTGCGGCGGGTATGGACCGAGCTCGCCTACCTCGCACGTGCCCGGCAGCTGGTGAACGGTCAGGCAGAATGGGTCGAGCAGATGCGCTCGTCGGCGCGGGCACGCTACGCGTCCGGGGAAGGGAAGCAGCTGGAGGTGCTGCAGGCCGGCCTGGACGTCGCAATGCTGCGTGAACAGCTGCTGGACCTGGACCGCGACGAAGCCATGCGTCGGGCCCAGCTCGGCCGCTGGATCGGCGAGGACGAAGCACGCCAGGCGGCACCGGACGCGCTGCCGGCGCGCGCGGCGCTCGAGCCCCTGGCCAGCCTGGAAGCGCGGCTGCCGCAACACCCGGCGCAAATGGACTACGAGCGGCGCATCGACGCCGCACAGACGGCGGTCAACCTGGCGCAGCAGAGCAAGCGCCCGGGCTGGATGCTCGAGGTGAGCTACGGGTTCCGCAGTGGGGAGATGGATGGCGAGTCGCGCCCGGACATGCTGAGCGCGATGGTGAGCATGGACCTGCCGCTGTTCAGCGGCAATCGCCAGGACCGAGAGGTCGCTGCGGCGCGGGCCGAGATGCGCGGGCTGCACGACATGCACGACGACCACCAGCGCGAGATGCGCGCGATGCTGGCCGAGGCCTGGTCCGTGGCGACCCGCACCGCAGAACTGGAGCAGTACTACGAGTCGGACCTGCTGCCGCTCGCCGAGCAATCGGTGCGGGCGGCCTTGCTCGCCTACCGTTCGAACCGCGCCATGATCGACGACGTCGTCGCGGCACGTCGCGTGGCGCTCGAGACCTCACTCAAGCACCTGCGGCTGGTCGCGGACCGCGCGCAGGCCCAATACGACGTGGACTACCTGACTGGGGGCGCCGGCCATGACCATTGAGCATCCCGCAGACCTGCGCCGCGCGGCGGTACTCGCCGCCCTCGGCCTGATCTTGTTCGCGACCCTCGGCGGCTGCAGCCGCGAACCGGCGTCCGAGCCAGTCGCAGCTGCGGGCGACGACACCACCGCGGAGCATGCAGTCAAGCATGAGAACCCGACGTACCGCTGTCCGATGCATCCCGACGTGGTGCGCGACGAGCCCGGGAAATGCCCCATCTGCGGCATGGAACTCGTGGAGGTCGAGCCGCAGGAGACGGCAGAGGCCGCCGCTGCGGAGGTGCGCATTTCGCCGGCAGTCGTCAACAACCTCGGCGTGCGGACCGAAGCCGCCACGCGCGCTGCGCCCGAGCGACGCGCGCTCACGGTCGGCTACGTGGCCTTCGACGAGCGTCGCATGCGGCAGGTGCAGCCGCGCGCGGAGGGCTGGATCGAGGGCCTCGCCGTGCGTGCGATGGGTGAAACGGTCGAGGCGGGCCAGCTGCTGTTCACGCTCTATTCGCCGATGCTCGAGAGCGCCCAGCAGGAGTACCTCGATGCCGAGCGCATCGGTAACCGCGACTTGATCGACGCGTCCCGTGACCGGCTCAAGGCCCTCGGCCTGGACGCCGGCGTGGCAGAGCGCCTTGCGCGTGCGGGACGTGCGTCAGGTCGGGTGCCTTATTACGCGCCGATCGGCGGCGTCGTGACCGACCTCGCCGTGCGCGATGGCGCGATGGTGTCGCCCGGCATGATGGCACTCACCATCACGGAGATCGGCAGCCTGTGGGTGATCGCGGAGGTGCCGGAGTCGCAGGCGGTCTGGGTGCGGCCGGGCACGGTCGCGGAGATCCGCCTGCCGTCGCTGCCGGGCGAGACACTCACCGGGCGAGTCGAATACGTCTATCCGGAGCTGAGCATGGAGACGCGCACGCTGCGCGCGCGCATCGTGCTCGAGGCTGCCGGTACGGGCCTGCGGCCCAACATGCTCGCGAACGTCACGCTGCTCGGCGAGGCTGGGGAGCCCGCGGTCATGATTCCCGGCAGCGCCCTGATTCGCAGCGGCACGGAGGACCGCGTCGTGGTCGCGCTGGGCGAGGGACGATTCGCACCGCGTCGCGTCGTCGCCGGCGCGGCAAGCGGCGACCACATCGTGATCCGCGAGGGACTGGCGGAGGGAGAACGGGTGGTCGTGGCGGGCCAGTTCCTGCTCGACTCGGAGGCCAACCTGCGCGCCGGACTCGGGCGGCTGACGACGGATGACGACGCGAGGCCAGCCGACGGGCCCGGCACCGGCGACGCGCAGGCCGTCGGCGAGGAACCGGTCCGACACGACAACCACTGATCCAGGGCATGCAGTCATGATCAACGCGATCATCAAGGCCTCGCTCGAGAACCGGCCCGTGATCCTGCTGCTCGCGGCGCTGCTCGCCGCCGTCGGCGTGTACTCCTACCTGCGCACGCCGGTGGATGCACTGCCGGACCTGTCCGACGTGCAGGTCATCGTGCGCACGCCGTACCCGGGCCAGGCGCCGCGGCTGGTCGAGGACCAGGTGACCTACCCGCTCACGACGGCGCTGCTGTCGGTGCCGGGCGCCACGACGGTCCGCGGGTACTCGTTCTATGGCGACTCGTTCGTCAACGTCCTGTTCGAAGACGGCACGGACCCCTACTGGGCGCGGTCGCGGGTACTGGAATACCTGAGCCAGGCTGCGGCGCGGCTGCCGGAGGGAGTGCGCCCGGCGCTGGGACCCGACGCCACCGGCGTCGGCTGGATCTACCAGTACGCGCTGGCCGACCGGTCGGGCCGGCACGATCTCGCGCAGCTGCGCTCGATCCAGGACTGGTTCCTGAAATACGAGCTGCAGGCGCTCGACGGCGTGGCCGAGGTCGCGACGGTCGGCGGCATGGTGAAACAGTACCAGGTCGTCGTGGACCCGCTGCGCCTGCGCGGCTACGGCCTCACGCTGATGATGGTCGAGCAGGCCATCCGGGCCGGCAACCAGGAAGTCGGCGGATCGGTCGTCGAGATGGCCGAGGCCGAGTACATGGTGCGCGCTACCGGGTACGTGCAGGGCATCGAGGATCTCGGGCTCATCCCGGTGATGGCGACGAAGGACGGCACGCCCGTGCTGCTGCGCGACGTCGCGGAGGTGCGAGTCGGCCCCGAGATGCGCCGCGGCATCGGCGAGCTCGACGGCGAGGGCGAAGCGGTCGGCGGCGTGATCGTGATGCGCAACGGCGAGAACGCGCGCGACACGATCCAGCGCGTCAAGGCCAAGCTCGGGGAGCTCGGCAAGAGCCTGCCCGAGGGCGTCGAGATCGTGGAGACCTACGACCGCGCGGCGCTGATTCAGCGTGCGGTGGACAACCTCAATCGCAAGCTGATCGACGAGTTCATCGTCGTCGCGCTGGTGTGTTTCGTGTTCCTCTATCACATCCGCTCCGGCCTGATCGTCGTGATCGTGACGCCCCTCGCGGTGCTGTCGGCCTTCACCGTCATGTACCTGCAGGGCATCAATGCCAACATCATGTCGCTGGGCGGCATCGCCATCGCCATCGGCACGCTGGTGGACGCGGCGATCGTCATGATCGAGAACGTGCACCGCAAGCTGGAGCACGGCGTGCCGGACGAGAAGCGGCGGCTCGAGGCGATCTACGAGGGTTGCCGCGAGGTGGGGCCGTCGCTGTTCTTCTCGCTGATGATCGTAGCGCTGTCGTTCCTGCCGGTCTTCGCGCTCGAGGCGCAGGAGGGACGGATGTTCGCGCCGCTCGCGTACACCAAGACCTACGCGATGGTGTGGGCGTCGGTGCTGTCGATCACGCTGGTGCCGGTCCTGATCTACTGGCTGGTGCGCGGCAACATCCACCCGGAGACCGCCAATCCGGTCAACCGCGTGACCATGGCGGCCTAC
>Ga0209450_10000536_pt1 | contig 19270 bp, 17 predicted proteins | sample FrelakmetLWP11LW_FD_187149 | JGI IMG/M metagenome (GOLD analysis project Ga0209450, IMG submission 187149) | Freshwater lake sediment microbial communities from the University of Notre Dame, USA, for methane emissions studies - LWP11 LW (SPAdes)... | ecosystem: Environmental > Aquatic >...
GCCGGGAAGAATAGACATCCGATAGGTCTCATTGAGGCGCAGAGGCTCCTCGCAAAAGATAAGCAACCCATCCACGGAAACGTTTCTTATTTCTCCCTCGATCGTTCCTGTTTCCGCCAGGATCGTGATAGGCCAGCTCACTTCCACTCTCGGACTTCTGCGTTTTTCTATACCAGCAGCCAAGTTGGGTCCTCCTGCCAATCAGAACTCTCTAAACCGCTCCCGCCCCTTGGGGTGAGCAAGTAAAAGCGGGCGCTCTAAGCTGACTCGCAAATCCTCACAAGAAGCTGCGTAACACTTCAATGAGTTAGCTTAATTTTATATGATTTAAACTTACAGGTCAATAGCAAAAAAAGGATAGGCTGAATGATCTAACTTTCTATTTATTTTAATCGATGTTATATTTTCTTAATTGAGTTCGATTTATCTTTTTTGATAAAAGGATTCACAGGCAGATCTTGCGATCGGCAGAAAGCCATGTGCAATCTTGAGGAGATCGGGACCTCTAGACCTGACTCAAAGGATCTTCAGTTGCTGCTGAGGGTTGGGTTGGGATTATCAGACAAGTCATAACGGCGCCTGCCTGAACGACTGGGAGCTTTGCCCTGAGAAATTCTATTCCTCGTCTTCATCGTCATCATAGCTGAAGTCCTCATCTTCATCTCCGTCGTCGACGTCTTCCAGAACTTCGTAGCTGATGACACGTATTCGTTTTGTTCCGTCCTTGTCCTCGCGGACCGTTCCAGTCACCTCGACGTCCTCATCGAGAAAATCAAAAAGCTCTTCGCCCAGTTTGTTCATCTCTACGACGTAATCGTCGTCATCTGTTGTAATGCTGATGGAGACGACGTTGTCCTCGCTGTCCCATTCACTCGGGACCACATAACCGACGATCGTCTCATCTCTTGGTGGTTTACTTTTCTTCATCTCCCTGCCTCTTGTCTGCGTTTCTTTCTCGAGCCCATGAAACCTGGGGGCATTCTATAAAGCTCTTCTCAACAAATCAAGCCACTCAGTTCCGCTAAAGGACGCGGAACTTTATTAGTATGCTCTCCACCATTCGTCAACCCATTTATTCAAAAAGTGAGGGTGCGGGAGCCTTAATAGATCTAGAAAGGTAATAAGGGAAGAACCTCATGAAATCCGTTGAGATGAGAAATGTTTGACACCTGTCAGGAGGTTGATATAGAAGAAGTCTGGTGGGGTGAGTGGTGGGACTCGAACCCACAGCCTCTGGGGCCACAACCCAGGGCTCTAACCAATTGAGCTACACCCACCACCGGACGTGAGAAGAATTTAGCACAGTTTTTGCTTTTTGCAACAAAAAGTTGTTCTCGCTTTTTCCTGAGGAGCGCCGTCGGTGTCAGCCGAAGACAAAAAAAATTTATTCCAAAAAATCCCTGCCGTTGACCGTCTTCTGAACAGCCCTTTTCTTTCAGAGATTCTTCCCGACTATCCCCGCGCTCTTGTCCTTAAGGCGGTTCACCAGGTTCTGGAGGGAATTCGAAACGGCATCAAGTCAGGCCATGGATTCGAAGAACCGCTGAGCCTCGAGCGGGTTTCTCACATGGTGACCGAGAAACTGGTTCTCCTGAACCAGCCGAGTTTGAAGCCTCTGATCAATGCCACCGGCGTAGTCGTTCACACGAACCTCGGCCGATCCATACTCGCTGAAAGGGCTCTCGCAAGATTCAAGCCCATCGCAGGCGGCTACAGCAATCTGGAATATGACCTTCAACGGGGAGAACGAGGAAGCCGCTATTCCCATGTGGAGGGGATTCTCAAGGAAATCACCGGCGCTGAAGCAGGAACCGTGGTCAACAACAACGCGGCCGCCGTCCTCGTTGCCCTCGATACCCTGGCCAGGGGCCGCGAGGTCGTGGTCTCCAGGGGCCAGCTTGTGGAAATCGGGGGTTCTTTCCGCATTCCGGAAGTGATGAAAAGGGGCGGCGCAAGAATGGTCGAGGTGGGAACCACCAACAAAACCCACCTCCGGGATTACGAGGAAGTCATCGGCCCTGACACAGCCCTTCTTCTAAAGATCCACAAAAGCAATTACCATCTCATCGGCTTCACGGAGGATGTGGACACGGTCGAACTGGTCACCCTGGCTCACAAACACCATATCGCGGTCATGGAAGACCTGGGAAGCGGCTGCTTTGTGGATTTTTCCAAGTACGGTCTGGTCAAAGAGCCGACGGTGCAGGAGGTGCTTGGCCAGGGCGTCGATCTTGTGACCTTCAGCGGCGACAAATTGCTCGGGGGGCCTCAGGCAGGAATCCTTCTTGGCAGAAAACCTCTCGTGGAAGCGATCCGAAAAAACCAGCTGAGCCGCGCCCTTCGAATCGACAAGCTGACGCTTTTGGCTCTGGAGGAAACTCTGAGGATCTACAGGGATGAGGCCACAGCGATCAAGGAAATCCCCACCTTGCAGATGATCCTCGCCCCCTACGACCAACTCAAGAGCAAAGCCAGGCGATTGCGCAGAATGATCGGCAAGCTCGACTCCCCAAATTTCACCCCTCGGCTTGCGGACAGCACCTCGAAAGTGGGCGGAGGCGCGCTGCCTCTGCTCGTGATTCCCACCTGTGTGTTGGCCTTGGTGCCCGGCCGCCTCTCGGCCAACACGATGGAACAGAAGCTTCGCGACTACGATCCCCCTATTATCTCAAGGGTCGAGAAGGATCAGGTCCTTCTCGACGTGCGGACCGTCCAGGAGTCTGAGTTCAAGACCTTGGCCGGGGCAATCAAAAAGATCGCTCTCCTCTAGCCTTTCCCGGAGGTCTTTCTGAACGGCAACGGTAACCGGAACAAAGGGAAAAAACTGTAGCCTCTCAGGGGGTGCACATGGAATTTTCCTTCACATCCGAACAACTGATGTTCAAAGAGCAGGTCATCCGCTTTGCCCGGAAGGAGATTGCCCCCCGCTCTTCTGAACACGACCTGAGGGGCGAGTTTGATTTCCAGTCCTTTCAAAAGCTCGGGGGGTTCGGGATTCTCGGCCTCCATTTTCCGGAGTCTCTCGGGGGGGGCGGAGCAGACGTGGTCACCACGGCTCTTGCAGGCGAAGCTCTCGGCGAAGCAGGGGTGGACGGGGGGCTCACTCTGGCTTACGGAGCTCACACCTTTCTGTGCGCGGACACGATCTTTTGCCACGGCACGGATGCCCAGCGAGAGCGGTTCATCCCCAAGCTGGCTTCAGGCGAGTGGATCGGATGCATGGGGATGACGGAGCCCGGCGCTGGCTCTGACGTGGCGTCCATCACGACCCGCGCTGAAAAGCGGGGAGACCGTTTTGTGCTCAACGGCAACAAAATGCTCATCACCAACGGCCCGATAGCCGATGTGGCAGTGGTCTATGCCAAGACGGAAAAGGACCTGAAGCACGCCGGCATGTCGGCTTTCATTGTGGAGAAGGGAACCCCTGGCTTTTCAGCCGGCAAGAGCCTGATCAAAATGGGGGTTCGGAGTTCTCACACCTCTGAGCTGATCTTCGAGGACTGCGAAATCCCTGCTGAGAACCTCATTGGCCAGGAAGGAGCAGGGTTTTTCATGGCCATGCAAACCGTGGAGTGGGACAGGAGCGCCCTCCTGGCCCCCTTTATCGGCGGCATGACGTACATTCTCAAGAAGTGCGTCGACTATGCCAGGCAGCGGGTTCAATTCGGCCGGCCCATCGGCGAATTTCAGGCCATCAAACACAAGCTTGCAGACATCAAGATCTTCATTGAAGCCGCCCGATCCCTGTGCTACCGGATCGCCTGGTGCAAGGATCAGGGGAGACCCCTGAATCACCTGGAGGCGGCAGTGGCCAAGCTCTTTGTGGGAGACTGGAGCCTTGCTCCGGCGAATGATGCCGTGGTCCTCTTCGGCGGCTACGGTTACTGCCACGAGTACGAAGTGGAAAGGTATTTTCGGGACAGCCGTCTTGCTCCCATCGGAGGAGGAACCTCGGAGATCCAGAAAAGAATCATTTCAAAACTCATGCAATGGGCATGACGGGGCAGGATTAATGAATTTCGATCTCGGTGAAAAAGAGCTTTCCTTGGTTGCAAAGATCAAAGATCTCTTTGGCCCGGACTCCAGGGATTATGCAGTTCGAGGGGAAAGCCGGGATCTTCAGCAAACAAGAGATTCCCTCCTTCAGTGGATGAAGCGCTTGGCGCAAGCCGGTTATCTCGATCTGGGTCTGCGGGACGGAAAGAACAGTGTGCCCTTGGTCGCCACCCGCGAAAGTTTGGCCGCGGTCGCCCCTTCCCTCTTCCTGTCTGTGGAGGTGAGCACGAGGCTTTTCGGCCGTCTGATCTCGGTGTACGGCACCTCCGAGCAGAAGGCCGATCTTCTTCCCGCTATCCGGGAAGGACGGCTCATCGGGGCCGTGGGCCTCTCTGAAGCTGGCATGAACATCGAGGGTCCTCTGGAGACTCTTGCCCTTTCAACAGGTTCTGATTTTCTGGTCTCAGGCTCAAAGGGCCATGTGGTGAATGCCCCCATCGCCGACTGGATCGCCGTGGCCGGAAAAGCAGAGGACCGCCTCGCTTTTTTCTTGCTCAGGGCAGACAGTGAAGGTCTCTCTATAGGCCCGAGGCTCTCAACCCCGGGATATGACGGCGTGGCCATCTCTCCCCTCTCCCTCCAGGACTGCCCCATATCTTCCGGCGGTTGCCTTGGACCTTTTGAGGACGATGAACCTCTCAGGAAAGCGCGTTCCTGGGAAGACGAAATCCTGACCGCCGCAAGCCTCGGCTTGATGCGAAGCGCTTTGGATAGCGCCGCAGAGCACGCCAGAGCGCACAAGAGCGGAGGAAAACCCATCATCGCTTACCAGGAGGTCGCGTTCAAGCTTGCAGAGATGCTCACCCTGTTTCAGACAGCCCAACTGCTGGCCTACCGGGCGGCCTGGATGGCGGAGACGGGGAATCAGGAAGCCGAACTCCTCGGTCACTGTGCCAAGGTCTTTTGCGCCGAATCGGCTGAAGAAATCACCAGCGCTTCCATGCAGGTCCTGGGTCAACACGGCTACCAGAGAGGCCATCCGGCGGAGGAGGGTTTTAGGAACGCCAAATACCTTCAAATTGCAGGAACCTCCACCGAGATCTCGCGGGTCAAAATCGGGGACAGCGTTTTGGGGAGGACTTGAAATGCCCTTGATTGAAACAAGAATCGATACCTCCAACCCGGAATACGTGGCGAACTATCGCGCCATGGAAAGCAGGGTGGCGGACCTCAGGAAGGAACTCGAAAAGGCGCAGAATGATCGTTCGGAAAAAGCCAGGGCCAGGCTTGCGGAACAGAACAAGCTGCCCGTCCGGAAGCGCCTTGAACTCCTGCTGGACAGAAACACGCCGTTTCTCGAAATCGCCCCTCTTGCAGCCAGGGAGATGTACGACGGCAAGGTCTACGGCGCAGGAATCGTGAGCGGGATCGGCAGGGTCGAGGGCCGGGAGGTGCTTGTCCACGCCAATGACTCCATGATCAAGGGCGGGACCATCTATCCCATGGGCGTCAAGAAGGGACTGAGAACCCAGGCCATTGCCCTGGAGAACCGCCTGCCCCTCATCTATCTTGTGGACTCGGGCGGCGCCTTCCTGCCCCTTCAGTCCGAGATCTTTCCGGATGCCGATGACGGCGGCCGCATCTTTTACAACCAGGCGATTCTCTCCAAAAAGGGAATCCCTCAAATCTGCGGCGTCATGGGGTTGTGCACTGCCGGGGCCGCGTACATTCCCGCCATGAGCGACGACGTGGTGCATGTGAAAGGCACAGGCGCCATCTTTCTCGGAGGCCCCCCTCTGGTCCTGGCCGCCACAGGGGAAGAAGTAACAGCCGATCAGCTCGGCGGCGCGAGCGTGCATTGCAGGGAGTCCGGGGTTTCGGATTATCTTGCCGAGGATGACAGCCACTGCATCGAGCTCATTCGGCAAATCATCAAGAATCTGCCGCCCTCGCAAAAGACAGATATTGGGCGGCGCGAATCAACCCCCCCTCTCTACGACCCCAAGGAAATATACGGCATCGTGCCCCAAAGCCTGAGTGTTCCTTATGACGTGAGGGAAGTCATTGCCAGGATGGTCGATGGAAGCGAGTTCCTGGAATTCAAGGCCCTCTACGGGCCGACCCTGGTCTGTGGGTGGGCGAACATCCATGGGTATCCGGTGGGGATCCTGGGAAACAACGGCGTTCTCTTTTCGGACAGCTCCCTGAAAGCGACCCAGTTCATTCAGCTTTGCGACAAGAGGGGCATTCCCCTTGTCTTCCTCCAAAACATCAACGGGTACATCATCGGCAGGGAATATGAACGCGGGGGAATCACCAAAGACGGTCATAAGATGGTGAATGCCGTCTCCACCGCCACGGTTCCGAAATTCACGGTCATCCTGGGGGCCTCCTTCGGCGCAGGCAACTACGGCATGTGCGGCAGGGCTTACTCTCCGCGCTTTCTGTGGATGTGGCCCAACGCTCAGATCGGGGTCATGGGCGGCGAGCAAGCGGCCCATGTCATGATCACCGTGAAAAACGATCAGCTCGCCCGGGAAGGCAGCCCTCCTCTGCCTGAGGATTTTGTCCGTCAAATCAAGGAACCCATCATCGAGGCGGCCGAGCGGGAGGGAAACGCTTATTATTCCACAGCCAACCTTTGGGATGACGGAATCCTTGATCCGGCCAAGACGAGAGACGTGCTCGGTCTCGCTATCTCCGCTGCGCTGAATGCGCCGCTGAGAAGTGACCCTTACGGGTATGGGACCTTTAGGATGTAGACCGAAAACTCTGGGCGCCTCTGGGGTGTGAAAAGGTAAAGCGAAGATGTTCAAGAAAGTACTCATCGCAAACCGAGGGGAGATCGCGGTCCGGATCATGAGAACCTGCAGGGAGATGGGCCTGCGCACCGTGGCGGTCTACTCAGAAGTGGATACCCGCGCTCTCCATGTGCTGGAAGCGGATGAGGCCGTCTCCCTCGGAGAGTCTGAACCCTCCGAGAGTTATCTTCACATCGGGAAGATCATCGAGGCGGCCAAAAGCACACGGTCGGAAGCAATTCATCCGGGCTACGGATTCCTGGCCGAAAATCCCAGCTTTGCCGATGCCTGCGAAGACTCCGGCCTGACCTTTGTGGGCCCTCCCGCAAGCGTGATCCGAGACCTTGGAAACAAAGCCATGGCCAGACGGATCATGACTTCTGCAGGGGTCCCGGTCATCCCGGGCATGATGGAGGCGACAGAGGACCTGGAGCGCCTGTTGCAGGAAGCGACACGAATGGGATATCCCGTGCTGGTCAAGGCCGTGGCCGGCGGTGGTGGAAAAGGAATGCGCGTCGTCTCAGAATCCGAAGCCATGAGGGAAGCCTGCCTCTCTGCAATGAGCGAAGCACAAAAGGCTTTTGGGGACGGATCCCTTTACATTGAAAAGCACCTGCAAACCCCCCGCCACGTGGAGTTTCAAATTCTGGCGGACCGGCAAGGCCATGTCGTGCACCTTTTCGAAAGGGAGTGCTCCATCCAGCGCAGGCACCAGAAAATCATAGAGGAAACTCCTTCTCCTGTCATGACTCCCTCCCTTCGGGAGGCCATGGGCAGGGCGGCTGTTTCAGCGGCCAAAGCAGCCGGGTACGTGAATGCAGGAACCGTGGAATTTCTTCTCGACCGCTCAGGCCAGTTCTATTTCCTGGAGGTCAATACCCGGCTTCAGGTGGAGCATCCGGTGACGGAGATGACCACAGGACTCGATCTGGTGCGAGAGCAGTTTCACATCGCCGCAGGGGATCCCTTGAGATTCCTTCAGGAAGAGCTCTTTCAAAGAGGGCACGCCATCGAATGCCGCGTGTACGCAGAGGACCCGGAGAATTCCTTTTTCCCATCCCCCGGCGCGGTGCTCCTCCATCGAGAACCGGCCGGCCCCGGGATTCGCAATGACTGCGGCATTTACGAGGGGGTTGGGGTGCCTGTGGAATACGATCCCATCATCGGCAAGGTGATTGCTTATGGGGAGACAAGGGAAGCGAGCCGAAGACGAATGATCAGGGCACTGGAGAACTACGCCGTTTTAGGCATCCGGACCACCATTCCCTACTTGATCGATATCCTCAAGTCCCCTGAGTTTGCGGCGGGAGACCTCTCCACCGATTTCATCGAACGCCACTTTCAGGGCTGGCGTCAGAGCGCGGAATATGCCGATGCGGCAAAGATCGTTCACATTCTCCATGACCTGTCCTCTCCGGCCAAAGCATCGACCGGCCAAGAAGCTCATGGCCGGCCCACGCCCTGGGAGACGTTAGGCGACTGGAGACTCTAAACCTTCTTCCATGCAGAAAGGAATCCACCGTTGAAATATCGTCTCAAAGTCGGTGAAGAGACGTCGGAGATCGAGGTTTTGAGCACAGAAAACCCTCAAAGGCTGCGGATCAAGATGGCGGACAAGGATTTTGACGTGACCTTCCAGCGGGTTTCAGAGGATTGCCTTTGGATGGTGGTGGATGGAAAAGCCACAAAGGCTTTTGTCACTACGACAACTGCAGGAACCCACGTGTTCCTTGCGGGATGTTCCTACCTGGTGCAGGATGCGGACCGGATCGCTGTGCGCACCGCAAGACGAGGGCTCCATGACGAGACCCCAAAGGACGTGACGCCGCCCATGCCCTCGGTCGTGGTGAGAATTCTTGTGAGCGAAGGGGCCCCCGTGAAAAAGGGGCAGGGACTCATCGTCGTGACAGCCATGAAAATGGAGACCACCCTGGCAGCGCCCTATGATGGAAAGGTGAAAAAAATAAATGCCTCGATCAACCAGAAGGTCGCTCCCGGCGACGTCCTGGTTGAAATTGAAGAGGAGGTCCTGAAAAATGGCTGAAGACCTTCTGTATGAAGTCAAGAACCGGGTGGCGTTTATGACCATCCATCGCGAAGCCAGCAGAAACGCGATCAGCCAGGAAATGATCATGGCGTTCCTGGACGACCTGGACCGGGCGGATCAAGACGAAGGGGTGCGCGCCGTCTGTATTACAGGAGCTGGGGACAAGGTCTTTTGCTCCGGTGCGGATCTGGGCATCGCCTTTGCCGATCAGGGGGGAGACCGGTTGATCGGGGCGAGGAAGTACGCCCAGCTTTTGAAGCGCATGGCGAGGTTTGGAAAGCCTCTCCTCGCTCGAGTCAACGGCACTTGCGTGGCCGGAGGGTTGGGTTTGATCCTGTCCTGCGACATAGTCCTTGCACGGAATGACGTTCATTTTTTCACTCCTGAAGTCAATGTGGGGATTTTCCCGATGATGATCGGCGTCCTCCTCTACCGGAATTTGCCGAGAAAAAAGGTGATGGAGATGGTCCTCACGGGCCGCAGAGTTCCGGCCGTGGAGGCCGAAAAGATGGGGCTCATCACCCGTGCGGTTGATCCTGAGCGGCTGGACCTGGAGGTTCAAGAGACGCTTCAGCTGCTGGCCTCCAAAAGCCCCATCGCAATCCGGCTCGGCAAGGAAGCTTTCAGAACCATGAGTGATATGCCCTTTGAGCAAGCCGTAGATTATCTTTGCCAGGCTTTGGGCAAAGCCCTCTCCACCGAAGACGCTATGGAAGGCATGATGGCCTTCATGGAAAAAAGGGAACCCAACTTCAAGGGGAAGTGAGGATCTGCCATGCCATCCCTCTGGATCACCGAAAACCACAACTACGAGCGCTCCTGCATGATCACCTGTGCCTTGTCCGGCGTCGTGGCCAACAGAGACCAGTGTCCTGGAATCCCTTACACCCCGGAGGAATACGCTGCCGAGGCCAAACGCGCTTACGAGGCGGGGGCTGCTGTGGTTCACATCCACGCCAGAAGACCGGACGGATCTCCCAGCTATGAGGTCGAGGACTATCGCAACATCTACAACGCGGTCACGGCCGCCTGCCCTGTGATCATCAATTTTTCAACCGGCGCCATCGGGATCCCGGTGGAGAAGAAAATAGCCCCGGTCCAGGCCATCCGGCCAGCCATTGCCGCCCTCAACATGGGGTCCATGAACTACGCCAAGTACCATCCTGCAAGAAAATCCTTTATCTTTGATTTCGTTTTTGCCAATCCCTTTTCCGAGATCATCCCTCTCTTGAAAGCCATGAAAGACAGCGGCGTCAAACCGGAGATGGAGTGCTTTGACTCAGGGCACATAGGAAACAGCTTTCCCTTGATCGATATGGGCTTGCTGGAACCGCCGTATCAGTTCAGCCTGATCATGGGCGTCCTCGGCGGCATGCCTCCCACGGCCGACAATCTTGGACACCAGGCCCGATTGCTGCCTCCAAACAGCGACTGGCAGGTGATCGGGATCAGCCTGGATCAATGGAGGTTGGCGGCCACGGCGATCGCCCTTGGGGGCAATGTGAGGGTAGGCTTTGAGGACAACTTCTATCTCTCTGCGGGCCAAATGGCCAAATCCAACGGCGAGCTCGTAGAAAAAGCCGCAAGGATGGTCCGGGATCAGGGCCGGGTGGTGGCCGCTATCGAGGAGTGCAGGGATCGGTTGGGACTGAAGCACCGGTAAAGAGGCCGGAATAATGGAATGTTGGAATATTGGAACAAGGCATGAATTCGGTCCTGGGCAAAACATACGAAGAATTGGAGCTTGGCCAGGAGGCCAGTTTCTCCAAGACGATCACGGAAACCGATGTCTATCTCTTTGCCGGCATAAGCGGTGATTTCAATCCCGTGCACGTTAACGAAGAGTACGCCAGGCAGACCCCTTTCAAGACCCGGATCGCTCACGGGGCACTCCCCCAATCCCTGATCGCAGCTGTTCTGGGCATGAAACTGCCTGGTCTGGGAACCGTTCTCGTGGAGATCCGATGCCGCTTCAAAGCTCCAACGTTCTTTGGCGACACCATTACCGCTACAGCCACCTTGGCGGAGAAGATTCAAGAGAAGAAATGGGTTCGAATGGATCTGCATTGGACCAACCAGCGGGGAGAAACCGTCGCGGCCGGTGAGGCGGTCGTTGTGCCGCCAAGAAAAAGCCCCGGTGCGTGATGGGATTTTCCTCCACGAAAGGGCTGAGCGCGTGACCCACTCGCTGGAATACTTTGATGACACGCATCACGTCGTCCGCCAACGGGTTCGGAAATTCGTGGAGCGTCACGTCAAACCGTTTGTGGAGGTCTGGGAGGAGAAGGGAGAATTCCCCGAAGACCTTTACCGGCAGGCCGGAGCGGCCGGCGTCCTTGGAGTGGGGTACCCTGAACAATACGGAGGCACGGGCGGCGACCTCTTTGCAAAGATTGCCTGTGTCGAGGAGCTCATGAGGTGCGGCTCAGCCGGAGTCGTTGCCGGCCTTGGCTCCTTGGATATCAGCATTCCCCCTATTCTGTTCCTGGGGACGGAAGAGCAAAAGATCCGCTTTGTTCCGCCCGTTTTACAAGGAAACAGGATATCCGCTCTCGGGGTCACGGAACCGGGCGCGGGCTCTGATGTGGCCGCCATCAGCACCACCGCCGTGAGGGAGGGAGACCACTATGTGGTCAACGGCAGCAAAATATTCATTACGAGCGGCGTCAGAGCGAACCAGTTGACCTGTGCTGTCCGGACAGGCGGAGAAGGTTACCACGGGATCAGCCTTCTGGTCATCGACTCGGGCAAGCCGGGATACTCTGCCTCCAAGAAGCTCGAAAAAATGGGCTGGTTGTCTTCGGATACGGCTCAGATCTTCTTTGACCGGTGCCGTGTGCCTGTTGAAAACCTGCTCGGTGAGGAAGGAAAAGGCTTCTATGCCATCATGGAGAATTTTCAAAATGAGCGACTGCATCTTTCCGTCATGGCCAACATGACCGCCCAGCTCGCGCTTGAAGAGTCGCTGACCTATTTCCGCGAAAAAGTGGTATGCAGTCGCCCTGCCGAAAGGCTCCAAGTGACTTACCACAGGCTGGCCGACATGGCGACCCTGGTTGAGGCGAGCCGGGAATTTGTCTACCGGGTGGCTGCAAGGATGAAATCCGGGCAAAAACAAGTTAAGGAAATCTCTATGGCCAAGAATTTCTCCTCTATGGTGAGCGACTATGTGACTGAAGAAGCGACCCAGATTCACGGCCAATACGGCTGCCTGCGCCGATACCTGGTCGAAAGACTGTGCCGGGATAACAGAATCCTCTCGATCGGAGGAGGAACCCGGGAGATCATGAAGGAAGTCATCTGCAAGCTTATGGTGGACCAATAACCCCTGGGGGGATCACCGAAAAAAATCGATTGACCGGCCAATCCTAACTGAATATAATTCATTGCCAATCTCGCCCCGGCCCTAAATCTGAGGCTTCAGTGGTGTTCGCTCTTCTTACTCTTCACAGTGCGAAAGGCTCGGGCAAGAAGCGGAACACGATGAAACGCTAACACCTCCGGAGCGCTTCAGGCTCCTATTGTCAATCTAAAACATCAGGAATTCACCTTGTGGCCTGACGATGGGCAGGTTCCATGATCCTTAACCTTTTCCCGAAAGGAGGGCTTTATGAGGAGATCAGCACGTTGGATGGGAATTTTGGTTCTTTTGCTCGCAACGGCTCCATCAGCCGTATGGGGTCAGGCAAGCGTTGCCGGTGTCACTGATACGGAAGTGGTCGTCGGCTGGACAACGCCCCTTTCCGGGCCTGCGGCCCTCTGGGGCGTAACAGGCCTTGGCGGAGCAGCCTGGGCCGAATACGTCAATTCCCAGGGAGGCATCCACGGCCGAAAAATAAAGGTCCTTCTCAAGGATGACGCATACAATCCGACCCGCGCCATCGCAAACCTTCAAGAAATGAAAGGGAACGTCTTTGCCCTGTGCGGGCTCCTGGGAACAGCAGTCCTGAACGCAGCCAAGGACTTCTGTCCGGAAAACAAGATCCCTTTGATTACGGCCTATGGTGACGTGCGCATCTGGGCACGTGAACCAAAAGACAAACTCCGCTACATTTTCATCGCCTACCCTGACTATGAAGACGAAGCGGAATACATCACTCGCTATGCCGTCAATAAAGTGGGATCCAAGAAAATCGCACTCTTTTACCAGAACGATGATTACGGCAAGATGGCCATGTCAGGAGTGCAGAAAATTGTGAAAGGCATGGCCGGCAAGGCGGAACTCATGGCCACAGTTCCCTACGAGGTAACGGAAAGGGCACTGGGGACCCATGCCCTTAAAATGAAGGAATCCGGTGCAGACACCGCTATCCTCTACCCCACCATGTCTCATGCGGCCCTTATCCTGAAGGAAATGGCCAAAATCGATTACCGGCCCAAAGTCCTGGTCACCTTCACGGTCGGTGACCCGGTCATGTTCGGCGTAGCCGGGCCGGATGTTTGGGAAGGGACTTACATCGCACTTCCCGGAAACTCCGGCGTGCCCGGTTCCGAACCGGAAGCGGATAACGCGGTAGCTATCATGAAAAAGATTGACCCCAAGTTGGAGGGCAAGGAATACCTGGCCCTTTTCGGTGCCGCGTCCATGATGCACCTGGTGCAGGGATTGAGGAATGCGGGACGCAACCTCACCACCGAGTCCATGATCAAAGGCATGGAAATGATCAAAGACTGGAAGCCTGAGGGCATTGGCGCACCTGTCACGTACAGCCCTGACCGGCACCACGGGAACAATGCGTCCCGGATGGGGCAGGCCCGCGGCGGCAAGCATGTGCCGTTGGAACCCTTTACGACCCACAAGGCCCACTTCTAAGGGTTATGGCTCTTCTGGAGATCAACCAGCTCTTTGTGAGCTTCGGGGGAATCCAGGCCTTGGCCGGAGTCGATCTTGAAGTCGAGGAAGACGAGATCCTGGCCATTATCGGGCCGAACGGTTCCGGCAAGACCACCCTGTTCAATTGTATCTCCAGTGTCTACAAGGCGGATGAGGGAGACCTCCATTTCAAGGGAGAGAGCCTGATCGGGCTCTCTCCTGATTCGGTCGCCCACAGAGGGATCGCCCGCACCTTTCAAAACCTTCGCCTGTTCCTCCACATGACGGTTCTCGACAATCTCCTGCTGGGAAGGCACATCCGGTTCCGCAAGAATCCGCTCAGCGCCCTCCTGCGCCTGCGAGGAGAGGAGTTGCGGCACAGGGAGACCGTGGAGGAGATCATCGAGTTCCTGGATCTCCAGGCCTACAGGCAGGTGCGCGTGTCGGATTGCCCTTACGGTGTCCAGAAGCGCGTGGAACTGGGAAGAGCCCTTGCCATGAAACCCGAGTTGCTCCTTTTGGACGAGCCCATTGCCGGGCTCACCTCGGAAGAGAAGGAGGAAACAGCCTACCGGATCACGGAAATCCGCGGCCGGTACAAGACAGCCATTCTCCTGGTCGAGCACGATCTGCGGATTGCCTCCAAACTGGCGGACCGCATGGTTGCCCTGGACTATGGCCTTAAGATTGCCCAGGGAAGCCCGGAAGAGGTCCAGCGCACACCCCAGGTCATCAAGGCCTATTTGGGAGAAGAATGAGCCCTTTGCTCAAAATCACCAGCATTGAAACACTTTACTATGATCGGATCTATGCCCTTCACGGGCTCTCCCTGCAGGTAAAGGAGAAGGAAGTCTTTGCCGTGCTCGGGCCCAACGGCGCCGGAAAAACCACCTTGCTCAAAACCATCGCAGGGCTTCTCAAGGATCAACCCAAGAAGGGCACAATCGAATTCATGGGCAAAGGGATTCATCGACTGGCCCCTGAAAGAATCTCCTCTCTCGGGATCGTCTACGTGCCTGAAGACCGGGGATTGTTTCGGGAACTCACGCTGAAAGAGAATTTGGATCTCGGGTGCTGGGGCCGCAAGGACAGCCATATCCAGGAAGACCTGGAATTTCTCTTTCAGCTTTTTCCTATTCTCAAAACGCGCCTCCCCCAGCAGGCAGAGACCCTCTCCGGAGGAGAACAGCAAATGCTCGCTGTGGCGCGAGCCATGCTCCGACGGCCCAAGCTCCTCATGCTGGACGAACCCACGCTCGGGCTTGCGCCCAGGGTGGCTCGCCACGTTTACGACGCCCTCGCACAGATCAGCCGGATGGGCACAACCATTCTCCTGGTCGAGCAAAATGCCAAGCTGGCGCTGAGCATCGCTCATTTCGGGTACATCATGGAATCCGGCCGCATTGTGCTGGAAGGCACTTCCGACACCCTCAAGAACAATGAAGACGTGAAGGAACTCTATCTGGGCCTGGGAGGAGAAAGCCTCTCCCCCAAGGGGTGGCGGCTCTACAAGAAAAGGAGAACCTGGTGATCGCGGAAAGCTTTCCATCCCTTTTCTTTCAGCAGGTTGAAGCCAATCAGGACCGCATCGCGCTCAGGCGCAAAGAGCACGGCATCTGGAAGCGCACGACCTGGAAGGAGTACGGCAACAGGGTGCAGAAAACAGCCGCGGGATTGCTTAGCCTGGGCCTGGGCCCGGGAGACCGGGTGGCCATTCTGGGGGAGAACCGGCCCGAGTGGCTGATCTGTCATCTCGCCTCCATGTCCATCGGATGTGTCACCTGCGGCGTGTATTCCACCTCCGCACCCGAGCAGGTGGCCTACGTGGTCGGCCACTCGGAGTCCAAAGTGCTTTTCGCGGACAATGAAGAACAGGTGGACAAGGTCCTGCAGATCCTGGCCAAGCTGAACCTGAAACGGGTGGTGGTCTGGGATCCCAAGGGGCTATGGGGTTTTTCCCATCCGGACATTCAGTTCTTTGACGAGTTCATGGGAGAAGGAGAGGCCTATCTCAGGGAGCATCCCCGGAGCATTTCAGAGCGGATGAAAGCCATTGACCCTCAGGACACGGCCATGATGATTTACACTTCAGGGACCACAGGACCTCCCAAAGGCGCTATGATCACCCACCACAATATTCTGAGCATCACGGATTCCTTCATGTCCGCTGTCCCCTTTCACGAAAAAGACGAGATGCTCTCCTATCTTCCCCTGGCCCACATCTACGAGAACCTGATCTCCCTGTTCCAGGCCGTCAAAGGAGGAGGGACAGTGAACTTCGTGGAGAGCATAGACACGCTGGCCCAGAACCTCAGGGAGGTCTCCCCTACCGTGTTCGCCAGTGTCCCAAGGATCTGGGAGAAGTTCGCTTCTGTGGTGGAGATCCGAATGTCCGACTCCACGGTTTTGAAGAAAGCCCTCTATCGCCTGGCCGTGCTCGTGGGTCTCCGTTATGTCCGTTCAAGACAGGGGACAAAAGAGCGTTTCCTCTGGTCCCTGCTCTACTGGCCCCTGTATGGGCTCGTGCTCTATCATTTGAAAAGGCAGCTGGGGCTCGAACGGGTGCGCTACGCGGTTTGCGCAGCCGCGCCTGCATCACCCGAGTTATTCGAATATTTCAATGCCCTGGGCGTCCCTCTGAGAGAAGGGTACGGCCAGACCGAGTCCACAGGGGTGATCGCCCTTCAGCGAATAGACCGGCCGAGATGGGGATATGTGGGAGAACCTGTGCCCGGCATGGAGGTCAAGATCGATGAAGACGGAGAGATCCTCACCAGGGGAGCGGGTGTTTTCAAGGGATATTTCAAGGATCCTGAGCTGACCGCCTCCACCATCAAGGATGGATGGCTTCACACCGGAGACGTGGGGACTTTGGAGGACGGATTCATCAAGATCCTGGACCGGAAAAAGGACATTATCATCACAGCCGGGGGCAAGAATATCACCCCGGCCTTTATTGAAAACAAACTCAAATTCAGCGCCTACATCCAGGATGCCGTGGTCATCGGCGAACGAAAAAAGTACCTGGTCGCCCTCATCCTCATTGACGAGGACAATGTCACCAAGTACGCCCAGGACCACCGGATCCCCTTCACCACCTTCGCAGACCTCACACAGAATCCCGAGATCAGGAAGCTTATTGAGGGAGAGGTTTCGAAGGTGAACAAAACGCTTTCCCAGGTGGAGACGATCAAGAAATTCGAATTGCTGCCCAGGCGCTTCTACGAAGAGGACGGGGATGTCACGCCCACAAAGAAAGTCAAGCGCCGCTTTCTCGAGAAGCGTTACGCCGACTTGATCCAAAAGATGTATCGAGGATAAGCACTGGCATGGACCTCATCCAAAGCTACAAAGAAGAACTTCAGTTGATCCGAAAGCCCTGGACCAGGGTTTGGGCGGGAGCCTTTGTGCTTTTTCTCATCCTTCTTCCCTGGTGGGCGCCGCAGCACATCATCTACATCGCCACCATCATCTTTATTTACTCCGTCGGGGTTCAGGGACAGAACCTTTTGATCGGCTACACCGGGCAGATTTCCTTTGGACAAGCCGGCTTCCTGGCCATTGGCGCTTTTGCCTTCGGGCACCTGAGTATTCACGGCGTTCCATGGCCCTTCGGCCTTTTCTTTGCCGGCCTGGCTGCCGGTCTTTTTGGATTGGTGGTGGGATTTCCGTCCCTTCGTCTCAAAGGGCCCTACCTGGCCATTGCCACTATGGGGTTCGGCATTGCCGTGTACCAGATCTTCGTGAATTCGGAGGTCCTCTCCGGCGGCCGCATGGGGATGGCCGTCCAAAAACTCTCTCCTCTGTTCGGCCTCTCTCCGATCACCTACCGCTACTACTTCAATTTCCTGATGGCCCTCCTGTTCACCCTCGCGAGCTACAATATCGTCTCCTCCTACATGGGCCGTGCCTTCATTGCCATCCGCGACAACGACATCGCAGCCGAAGTGATTGGAGTGAACCTCACGCGTTACAAGCTGCTGTCATTTGCCGTCAGTTCCTTTTACACAGGCGTGCAAGGCGCGCTTCTAGGGCTCTTCCTTGGCTATCTGGAGCCCAACATGTTTACCTTCATGGAATCCATCACCCTCTTCGTCGCTGTGATCATAGGGGGTCTGGCTTCGGTGGAGGGGTCCATCCTGGGGGCAGCCTTCGTGATTCTGGTCCCCCAGGTTTTCAGTGCTTACAGGGACCTAGTGCCTGTCGTGTACGGCGTGACCATTGTGTTCGTACTGATTTTCGAACCTTTCGGGCTTTACGGCCGATGGTTCAAGATGAGGCTCTATCTTAGGAATTGGCCTTTCCGTTGAGAGCGGCTCAGTCCCAGTGAGGAGGATGCAGTAAGCAGTAGGCAGTCATCCTGTCTGCGTATTCCATACTGCATACTGCCTACTTCATACTGCTTACTCATGGCGCTGCGGCCAAAGGCCTGAATGAGGAGAAAAGGGATGACGAAATTCCTGCAGTATGTGATATCCGGTCTTTCCACCGGCAGCATCTATGCGCTTGTCGCGCTGGGTTTGGCGCTGATCTATCGCTCCACGCGAATTCTCAATTTCGCCCACGGCGACATCACCACAGCAGGCACCTTCTTCGCCTTCATGCTTCTGGGGCTTCATTTTCCCTTTAGCCTTGCCTTTGCCCTGGCCATTCTGTTCGGTTCCGCCTTGGCCATGGCGTTTTACTTCTGCATCCTGGTGCCTGCACAACGGCGCGAAGCCACGCCCCTCGGCCAGATCATCCTCACCCTGGGACTGGGCCTGATTGTCCAGGGCCTGGTCGCCCGTTTCGGAGGAACCGACATCCAGTCCTTCCCCTTCCCCCTTTCAGACACCAAGATCTACCGGTTTGCCGGCGTGGTAATCAGCCAGTTAAGCCTGGGGACTCTTCTGGTCGGCGTTCTGGCAAGCCTTATCTTCTACCTGCTGATCCAGAAAACCAGGCTGGGCCTGGCCATGCGCGCCACCTCCGAAAATCTGCCGGCCGCACAAACCATGGGCATCCCCACCCGGCGAATCCTGGCCCTGAGCTGGGGCTTGGCGGCCATGCTCGGCGTGCTGGCCGGACTTTTTCTGGCGCCGGCCCTGCTCCTTGACCCGTTCTTTATGCTGGAGCCTTTTCTCAAAGGGTTCGCGGCAGCCATCCTGGGCGGGCTCAACAGCCTGCCCGGCGCGATTGTCGGGGGTTTGATCCTGGGCGTCGCCGAAAGCCTGGCAGGAGGCTACGTGTCCATTGCTTTCAAGAACACGTTTGCCTTCATCATGATCATTCTTGTCCTTCTTGTGCGGCCGGAAGGCCTCCTGGGCAAGGAGTTCAAAGAAAGAGTCTAGCCTCCGCCTTTGGTCGCAGCCAAATTCGAAGCGCCAAACCCGAATGTCGAATATCGAATAAAGAATTTCGAATGATGAAGTTTGAAGACTTCGGTTTTCTCCTTCAGCCTTCTTAATTCGTCATTCGACCTGCCCGCTATGCCCTCAAACTGATTTCAATAAGATTCGCCATGCCTATGAGCTACACGAGTACCCGTACGCCTCAAAGCACTTCGCACGGCAGGCGGGTATTCTGCGGTTCGCTTTTAAACTCCCGAGCACATTACGTGCCCTTCACGATGTT
>Ga0209450_10000537_pt1 | contig 19245 bp, 18 predicted proteins | sample FrelakmetLWP11LW_FD_187149 | JGI IMG/M metagenome (GOLD analysis project Ga0209450, IMG submission 187149) | Freshwater lake sediment microbial communities from the University of Notre Dame, USA, for methane emissions studies - LWP11 LW (SPAdes)... | ecosystem: Environmental > Aquatic >...
GAAAGGATGTCCACCATGGTTTCGACCTGGCTGTCGAGCACCTTGGCATGGTAGCAGGTATGCTCCATGGTGGTGAAGGCGTTGGTGTGCCCTCCGATGGCGTCGAATTCCTTGGCGATCTGGAAGGCGCTGCGCCGGGCCGTGCCCTTGAAAATCATGTGCTCGATGAAATGCGAAAGACCGTTTTCGGGATCGGCTTCGTCCCGGGCCCCCACGTTCACCCACACCCCCATGGAAACGGATCGGGTGTGCGGCATGTGTTGACTTACCAGCCGCACACCGTTGGCCAGCACCGTTTTAACTGTTGGGGCGTCCATGTTCCTCTTCGAGGACCGCCTTGTGGCTCAGCCGGATCTTGCCGTCGCGGCCGATTTCGAGCACCTTGACTTTCAGCTTTTCGCCTTCCTTGACGACGTCCGAGACCTTGGTGACCCTGCGGTTGGCCAGCTGGGAGATGTGAACCAGGCCGTCGGTGCCCGGCATGATGTTGACGAAAGCACCGAAGTCCGTGATCTTCACCACCGTGCCCTCGTAAATGGCGCCCACTTCGGGGTCGGCCACGATCTGTTGGACCAGCTTCACGGCCTGGTCGGCCTCCTGTTTGGAGAAGGCGGCGATTTTCACCGTCCCCGAGTCGTCGATCTCGACGGTCGTGTTGGTTTCACTCTGGATGGCGCGGATGACCTTGCCGCCCGGGCCGATCACCTCCCGGATCTTGTCGGGGTTGATGGTGAGCGTGGTGATGGTGGGCGCGTACGGCGAGATCTGTTTGCGTGGCGCGGGCATGGCTTCCAGCATCTTGCCGAGGATGTGCAGGCGGCCCCGGCGGGCCTGCTCCAGCGCCTGCTCCAGGACCGCTCGCGACAGCTCGTGGATCTTGATGTCCATCTGCAGGGCGGTGACCCCGTCGTGGGTGCCCGTCACCTTGAAGTCCATGTCCCCGCAGTGGTCCTCGTCGCCGAGGATGTCCGAGAGCACCACCGTCTTCTCCCCTTCACTGACAAGCCCCATGGCGATCCCGGCCACCGGGGTCTTGATGGGAACCCCCCCGTCCATCAGCGCCAGACAGCAGGAACAGACGGTGCCCATGGAGGAGGAGCCGTTGGACTCCAGCACCTCGGACACCAGCCGGATGGTGTAGTCGAAATCACCCTTGGCCGGCAGGATCTTTTCAACCGCCCGGGTGGATAGGCCGCCGTGGCCGATGTCGCGGCGGCTGGGGCCGGAGATGCGCTTGGCCTCGCCCACGGAATAGGGCGGGAAGTTGTAGTGCAGCAGGAAGGGCCGCATCTCCTCGCCGGACAGGGTCTCCACGCGCTGCTCGTCCCGGCCGGAGCCGAGCGTCAGGACGCCGAGCACCTGGGTCTCGCCGCGTGTGAACAACGCGCTGCCGTGGGTCCGGGGCAGGATCCCCACTTCGCAGGTGATGGGACGGACTTGGTCGAAGCGCCGCCCGTCCACACGGCGGCCCTCCGTGAGGACAAGGGCACGCAGCAGGCGGCGCTTGAGGTCGTCCAGCGCCTCGAGCACTTCCTCGCGGCGTTCGGCGTAGGCCTCGCCGAGGGTTTCAAGGAGCGCTTTTCTCACCGCCCGCGTTGCCTGCTGGCGCTGAATCTTCTCGGGGGTCAGCAGGGCCTCCCGAAGAGCGGCGGCCGCCGTGGCTTCCACCTTGGCGACGAGTTCAGGGTCTTTCAGTTTGGCGGCATAGGGCCGTTTCGGCGCGCCGGCCAATTCGCGGAGTTTGACCTGCATGTCGATCAGCGGCTGCATGGCGCGGTGGCCGAAAAAAATGGCTTCCAGCATATCGGCCTCGCTGACGATATTGGCGCTGCCTTCCACCATGACGACCCCGGTCTTCGACCCGGCCACGATGATGTTGATGTCGCAGCGCTCCCAGTCCTGGAGGGCGGGGTTGACCTTGAGTTCCCCGTCGATCCGGCCCACCCGCACGGCGGCGATCGGCCCGGCAAACGGAACGTCGGAGAGGTGAATGGCCGCAGAGGCCCCGACCATGGCGAGGGTGTCCGCGTCGTTTTCCTGGTCCATCGACAGCACGGTGGCGATCACCTGAGTCTCGCAGCGGTATCCCTTTGGGAGCAGCGGCCGGATGGGGCGGTCTGTCAGCCGCGAGGTCAAGGTTTCCTTTTCACTGGGCCGTCCAATCTCACGGCGGAAATAGTTGCCCGGGATCCGCCCGGCCGCGTATATCTTCTCCATGTACTCCACCGTCAGCGGCACAAAATCCCCGGGCCGCTCCTCTTGGGTGGAAACCACGGTGACCAGGACGACGGTGTCGCCATACTGAACCACGACCGAACCGGAGGCCTGTTTGGCCACCTTGCCGGTCTGGATGCTCAACGTCTTGCCGCCGATCTCTTCCTTCAATAGAAATTCCATACATGTCTCCCCATGCGAAGCCGGACTCCCTGCACCCGCCGTCCGGTCTCGACCGCCGTCCGGCTTTTCCACCGGAGCGGCCGGGCTTTCTCGGAAAGGCCGGGCGTCGTTTCACATGCTGTAAAGTTATTTTTTTAGACCGAGCGTCTCGATGATGGCCCGGTAGCGGTTGACGTCTTTGAACTTGACGTAGTTCAGCAGGCGGCGCCGCCGGCCGACCAGCATCAGCAGCCCGCGGCGCGAGTGGTGGTCCTTTTTGTGGACCTTCAAATGCTCGGTCAGGTATTCGATGCGGTTGGTGAGCAGGCCGACCTGGACCTCAGGGGACCCCGTGTCGGAATCGTGCACCTTGAACTTTTCAATCAAATTTTTCTTGTCCTGAGTTGACAGAGTCACGACGTTCTATCCTCCTTATCCTTTCATGAATGGCTTGAGTTGAGTGATCCCCGTAATCTACTTAAAGCAAGCGGACGCAGAGTGCAATAAAAATAACGGGTCATCCGCGCCCCGACCCTGCGAACACGCAGCAGTACTCGATGGCACCCGTGCCCGGCGTGCGCTGCAGCAGCGCCAGCAGCTCGCCTCGGGGATCGACGAGTTTCAGCAGCCGTCCGTCGTCCGGGGCCTCCTCCAAGCCGACATCCGCCGGGGACAGCGCCCGCCCGTGCCGCACTTTTTCAACCAGCGATGGGCCGGCCGAGATTTCGGCCAGCGCCGGCAGCGCCCGTGCCATGGGAATGACGGCGCGGCCCCATGCGCCTCGGCGGGCCAGATCCTCCAGATCCTCGAGCGACAGCGCCTCGTCCAAGGTAAACCCGCCGCTTTCCAGGCGGGTTAATTCGCTCAGATGACCGCCGCATCCCAGGTCGCGACCGATGTCCGCGCACAGGGTTCGGATGTAGGTACCGGCGGAGCAGCGCACCTCGAATCGCACCCGGGGCAGCTCCGCCGCTACCAGCCGGAGGTGGTGGATGAAAACCTCCCGGGCCGGCTTCTGGACCGGTCGGCCGCGCCGGGCCAGGGTGTAAAGCGGCACCCCCTCATGTTTGAGGGCCGAGTACGTCGGCGGCACCTGGTGATAAACGCCTGCGTAGCGTTGCAAGACCCGGTACAGGTCTTCCTCGGCAACCGCTGTCCCGTGGCGTTCCGCAGTGACCCTGCCGGTCGCGTCCTGGGTGTCGGTTTCGACGCCCAGCGTCAGCACGCCTTCATAGGTCTTTGGACTTTCCACCAGGAAGCGCGCCAGCCGGGTGGCCTGATCGATGCAGCACACCAGCACTCCCCGGGCAAAGGGATCCAGCGTTCCGGTGTGCCCGACCTTGCAGGCCTGCAGCAGCCGCTTGACACGGGCCACCACCCGGGCCGATGACAAGCCGGCGGGCTTGTTGATGACGACAATTCCGTTCATGTCATGGGGCGGCCGGCCCGTCACCCCTTGGGGCGGGGCCGAACAGGGTATAGCGCCGCGTGCGCAGGGTAACAGGCGAGGGGCGTTTTTTCTCAGCCCGTTGCCCCATGCCCTTTGCCCGCTACATCCGCTCGGCCCACGCCAGCAGCTCCGACTTGATGTTCGCCGGGGTCGATTCGATCTGAAAGCCCGCGGCGCTGTGATGCCCGCCGCCGCCGAAGGCGCCGGCGATGGCGGCGACATCTACGCTGCCGTCGGAGCGCAGACTGACATGCAAGCGACTTCGGTCGTCCGCGGTGGTCCGGCCATTGATCTGCTCCTGGATCAGGGCGGCCACCCGGACGTCTTCAATACGCCGGGCGTAGTTGATCAGGCCGTCGACATCCTCCTGCTGGGTCCGGGTTTCCTCCAGCATGCCGCGGGTGACGGTCATCAGCGACAGCTTGCCGTTGGGCGAGATCTCGATGGAGTTCAATGCCAGGTTCAGCAACTTGATCCGGCCGAGCGAATAGGACCCGAAGACGTGCTGGGCGACCTCGAAGGGGTCGACCCCGGCCTCCATCATCTCCCGGCTGATGGCAAAGGCGGACGCGTTGGTGTTCGAGAACCGGAACGATCCCGTGTCGGTCAGGATTCCGGTGTAGATGCAGGTGGCGATGTCCTTGTCCAGCAGGACCCCCAGCGCCCGGATCAGGCGGTAGACGATCTCCGCCGTGGCGCAGGCCCGCCCGTCGATCAGGCGGTGGGACCCGAAACCGGTGTTGGAGACATGGTGGTCGATGTTGATGACGGACGCCACCCGGCTCATCGCGCGGCACCCCGCGCCGCCGATCCGCGGAAGGTCCCCGCAGTCGAGGACCACCGCTGCATCGTAGGCGGCGACCGCATCCAGATGCCGACCGATGCGGCCCACGGCCGGCAGGAACTGGTACACTGCCGGGATCGGGCTTTCGTTGTACAGCGTCGTCTGTTTGCCCATCCGCTCCAATGCCAGTCCCATGGCCAGCAGCGAGCCGACGGCGTCTCCGTCCGGGTCGGTGTGCGCGGTCACCAGGATGCGGTCGGCCGTTTTAATCGTTTGAAGGATCGGGTTCATCCGTGCGTGTGGCAATCGATTTCAGCAATTGATCGATCCGGGCTCCATGATCGAAGGACTCATCGTAAAAAAATTCCAGCTCCGGCATGTAACGAAGCCCGAGCTGCGGGCCGAGGCGGCGTTTGATGAAGCCGGCCGCGCTGCGGAACCCCTGGACGGCATCGGCGGCGCCGGCTTTTCCGCCGGCGGCGGCAAAGTAAATCCGGGCCAGCCGCAAATCCTTGGTCACTTTCACCTGGGTGATGGTGACCATCTGCACGCGCGGATCGCTGATGTCCCGCCGCAGCAGGTCCGACAGGATCTGCTGAATGAGGCCTCCGACGCGATCGGCGCGTGCATAGCTCGTCATAAGGTGATCAGTTCCATCTCCGAGTCGATGACCTCGGCCAGGCCCAGTGCTTCGGCCAGGTTGAACATTTTGTCGATCTTGGAGTTGATCAGGGCCTTGTCGTTGCCGACCAGTGAAAAACCGACCACCGCCCGCTGGTGCACGTCGTTGTCCTCCACCTCGGCCACCGAAGCGTTGAAGTGGTTGCGCAGCTGGGCAATCACCGCCTTGACGATGCGCCGCTTCTCCTTGAGCGAATGGCACTCGTGCAGCCTGAACGTGATCAACCCGACACCGACCACCATTTTCTATTGCCCCCGCCTGCTGCTTTCTGCAACGCCATGCCACGCCCTGGATCAGGGCCGAGGTCAAGGCGTCGGTGGTTTGAAAGCAAAGCGATCCCGGCGGCTCGCGCGCATTGGCAAACTGCCGGGCCACGCAGCGATCGGCCCCCCCCGGACAGGGGGCTATGCCATTACCGGCTTGATCTCCTCCAGGTAGTAGAACTCAATGCGATCGCCGGCCTTGATATCGTTGAAATTCTCGATGCCGATGCCGCACTCGTAGCCGCTCTGGACCTCTTTGACGTCATCCTTGAAACGCCGCAGGGAGGAGTTTTTGCCCTGATAGACGACCACGCCGTCCCGGACCAGACGCAGGCTGCGGCCACGTTCGACCCGGCCGTCGGTGACGTAGCAGCCGGCGATGGCGCCCACCTTCGGGATCACGAACACCTCGCGGACGTCGGCCGAGCCGAGGGTGCGCTCCTCGAAGCGGGAGGCCATCAGGCCGGTCATGGCGCTTTTGACGTCGTTGATGATGTCGTAAATGACATTATAGAATCGCATGTCCACGTTTTCTTCGGTGGCCAAGGCCTGAATTTTCGGTGTGGGCCGAACGTTGAAGCCGATGATGATGGCTTCCGACACGGTCGCGAGCGAAACGTCGGACTCACTGATGGTGCCGGTGGCCGCGTGCACCACGTTGACCTTGACTTCCTCGTTGGACAGTTTGATCAACGCGTCCGACAGGGCCTCGATCGAACCGTGCACGTCGGCCTTGAGGATCAGATTGAGGTCCTTGACCTCGCCCTGCTTCATGCGCTCGAACAGGCTCTCCAGGCTGGGGCGGCTGGTCTGGGCCAAATCCCGGGCGCGCTGTTTTTGCATGCGGTGCAGGCTGATCTGCCGGGCGGCCTTTTCATCGGCCACCGCCACGAACTCGTCGCCGGCCATGGGCACGCCGGACAAGCCGATGATCTCGACGGGGATGGAGGGACCGGCCGCCTCCAGCGGCTGGGCGCGGTCGTCGAGCATGGCCCGGATCTTGCCGTAGTGCACGCCGCAGACGACCGGGTCGCCATTGTGCAGGGTGCCTTCGCTGACCAGCACCGTGGCCACCGGCCCCCGGCCGGAGTCTATTTTCGCCTCGACCACATGGCCGCGGGCCAGTTTGTCCGGGTTGGCCCTGAGCTCCATGACCTCGGCCTGCAGCAGGATCATCTCGAGCAACTGGTCGATGCCGACGTCCTGCTTGGCGGAGACGTTGACGAAGATGGCGTCGCCGCCCCATTCCTCCGGGGTCAGCCCCCGTTCGATCAAAGACCGCTTGACGCGGTCCGGGTCGGCGCCCGGCTTGTCGATCTTGTTGACGGCCACGATGATCGGCACATCGGCCGCACGGGCATGGTTGATGGCCTCCACGGTCTGGGGCATGACCCCATCGTCGGCCGCAACGACCAGCACGACCAGGTCCGTGACCTTGGCGCCGCGGGCGCGCATGGCCGTGAAGGCTTCATGACCCGGCGTGTCCAAAAAGGCGATCGCACCGCGGTGGGTCTGGACGTGATAGGCGCCGATGTGCTGGGTGATGCCCCCGGCCTCGGTTTCGGTGATGCGGGTCTTGCGGATGACGTCAAGCAGTGAGGTCTTGCCGTGATCGACGTGGCCCATGATGGTGACCACCGGCGCCCGCGTGGCCATTTTTTCGGGTTCGTCCACGACCGGCTTCAAGATGGTGTCCTCCTCAAAGGCCGCGCGCTCGACCTCGTAGCTGAACTCCGCGGCAATGAGGACCGCGGTGTCAAAATCGATGGATTGGTTGACCGTCGCCATCATCCCCATGCCCATGAGCACCTTGATGATTTCCCCGGCCTTGACGCCCAGCCGTCTGGCCAGATCCCCGAGCAGAATCGCGTCGTCGATTTTGATCCTTCGCTTGATGGCCTTGGCCACGGTGGCTGCCGGTTTCTGGGCGGCCAGCTCTTTCCTGCCCTTGGCGCCCTTGCGGGGCTTGCGGGCGCGGGCGTCGTCGTACAACTCTTCGGCTTCGACCACCGCTTTCTTGCGAAAAGAGATCTTCTTCTTGATGAACTTCTTCTCGGCTTCGGGCTCTTCGGCCTTGCCTTTCTTTTTCTTGCGCTTGCCGTCGCGATCAAGGGCATCCGCCGTGCCGGGGGCGGCCTCCGGTGCCTCTCCGGGGCGAGGCGCCACCTTGGCGCCTCTAGGCTCGATGACCGCCGGCTGGTCCTTGGCCCGTTCCGCAGGACTGTCCGGTGCGGCCAGCGGCATCTTGATGATGCGGGCGGGTTCATCGCGTTTGATCTTCTTGACGACTTTTTTCAACCGGTCGGCGACCACGGCCGACTCCGGTGGGGGAGTCGTCGGCTCTTGCTCCGGGGAGGTTTCGGCCTCGAGCGGCGCGGCGGCTTCGGGGCTCTCGGCAGGCTCGTTCACCGCCGGGTGTCCCGCCGCTGGCGCCGGCGCGGTCTCCACCACCGCCGCCGCTTCATCTTCATCGGTTTCGGCCCAGGCCTCGGCGGATAGGGGTTCCTCCGGTCTCGCGACGGCTCCGGCTCCCGGAGCCTCCCCCGCCGGCTCCGCTTCAGCCTCGGCGGCCGTTTCGGCTTCGGGCTCAGCCGCCTTGCGTCGGCGGCGGATGACCGTGGGCTTGACTCTCGTGTCCTCAACGGCGCGCGCTTTCTTGCCGAAAATAACGGCCTTGGCGCGGGTCACCACTTCGTCGTCGAGAGAACTCATATGGCTGCCGACGGTGACGCCCATGGTCTGGAGCTTGTCCATCAGCACTTTGTTGGTCAGATTGAGTTCTCTGGCCAGTTCATAGACCCGGATTTTCGACATGAACTCCCCCTCGTTGCGCTCCTGTGGAGCCAAACCGGTGAGCCAGCAGCGCCTCAGGCCTCATCGGCCGGCTCCCCTTCAGCCTCAGCGGCGGCCTCCGCGGGGCCTTCGGCCTCGCGGGCCTCATCCGGCTCGCCCGCCGGCGGGTTTTCGACGGTGGCCGCCGTCGCCGCCTGCTCGGCGGCGGTTTTGGCCGCCTCGATCAGGCGGCCGGCAAGCGTTTCGTCGACGCCCCGGATTTGCAATAGGTCCTCGACCGAGGCTTTGCCGATTTCCTCGGCGGAATAATACCCCTTCTCGTAGAGCGCATCCGCCAGGCTGATGCCCACGCCGGGAAGCGCCATGAGCGAGTTGTAGCCGCTCTGCATGGTCTGGTTGTAAATGCTCTCGCTTTTCACGTCCAGGTGCCATCCCGTCAGCTTGGAGGCCAGCCGGACATTCTGCCCTTTCTTGCCGATGGCGATCGAAAGGAACTCGTCCGGGACGATGACCTCCATCGATTTGTTGTCCTCGTCGATGATCACCCGCGAGATCTCCGCCGGGGCCAGCGAATTGCACACGAACTTGGCGGTATCCACGTGCCAGGGGATGATGTCGATTTTTTCGCCGCGCAGCTCCTGGACGACGCTCTGCACGCGGCTGCCCTTCATGCCGACGCAGGCGCCGACCGGGTCGATGTCGGAATTGCTGGAGGCAACAGCAATCTTGGCGCGCACCCCGGGTTCGCGGGAGGCCCCCATGATGGAGACGATGCCCTCGCTGATCTCGGGGACTTCGGTGCGGAAAAGCGTGATCAGGAAGCTGGGGTGGGTCCGTGACAGCACGACCTGGGGCCCGCGCGACTCGTGCAGCACTTCCAGGATCATGGCACGGATGCGGTCTCCCCGGCGGTAGCTCTCCTTGGGCACCTGCTCGCGCACCGGCAGGACGCCCTCGGTCTGGCCGAGGTTGACGATGATGTCTCCCCGGTCGATGCGCTGCACGATGCCGTTGATGATCTCGCCCCGGCGCTCGATGAAGCTGGTGTAGACCGCGTCTTTCTCCGCGTCCTTGAGCTTCTGGATGATCACCTGCTTGGCGGACTGGGCCGCGATGCGGCCGAAGGTGGCGGTGTCCATCTTTGTGCCGAGGCTGTCTCCGACCTCGCACTCCGCGTCCAGCTTGCGGCCTTCCTCGATGCTGATTTGCAGCATGGGGTCTTCGACCACCTCGGCCACTTCCTTGAATTGGAAAACCTCCAATTCGCCCGTTTCTTCGCCGTACTGGACCTCAATGTCGATCTTGGGGCCGTATTTCTTGCGGGCGGCCGATTTCAGCGCCTCCTCGAGCGCTTTGACGAGCACGTGCCGCTCGATGCCCTTGTCACGGCTGACTTGTTCGATGACCCGTTTGATCTCCGAAATCAACATGGGGTTTCTCCGTCTGGTTGCAGAATGCGACAGACCCGCCTCCACCCGCCGGAGGCGGGAGGTCACGCGTCTGTCAGATACGCTTTCGAAATGGCGTCGATCGCGATGGCGACCGTCGTCTGGCCCGTGTTCAGCGTCACGGTGCCTGCGGACAGACCTTCCAGGACGCCGCAGAAATTCTTCTGTCCGTTGATCGGGTTCAGGGTCCTGATTTTCGCCCGATGCCCGCGGAAGCGCTCGTAATCCGCTTCCCGTGAAATCCGCCGCCGCGGCCCCGGGGAGGACACCTCCAGGTGATACCGCCCGATGTCGGGCAGGTGCACATCGAGGATATCTCCCAATTCGCGGTTGACGGCCGCGCAGTCCTCCAACGTCACTCCGCCCGGCTTGTCAATGGTCAGGCGCATGACGCGCCCGCCGCGCTCGCGCAGATACTCGAGGTGAACCAGTTCCAGTCCCTCAGCGTCGCATAGCGACTCGGCCAGCGGCTGCGCTTGGCTCACGATCCACGTTTCGACCACCGGTGCGCCCGGCTGCGGTTTCACGCGATCTCGTCGGTTTTTGTCGGGTCGCTTGACCTTGCCCACGGACGAGCCTCCCGCCCTTGCTGACAAATAAAAAACGGGCTTTAGGCCCGTTTCCTCACGTCCAGGTAGAACTTCCGCGGTGGATCCGAAGGGGTTATCCGCTCATTGGATAATCATGGTTGCGTGCATTCCACGTCACATAACGCCCTACCCAAACCTACCGAGCAAAACGGAAAAACATGGATGGAGCGGGCAACGAGATTCGAACTCGCGACACCAAGCTTGGGAAGCTTGTACTCTACCAGCTGAGCTATGCCCGCTCATCTCAAGTAGACTACTTACGACAACAGCAAAACCTTGTCAATACATTTCGCCAGCAATCTCGGTTATTTCTCGCCGTTGCTGCCCCTGGCCATGCTGGCGCCGGGTCAGTCCAGGAGGCGCCGCAGCTGCGCCAGCTCGGAGCGCATCTCCTCAAGCAACTGGCGGGGATCGGCCGCCCCGCCGCCCTCGCCGGCTTTCAGGTGCTTACGGGCGCCCTCAATCGTGAACCGGCGCCGGTAGAGGAGCTCCTTGATCGCCAACACCTGTTCGACCTCCTTGCGGGTGTAAAGCCGCTGCCCCGAGGCGGTCCGCTTGGGGGCGATCTTCGGAAACTCCGACTCCCAGAAGCGCAGCACGTGGGTCGGGACCTCCGCGATTCGGCTGACCTCCCCAATTTTAAAGTACAGCTTGTCGGGGATGGCCGGTGCCGGTGCGAGTGTAGGTGTTTTCATCTGCCGTCACCCCAATCCCTTTCCACGGCGGCCCGCCGCTGCGATGGTCAGCGGGGGAGCGCCGCGTGAAAATGGGTCAGCAATCGGTCCATGAGGCTCTGGTGCAGGCGGTTGACTTCGACATCCTCCAGGGTTTTTTCCGGTGAGCGATAGGTGAACCGGAACGACAGGCTGCGTTTGCCCGCCGGGATCGGCTCGCCCGCAAACACGTCGAACAGCTGGACGTTCTCCATCAGCGCGAGGCGCATGGCCCCGACGGCATCGAGCACCTGCTGGGCTTCGATGCCCTGATCAAGGACGAGGGTGATGTCCCGGGTGACGGCCGGGAATTTTGGAGTGCGCATGCGGTAGCGGGTTCCCGACAGCAACGTCTCGAGCGCACCGGCGTCCAATTCGAACACAAAGCCGGTCTGCTTGAGATCGTAGGCGGCACGCACGCGGGGGTGAATCTCGCCGATGAGGCCCACCTTGCGGCCGTCAGCCATCAGAACGGCCGAATGTCCGGGCCGGGTATAGTTGCAGTCTGCATCCGGCATGCGCACGAAACGGACACCCTCCGACGCGAGGGCGTCGAGCAGGCTTTCGATCGCACCTTTAAGGTCGTAAAAGTCGCACAGGGTTTCCCGGCCGTGCCAGGAGAGCGCCTGCCGGGAACCGGTCCACAGGCCGGCGATGATTTCCGGCTCCTCCGGCAGCTCGGCCCCGAGGGTCTGCAGAAAGACCTTGCCGATTTCGAAGATCTTGAGACGTTTGGTCTGCTGGGCGAGGTTGAAGCGCATGGTTTCGAGCAGCCCCGGGATGAGCGAGGAGCGCATCACGGCCTGGTCTTCGGCCAGCGGGTTCAACACGGGCACGGTGGCCCGCCGCAGGTCGTCCGCAGGCAACTGCAACCGGTCGCAGGACATGGGATGAATAAAGCTGTAGGTGATCACTTCCGTGAACCCGAGGCCGTTCAAAATGGTCTTGGCCCGTTTCCGCAGCTCGAGCCGGTGAGCCGGCGGCCGCTGACCGGCCGGCATGGCGGGAAAGGTGACCGGAATGGTGTCGAAGCCGGACAGCCGCGCCACTTCCTCCATCAGGTCCTCCGGCCGGGCGATGTCCACGCGAAAGGAAGGCGCCGCTACTTCGAGTTCATCGCGTGCGGGGGTGGAGCCGACCTTGAATTCAATGGCCGACAGCAGTCGGGAGATTTTTTTCTTATCGACCTTGACTCCCAACAACCGCGCGGTCCGGCTGACGCTAAGCCGGATCGGCCTGGGCGCCCATGGCCGCGGATGGGCGTCGATCAGGCCCCCGGCGATCCGGCCGCCGCTCACCTCCGCCATCAGCTGGGCGGCGCGGGTGGCGGCGAGGACGGTTCCCGCCGGGTCGACCCCTCTTTCGAAGCGCCGCGAGGCGTCGGTGCCCAGACCGAGCTTCTTGGAAGTCTTGCGGACGCTCATCGGGTCGAAGCAGGCGCTTTCGATCAGGACACGGGTGGTCCGGCTGCTGATCTCCGAGTTGAGACCGCCCATCACACCGGCGACCGCCACGGGCTTTGCACCGTCGCAGATCATGAGCATGTCGGGGTCGAGCACGCGCTCTTTCTGATCCAGGGTGACGAATCTCTCTCCCGGTCCGGCCGTGCGCACGACGATACGGTTTTCGGCCAGGCGGTCGAGATCGAAGGCGTGCAGCGGCTGGCCGCACTCCATCATCACGAAATTGGTGATGTCCACGACGTTGTTGATGGGCCGCAGGCCCACCGAAAGCAGACGATCCTGCAGCCAGAAGGGCGAGGGTTTCACGACGACATCTTCCAGCACCCGGGCGGCATAGCGCGGGCAGTGATCCGGCGCCTCGATGCGCACCGACGCCAAGCGGGTGATGCGGTCGTCCGCGTCCGTAACGTTCACCCGGGGGTATTTCAGGCGAGTGCGTTGAATGGCCGCCACTTCCCGTGCCACGCCGATGATGCTCAGGCAATCGGCCCGGTTCGGGGTCAGGTCGATTTCCAGCACGGGGTCCGAAAGGCCGAGCGCCAGGTTGAGCGGGGTGCCGACCGTCAGGGGGGCCTCCAGGATCAGGATGCCGTCTGCTTCCGTGCCGAGTGCCAGCTCCGCCGCGCTGCACAGCATGCCTTCGGATTGCTGGCCGCGGATGACGCCCGCATCCAACACGGCCCCGTCCGGCATCACGGTGCCCGGCAGGGCCACCGCCGCCAGCGCGCCCGCCTCGGCGTTGGGTGCGCCGCAGACGATCGGAATGATGAGCTCGCCGGTGTCGACCCGGCAGACCGTGAGCCGCTCGGCGGCGGGGTGTGGATCCACGCTGAGGATGCGCCCGACTCGCACCGTGTCGAGGAAGCGAAAACGGTCATCCGCCGCATCGACCGCCAGCCCCACCAGGGTGAGGGCTTCGGCCAGCTCGGAGGCGTTCAGTTTGATCGGTGTGTACTCGGCCAGCCAGCTTAAACTTACTTTCATGGCGAATGGGGTTTCTAGTCGTTCAGGTATTTTGGTATTTGGTTTTTGGCCATTCAGGCGTTTGGGGGAAGCTGACGCACTCCCGGGTTTTCAGGGGGTTCTTTTTTGCTAAACCACAAAATACCCGAATACCCAAACACCTAATTGCATCAGAATTGACTCAGGAACCGCAAGTCGTTTTCGAAAAACTTCCGCAGGTCGTCGATCCCGTATTTCAGCATCGCAACCCGCTCGACACCCATGCCGAAAGCGAAGCCGGTGTAACGCTGGGAGTCGTAGCCCACATTTTCGAAGACGGCCGGGTGCACCATGCCCGCGCCGAGGATTTCCAGCCAACCGGTGTGCTTGCAGACCCGGCAGCCCTTGCCCCGGCAGATGACGCACAGGATGTCCACCTCGGCGCTCGGTTCGGTGAACGGAAAAAAACTGGGCCGGAAGCGCAGGCGGGTCTGTTCGTCGAACATCTGGTGCACAAAAGCGGTGAGGGTCCCCTTCAGGTCCCCAAAGGACACGTTCTCGTCCACCAGCAGGCCTTCGACCTGGTGGAACATGGGGGTGTGCGTCTGGTCCGAGTCGCAGCGGAAGACCTTGCCCGGCGCAATAACCCGCACGGGGGGCGGCTGGCGCTCCATCGTCCGGATCTGGAGGGGAGAGGTGTGCGTGCGCAGCACGACGTCCGCGGACACGAAAAAAGTGTCTTGCATGTCGCGCGCCGGATGATTTTTGGGGATGTTCAGGGCTTCGAAGTTGTAGTAGTCTTTTTCGACCTCGGGTCCTTCCACGATGTCGAAACCCATCTTGGACAAGATGTCGCAGATCTCACCGCTGACCCGGGTGATGGGGTGCAGGGCTCCCCAGGGCTCCATCCGTCCCGGCAGGGATACGTCGATGCGATCCCCCGCGGACGGGGAGGTCTGCTCGATGGCCTGCAGGGCCGCGCCAATCGCCGCACCCAGACCCTGTTTGATCTCGTTGGCCTTTTGGCCGGCGGCCGGGCGCTGCCCGGGCGGCAGGCCGGCGATGGACCTCAGAAACTGGGTGAGAATCCCCTTGCGGCCGAGGTACTTGACGTTCAGCGCCTGGATGGCCTCGGGGTCCGATCCGGCCGCTTTCAGCTCGGCGCGGGCATCCGCATCAATCTGATCCAGATTCAGTTCCACAATCCACCACCGTAAGGAGACCGCCTCCCCATCACCTTCGAAAACCAGGTCGAAGGTCGCGGCGGCGGATCTCCGGGCTTAGGCCGGCCGCGAGACCAGTTTGACGATGTGGGCGAACCCCGTGGGATCCGAAACCGCCAGCTCGGCCAGGACCTTGCGGTCCAGTTCCACGTTGGCCATCTTCAGTCCGTGGATGAACTTGTTGTAGGACAGGTTGTTCATGCGCACGGCGGCGTTGATGCGGGTGATCCAGAGCGCTCGGAAATCGCGTTTGCGGGCCTTGCGGTCCCGGTAGGCGTAGCGAAGGGCGCGGTCAAGCGTCCCGGCAGCTGTTCGGAAGAGCTTGCTGCGGCCGCCGCGGAACCCCCTGGCGAGCTTGAGCACTTTTTGGCGTCGATGCCTGGCTTTGAATCCACGTTTAACACGCATGGCGTTTCACCTCTGAAAAAAGTTCAAAAAATTCTAAAACAAACGCGATGAAATCTTCACCCGTTGGGCAGCAGCAGTTTGAGGGTCCGCATGTTGCTCGGGTCCACGATCGGGCTCTTGCGCAGCGAGCGTTTGCGCTTGCGCGACTTCGTGCTCAACATGTGGCTGCCGAAGGCCTTGTGATAGACGATCTTGCCGGTGCCGGTTTTTTTGAACCGTTTGGCAGCCGAACGGTTGGTTTTGATCTTGGGCATGTCCTCTTCTCCTTACGAGGTTATCTTCCTTGAAATTATCTGCAACATCCAAAACAGATGGCGTGAGCACTACCGCTACCGGCCCACGCCACCCGGATGAAACCTTCCATTGTGCGGCAGGCGAACGGCTTACATCGTCCCCCCATCCCGGCGTTCGGCAGATTTGCTTGCCGTCATTTCGGGGCCAATACCAGGAAAAGTGTGCGGTTGTCGAATTTGGGCGTCTGCTCGACGACCGTGATGTCCTGTACCTCGGCGGCTATTTTTTGAAGCAGCTCCATTCCCATGTGGGAGAGGGCGATTTCCCGGCCGCGGAACATCACGGTCACTTTGACCTTGTCTTTTTTGGTGATGAACTCCCTGATGCGGCCGATCTTCACCTGCAGATCATGCTGGCCGGTCTTGGGCCGGACCTTTATTTCCTTGAGCTTGAAAGACGCCTGCTTCTTTTTGGCCTCATGCTTCTTCTTGGTCTGCTCGTACCGGAACCGGCCGTAGTCCATGATCTTGCATACCGGCGGGTCCGCGTTCGGCGAAACCTCCACCAGATCAAGACCGAATTCTGCGGCGGCGGCCAAGGCCTGCTCCGTGGGGATAACGCCGAGCTGATTGCCTTCCGGGTCGATGGCCCGGACCTGTCTGGCCCGGATGTCCTGATTGATGTTTGTTCGGTCTGCCGAGCGGGTTGGCCGCATCGGTCGCGTCGTGAGTGCTATGCCGACACCTCCCCTCTTAAAAGGTCACCCAAAGGACCGCTCGGCCCTCTGGTTTCCATAACCCCATGAATTTGATTGGCATGTGAATCCAATTGCATGGGGTCCATAAATTTTGACCGCTATGAATAATCTACAACATCAAGGAATGCAAGAAAAAAATACATCCACCGGTTTTTCCGTCCCCTGGGCCGTGGCCTCGCCTACTGATTCAAGGTGTATTCCGCGAGGCGGCTGCCGCGCCAGTAGGAGTGGCGGGGGTCGGCAAAAAAAGCCTTGAACAGTGCGAGGCTCTCCCCGCGGCGAACACCGCAGCCCACCCGGATGCGACTGTCGCGGTAGAGCGGGCTCAGCTGCGAGCGGTCGCAGGCGGTGCCTCCGCCCATGGCGTCCTCATAGCTGTAAACGATCTCGCCGATGCCGTGCAGCATCAGGGCGCTGAAGCACATGAGGCAGGGCTCCATGGTGCTGAAGACGGTGATGGCGGAAGGGTCCACCGGATCCGTGTGCGCGGCCAGTCTCCGCAACGCCACCATCTCGGCATGGTCCAACTCGTTGCGTCCGTCGCCGCAGGTCCCTTTGCGCGAGCCTCGCGCGACAATTCGGCCCTCGTGCACCATGACGCACCCCACGGGGAATTCCCCGCGTGCAAGGGCCTTGTGGGCCTCCTTAAGCGCTTCACCCATGAAGTGGTCGCAGTCCATACGCTCTCCGAAGTCGGAAGTCGGAATTCGAAAGGCGGTAAAAGGCAGCCATCCGGTTCTCGAAGTCTTTCCCCCTTCAGTCCTCCGCCTTCATTCAAGCCGGCATATCGTGTCGTCGCACGGGCAGGCGCCGTCGACCTCGTAGCAGTAAGCGACCCGCGATTCCATCAGCGCTCTTGCGCGGGGGACCGCCGGGAACGGATAATTCCGGACCTTTTCCGCCAGATCCGCTTTGGCCGGTATGGCCCCCAGGCCGCGGCCGACAACCTTCCCGGAGCCCCCATCCAGGATTTCGGCATCCTCGCCGTTGGTGACCACGGCGACCGGGACCTGGTAGGCCTCGACGAGCCGTGACACGGCCAATGTCGGCCGCTCGCGCGAAACGATGGAGCCGGGGCCGAAACGGATCACCATCGCGGCCTTCCCTGCGATCCGCACCACAAAGTCCACCTTGATGACGGCGCGGCGGTCATCCGCCTGAAGCAGCAGCTCCCGGCGGGGCTCGATCTCATCCGCCCGATAGCCCCCGCGCCCCAGGAGCAGGCGGGCGATTTTCTGGCGGTAGCGTTCGTCCAGGGTGTCATCGAGGGTTTCCCCCGTGAGGACATCCGAGAGCGTGCCGAGTATTAGATGATGGCCGGTCATTACGAGCTTAATTCTACAACATTGCTGCAGGCCCGGCAACGGGGGAACTTGGAGATCGTGTGGGAGCGGCTTTCAGCCGCGATTCCGTTGTTACCGGGCATGGCGGCGACAACCGAACAGGAGCCCTGCTGCCGTGTGCCGCCGCTCGAGGGCCCGCTGCAAATTGCGCTTTACAAATTGAATCCATGCGCCTACAATTTTATGACCTGAATTTCCTGAAAAGCCTGGTTTCTCGAAATTTTCCAAAGAGAGCGGACCGACGATGCCCATGTCCATCCGTGAGGAATTCGAAAAGCGCGAACGGTCGTTCATGTCGCCGTTCGCCTGTCCCAGCTCCCAGTCCGGGGGACGGAGGGTCGCGGAAAAGCCCTGCGCGGTGCGAACCGCCTTTCAGCTCGACCGGGACCGGATCGTCTATTGCAACGCCTTCCGGCGCCTCAAACACAAGACCCAGGTGTTCCTGGCGCCCATGATCGACGACTACCGCACGCGCCTGACCCACACGCTGGAGGTGTCGCAGATGGCTCGCGCCATTTCCCGGGCGCTTTACCTCAACGAAGACCTCACTGAGGCCATCGCTCTGGGGCACGACCTCGGCCACACCCCCTTCGGCCACAGCGGCGAGACCGTGCTGAAGGAGATCTACTCTCCGGATTTCACCCACAGTGAGCAGAGCATCCGCGTGGTCGAAGTGTTGGAAAACGGGGGCCTCGGCCTGAACCTGACGTGCGAGGTGCTCGACGGCATCCTCAAGCACTCCAAGGGCTACGGCAAGGTGCTGCCCGACGACGCCGAGGAACTGGCCAGCACGTGCGAAGGCCGCGTGGTCCGGATCGCCGATTTCATGGCCTACCTGAACCACGATCTGGACGATGCCGTCCGCAGCGGGGTCATACGGGACGAGCAGGTGCCGGAGTCCTGCCGCCGTTTGCTCGGGAAGACCCACTCGGAGCGGGCCACCACCATGATCAAGGACCTCATCTCTTCTTCCAAGGCGGAAGACGGCGTGTTCCGCCTCAGGCCCAGCGCCGATGTCCGCGCCGCCATGCTCGAACTGCGGCACTTCATGTACGAAAACGTCTACCGTTCGCCGCGGGTCCAGCAGGACTTCGAAAAGTCGAAGAAAATTCTCTCCGAACTTTACTCCTATTTTCTCGGAAACGAGGACATGCTCCGCCAGGGGTTGGCCGACCTGCAGATGGGCGGCGGCAACCACGAAGGAGCGCCGCGGGAGCGGTTGGTGTGCGACTTCATTGCCAGCATGACCGATCGCTACGCCATGAATCTTTACGCCAACCTGTTTTTCCCCTCGCCCTTCACCCAAAAGGTCAACTGATGGACCCCCGGCTGCCGGCATCGCTGCTGGAACGCCTGCGGCGCGTGTTGCACGACATGGATGCAGCTTACGAGCGGGCGGCCGCCGGCCACGGCTTTGTCTGCTCGGGCTGTTCGACCAGCTGCTGCCGGACGCGCTTTTACCACCACACCCTGCTGGAGGTTCTGTACCTGCGAGACGGTTTCAGCGGGTTGCCGGCCGACCGGCGGGAGCTCATCCGGGCGAATGCCGCCGCCGTGGCTGCTCGGCAGGAGCAGACGGCGCTCTCCGGGGCGGACGCCCGTCCGCTGTGCCCGCTCAACGCCGAGGGGCGCTGTTTGCTCTACGCCCACCGCCCGATGATCTGCCGCCTCCACGGGATCCCGCACGAGCTGCGTCCCCCCGGCCGCTCTGCGCAGCAGAGCCCCGGCTGCGAAGAGTTTCACCGGCGCTGCGGCCGGTCGGACCGGCCCCTTCTC